>Ga0315268_10006901_pt1 | contig 12023 bp, 7 predicted proteins | sample C1_top_MG_FD_204535 | JGI IMG/M metagenome (GOLD analysis project Ga0315268, IMG submission 204535) | Sediment microbial communities from Yellowstone Lake, YNP, Wyoming, USA - C1_top | ecosystem: Environmental > Aquatic > Freshwater > Lake > Sediment | place: USA: Wyoming | collected 2017-08-01 | reverse complement strand
CATCTTAATGCTGCGCGCGGAGTTCCTGCAAGACGTTTTGGATCTGGGCACACAAATCGCCATCATGTGTCGCGAGCCGGAAGCGCAGGGTGCCATCGGGGCGGAAAGTTGCTCCCCCGTGCCGGCCGATAAACTGCGTCAGCTTCTCGGAATCGATGGGGGCTTCCGCATGGAAACGCAGCCAGACCTCGTCCCCTTTCCTTTCGATGGATTGGACGAGCAAACGTTCGGCGGCCGACTTGAGAAGCGCGTAGTTCAGTAAGTTCGAGATCGACGGGGGGACGGGTCCGTAGCGATCGCCCAATTCCGCCTCAAGGTCGGCACGCTGGGCCGGCGTCGCAAGGGCAGAGATGCGCTTGTACATGCGCAGGCGTTGGTTTTCGTCAGCGATGTAGGTTGCCGGGATCTTGATGTCGAGACCTAGGCTTAACGTGGTCCGCACCTCGGGCGCTGGCGCTGCACCCTTCAGTTCCTCCACCGTCTGCTCCAGCATCTTCAGGTAGAGATCGATGCCGATGGCTTGCAGGTGGCCATGTTGCTCGGCGCCCAGCAGATTGCCCGCGCCGCGCAATTCCAGGTCCAGAGCGGCCAATCGGAAGCCTGCTCCCAGGTCAGAAAAGTCCTTCAGGGCTGCGAGCCGACGCTTGGCGGTAGGCGTCAGAGACTCTTCCGCGGGGATCAGGAAGTAGGCGTAGGCGCGGCGATTCGAGCGGCCTACGCGCCCCCGCAGTTGGTACAGGTCGGCCAAGCCGAAACGCTCGGCACGGTTGACGATAATGGTGTTGGCGCGCGGGATGTCCAGGCCGTTCTCAATCAGGGCTGTGGCGACCAGCACGTCGTACTGCCCTGCCATGAACTTGAGCATCACCCTTTCGAGTTGCTTCTCGTCCATCTGGCCGTGGGAGATCCCGATGCGCGCCGTCGGGACCAGGCGTTGGATGAGGGCTGCCATACTGAAGATGGTTTCCACGCGGTTGTGTACGAAAAACACCTGACCCTGCCGGCTCATCTCCTGCAAGATCGCGGACTGAATCAGGGCGTCGCTAAAGGGCGCCACGACGGTCTGAATGGCCAGGCGGCCGCGTGGGGGCGTTTCAATCACGGAGAGGTCGCGCAGTCCGCCCAGCGACATGTGCAGCGTGCGCGGAATAGGCGTGGCCGACATCGTCAGCACGTCCACGCTGGCCTTGAGCTTCTTCAGCTTCTCTTTTGCCGCCACTCCGAAGCGCTGCTCCTCATCCACAATCAGCAGGCCGAGGTCGCGCAGGCGAACGTCCCGGGAAAGCAGCCGGTGCGTGCCGATCAGAATATCTACCTTGCCGGCCTCGGTGTCGGCCAGAATCCTTTTCTGCTCCCTGCCGGAGCGAAACCGGCTGAGCATCTCGACGCGCACGGGGAAGGCGGCCAGGCGTTGTTGGAAAGTATTGAAATGCTGAAAGGCCAGGACGGTGGTGGGCGCCAGGACTACCACCTGCTTCCCATCCTGCACCGCCTTGAAGGCGGCGCGAATGGCGAGTTCCGTCTTTCCATAGCCTACATCGCCGCAGAGCAGCCGATCCATGGGCTGCGGCGTTTCCAGGTCGCGCTTGATGTCCGCGAGGGCACTGGCCTGGTCGGGCGTCTCTTCGTACTCGAAGGCGTCCTCAAGCTCTTTCTGCCACGGCGTGTCGGGGCTGAAGGCTGTTCCACCGTGCATCTTGCGCGCGGCGTAAAGCCGCAGGAGTTCCTGGGCGATGTCGCGCAGGGCGCGCTTGACCCGCGTCTTGGTGCGCGCCCAGGCCGTCCCTCCCAGGCGGTCGAGGGCGGGCTTGGCCCCGTCGCCGCTGGAGCGATATTTCTCGACCAGATCCAGCCGCTCCAGGGGGACGTACAGCCGCGCGTCGTCCTGGTAGGTCAGCAGCATGAAATCGCGGCGCACACCTTCGACCTCCAACTGGCGCAAGCCCTGGTAGAGGCCGATGCCATGGTCCACGTGCACCACGTAATCGCCTAACTTCAGGTCGCTCAGGTCAGAAATGAAGCTCGAAATCATCGTCTTCCCGCGACGGCCGGGCGCGGCCCAAACGAACTCCCCGAACAGGTCAGTGTCGCTGAGCAACACCAGGCGCAACTCGGGGAAGATGATGCCTGCTTCCAACTCGCCCCGGGCAATCAGCACGGCCCCCGGCGACTCGGGTGGGTTTGCTTCACTTTCCCCTGCCGGCGGAGCGACCGCACCACGCTCCTCCGCAGACTCATCCGCAGAGGGCTGAGGGGTCTCTCCTGCTGCCTCGAATGGGACCTCGTATTCGGCAAAGATCTCCCGCAGACGGTCGACCTTCCCGGCGCTGGGGGTGACGAAGATGATCGTTTCGCGGCGCGCGCGGCGTTGAGTGATATCCTCGATCAGCGCCTTGATCGCACCATGAAATCTCGGAGCGGGTTGTGTCGGCAGACAGAACTCGTTGGGCGAGGACAGGCTTTGCTCTTGCGTCCCTGTATCCTCGGGTGCAGGCGGGATGGCTGACCAGGGGCCACCCCTCTCCGACGCGACCGCAAGCTCCTTCAGCGAGATCACCGGTGTACCTTCGAGGGAGTTTAGGAACTCTGCCTCGGTCAGGAAAAGTTCCTCTGGCCGCGGCCGCGCTGGGACGACGTCGCAAACCTCCTCGTAGGCAGCCTGCCAGCCCTCCAGTGTCTTCTGGACCTGAACTCTCCCCTCGACGGGCTCGTCCCACACCAGCAAGGGTTCCTGAAAAAGCGCGAGCAGGGATTGCGAGTGCTGCTCCACCAGAGGCACAAAGAACTCCCACCCCGGGAAGGGGCCGGAGTATTCCCCTGCCCAATCGGGCTCCAGGGGACGTTTCTTGGGTCCTCTGGCCGCGAGAGTTTTCACCAGGGCGTCGAAGAAACCGCGAGAGCGCTTGGTCTCCGCAAGAGGCAAGAGAAGAGCTCGCGGCGTTGGATTCCGTGAGCGCTGCGTGTTGGGATCGAATTCCCGCAGCGACTCGATGCGGTCGCCAAAGAATTCGAGGCGAAACGGCCAGTCGGCTTCGGGGGGATAGACGTCGATAATGCCGCCCCGCACTGAGAACTGGCCGGGGCTCGCCACCGGCTCACTGCTCTCGTAGCCCACGCCCGTGAGGTGTTCGACAAGATCGCTGAGGTTCACCTCATCTCCGACCTTCAGTTCCAGAGCCAGCGAGCGGTAGGAGGAACTCTCCCGAAAGCGCCCCAGGGCGGCCGGGAGTGGGACAAAGACGATCTGCGCCCGGCCTTCTGCCAGATTCCACAGGGCCACGGCGCGACGCTCCAGGATTTCCGCGTGCGGCGAGCGACCGTCATAAGGTGAGCAATCGAAGGCCGGGAGAACGCTCACAGCCGCGGCACTTCTAACTCCGAGCCATGTGAAGAAAGTTGCCGCCGTCGCTCGCAGCCGTTCGGCAGTCTCGTTGTCGCGAGTCAGGACGACCAGGGGACGCCGTAACTCATGCGCCAGTGCCGCCACCACTAGACCCTTGGCGGCGCGGGTCAAACCGGAGAGGACCAGTCCAGATTGGCCGGCACAGGCCGCAGCCCGAGCGGCGCGCAGCGCGGGGTGGTCAAAAACCGGTTGGAGCAGGGATCGGAGGTGAGGCATCGAACTCTATAGCGCTTGTCCGAGATTTTTGGCGGCGAGCCGAATAAGCGCCGAGGTTGAAAAACCTGGGACTGTTGGGACCAAAACCACCATTCCGCCCGCAGCTTCCACCTCCAAGCGCCCCACGATCTCCGTCGGTTCCCAGTCACCGCCTTTGACCAGCACCTGGGGCAACATGCGCGCGATGACTGCCTGCGGAGTGAGGTCGTCAAAGATAGTCACGTAATCCACGCATTCCAGCGCCGCCAGGATTTCCGCACGCTCAGCCTCCGGCATGATGGGTCGGCCGGGTCCCTTAAGCGCGCGGACGCTCCGGTCGCTGTTCACCGCCACCAGCAGCGCGTCGCCGAGCTTTCGCGCCTCGGCCAGGTATCGTGTATGACCAGGATGCAGCAGATCAAAGCAACCGTTGGTGAACACCACGCGCTTGCCGCTCCGCTTCAGTTCACCCACGACCTCTATGGCTTTAGCAAGCGGGAGTACGTTCTTGATGGTCATCGGATTCAGCGGCCTCTTTCCTGCTAAGGCCAAGATTCAATTCTACCACGCGCCTGGTTCAGAGGCTTTTGCCTTGCTCAGGGACAACGCCGTAGCCCGAGGCTGGCAATCAGATCTTCGGATTATCGCGTGAGGGCTGAGACGGCTCATCGGCTTGGACAAGCGCGGCATTCGAAGGCGAATGCCAGGTGCCGCTCCGCCTTTCCCCGAATTTACAGTTCGCGGAAGGGCGTGCTATCCTCGCCGGGAGGAGCAAAGCTTCCGTGAAGACGGTTGCCGTTATCGGGGGCGGTCCCGCCGGGGCCGTGGCCGCGGAGAGGCTAGCGCGCGGTGGAGTCAGAGTCACGCTTTTCGAGGAAAAGCCAGGATGGGAAAAACCCTGCGGCGGAGCTTTGACCGCCAAGGTTGTGCGACGCTATTCATTCCTGACGGCGGTTGCGCCTGCGGCGAGGTACGTTCGCGAGGCCCAGTTCGCGGCGGCGAAAGGGGCTTCGGTAAAATTCCGGCTGCGGCAGCCGCTGGCCATCTATTCGCGGGCCAAGTTGAACCGGGCACTCTTAGATCGCGCCGCCGATGCGGGGGCGGAGATTGTGGAAGACCGGATTGTGAGTCTCGCGCGCGTCGGTGGCGGCTGGCGGCTGGAAGGTCGGCGCCAGCTCTGCCACGCTGATTTCGTTGTTCTGGCGGCGGGAGCACGTAGCCGCTTGCGTGTATCTTTGGCGGGAGATTTTCAGCCGCGTGACTTCATGCTCACCTTCGGCTACTACGTGCCCGGCCAGGACGAATGCCTGCGCGTGGAGTTCTTCGAGGATTTCGAGGGTTACGCCTGGGCCTTCCCCCGGACGGACCACCTTTCCCTAGGGGTCTGCGGCAGGCTGGGCGATAGTGGCATGCCGGAGCTGCGCGCGCGACTGCGGGATTTCATGAACCGATTTGGCTATCGGACCGATGGAGCGCCTGTTTATGCCCACCTGCTCCCCGCGCTGACGGCAGAGAGTTGGGGCAACCTGTGCCTGGCCGGCCCGCAGTGGGCCTTGGCAGGTGACAGTGCTGGCTTGGTTGACCCGGTGACCGGCGAGGGGATTTATTACGCCATGCGTTCCGGCGAGCTGCTGGCAGAGTCTCTGCTCGAGGGTTCGCCGGGCGCGTATCCTCAGCGGATTTGGCAGGACTTCGGCAACGAACTGGTTTGTGCCGCGCGGCTCCGCGCGCTTTTCTATCGCACAGATTTTCTGGGCAGCTCCATGTCCACGCACATGATCAGGTTTGCCAGCCGCAGCCAAGCGGTCTTGGACCTTCTCCAGGACTTGATAGCGGGAAGGCAAAGTTATTCTAATCTGCTCACGCGGCTTTACGGACGAGTCGCTGCTTCGCTGGTGGAGATTGCTGCCAACTCGCTGGGTACGAAGCTCCCTTATCCCCGTTCCGCGGAAAGCTAGTCAGGAAACCGGGAAGACGAGCGAGCAAAGTTGCGGAGCCCCGACCTGCAAGCCGACGGTGCAGGGCGAATCCGACGTGAACTACGAAGAAACATGGATTTGAAATCTGAGGAACTGTTTCGCAAAGCGCTGCGCCTGATGCCCGGCGGAGTGAATTCGCCGGTCCGTGCCTTCCGGGCCGTGGGCGGCGAGCCGTTTTTTGTCGCCAGCGGCAAGGGCGCACGGATCACCGACGTGGAGGGCCGCAGCTACCTCGACTACGTGCTTTCCTGGGGACCGCTGATTCTGGGCCACTGCCACCCGCAGGTGACGGAGGCGTTGGCGCGGATTCTGGAGACGGGGACGAGCTTCGGGGCCTCGACGCCTGCCGAAGTGGAGCTCGCTGAACAGATCCAGGCTGCTTTCCCTTCCATCGAACGTGTGCGGCTGGTGAACTCGGGTACCGAGGCGACCATGGCAGCGTTGCGTGTGGCGCGGGCCGCTACGGGACGAGAGAAAATCCTCAAGTTCGAAGGATGTTACCACGGCCACGGAGATAGCTTGCTGGTGAAAGCAGGTTCCGGCGTGGCCACGCTGGGTCTGCCAGACAGCCCTGGCGTGCCCCGCGCCCTGGCAGAGCTGACCATCACGGTACCCTTCAATGACTCCGCGGCGCTGGAGGAAGCGTTTCGCGTTCACGATCACCAGTTGGCCGCGGTAATTGTGGAACCGGTGGCCGGCAACATGGGTTGTGTGGCGCCGCGCGCTGGATTTCTCGCCAGGCTTCAGACGCTGGCGGCGGGGCAGGGAACCGTGCTGATTTTTGACGAGGTGATGACGGGTTTCCGCGTGGCTTATGGCGGTGCCCAGCAACTTTACGGAATTCAGCCCGATCTCACGACGTTGGGAAAGATTATTGGCGGCGGTCTGCCGGTCGGCGCCTATGGCGGCAAAGCGGCGCTGATGGACTTGGTGGCGCCGGCGGGGCCGGTCTATCAGGCGGGCACGCTTTCCGGCAATCCTCTGGCGGTGGCGGCGGGATTGAAAACCCTGGAGCTGCTTCGCCAACCCGGCTTCTATGAGCGGCTGGACGCGCTGGCGGAGAGCCTCGTCACAGGATTGCGGGCTGAGGCCAAGCGCGCCGGTGTGACTCTAACCACCAACCGTGTCGGCTCCATGTTCACCCCCTTCTTCACGGCTGAAGCGGTGACCGATTATGCCTCGGCCAAGAAGGCAAACACGGCTGCGTTTGGGCGCTTCTTCCGCGCGCTCCTGGAACGCGGCGTCTATTTCCCACCCTCGCAATTCGAAGCCGCGTTTATTTCTTCAGCCCACACTGAGGATGACATCTCTGAGACCATCCGCGCCGCGGGGGCCGCGTTCAGGGCGCTTGGGGACCAATGAGGGGCCGAGCGGGGGGAAGCGTGCGGCAGGCGCACCTGAGTTCTGCGGAAAGTTGAACCCGGTGCAGCGCGCGGACGGGGCAGGGGAACGATAAACAGGCAACCAAGGGGAGCCACTCCCCGGGCGCGTTCGCTTGGACAGGTCAGCGCCTCCTCGGCCATGCGGTGCGCGAACCCCCGCGAGTACTCGCCGGTCACGCACCCTCAGCGCGGAAACGTACTTCCCGATGAGATGCCAGAAGCGGGGCTGCCCCTTTAAACAGCGCCCAGGCTGGCTGCTTCCCAATTTTCAATGCTGGAGGGGGGAGTTGAACCCCCATGTCCCGCAAGCGGGACGCGAGATTTTGAGTCTCGTGCGTCTGCCAATTCCGCCACTCCAGCCCACGGAGATTCTAGCAACATCCGCTGACGTGCTGCAAGGCACAGTTCCCAGATCTGCAACGTTTCTAGATTGCTGATTAGTGATCCATCTGCAATCCGACAAGTCGCGCAATCTCCGGCTATTTGAACCTCCGGTCAGCCTTTAGGATCCTGGCGCCAAGGATGGTTGCGACTGCCGTAGTGCGATCTGCTAGAATTGCTACGGAAGCAGCGATGCAGGTATCACTTCACCTCCTCTGGTCGGCGGTGGTTCTGCTGGGTCTGGTGACTCTGGGGCTGGCTCTGTTCGTCTATTTTTCGATGGAGCTTCACCATCGCCAGCAACTGGTGCGGGAAGCGCGGCGCCTGATGCTCGCCGCGAAGGTCTCTAGTTCGCCCGACCGCGAAACGCTGCGCGCCTTGTGGCTACGGGCGGGGCGTGCCGACCGGGAAATCCTCGCGGAGGTGCTCATCGACCAGTGCAGCTTCCCAGGCGAGACGCAGCGGAACACGATTCAGCAGGCGCTAATTGGAGCGGGGATATTGGAGTCCTGGGTAGAAGCGCTGCGCAGCCGGCGGAGAGCCCGCCGCGTACAAGCCGCGGTATGGCTGGGCCATATCCGTGACGTGCGCAGCCTCCAGGCACTGCTGGAGGCGGCAGGGGATCCGGCGGTAGAGGTTCGGCTGGCCGTCACGCTTAGCTTGGGCCGCTTGAAGGACCCACGCGGGCTGCCCGGCCTAATGCGCCTGGCGTCGAATCCTGCCCCTGCCATTCCGGATCTCACCCTCGCGGCCGCCCTCGCGGCTTGCGCTGAAGGGCGGGCCGACCGCCTGGTGAGCCTGCTTAGACTTCCGGCGACCCAGTCGCGGATCATCGGGGCCTGGGCACTTTCCGTAGTCGCCGATCGCACCGCGCTCCGGCAACTTCTCGCTGCCACCCACGACCCGGAGCCGGAGGTGCGCGCCAAAGTGGCCCGGGCCCTTTCCCGCATTCCTGGTCCTGAATCGGAGCAGGGAATCCTGCGTCTCACACGCGATCGAGTCTGGTTCGTGCGGCTGCGGGCTTTCACCGCCTTGGGGGACCTTCACGCTGCGGTGGGTGGCGCGGCCGCCCTGGGGGGCTTAGTGGACGACGTGCGCGAGGTGCGCTACCGCGCTGCCGGTACACTCCGCATCATCCGAGGCATGACAGGCGAAGCAGTCCGGGAGGTGTTGGCCACGCGCTCGCGCCTGGGTTTCGACAGCCTCATCTCCGAGTGGGAACGGGCGGGCTTCCTGTGGGAAGTCGTTGCGGGGCTCTCGACAGGGCAGTATGCGCGCTTTGTCGAAAGCCGGGAACTCTTGCGAGTTCTGATTGCGGCGGGGGTGACCTCCGCGCTGATGCATTTCCTGGTGGTTTATCCGCAAATCAAAGTGCGCTTGCGGCTGTTGCGTCTGTTGGCGGAAGCTGGCACGCCGGCAATCCGGGCTGAGCTGCTGGCTTTGGCCGAGCGACCGGGGATTGATGCGCGGGTGGCGGCGAAGATCCGGCAGGTTATTCCCGCCGCCTCCGCAGCTGCCAGTTCGGCAAAACAACACTCTTCTCGTTGAGCGACTATGACCGCAGCCTGGCTCAAAGGGATTCTGCTCGTCTTGCAGGTGCTGGTCTTCGGCTACTTCATTTCCCTCAATGTGCTGTATTTTGTTCTGCTCTGCCTCTCCGTGTTGTGGTGCCGAAAATACAAGAAAAAAGTAGTGGCCCACCCCATCGATTTCGAGGCGCTGGAACCCTTGAAGGCCCTGGTGCCGCCGGTCACCTTGGTGGTGCCGGCGTACAACGAAGAACGAGTGATTGTCCAGAGTGTGCGCTCCCTGCTGGCGGTCAGCTATGCGCGGATAGAGATTGTGGTGGTCAACGACGGGAGCACGGACGGAACCTTGGGAGAGCTGACCCGTTCCTTTTCGCTGCGCAAAGCCGAGGTCCTGCCCAGCGGCGCGCTACCAACCCGGCGCGTGCGGGACTTTTACGTGAGTACCGTGGAGCCGCGCTTGGTGGTGGTCGACAAAGAAAACGGTGGGAAGGCCGACGCGCTGAACGCCGGCATCAATTTCTGCAAGACGCCTTACTTTCTGGCCATGGACGCCGATTCGCTGCTGGAGCCGGAGGCGCTCACGTACGCGCTCCGCGCTGTGCTGGAGGAACGGGAACGGGTGGTGGCGGTCGGCGGCATTGTGCGGGGAGTCAACGGTTCCGTGGTGGACGGCGGGCGGGTGCGCCGGCCTAATCTCCAGTTCAATTTCTGGGTGCTGATGCAGGTAATTGAATACCTGCGCAGCTTCCTGGCAGGCCGCGCGGGCTGGAGCCAGATCAATGGTCTGCTCATCGTCCCGGGCGCATTTGGCCTGTTTCAGAAGGCGGCTTGCGTGGAAGTAGGCGGCTATGCCACCGATACCGTCACAGAAGACCTGGAGCTGGTGGTGCGGCTGCATCGCCACGCACGCGCGCGCAAGCTCGGCTGGCGCGTGGTTTTTGCCCCGGACGCAGTCTGCTGGACGGAAATGCCCACGACGGCGCGGGTGCTGGGCCGTCAGCGCAAGCGCTGGCATGAGGGACTGTGGCAAACATTGGTCAAGCATCGCGCCATGTTGTTTCGGCCGCGTTACGGGTTGGTGGGGATGCTGGCTGTGCCCCATCAGGTGATCCACGAGCTCGGCGGCCCCTTTGTGGAGTTTGCTGGCCTCCTTCTGCTGCCGCTCTTCTACTTTCTGGGGATACTCAGTTGGACGGCCTTCGTCCTCTACTTGGCGCTGGCTTTCTTTGTGGGGGTGGCCTTCTCCCTGTTGGCGGTCCTCATCGATCAGACGCATTTCCCCCGCCATCGGTTTCCGCGCGACGCCCTGCTGTTGCTGGCCTTCTCTCTGGTGGAGTACTTCGGTTATCGGCAAGTGTTTCTTTATTGGAGATTGGTCGCCACCTGGAACTACTTCTTCGGCAAAATCGCCTGGCGAGTTTCCAGCCGGACAGGTTTTCGCACGCAGGCTCGATGAGAGCGGGTCAACGCCGACGCTGAGCGAATCCCGGCGTGGAGAACGGTACAGCAACTCAGGCGGGAGGTTGCACGGTGCCTCCTGTGGCCTTCGGTGCCGCTCGGCGGGCTCTCAGAGCTTCCTCGGCATCCGCCAGTACCCGTTCTGGAACCCCTGGCGTGCGGTACACTGCCAATCCGGTATCCAACGTGAGCCCGCGGAGGCGGGGCGAACGTTGGCACGCTGACAACACCCGTCGGCCGAACGCCTCTCCTCCCGACTGCTCTGTCCCCGGCAAGAAACAGAGGAATCGGTCAGCTTCATACCTCAGGATGATGTCTGTCTGACGGGCGGTCTGAAGGATGGCCTGGCCCAGCGCTTTGAGCACGAGGTCGCCCGCCAGGTTCCCCTCACTTTCGTTGACGTGCCGGAAGGCGCGGATGTCGAAAAGGAGCAGGCACAGCGGAATGTCATACTGCCCGGCCCGTGCCGTTTCCCGCGTCAGTATGTCGGGCAGTGCGGAGCGATCCAGCACACCAGTGAGCGCGTCCTTGGCATATTTCTCCGTGGGGAATGCGGTCTCAGTATAGGTCGCGATTATGAACTGCCGCATTTCGTTCAGCTCCCGCTGCTTGATGATGACGTATGCACCGGAGAGGAGGACCAAGGTGAGGAGACCAAAGATGAGTTGCGGCAGAATGCCAAACTGGACTTCAATCCTGTCCAGATTCCACCGGATGATCGGATAGAAAAAGGCCGTAATGGCCAGGGCCAGCGAGAGAGAGACAGCTAGGCTGACGGCCCAGAGGTGCCAGGTCCGCCGGTCAAGTTCCGCCAGTTGGCGGCGGGGCTCGCTGCGACGTTCAGAGGAGGTTCGGTCCATGGCCGGTGTCATGCCAGCCTCAGGGTGCTGCGTTTCCTTCGGGTCTTTATTGCCGTAGCTCATATCGGAAGATTGGGAACAACACATGAACATTGTACCGGAGTTCAGCAGTATTCCTAGGCACGCAAGGGTGGCGTACTAGATTGATATTGGACAAGTGGGGATTAACTAGGGGTCTGTGTGTCCCCACAGGGCCAGAAGAGAGGCAAGATCCCGGTAGCAGGGCATTAACGCAGCCCTTGCCAAGAAAGATTTGCGGTCAGAAAACCCTCAGTCTGATGGTCAGGAACTTTTTGGGATTCTTGCGGAACTCCACCAGGAATTCCCGCAATGATTGCGAACTGTCGCGCAAGTTGTTGAAGAGCGCGGGATCGGTGGACAGTTTTCCCAGCGTTCCCTGACCCTGCTCGATGCGTGTGGTGATGATATTCAGACGGTCGAAGGTCTCGTTCAGCCGGTTGTAGAGTTGCGGGTCGGTAGCGAATTTGCCCAGGGTTCCTTTGCCGCTGTTGAGGTTGTCCACCAGCGTGTTAGCGCGGGCCAACAACTGATCCACATTGTTGTAAACGGAAGGATCATTGATGAGCTTGGCCAGGCTTCCCTTGCCGTGCTGTACCTCATCGAGGACCTGGTTCAGGCGATCGATACTCGCGACGGTGCGCCTGTAAAGCGCGTCGTCCGCCAGGAGCTTGCCGACCGTGCCCTCGCCTCTATCCACCCGGGCCACAATTTGCTGGAGGCTGCCCGAGAGCTGATTCATGCGGTTGTAAAGCGCCTGGTCATAGATGAGCCTTCCGATGGACCCTTGACCTGCTTGTATTTGCGAGGTGATGTCG
>Ga0315268_10006900_pt1 | contig 12027 bp, 15 predicted proteins | sample C1_top_MG_FD_204535 | JGI IMG/M metagenome (GOLD analysis project Ga0315268, IMG submission 204535) | Sediment microbial communities from Yellowstone Lake, YNP, Wyoming, USA - C1_top | ecosystem: Environmental > Aquatic > Freshwater > Lake > Sediment | place: USA: Wyoming | collected 2017-08-01 | reverse complement strand
CGCGCCCGCTCCGGTCTTCGCCGCGACTTTGCCGTGGATCGGCGCGGCCACCGCGCTGGTCGGAGCCTTCCTGGCCCTGCGCCAGGAGAACCTCCAGCGCCTGCTCGCGTACTCGTCGCTGGCGCACGCGGGCCTCTTGATCCTGGGCGTGGGCGCGTGGTCGGCTCTGGGCCGCGACGCGGCGTCGGCGTCCGCGCTCTTGTTCTACCTGACCGTCTACGCCCTGCTCAGCAACGGCGCGTTCATCTTCATCAAGGCCTCGGGCGCGCGAACGCGGACCGAGCTGCGCGGCTACGCGGCGCGCCGGCCGGAGCTGGCGGCGGCGTTCGCGGTCATCCTGTTCGCGTTGGGCGGCATCCCGCCCACCGGCGGCTTCGTGGCCAAGCTGCTGATCTTCTGGGAGGCGGTGCGGGCTTCGCTCGGCGCGCCCGTCGTGCTGGCGGCGGTCTCCGCGCTGATCTCGCTGGCCTATTATCTGGGGCTGGTGCGCGACATGTACTTCGAGGAGCCGTCCGGCGCGGCGCCGGAGGCGGGCTCGTCCTCCTCCCGCCTCGCGGTCCTCTTCTGCGCCCTGGGCGCGCTGGCGCTGGGCGCGGCGCCGCTGCTGCTCAAGGGCCTGACCGCGGCGGTGTGGCGATGACCCCTCTCGCCCTGTTCGCGGTGCTCGTCAACGGGCTGATCGTGCTGGCCGTCACCGGCCTGTTCGCCAACGCGGGCAAGCTGTTCGGGCCCAAGCCCAAGCACCTCGGCGACGCGGAGATGCCCTACGAGACGGGACTGCCGCCGCTGTCGCCCGCGCACGAACGCATGACGGTGCTGTACCACCGCTTCGCGGTCCTGTTCGTGGTGTTCGACGTGGACCTGGCGTTCCTGCTGCCCTGGGCGCTGAACCGCCCCGCGCTGGACGCGGCGGCGATGGGGGCGATCACGTTCTTCACGTTGACGGTGCTGTTCATGCTCGCCTATTTCTGGCGCAAGGGAGCCCTCGAATGCCGCTAGAAGACGCCGCCCCGGCGGGAACGATGACCACCCAGCTCGACGCGGCGCTGGGCTGGGCGCGCAAGTACTCGATCTTCCAGTACCCGTTCGTGACCGCGTGCTGCGGCATGGAGTACATGTCCACGGCCGCCAGCCACTACGACATGGACCGCTTCGGCGCGGGCTTCCCGCGCTTCTCGCCGCGCCAGGCGGACTGCCTGCTGGTCGTCGGCACGATCTCGCACAAGATGGCGCCGGTCCTGCGCCGCATCTACGACCAGATGGCGTCGCCGAAGTGGGTGGTGGCGTTCGGAGTCTGCACCTGTACCGGTGGTTTTTACAATAACTATTCAACGGTCCAAGGCATCGACACCATCGTCCCCGTGGATTTGTACATTCCGGGCTGCCCGCCCCGCCCGGAAACGGTGATTCAAGGGTTGACCCTTCTCCAGGAGAAGATTCAGAAAACCGGAGGGAGAAACCGATGAACGCCGCGCAGGGCGAGCGCCGGGACATACCCGCCCAGAGCAATCACGAGGCGCTGTCGGCGCTCAAGGCCGAGGGCTACAACGTGCTGGTGGATCTCACCTGCGTGGATTATCTTCCGCAGGGCAAATCCCCGCGCTTCGACGTGATCTACCGCCTGATGAAGTTCGACCTGGACGGCGGCAACGATCTCGGCCGCGTCGAGGTGCATTGTTCCGTGGATGACAAGCCGGTTCTTCGTTCCGTTTCCGATTTGTGGCCCATCGCGGACTGGCTGGAGCGCGAGGTCTGGGACATGTTCGGCGTGGCGTTCGCCGACCGCCCGGACATCAAGCGCCTGCTGATGTACGAGGAATTCGTCGGCCACGCCCTGCGCAAGGACTACCCGATCGGCAAGCGCCAGCCGCTGATCGGCCCGAAGGACGGGAACCTGCCGATGTCGCCGTCGTTCAACATCTTGAAGCCGACCATCGTGGGCGAATGAGCGAGCGAACCCAAAAGACGTACCTGCTGAACATGGGCCCGCAGCACCCGGCCATGCACGGCGTCGTGCACCTGGTCCTGGAGCTGGAGGGCGAGCGCATCGTCGACACGAAGGTGGAGATCGGCTACCTGCACCGCGCCTTCGAGAAGCACGCGGAGAGCGAGACCTGGAACAACGTGGTTCCGTGGACCGACCGGCTCAACTACGTGTCCCCGCTGATCAACAACGTGGGCTACGCGATGGCCGTGGAGACCTTGGCGGGCATCACGGTCCCGGAGCGCGGACAGTACATCCGCGTGATCGCCTGCGAGATCTCGCGCGTGACCGACCACCTGACGTGCGTGGGCGCCTCGGCCATGGAGTTGGGCTCGCTGACCGTGTTCCTGTACCTGATCAAGGCGCGCGAGTACCTGTACCAGCTGGTCGACCAGCTCACCGGCGCCCGCATCACCACGAACTTCACCCGCGTCGGCGGCGTGAAGGGCGACCTGCCGGCCGATTTCGCGGAGAAGTTCCGCGCCGTCGCCGCGAAGGTCCGCGAGTGCCTGCGCGACAGCGACGCGCTGCTGACGAGGAACCGCATCTTCATGGACCGCGTCGAGGGGACGGGCGTGATCTCGAAGGAGACGGCCGCCGCCTACGGCATCACCGGCCCCTTCCTGCGCTCGACCGGCGTGCCCTACGACGTGCGCCGCGCGCACCCGTACCTGGTCTACGACCGCTTCGACTTCGAGATTCCCGTGGGCTCGACGGGCGACAACTACGACCGCTACCTGGTGCGCATGGCCGAGATCGAGCAGTCGCTGAGGATCGTCGAGCAGGCGCTCGCGCAGATTCCGGACGGCAAGCATTCGCTCGAGCCCGCGGAGATCAAGTACGCCTACGAGCTGGAGGACATGGGCAAACGCGGCGACACCGAGCTGATCTCCAAGTACGCGGCCAAGGTGGACCAGACCCTGGAAGGCATGGGCAAGGACGCGGCCGCGGGCACGCGCGCCCCGAACCGCTGGGCCACGATGCCCACGAAGGAACAGACCTACACGAACATCGAAGGGCTGATGAACCACTTCGAACTGGTGATGTGGTCGTGGGGCATCAAGATCCCGCCGGGCCAGTCGTACTCGGCCGTCGAGGGCGGCAACGGCGAGCTGGGCTTCCACGTCGTCAGCGACGGCACCGACGGCCCGTACCGCGTGCGCTGCCGTCCGCCGTGCCTGTACATCATGGCGGCCCTGCCCCAGATGCTCAACGGCGCGCAGATCGCCGACATCATCCCGACCTTCGGCTCGGTCAACATGATCGCGGGGGAATTGGACCGATGAGCGTTTTCACGCCCGAGCAGGAGAAGGCGCTGGCCGCCTGGACCAAGGAGTACCCGTACTCCAACATGGGCCTGGTCGAGGCCCTGCGCTCCGTCCAGGACTGGCACCGGATGATCTCGCCCGAGGCGGCGTCCCGCGTGGCCGACATCTTCGGCCTCCCGTTCAACCGCGTCTGGAGCGTGGCGACCTTCTTCCCGACGTTCACGACCAAGCCCACGGGCAAGCACCGCGTCGGCCTGTGCCACGGGCTGACCTGCTTTCTCGCGGGCTCCGGCAAGATGAAGACGTGCCTGGAGACGACGCTCGGCGTGAAGGAAAAGGAAGTCACCGCCGACGGGAAATTCTCCTGGGAAGAGATGGAGTGCCTGGGCGCCTGCGAGCAGGGCCCCGCGCTCCAGGTCAACGACCGCCTGCAGGGCGCCGCGACGCAAGAGCGGATCGCCAAGCTCAAGGAGCTTCCGTGATGCTCGCCTCGCTTCTGCTGATGGCGGCGTCCCCGGCCGCGGCGCAGGGCGGCGCGATCGGCGCGTTCGCGCTCTCGGCCTGCACGCTGCGCCGCGTGCGCGCGACGCGGTTCGTGCCGGCCTACGACGAGGTCGTCGTCGAGACCGCGTCCCAGCCGTTCCTGATCAAGCCCTGCGCCGACGCCGGCCTCTATCGAGGGATGGCCTTGAATTTCCGCAAGTCCGCGCGCGGCGACGACGAGTCGATGCTCGAGCCCTTGAGCGGCGACGTCCGCCGCCTGGAGCCGACGCGCTGCGGCTCCCTGGAAGGCGCCGCGGCCGATAAGTACGATTTCGCGCTCGCCGAGTACCGCGTCCCGGGCGCCGACGGCCTGGACCGCTACGTGCAGATCGTCCGGACCGACAAGCGCCGCGCCAAGCGCAAGATGACCTACTTCCGCCGCTACCCGGGCGAGGCCGACTCCCGCATGGCCGTCAAGGCCGTGTGCGACTTCGACCGCGACGGCTTCCCCGACGTCGTCCTCGACGTCTGCGCCAAGGGAGGCTGCGGCGCGAGCGCGCTGCTGCTGAAGCCCAAGACCGGAGCGGTCGAATACCGGGAGATCGTCGCCCCCGCCGAGCAGCCATGACCAAGATCCTGACGAAGCACTTCGACGAGCCGAAGCTCCACGAACTGGAGACGTACCGGAGCCTGGGCGGCTACAAGGGCCTGGAGAAGGCCCTGGCCATGGCCCCGGCCGACGTGACCGCCGAGGTGGTCAAGTCGAACCTGCGCGGCTTGGGCGGCGCGGGCTTCCCGACCGGAGGCAAGTGGGGGACGGTGCCGCCTCTGGACAAGGTTCCCGGCCCGCGCTACGTCGTGGTCAACGCCGACGAGTCGGAGCCCGGCTGCTTCAAGGACCGCGTCCTGCTCACGCGCGCGCCGCACCAGATGATCGAGGGCCTGCTGATCGCCGCGCACGCGATCGGCGCGAAGGAGACCTTCATCTTCATCCGCGGCGAGTACCAGAACCAGCACGACATCGTCGCGAAGGCCGTGAAGGAAGCCGAGGCCGCGGGCTACACGGGGCACGCGTCCGTCAAGCTGATGCGCGGCGCGGGCGCCTACATCTCGGGACTGGACACCGCCTTGCTGGAGACCATGGAGGGCAAGAAGGCCTGGCCGCGCCAGCCCCCGCCGTTTCCGACGGTCGCGGGCCTGATGGCCAAGCCCACCGTGGTCAACAACGTGGAGACCTTGTCGATGCTGCCGTTTATTCTTCGTGAAGGCGGGGACGCCTTCGCCAAGATCGGCTCCGCGAAGAACGGCGGCACCGTCGTTTTTTCCGTCTCCGGCCACGTGGAAAAGCCGGGCGTGTACGAGGTCCCGATGGGCTCCAAGCTGCGCGACGTGCTGGCCTTGGCCGGCGGCGTGCGCGCGGGCCATAAGCTCAAGTGCGTGATCCCGGGAGGCACCTCGATGCCGCCGCTGCTGGAAAAGGACCTGGACCTGGCGCTGGACTTCGACTCGATCCGCGCGGCCGGGACCTTCCTGGGCGCGGGCGGGATGATCGTGCTCGACGAGACGGCGGACGCCGTCGAGGTCGCGCACAACATCGAGCGCTTCCTGGCGCACGAGTCCTGCGGCCAGTGCACGCCCTGCCGCGAGGGCTCCTACTGGAACGAGGAGATCCTGGAGCGCCTCCTCCACGGCAAGGGCACGGCCGAGGACATGCCGAACATGACGCGCGTCGGCGAGAACATCACGGGCAAGGTCATCTGCGCGCTGGGCGACACCGTGGGCGTGGTGACGCGCGCGTACATGTCCAAGTTCCCCGAGGATTTCAAGAAGAGAATTCCGAATGGCTAAACGAGTCAAGTTCAAGCTGAACGGGCAAGAGATCGAGGCCGACGAGGGCCGCCTCGTCATCGACGCCGCCAAGGACGCGGGCGTCGAGATTCCGCACTACTGCTACCACCCGGCCCTGGGCAACCCCGGCAACTGCCGCATGTGCATCGTCGAGGTCGCCGGCGCGCCGAAGCCCCAGGTGTCCTGCCGCACCGCGGTCCGCGAGGGCCTGGACGTGAAGTCCGACTCGGAGATCGCCAAGCGCGCGCAGGCGAGCGCGCTCGAGCTCCACCTCGTCAATCATCCGCTCGACTGTCCCGTCTGCGACCAGTCCGGAGAGTGCGGCCTGCAGGACTATTATATGAAGGTGGGACAGTATCAGAGCCAGGTGCGCGAAAACAAGCAGCACAAGGGCAAGCGCATCGTCGCGGGCCCTCACGTGATGCTGGACCAGGAGCGCTGCGTGCTGTGCACGCGCTGCACGCGCTTCGTCGACACCGTGACGAAGACGCACGAGCTGGGCATCTTCGGCCGCGGCCACTCCGAGCGCATCGAGGTGACGCCGGGCAAGGTCCTGGACAACGATTATTCGGGAAACGTCGTCGACATCTGCCCCGTGGGCGCGCTCACCGACCGCGATTTCCGCTACAAGGTCCGCGTCTGGTACCTCGACAAGACCGACTCGATCTGCCCCGGCTGCTCGCGCGGCTGCAACATCTCCGTGCACACGAACACCAAGCGCCCCTGGCACAACGACGGCAAGCGCGTCGCGCGCCTGAAGCCGCGCCACAACCCGGACGTGAACGGCCACTGGATGTGCGACGAGGGCCGCTACGGCTTCGGCTCGCTCGACGCGGACCGTCTCGGCCGCGTGCTGCGCATGACGCCCCAGAAGCAGGACGTGTCCTGGGACACGGCCGCCGGCGAGATCGCCGCGGGTCTGGACGGAGCCGTCGCCGTCGTGGCGTCGGGGATGCTGTCCAACGAGGACTGGGCCGCCGCGAAGTCATTGTTCGCCGGTGCCAAGTTCTATTTCACGCCGGAGCCCGATCAGGTCGGCGCCGAGGACGCCCTGCTCAAGAAGAAGGATAAGGTTCCGAACCTCAAGGGCGCGGAGAATATGGGCCTCAAGAGCGGCTCGTTCGACGAGCTGGCCAAGGATCTGGAGGCCGGGAAAATATCGACGCTGTACGTGCTCGAGCGCGACCTCGGCCAGATCTGGGGCGAGGACAAGGCCAAGGCCCTCGTCGCGAAGGCCAGCCTCAGCGTGTTCCAGGGGCCGAACAAGTGCGCGGTGAGCGAGTCGTTCCGCTACCGCCTGCCCGCGACCGCCTACGTCGAGGAGACGGGCCATTTCACGAACTGCGACGGGAAGGTTCAGGAATACAAGAAGGCCCTGGACCCCATCGGCGAGGCCAAGCCGGACTGGGAGATTTTCGGCCTGATCGCCAAGGCTCGGACGGGAGTGCCCGCGTGAACCGGACCGACATGATCTGGGTCGTGGTCAAGGTCGCGGCCGCCATCCTGGGCTTCGGCCTGAACATCGCCGGCTTCCTGGGCTGGGTGGAGCGCAAGCAGAGCGCGGTGATGCAGGACCGCATCGGCGCCAACCGCGCCGACATTTTCGGCTTCACCTTCCTGGGCCTGTTCCATCCCATCGCCGACGCGATCAAGATGCTGACCAAGGAGGACTTCCAGGCGAAAGGAGTCCACAAGCCCCTGCACGGGCTCGCGCCCATGATTTCCCTGGGCTGCGGCATGTTCTGCCTGGCGGCCCTGCCCTACGGCGGGACGATCACGGCCTTCGGCCGCGCCTGGAGCCTCCAGCCCGTCGAAAGCTCCATGGGCGTGCCCCTGGTGCTGGCCGCGCTGGCCTTCGGCGTGCACGGCATCGTGATGGCCGGCTTCGCGTCGGGCTCCAACTACGGCCTGCTCGGGGCCTTGCGCGGCGCCTCGCAGATGGTGGCCTACGAGGTGTGCCTGGCGTCGTCCTTGGCCGGGGCGCTGTTCCTCTACGGCACGCTCGACCTCCAGCAGGCGGTGCTGTGGCAGGCCGCGCACGTCTGGGGCATCGTGGTCCAGCCTGCGGCCTTCATCCTGTTCCTCACCGCGGGCGCGGCGATCACCAAGCGCACGCCGTTCGACCTGCCCGAGGGCGAGAGCGAGATCGTCGGCTACCACGTCGAGTACTCGGGCATGAAGTTCGGCATGTTCCTGATGACCGACTTCTTCGAGTCCATCGTGGTCTGCGGCCTGATCACGGCCCTGTTCCTGGGCGGCTGGGCGATTCCCGGCCTGGACTTGCCGTCCATGGGCCTGCTCGGCGGCGCGCTGATGCTGGCCAGCTTCACCGTCAAGGTGATGCTCCTGTTGTTCCTGCTCATGCAGATCCGCTGGACCTTGCCGCGCTTCCGCTTCGACCAGCTCCTCGACCTGGGCTGGAAGAACCTGCTGCCGCTGTCCTTGGTCAATTTCCTCGTCACCGTCTGGGGGGTGTACCTGTGGCGATGACCGTCAAAGTCGTCGAGCGGCCGAAGCGCGACTTCGCCACGCGGATTTATCTCGTCGAGATCTGGCGGGGCCTCGGGGTGACGTTCCGACATTTTTTCGTCAACATGTGGCGCCACGTCCTGCGCCTGCCGGGCGCTTCCGTCACCATCCAGTATCCCGAGGACGCCGCCGTGCTGGGCAAGCGCGCGCGCACGCGCCACCGCCTGCTCAAGCGCGACGACGGCGCCCCGCGCTGCACCGCCTGCCTGCTGTGCGAGACCATCTGCCCGGCCAAGTGCATCCGCATCACCGCGGAGAACGCCCCGACGACGATCGTCGAGAAGCGCGCCAAGACCTTCGACATCGACCTGGGCATGTGCATCTTCTGCGGCTACTGCGTGGAGGCCTGCCCCGTGGACGCCATCCACATGGACGCCAACGAAGTCGAGATCTCCGCGTACTCCCGCAAGGACATGATCTGGAACATGCAGGAACTGCTCGGCGATAAGAAAAAGGGACACGCTCAACTGCCGCCCGCGTGAGGCGGGCCCAACGGGGACAGGCCAGCGTCGAATACATGCTTCTTCTCTTCACGGTCGTCACGCTCGTCTGCCTGTCCGGCTATTTTCTGAAGAATTACGCCGACGTTCTGGTCGAGAAGATCGGGGATAAAATATTGAACGCTTTCTTTATACTGGCTCTGGGGTGATCGCCCTCGTTTTGGCCGCCGCCATGACCATGCCCAACTGCCCCGCGGACGGGGAGACCGCCGCGGACTGCCCCTGGGCCGGCATCGGCCGCGCCGCCGCGGCCGCGCCGGACGCGCCCGCCGCGCTGGCGGTCCTGCGCGCCTCGGCGCCCGCCCTGGTCCGCGAGCTGGACGCCGACGCGCGCCGCCCCGGGATGCTGTCGCTGTGGGGCAGAAGCGTCAATTTCGACGAGCACGCGAAGGCGACCATCGTCGCGCCCCCGATTCTCGGGGCGATCGCCTCGGTCCTGAAGCTGCCGCCGCCGGACGGCGAGCGCGGCCACGCCGGGATGACGCACTCCTACGGCTATGTGTTCAGCGTCCTGAAGACGCCCTACGGCTTCAAGCGCGCGCGCTGGGTCAGCGGCGAGCTGGAGGCCGGCCTGGGCCTGCCGCCCGGCACCTTCGCGCCCGTTCCGGCGAAGGGGACCTTGCTGTCGAACCTGACCGCCTTCCTGGGCCGCCTCGCGTTCCGCGGCGACGCCCGCGAACTCAGGCTCGTCGGCGATCTTCGCACGTTCGACGTCTCCGCGTACAAGCCGAAGCGCCTCAGCGAGACCGTGTCCTTGCCCGACGGCCGCCGCTTCGTCCTCCGCACCGACCTGGTGCCCTACCTCCACGGCGAGGGCGACATGCTGATTTATTCCTGCCGCGACGAGAAGGCCGGCCGCGCCTACCTGATCACCGCCTTCCCCGTGGCCCGCGGCTTCGCGAACTCCCTGCTCGACCCGAAGGGGCTCGGCGAGGGCAAGCCCATCGCCACGCGCTACAACGGCTTCGTCGACGGCGTCACCGGCGTCTCCGGTCTGACCGGCTCCCGCCGCGTCGAATAGACCCGCCCCCTGGCCATAAACGGCCAGTTCCGCTATACTGAGCGCCGATGCTCACGGGCCTGAAGCACATCGCCGTCGCCGACGTCCTCGACATGACCTTGGTCGGGGCGCTCGTGTACGGCCTGCTGCTGTGGTTCAAGCGCACGCGCGCGGCGTTCGTCGCGCTGGGCCTGCTCCTGCTCGCGGTGGTCTACACCGTGGCGTTCCTGGCCGGGATGTACATGACGGTGCGCATCTTCCAGGGCTTCTTCGCGGTGTTCATCGTCGCGGTGATCGTGATCTTCCAGGAGGAGATCCGCTCGGTGTTCGAGCGCATCGCGGTGTGGAGCCTGACGGGCGGGGTGCTGAAGTCGGCGCCGACGCACCGCCAAGTCGAGATCCTGGTGCGCTCGCTCGGCGACCTGGCGCGCGACCACATCGGGGCGCTGGTGGTCCTGCGCGGCCTCGACCCGCTGGACCGGCACGTGTCGGGCGGCTGGGACCTCAACGGGGAGCTGTCCGAGGCGCTGATCAAGAGCATCTTCGACTCGCACTCCCTGGGCCACGACGGGGCGTTCATCGTGGAGGAGGGCCGCGTGTCGCGCTTCGGCGTGCAGCTGCCGCTGTCGAAGGACTTCTCCAAGATCACGAACCTGGGCACGCGCCACTCGGCGGCGCTGGGCCTGGCCGAGCGCACCGACGCGCTGTGCCTGGCCGTCAGCGAGGAGCACGGGACGATCTCGATCGCGCGGCGCGGCGAGCTGGTGGTCATGAAGGATCTCGAGCATCTCCAGGACGAGATCGAGATCTTCCTGACCCGGCTGATGCCGGACCACGGCTCCAGCACGGCGGTCCGCTTCTTCACCGAGAACTGGCGCGAGAAGCTGACCGCGGCCGCGGTGTCCATTCTGCTGTGGGTGTTCTTCGTGGGCATCGGGGGCGCCCGGTGAAGTCGGGCTTCCACGCCCGGCGCCTGGTCAAGTTCCTGACCGAGAAAGGCAAAGCGCTGTCGCCGCTGACGATCCTGACGCACGACCATCCCGACCCCGACGCGCTGGCCAGCGCGTGGGCGCTCGAGCACCTGGCGCGCACCGTGGGCAAGATCCGCTGCCGCATCGTCTACGGCGGCGTGATCGGGCGCGCGGAGAACCGGATGATGGCCGAGCGCCTGCACGTGCCGGCGCATCCGCTGCGCAAGGGGGAGCTGTCGGGCGTGCCGCACCTCGCGCTCGTGGACACCCAGCCCCCGTTCAAGAACAACCGCTGCCCGCCGCGCCGCATCCCCGACCTGATCATCGACCATCACCCGCGCCACGCCGACACGCAGTCCGACCTGGCCCTGATCGACGAGAGCGTGGGCGCGACGACCACGATGCTGGTCGAGGCGCTGGTCGCCGCGGGCGTGCGCGTGCCGGGGCGCCTGGCCACGGGCATCGTGTACGGGATCGGCTCCGAGACGCAGAACCTGGGCCGCGAGGCCACGCCGCGCGACATGGACGCCTACCAGCACTTCTGGCCGAAGGCGCACATGCGCACGCTGTGGCGCATCTCCTACCCGCAGCGCTCGGAGGCGTTCTTCGAGACGATCGCGCGCGGCGTGCGCGAGGCGTTCGTCGCGGGCCGCGCGATCGGCGTCCACCTCGGCGAGGTGAACACGCCCGACCGCGTCGCTCAGATCGCGGACTTCCTGCTGACGTTGGAGAAGATGCGCTGGTCGGTGGTGACGGCGCGCTATCAGGGGCGCCTGCACGTGTCGCTGCGCTCCAACGATCCCGGCGCCGGGGCCGGGCGGCTGCTGAAGCGCCTGCTCGGCGGGGGCAACCGCGGCGGCGGCCACGCGATGATCGCGGGCGGCTCCCTGGAGATGCGCGCCGAGGCCGACGAATCCGCCTGGCGCGAGGCCGAGGACAAGCTGGTCTCGGACTTCCTCGTCAGCCAGGACCTCGACCCGCTGGCGCGGCGCTGGCCTTTCCGCGGCTGAGGCGCGGCTAGCGCCAGCCCAGAACCGAGTAGCCCTTCTCGGCCAGGCAGCGGTCCGTGTACGCGCGGACCAGGTCGTCGGGGTTCATGGCGGCAACCGCCGAGCCTCCGACCAGGCCGCCCGCGCCGCCGGCGGCCGCGCCCGACTCCAGCGCGCCCCGGAAGTCCCCGGTGATCGCGCCGATCACGGCGCCCATCGCCGCGCCCGTCGCCGCGCCCCAGGCGGTCTTTTGGGCGATCGGCTTCATCGGGTTGGCCTTCACGTAGTCCTTGGCCTCCTTCAGGCACGCGTCGGCGTCGCGCTTCGCGGCGTCCGGGCCGGCCTGTTGATAATGGTCGTTCGGGTAGAACTGGGGCCGCGGCGAGGCGCAGGCGGCCGTGATCAAGGCGAGAAGGAGCGGAGACGGCTTCATCATTTAAGGATAGCGCCTGACG
>Ga0315268_10006899_pt1 | contig 12028 bp, 14 predicted proteins | sample C1_top_MG_FD_204535 | JGI IMG/M metagenome (GOLD analysis project Ga0315268, IMG submission 204535) | Sediment microbial communities from Yellowstone Lake, YNP, Wyoming, USA - C1_top | ecosystem: Environmental > Aquatic > Freshwater > Lake > Sediment | place: USA: Wyoming | collected 2017-08-01 | reverse complement strand
AAGCAAGGCAGAAGGGGAGGAGGGATATTGCAAGAAGCCATGCAGCGGGTTCCGGACTGATCGGCATGGGACGCGGTGCTCATGCGACAGACCTGCCAGGTTCCCTGACAGAATTTCTAGGCCGTGTGAGCATCACTGCAGACCCGTTTGGGAGGATACCGATGGATCAAGGCATCCGCAACAGGATGCAGACGATAAGGGAAGAATTGATAACTTCCGAAAACAGGTTCCTGGACAGCCTCAAATAAGTTTTTATCAAACCGATGTTATTAGGCCATCTTGGCTGATCACAAAATCGTAATGTTTGCCACTTTTTTTCAGTTTCGCAGCCTGATTGAGAGCGTCTTTGAGATTTGAAAGGAAGGTTTTCCAGTCGCCCTTTTCCGAAAATGCGCTTCTTATCGTCTCAATAATAATGATTTTCCTGCTCTTATCTAGAAAAGTGCAGAATTGGTTGTTTCCTTCCCATCCAACTGCCACACCATAATCCGGGATTTCTTTTGGTAAAGGCTGGAAGTTCAATAAATCGTGGAGGACATGGTTGACAGCAAGGGTTTTGTCGCTCGAAGCTGAGAATGCGCTTTGGCCGTCAATATGCGAATAAAGGGTTTTTGGAGGTTTGAGCAGGGAATCCATGTCTTTTTTTGAGGATTCATCGAGCGGACCGAACTTGGCCAGGGATGATGTGACTGATTCGCCAGGCATCGATACCACGATGGCAGGGGCTGGCGGTTTTTTTCCATGCTCGGGGAAAGGACGGTCCTCGTTCTGGGATTTCCGGCCAGCTGCCTTTCGTCTTGTCACCATATTCATGGATAACTCTTGGGCTGAAACTGTATATAAGGATTACTCTCGAAAAGAAGTTGGCGGGTTTGGTCCCAAACCATTATAGTTGATGGCTCGCGACAAGCAATGGTTTGGAACACAAATAGAATGAATCCACCACCGTCTGGCGAACATTTATATATTTTGTGAATCTAAGACTAGAATAACTCACGCTCTTTTTTAGTGCATGGGAGGATAACTGGTCGCCTTGCCAGCGGGTAAAACCGCTGGCCTATTTCTGCTCATTCTTCTTCTCTAGCGCGAGCGCTCAAACCATATCTTATAGGATAACGACGTGTTTTTGATGGTTTTCGTATAGGTGTATTGCTATGATCGAAATAGACGGATCCTATGGTGAGGCTGGGGGTCAAATCATCCGCACCTCGCTTACCCTCTCTGCTATAACCCAAAAACCCGTCCGAATCACTAATATAAGGGCAGGACGACCTAATCCCGGCCTCCAACCCCAGCATCTCATGTCCTGCAAAGCTGTCCGCAATGTCTGCAGGGGAACATTGAGCCATTGCGAAATCGGAAGCACAGAGCTTGATTTCGAACCCGGACCTATCGTGGGGGGTAAATACGATTTCGATATCGGAACTGCGGGTTCTGTGACACTCGTTGCCCAAACCATCCTTCCTATCCTTTTCAAGGCTGCAAAACCCAGCTCGCTAAAGATAACTGGCGGGACCCACGTCATGAAATCCCCCAGCGCTGATTATTTCGAGCGCGTTTTTGTTCCTGCGATAGGCGAGATGGGCGCGAAAATGACTACCAAACTCGTACGCATCGGGTATTATCCTCGCGGCGGAGGAGTATTGGGGCTCGAAGTCGCGCCATCTTCGCTCGCAGGCATTGTTGTTTGGCCTCATGACGAGCAAATCCGCGCCATCATCCGCTATAGCGGCCTGCCTGAAGGTGTCGCAATACGGGAAAAGAAGATTTTTGTTCAGAACGGAATCGAGCGGGACATTTTCATCAGGCAGGACGAAGCGCTCTCGATCGGGAATGCAGTGACAGCCTGGAAAGGGCTTATCGGGAGCTATTCGTTAGGTGAGAAAGGCAAACGGGCAGAGACTGTCGCCCAGGAAGCCCTGGATGCGATAAAAATCGAGAAAGGGGATGTAGACAAGCATCTGGCCGACCAGCTATTGATCTACGGGGCGCTTGCGGAAGGCAAAACATCCTACCAGACGAGCGAAATCACCGAGCATCTCAAGACGAACGCGTATATCATCTCGCATTTTGTGGATAGAAAAATAGGATTGGATAAGGAGAACGGTAAGATTAGCGTAGATTGATCTTAATCCTTCTCGCTAGCCGGTTGTGAAATTGCCGCTTATCCCGCTAGCGTTTCCGACTGGTGCCTTATCTATTCGGTCAGCCCTGCTTATCACGCCGTTCCTCTGTACTTCCACGATATAATAGTGGTCAGAGCTTTCCGAATCCCAGGTCACGACCCATGTATCTGCTCCTTCGGTTACTTTCGGCGTCACTCCTGGAGTGGATTGCACATACGCATTCACAGCAGCAGTGCCTGACAGGGTGTGCGAAGCGATTATAGCCTCTTCAGGGAACGCGATCGTGCATATCCCCTGGCCTTCTAGGCACACCTGGCACTTGTCGGTGATGACTTCTGGAAGCGCAGGCACGAAATTCTGCACTGGGTAGTTGTAGAATATATGGGAACGTAATGGACATGGCGAATTCGGATCCTGGGTGACTTTGGCTTTCACTTCGAAATAGTGCCCGCCGCGCTCATTCACCATAGGCGTGATCGACATGATTTGGATGTCTGCTCCTGGATATTTCGATGTCAGATCCTCCATCACGAACTTGGCAGCGTCACCCTGCACCACGTCGACCTGGAAGAACTCGATTATCTTGACCAGGGCTATAACAATGAGCAATAGCACAACGATTAGCAGTACCTCGCGCCTAATTGCCATGCTGCACACTAGCAATCAAAGTTTTTATTCCTTAGCCTATGGGCCCAGGCTGGCCAAATCTGCCCGGATTCACTTGGATTCGGTCAGGAGCACGATCGCTTCGGCGATATCGCCCTTGCTTTTCTCTAAAGCGTCCTTGGCCTGCTCTTCGGTGCACCCTGTCTGCTCCATGACCATCTTGATATCATCGCCGGAAGATTCCTCCCGGACATTGCCGGATATCTGGAAGGATTTTTGCCCTTGCATGGTTATCTGCACCACTTCAGGGTCGTCTATGATGAGCCGGCCTGTCCCGGTCTCGATTATCACTGATTTGGCGTCTATGTTCTGCTGCTTGATGCCCATCTGGCGCATCATCGCCTCCATTTTTTTTGGATCCATCCCACCTGGAATCATAAAAAATCACCGATAGATTATTGAAAATGACAAGAAAAAGATATGGGGGCCGTCACTTGAAGATCTCCCCTCTCTCGGATTTCCTGACTTCGACGCGCCTCATCTTGGTTATCGTCTTCAATTGGTTGAAGAGCTTTGCCGAGAACCTGCCGTAGAGCACATCCTGGATGACTTCGTCGAAGTTGGCATCCGTAATCGCTTTCCTGGTCTCATCGACCATGATCTTGCGGATGTTCTTCTTGGTGTTCCAGCTTACCCTTGCTCCGGTCACGGAAATAAGCTTCAGGCGCAATGTCTCGCCGTCTTTGGTCTTGTCCTCCACGACCTCGTGGATGAGCGATTTGCCGCGCCGGGCAAAGGTCTTGATGAAGGATGGCGATATCTCATGGCCTATCAGGATGGTCGAGGCGTCTACTCCCTTCACATCCTTTATCCTGAACAGCATGGTCGTGAACATCGCCATCTGCGATGAGCCGCCGATGCCGAGCTCCATGAGGCTCTTCTTCACGATTCGGTTCGTGAGAAGCTTGTCATCGGCTGCGACCACTTCGCAGAGCTCTTTCGCGTCGAAAATAGCCGGAGCCCTGACCGTGTACCATTTCTTCGATTTCCATTTGTCAACGACTTTGAGTTTCTTGCCTGCCATGAATATCACTTCACTAAGAGAGACACCTGCTCCACATCGTATTTCCAGTTAGAGGGTATCCTTCCCTTGCGGCTGTAGTACTTGGCCAGCCTCATTATCTTGGATTCTATGTGGCCGAGTTTCACCTTGTTATGCACGTCCTTCTTCGAGTTCTTCATGTGCCCGCGGAGATGGACGGCTTTCCTGATGAGCGTAAGCATGTCTTCCGGGTATTCCGGGAGCGCCTTCTCCTTGGCTAAAAACGCGGATAGCGACAGGCCGAGGACGCTGCGGACATTCGGTATGCCTTTCTGGTCGCGCAGATAGAGCCCGATCTTGCTCATGCTCACACCTTCGCGGTTCATCTTCAGGATCGTCTCCTGGACCTCTGACTTGTCGACAGACAGCCATTCCGGGAGCGTCCTGCTCTTCGGCCTTTTGGTTCCGGCCTTCCCTTTCTTCCTTGAGTGCAATCTTGCCATTACAACACCGATTTTTTTGCTTAACTTATCGTCGTGTCCTAGTTAGATACGGCCCGTTATTTCAGGCCCTAAGACGACTACGTTGCTCCTAGTCCTTTTGGCGAAGGACATAATTTGAGAATTCTAGAAGCGCGAGATATCTATGAGAGATTTTGTTTTTTAAGGCTATGCTTTCCGCGAACGTCTGAGAATAGCCGTTTGGTATGAAAATATGGTCGTAAGCGAATCCAGAGGTTCCGCGGATGGAGGAAGCGATAGTCCCGGCGCACTTTCCATGATATGTCCGGACCGTTTTCCCGTCGTGGTACGCGATGCAGGCTTCAAAAAATGCGCTACGCCCACTCTCATGTTCCTTCTCGCCCGATAGAAGTTTCAATATGCCCTCATTCCCTATCTTTTTCTGGACCCATCCCGAGAATGTTCCGGGAAAACCATTGAGCGATTCTATGAAGAGGCCTGAATCCTCCACGAAGACAGGCGCTTTGCACTGCTGATATGCTGCCTCGACAGCCTCGTGCGCCACTTCCTCCAATGAATCCGAGCGGATCTCGTCATGCGAGAACGGGAAATGCTTGAGCGTGATCGCGTCTTTCGCTTCGAGTTCTTTCGTTTCTTTTTTCATCATTTCGCGCTCGATCATTTCGGACGCTTCGCTGAATTTGTTCTTGTTGCTGGTCGCAAATAGGATATCTTTCGTCATACAACCGTAATGGAAGGAAAGTAAGAAATATCTTCGTGAATGAACGGGTCCTGATAATCAAGGGCTACTTTTTGCTGATTTTGCTCCGCATTCTAGCATATTTGCTTAGAATTCAGTTAAATATATAAAGATAATGGAGTATTTACTCCACAGATGTTGATTCCGCAGAATACATCAGTCGAACTAGACGAGAAAGACCTCATGCTGATCGAGGAGCTCAAGCAAGACGCAAAGCTCTCAGAACAGAAATTGGCAAGGAAGACCAGCATACCCATGACAACGGTGCACAACCGCCTGAGGAAACTGCGGGGGCTTGGCGTGATACGGGCTTATACCATCCGGCTCGATTACGCCAAGCTCGGCAGGCCTTTGGTCGCATATGTGCTTGTGAAGACGGTCCCTGGGGTGGATCATAAGGAGATGCTGGAGCAGATAGCGAATATCCCGCATGTCAGCGAAACCGCCATGATAACCGGGGATTTCGATATCATATTCAAGGCAAGGGTCAGTACGCTCGCCGAGCTCAACGAGATAGTCGTGCAGAGGTTGAGGAAACAGAAGACTATCGCTGATGCGAGGACTATGCTGAGCTATGAGAGCATCGAGAACCCGTGAATTTGGGGAAAAATCTAGGTTAGGTGGTCACTTTGAAAGACAATGAAGCTGCGAAAAAAACAGATATCAAGGCGCAGAACAAACCGAAGATGGATGAGACGGATATCGCCCGGGCGAGACTCCACGAGGCGCCGGTGGATGAGAAAGCAACAAGGCTGCATGAGCAGATGGCGCCGCCAGGGCCGGACATATCGAACACGGTCAAAGAGATCGAGAAATCCCTCTTCGAGATAAAATTCTATCCTGTAGCTGTCAGCGAGGAAGCGAAGGATGCGGCTGTGGAAAAGATCGTATCCATTTACAATTCCGGGAGCGAGACCATCCGCCAGCTCGTGATTTACATGATACATGAGAGCCTGGCCCATAGCGCTGAGATCAGGATCATGCACAACTACGAGTTCTTCAAGCAGAAGAACCCTGCCCTGGATCCAGCGCAATTAAGAGTGAATGTCTATCGTGCGATATTCAACTACAACACCTCTATAGAAGGCCTGAGCGAACTGATAGGCCTTCTTGGAAGATTGCGCGGGAGCGACGATGCGGCGAAATTGCTGACATACCATTTCACGAACCTCAGCACGATGGAGAGCGAAGCGAACCATATGCTCCGGGCTGCGATAATAGAGGCTCTAGGGAAATCGGAATCGCATTATGCCCTGGAAGCGTTATTGAATTACGCGCATTACAGCGACAGCGAGAGGACGTTCAGCAGGGTCGTGAGCGCGCTCGCAGAGTGGGACAAGAAGATAGACAAGCTTAAGCTCCCTGGGAAGGACAAGGTGAGATTGCGCTCGAAACTGAAAGAGCTGATGAGCCGAGAATTCGGCGGGCATTACGGATGAGATTTTAGCTTATATGGTCGAAGCTTAATTGCGTCTTGCACTGGGGATCCTCCTGGAAATAGCCCATGATGAAGAGCTTGAAATAGCCGAGGATCGGTATCCTGAATATTACCTTGCCCCTGACATTGCTGGCTGGAACAGGATGATTGGCAAGTGAATTCGCGTATTCGTAAGCCTGGACGTCAAGGATCGGGTTGTTGTCCCCTCTTGTCAGATAATAGGTCTGATTATCAACGTTTATCGAGAACATGGCCCTGTGCACTATATCGCCGACCAAGGAATAATAGTCGCCTTTGTTCGGCTGATAGACGATAACGTCATTCGAGAAATTGGTCTTGTAGTCAGTCCCGTGGAACGTTATGGATTCCACACAGGGCTGATACCCGCTCTGGCCGCTCGAGAATGATATCGGGCATTTGCCATAGTGATAAGTGAAAGGGCCGATCTTCTCTGTGAAGTTCTCAGGGGCATCAAGGAAAGACTGGCAGACATCCGCTGTCCTCTGCGCATTGCAGTAGACGAAGATAGAACCGGGAATGGTGATATTCTGCTTCTGCTGATCCCCGTATGTTATCTGCGCAGGAGTATTCAACGCAGCGAGCTCGTCCTTGGTCATGCTGATGTGATAGGAATTCGGAGGCGCGCCCTGCACGATTATGAAATCCCCGCGCTGGAGATTCGGGAGCATGCTGCAGGAGACAACACCTGAAATCGGTGCGCTCGTGTTCAAAAGGAACGAAGCACCGTACCAGATGACAACAGCCACGGCCAATGCGACAACCGTATCAACAATCTCGTGCTTCCACCCATGCTCATGGGCGCCTTCCTTGACTTCTAAACCCACTAGTGCGACTATCTCGACGAATATCAGGATTCCGAAAAGTATCGGGATGAAGCTCAATGAAGGGTTATCCCTGAAAACAGTGTTCGTGATGAGGAAGAGAGCTAAAGTGCCGAAAAGGAGCAAGAGACTGGTCTTCTCTTTAGCCATCTGGCGGATTTGTTCTATATCCAATTTAACCACTCATTTCGCCATGGCTACGAATTTGTCCTTGAATTCTATGACCTCTTTCCGTATCTCTTCCAGTTTCGCCAGGACGAGCTTCTTTGGTTCGCCTTTCTTGGTCCTGACCAATAATCTGGGAGAGCCTATGATCGGATGATCCACCTTGCAGGCTGCGAATTCCACATCCTTCTCGGAATTGAGTTTTTCCGCAAGCAACATGACCAGCGACTGGTCCACATCCCCGAAATCTAGTTCCAGAGCGTTCTTCTCGTCCAAAATAACCTTGATCTCCATCTAAATACCCCTTTGGTAGCGATCGTTAGTCCTGCCCCTGGGCGGACCTGACCTTGGCGGGAATCTCCTCGGCGGCCTGCCTTCTGAGCTGAATCCGCCTTCCCTGCGTGGCCTTCCGTATCTCGGCCCTTCGGAACGGAATCCGCCTTCCCTGGGCGGGCCGCGGCCGTATCCTCTCTCCTCTTTCGGAGGCTCTGTCTCAGGGCCTTCGCGCGGGACCTTCCTGCGCTCCTTCCAGCCGCATTTCGATACGAAAATGCCTTCGCTGATTTGCTCCATCTCGTCCCTGCATTTCGGGCAGAAGACCTTGACGCAGCCGTAGCGTGAGCCGAATATGGATAGTTCCATGCCGCTTGCCGACTTCTTGTTGACCTTGGCCTTGATGATATCGCCGATCTTGACTTCGTTGCGCAGGTCCGCGACATACCCCCGGCGCACTTCGGTGACAGGCAATGCCGCGCTGAAGACCATGCCGCGCCCCTCGCCTTCCACTTCGCTCGCCGTCATGCAGTCGCATTTGGCGTTGTTAGGGCTCGACTTGAATACCACAGCGTAGACTTCCATGCCCACATGCGGCTGCTCCAATACCCTGTTTTTGACCTTGACGACCGATTTGCCTTCCACAATCGAGTTCTCGCCCAAGGCCGCTGAGTACACCTCGTCTTTGTCAGCATAGGTGTTCTCGCCAGGCTCAGCCTCCTCGTAGCTCGATACGTGCTCGCCGGGAAGGACTAGTTTCTTCTCGTTCATTGTTTTACCTCGTGATAAATGAGAGAATTATGGAAAGATGTTGAGAGTAAATGTTTATAAATACGGGCGAAACAGACCGCGCTGGTGCTTTTTTTGTCAAGGGCTAGCTTTCAATGCTTCAGCGATTGGAGCAGGCGAACAAGCGCGTCGAGCTGCTCAATCGAACCGCTTATGGTCAGTTCGTAGGGATTTCTTTTCATTTTGAAACTGTGTAATGGGATATCCCCTTCGAACGGGACAAGCTTGAACGGTCCTACGGCTTCCCGGCTGACGAGTGCCACCCAGGAATTCGCTGTCCATCCGTATATATTGGTGGCGACATCATAACTGCCGATGGAGCCGACCTGCTGCCCGGTCCTATCGATATACCCGCCTCTTGCGAATGAACCGTGCCATCCTGTTGAATCATGATCAGAAATATCGAACTTCTTTTGCCAGCCGCACCTCGTTCCATGATATTCCAATGACGCGGCAAGGCTCTTGATAGGTATGCCACGCTGGTTCGTACGCGCCCAGTGGTTCCTCATGAAATCCACCACTTCGACTTTCCCGGCAAGCGCGGCCGGGTCTATCGCGGACACATCGAATAATCGCTCGTCTGATTGTACGATTTTCAACAATTCTATAGAATCATAAACCGCCACGCCTACCGCTTTCTGCAGGCTTATTTCCTTTCCTGATTGCATAACCGGGACATCCGGGATGATGTGCCTATAGCATCCGCGGGGCTCTTCCTCAAACAGCTTTATCATCTTGCCCAACTGAGCTTTCGGATCGCGATGGAAAACGCCATATTCATCGGTCCTCGCCCATTCGGTAATGCCGAAATAGGAATGCCTTTTATCTAAGCCTCGAAGGAGCTGATTGAAGATTTTGGACAAATGGAGGGCGTCATCGAGATCATTAATCGTGGCTATCTTATCTGGCTTGGCCTTGAACTGTGCGGCGATCGCGAACATCCCCACTTGCGTGGCAGAACTTTTCAGTATCCGCATCCTTTTGCCATCGGACAGGAGGTTCCTTTGTTTTTCAGACGCACCCATGGACCCACATCATTGGATAATATGGTGGTTAATGGGTAATTGGCTTTAAAATGCATTCGCTGACATATTTAGTCACAAATCTGGATCGTGCATAGTACGATCATAAAAGATCGTCTCTGGTTAATCGGCCGGAGAAAGGTATTTAAAATAGCGAAGAAGCACTTATCATTAGGGACCATAGATGAAGAAACCAATACTTGTGCTGTGCGTAGACCGGGACAACGACCTTTTCGAGAAGGCCAAAGTCACCGGACCCCTGATAGGGCGGGAGAGGAACCTGGAGGGAGCGACAGCATTATCATTGGCTGACCCGGAGGACCCTGACTCCAACGCCATATTCTATGCTGTCAAACTGCTCGACCAGATGCGAAAGGAAGGGAATGCGGCCGAGGTCGTGACCGTGACAGGGGATAAGAATCTAGGGTATAAAGCCGATCGGAATGTCAGCAGCCAGCTCGACCGGGTTATAGAGGAGCTGAATCCCTCTTCCTGCATTTTGGTTTCTGATGGGGCATCTGACGAGGAATTGGTCCCGATAATCAAATCAAGGATTAAGATAGATTCATCCAAAATCGTGTATATCAAGCAGGCGCAGGAGCTCGAGAAGACCTATTTCGTCATATTGGAGAAACTCAAGGATCCGTATTTCGCCAGGATAATAATCGGCATACCTGCTGTCCTCATATTGCTGTTTTCCCTAGCAAGCTACTTCAAGCTCGGCTTCGAACCGGTCGGGATAATCATCGGATTGTTCCTTCTTTTCAGGATTTCCAATATGGATGATGCCATAAGCAGCGTGATACGGGATTTCCGCTTCTCTTTCGAGCGCTCCACCTGGATAAGCTACCTCGGCGCGCTCTCGATATTCTGTATCGGGCTGCTTGTCGGCTACCAGACGTTCCAGAATTCGCGGGCCTTGGGTCTTTCAGGAGACAAGATTGTCGCTATGGTGATTGGGAGCGTCATCTGGATATTCTTCGTGGGGGCCATATTGCTCATGATCGGGAAGAGCATCGATGCTGTCCTTGAGAAGAAGAGATACAGCATCACGCGGTATATGACATACACCGTGGCAGCTTTCCTTGCCACGCTGGTAGTCTATGTGGGGTGCATGTGGATTGCGAATACAAGCCAGCCTTATGTCGATTTCGGCATGTTCCTGGTGACTATAGCGATTGCGCTCGTTCTCGGTTATTTCGCATCCTGGACCATAGATTGGTACAGGAGGCAGGTTTTGGTGGAGATGAAGATAGAGGGGAAAGAGGTCATATCAGAGAACGGGACGTATTTAGGGAAAGTCGTCGGGGTGGATGCCAGGAAGGGCAAGCTGATAATCCAGACGATTTTCGACAAGAAATTCATGATGCCGATATCTTCTGTGAATTCGGTCGAGGAGAGCGTAGTGCTGAAGGCGACGGAATAGAAAAAGGAAAATTAGAAAACTTTTTATGCGTTCCTAGGTTGCGTCAGCGCTTTCCTGTATGCCCGTAGGATTGCGTAGTCTTCCATAGCCACATGGACTGTGGAAGCTCTTTCTTGACCCGTTATCAGGATCGGGACAGCGGAGAGCATGGCTTGGCGTTCGATATTGGCCTGTTCAGCGAAAGACTTCATGAAAGTCTGATCGCCGGACAGGGTGTCGGCACTGGCGCCTTTCTCTTTGGCTTCTTCTATGGCCTTTGCCTCGGCCAGAAGCGATGGATCGACGTATTTGCCGTTCTCCGACTCCTTGATGAGTTTCCTGGCGAGGTCGTCTGCTTGCTGCAGATTAGCTAAAGCGGCATCGTGAGATAATCTTTGACTGGCATCGAGGCTCATCTCTCCAACCATGTGAGAAGCATTAGCGAAAGATTGATTCGCCATTTCATTGGCTTCCTGGGGCGAATAACCTGAAGAAATCGCAGCGGATTGAAGCGCAGAATTCAATACATTCTGGCTGACACCGGCTTCCCGCGCTGCTCGGGCAGCATCGCCAAGCACAGTATTTCTCTGCTCTGTTGTCCAGCCCTGATTTCTTGATTGCTCGAGGATATATGTATCTGCGGCTATCATGGCGATGGGGATGTAATCTGGCTTGATTTTTCTGACAATATTTGAATCCGCTTTTCCGTTCACAGCAGATTCACCAAATCTGAATCCTTCCTTTACAGCTTCTTGCGCTTCTTTGATTCTTACGCTAATAACTGAAATCGGGCCAGTAATACCTAATCGTTGTGTGATGCCTTCCATTTCTCTTTTCTCTACAGGGTTCGCTTCCTGTGATTGTGTAGATATAGCCACCAACCTTGCGCGATCTTGAGGTTGCGGACCCGAGAATGGAAGGGTAGATTGTGGTTGTTGTGATAACTTTTGATTTAAAACGATAGGAAGATTTTGAGCGATTAGATTATTTGCTCGAACCGTATCATCTATAGCTTTGGCCTCTTTTTTTGTTACGGGAAGTTCAACCATTTCAATACCCAAAACATTAAGGAAAAGAAGATATTTAACGCCTTGCAAGG
>Ga0315268_10006898_pt1 | contig 12031 bp, 13 predicted proteins | sample C1_top_MG_FD_204535 | JGI IMG/M metagenome (GOLD analysis project Ga0315268, IMG submission 204535) | Sediment microbial communities from Yellowstone Lake, YNP, Wyoming, USA - C1_top | ecosystem: Environmental > Aquatic > Freshwater > Lake > Sediment | place: USA: Wyoming | collected 2017-08-01 | reverse complement strand
AGACGGCACTGCCATCGCCCCCCCAGCGTTGGACATGGCAGGCCTTGCATTGCTGGTCGTGGAGGGTTTTACCGGCAGCGACGTCGATCTTGTCGGCGGCAAAAGTCGGCGCTGACAGGACGGCAGAGAACAAGGTCATGAGCGTGAATAGTCTGGTCTTCATGCGAAAGTTCCTTTCAGGCGGATTTGAGGTGGGCGATACGCTGGCTGGCGGGCGGATGCGAATCGTAGAACAGTGAATGCAGCGGGTCGGGCGTCAGCGTGGCGGCATTATCGCGGTAGAGCTTGACCAGTGCGGCGATTAACGCGCTGCCGCTGGCCTGACGCGCCGCGTAGGTATCGGCCTCGAATTCGTGGCGGCGCGACAGCCATGACATCAACGGCCCGAAGGGGAAAGCGAAGATTGGCAGCACCAGCGAGAACAAGATCAGGGCCATTGCCGTGCTTTCTGCCGTCCCACCAACGCCGACTTTCAGCCCCTCATAGAACCATGATTGATCGATCAACTGGCCGAGCAAGCAGAGCAGGGCAAGCGATACTGCGGCCATTACCGCGATGCGTTTCCAGACATGGCGATGCTTGAAGTGGCCGAGCTCATGCGCCAGCACCGCTTCGACTTCGCCGGGAGCGAGTTTTTCGAGCAGGGTGTCGAAGAAGACGATGCGTTTGGCGCGGCCAAAACCGGTGAAATAGGCGTTGCCGTGGGCCGAGCGCTTCGATCCGTCCATGACGAACAAACCGGAACTGGCAAAGCCGCAGCGCGCCAGCAGCGCTTCGATGCGGGTTTTCATTTCGCCCTCGGCCAACGGGGTGAATTTATTGAAGAGTGGCGCGATGAAGGTCGGGTACAGCAGCAACACCAGCAGGTTAAAGCTGAGCCAGGTCGCCCAGACGTAAAGCCACCACCGTTCGCCCATCGTGCCCATTAACCACAACACGGCGAGCAACAGGGGTGCGCCGATTAGCACGCTCAGCAGCAATTGTTTGAGCAGATCGGCGACATACAAGCCGGGCGTCATCTTGTTGAAGCCGAAGCGCGCTTCGAGGGTGAAGGTGCGATACAGCGAGAATGGCAGGCCGACGATAAAACCGATTATGCCGATACAGGCAAACAGCGCCAGGCCATGAGCGTAACCCGGGCCAGAAAAGACGTTGCGCCAGAATGCATCGAAGGTGGCCAGCAGGCCGCCGAAGGTAAAAAGTAGAAGGAGCAGGGCGTCAACGAGCAATTCGACAAGTGCCAGACGGACCTTGGCAACGGTGTAATCGGCAGCCTTCTGGTGATCGGCGAGCTCGATGCGTTCGACAAACTCGCTGGGCACGGCACGGCGGTGGGCGCTGACATGTCGCAGGTGGCGCCATGCCAGCCAGGCGCGCAATGCGGTAGTGGTGGCGAGCATGAGCAGAAATGCGAGGGAGAATAGCGAAGCCATGAGCAGGAAGATAGGGGAAATGTGCCAGAATGCAAGCTGACTAAACGCTTGGAAGCACGAGGATTATATGGCACAAGACCAAACTGCCCTTGTCTGGCTCGACATGGAAATGACGGGGCTCGAGCCCGATCGCGATCGGATTATCGAGCTGGCGATGGTGATTACGAATTCACAGCTTGAAGTGATTGCCGAGAGCGCGGTCTGGGTGGTGCATCAGCCCGACAGTGTGCTCGATGGCATGGATGACTGGAACAAGAAGACCCATGGCAAGTCAGGCCTCATCGACAAGGCCAAGTCGTCGGTCTTGTTGGCGGCTGAAGTCGAGGTGCAGGCGCTCGACTTCCTCAAGCGTTACGTGCCGAACGGCAAGTCGCCGATGTGCGGTAATTCGATCTGTCAGGATCGGCGTTTCATGGCGCGCTACATGCCGAAACTCGAAACCTATTTTCACTACCGTAATCTCGATGTCTCGACGCTGAAAGAGCTTTGCAAGCGCTGGGTGCCGGAGATTGCCAAGGGGGTGAAAAAGGGCGGCAAGCATGAAGCGCTGGCCGATATCTATGAGTCCATCGAAGAACTCAAGTACTACCGCGCCAACTTTTTGAAAGTTTAGCCCCGTTTAGTCATTGCGCTGGTCGAGATACCAGCGTTCGTTGCGATCGCCAGGTCGATGGCCTTGCCAGCGTTCTGTCCAGCCCTCAGGCGGTTTCCGCTCACTGTTCGCGGCGAGCAGTCGCCACGCGCATTTCCGGCCGGACGCTACCGGCTGGGTACGAATGCCGGCAAAATAGTCGAGCGCAGCCAGCTGCCCTGAACTGAGGTTGTTGCGTTCAACGCAATTCACGTCCGGGGGCAGAACATCCTGCAATGCCAGAACGATCGGACGATAGGACTTGGCATGGTTAATCCAGGGTAACCAGAGCGTTGCCGCCAGAGCCCACATCAGGGTGGTGCCGGCCGCCCAATGCAGGCTGGCACGCCAGGTGGCGCGCGGCAGGCGCCAGGAGAGTAGCCAGGCGACGGAAAGGGCCGTGGCGAATGCCAGCACGAGCAAGGAGTAGTGAACTTCATGACCCGGCGCGAGCTTTCTGAAGTTGTTGGCGATCGTCGGCGGCCAGCCGAGCGCCTGGGCGCTGGCGCCGAGCCAGACCAGAGCGGCGAAAAAAGTGAAGGTGATGATGCCAAACCAGTCGAAGGCATTTGCCGCGCCCCGACGCATGTAGTCGACACCCGCCGTGGCGATCAGGGTGAGCGGTAACAACAAGGGCAGAATTCCCAGCGTGCGTGACGAGCCGGTGAGATACCACGCCAGTGCAAGCAAGGCGCCAATTAATGGCACCACCAGTTTGTTTACTTGGTGACGATGCGTCCAGACACCCAGGAGCGCCAACGGCAAGACGGGCCACGCTGCCCAGATCAACTGTTCGAGGTGCTGCATATCCGGCAGGCTGCGGGCGCTGGTGGCTTCGGCGATCTCGTTTTGCCACCATGCCGTCCATAACCCCGGTGAGCGATTGGTCAGCAGGAGAGGCCAGGCGGCGCTGAGGGGGAGCGCGATGGCGAGCGCCACGCCGAGGCTTTTCCAGTCGCGCTTAATAATCGGCGCTGGCAGGACGGCGATGGCCATGAGCAGGCCAACCAGGCCGTGGGCGGGAAAAGCCAGGCCGAGGCCAACCCCGAGCAGCAGCGCGCCATGCGCTTTCCCTTGCATGATCAGTCCGCCACCCCAATACGCTAGCGCGGCAAAGGCGAGTCCGGCGATGGCGGGTTGGGCTTCGTGGATGGGTAACAGCAGTCCGAGCGTCCCCATGGCCAGCAGCGGTGCGGTGCGTCCAGCGGTCTCGCCATGAAACGCGCGGGCTGCGCCGGCCAGTGCAATGAAAAATAATGCGCCGAACAGGGCGGTGGCTAGCCGGGTCGCACTATGAAACTCGAGCAGACCGCCCAGGCTACGGCCCAAGAGTGCCGCGACCCAGTGATACAGCGGAGCCGTGTGGGGCCAGGGTTCGCCAGCGACACGCGGGAATAACCAGTTGCCGTGCTTAAAAAAGTCGTAAGCGATGTCGATATGAACGGCGTCTTCGCTCTTCCATGGATCATGGCCGGTCATGCCCGCGAGCAGGTAAATGCTCGCCAGCAGAATCAGCGCAAGCACGGGCAGGCGTGGTGAGTTGTCCTGGTATGAACCGTAGGGCATTGGGGTCGTGGAAAAGAAAAAGGCAGCCTAAGCTGCCTTATAACAAAGAGCAAACAAAGGACAGCTTCGGCTGCCCTGTGTATTGCTTCCCGGGCCGATCAGGCAGTGGCGGCGGGGAGCTTGTATTTCTGGCGGAAGCGTTCAACACGACCGGCCGTGTCGACAATCTTTTGTTTGCCGGTATAGAACGGGTGGCAGGCCGAGCAGACTTCGATGTGCAGTGGCTTGCTGTTGGTCGAGCGAGTCAGGAACTTGTTGCCGCAGCTGCAAGTTACCTCGATCTCGTTGTACTTCGGGTGAATGCCTTCTTTCATGATCGTGTCCTTAAATCCAGAGATGCCCGCAGCGCGACGCGGAAAGCCGCGCATTATCCTGAGAAACAACAAAAAAATCAACCGCCGCGATAATTAACCACGCCGCATCGAGTCAAAGAATTCGGCGTTTGTCTTCGTCGCCTTGACCTTGTCGAGCAGGAATTCCGTTGCTTCGAGGTCGTCCAGGCCATACAGCAGCTTGCGCAAGACCCAGACCTTTTGCAGCACGTCTTTCTCCATCAGCAGTTCCTCGCGGCGCGTGCCGGAACGGTTGACGTTGATCGAAGGATAAACGCGCTTCTCGGCCATCTTTCGATCCAGGTGGATCTCGGAGTTGCCGGTGCCTTTGAATTCCTCGTAGATCACCTCGTCCATGCGGCTGCCGGTATCCACCAGCGCGGTGGCGATGATGGTCAGGGAGCCGCCTTCCTCGATGTTGCGGGCGGCGCCGAAGAAACGCTTGGGCTTTTGCAGGGCGTTGGCATCCACGCCGCCGGTCAGTACCTTGCCGGAAGCCGGTTGCACGGTGTTGTAGGCACGTGCCAGGCGGGTGATCGAGTCGAGCAGGATGACGACGTCCTTCTTGTGCTCGGTGAGACGCTTGGCCTTTTCGATGACCATTTCGGCCACCTGCACATGGCGGCTGGCGGGTTCGTCAAAGGTGGAGGCGACGACTTCGCCGCGCACGGTGCGCGTCATTTCGGTCACTTCTTCGGGGCGCTCGTCGATCAGCATGACGATCAGCACCGCTTCGGGATGGTTTGCCGCAATGGCGTGGGCGATGTGTTGCAGCATCACCGTTTTGCCGCTCTTCGGCGAGGAGACCAGCAGGCCGCGCTGCCCTTTGCCAATCGGCGCGATGATGTCGATCACGCGGCTGGTGGTGTTCTCTTCGGCGCGAATTTCACGTTCCAGGCGCAGATGCTCAGTCGGATGCAGCGGCGTGAGGTTTTCGAACAAAATCTTGTTCTTGCAGGCTTCAGGCGACTCGTAATTGACCTTGTCGAGCTTGACCAGCGCGAAATAGCGTTCGCCATCCTTCGGGGTGCGGATTTCGCCCTCGATGGTGTCGCCGGTGCGCAGGTTAAAGCGACGGATCTGCGAGGGCGAGACGTAGATGTCGTCCGGGTTGGCGAGGTAGGAGGTTTCTGAAGAACGCAGGAAACCGTAGCCGTCGGACATGACTTCGAGCACGCCATCACCAAAGATGGTTTCGCCTTTTTTCGCCTGGTCCTTGAGCAGGGCGAAAATAAGTTCCTGCTTGCGCAAACGGTTTGCGCCCTCGATGCCATCGGTGGTGGCCATCTCGATCAGAAGGCTGACGTGATGGGTCTTCAATTCGGAAAGATGCATGGCTTGAGCCCAGAAAGGCGCAAACAAAGTGCGCCTGGAGAGAAAGGGGAAATGCGGAGGGGAGGTGTGTTACTACGGGGCGAGGATGTGTCGGTCGCCCCTGCTGCCTAAAATCCCGAAGGGCGAGATCTCAGGCGCAATGTAAAGGGATCAGAGGTTGCTGTCAATAAAAGCGGTCAGTTGCGACTTGGAAAGTGCTCCCACCTTGGTGGCTTCGACGTTGCCGCCCTTGAAGAGGATCAGCGTCGGAATGCCGCGGATACCATATTCGCCAGGGGTTTTGGGGTTCTCGTCAATATTCAGCTTGGCGACCTTGAGTCGACCGCCGTAATCCTTGGCGACTTCCTCGAGGATCGGGGCGATCATCTTGCAGGGACCGCACCATTCGGCCCAATAATCGACCAGGACAGGGACAGGTGACTCCAGGACGTCGCTCTTGAAACTGCTATCGGTGACGTATTGGATATGTTCGCTCATGGGTTTCACTTTTAGGTATCGAATAAGAGGTCGAAATCCTAGCAGAAAAAAGGGCTTTGGCGGCAAGCGCAATGTCTGCACAATGAAAACCGGCGCCACATCTTGGTGATGGGCGCCGGTTGTTTTACAACAACAGGCTACGATCAGGCTTTGGCTTTTTCTTCACCAGGGATGAAGAAACTCCAGATATACACGATCAGACCGATCAGAAAGACCACGCCGGACCATTCACGCATCCAGTAGAACAGCGAGATTTGTTCCTGCGCCACCATGAAGGGCAGCGGTGCGTCAGAAACGCGCTGTAGCCAGACTTGGAGGATGCCGGCGGCGGTGAGGAAGAGCGTGATGAACGTGATGGAAATGGTCATCAGCCAGAACGCCCACATTTCCACAACCTGCGCTTTGTTGCTGTTGGCGGCACGACCGCGCAGCAACGGCATGGAGTAGCTGATGATGGTCAGCACGGCCATCACATAAGCGCCGTAGAACGCCATGTGACCGTGCGCTGCGGTGATTTGCGTGCCGTGCGTGTAGTAGTTCACCGGTGACAGGGTATGCAGGAAGCCCCATACGCCAGCGCCGAGGAAGGCCATTACACCGGTGCCGAGTGCCCACAAGGTTGCGACCTTGTTTGGGTGCTCGCGACGCCGACGGTTTACCATGTTGAAGGCAAACAGTGTCATGCCGAAGAACGGGATGGGTTCCAGCGCGGAGAAGATCGAACCGATCAACTGCCACGATTCCGGCGTACCGATCCAGTAGTAGTGGTGGCCGGTACCGAGGATGCCGGAAATCAGCGTCAAGGTAACGATCACGTACAGCCACTTTTCGATTACTTCACGGTCAACACCCGTCACCTTGATCAACACGAAGGCGAGAATCGAACCGAGGATCAGTTCCCAGACGCCTTCCACCCAGAGGTGTACAACCCACCACCAGTAAAACTTGTCGCGCACGACGTTGTCGGGGTTGACGAAGGAGAACAGGAACATGATCGCCAGGCCCCACAGGCCAATCAGCAACACGGTGGCGATGGAGGTTTTGCGGCCCTTCAGCACCGTCATGCTGATGTTGAAGAGGAAGGCCAGCGCGACGACGACAATGCCGAGCTTGGTGGGCAATGGCTGTTCGAGAAACTCCCGTCCCATGGTCGGCAACAGATCGTTACCGGTCATTTTTGCCAGCGTGGCGTAGGGCACCAGGAGGTAGCCCAACACGGTCAGCGCGGCGGCGGTGAGGAAGATCCAGAACAGTGCGATCGCCAATTTTGGGCTGAAGAGTTCGGTCTCGGCTTCCTCGGGGATGAGGTAGTAGGCCGCGCCCATGAAGCCCATCAACAACCAGACGATTAGTGCATTGGTATGCACCATGCGCGCGACGTTGAAGGGAATTGCCGGGAAGAGGAAGTCGCCCAGTACATACTGCAGGCCCATGACGAGGCCGAACAGGATTTGGGCAGCAAACAGTGCGATGGCCGCGATGAAATACGGTTTCGCAACGGCTTGGGATTTGTATTGCATGGTGATCTCCTAAGTCAGTCCGTATTAGCCCTGAATGTTGGGCGGCCAGTTGGCGGTGTTGATTTGCGACACGTAATTCAAGAACGCGGCAAGCTCGTCGAGTTGTTGATCCGTGAAGTGGAAGTTGGGCATGCTGCGGCGTCCAGGGATGCCCTCGGTCGGACGTGACTTGATGAAGGCCTTGACGGCTTCTTCGCTGCCTAAACGCTTGACGACATTACCCAGCTCCGGTGCGAAATACGCGCCTTCGCCCAGCAGAGTGTGGCAACCGACGCAGTTGTTGCTCTCCCACAATTTCTTGCCGGCGACAATTCTTACGTCGGACAGCATTTCGCGCTTGTCGCGCTTGGGAATGACCTGTTCGGTCTGATAGGTCAACGCCAGAAACACCAGTAGGAAGAACATTGTCCCGCCATAAAAGATGTTTCGGGCAGTCGAGGTGGTAAATGCTTCGCTCATAAGGCCCCCTTTATCGATAGCCACGGAATGCGGCGTGCCGCGACTGTACGAAACGGGGGCGCTGGATTCCTTGACGGTGGTCAAGCGGCAGGCCAGTGGCGATGGGGGCGACAATTAATAATTTGTACGTACCCATGTAAAAGACCCGCCGTAGCGGGTCTTTTGGCTAGCGAGCGGCAAGACTTCAGGCAGCAGCCTGAATCGGAATGCCTTGGCTGCGGTGCGTGATGCGGTTTTTCGCGTCTACATAGATCAAGTCGGGCTCGTGCTTGGCTAGTTCGATCTCGCTGAAGGCTGCGTAGGTGCAGATGATCAGCAGGTCACCGGCTGCGGCCTTGCGGGCTGCCGCACCATTCACAGAAATCGCGCCGGAGCCGCGCTCCGCACGGATGGCGTAGGTTGAAAAACGCTCGCCGTTGGTTACGTTGTAAAGGTCGATTTGCTGGTATTCGCGGATATCGGCAGCATCCATCAGGTGTTCGTCAATGGCACACGAGCCCTCGTAATGCAATTCGGCCTGGGTGACGGTAACGCGGTGCAGTTTTGACTTCAACATGGTGCGTTGCATGGACGCTCTCCGTTGCGGGGTGGGGTTGAAAAATATTATTTTAGACTTCAATATTATCGATAAGACGCGTATTGCCCAAGCGCGCTGCCGCGAGTACCACCAGTGTCGATTCCGTAGCGGCAGCCAATTGTAAATCAATCTTTCGCCGCACCGCAACATAGTCCGGAAGCCAGCTGTTGGCCTGTAATTCGACCTGTACCGCCCCTGTCAGGCTGGCGTAGTCGTGGTTGCCGGCGCGAATGGCGGTAACGATCTGGCTGAGCAGGCGATGCAGGCGCGGTGCTTCGACCCGTTCGGTCGCCGTAAGGAAACTGTTGCGTGAAGACAACGCCAGCCCGTCGGCGGCGCGCACCGTCTGGCCTGGAATGACCTCAATCGGCAGGGCGAACTCGCGCACCATCGCCGAGAGCACCATGAATTGCTGAAAATCCTTCTTACCGAACAGGGCGGCCTGTGGCTGGATAATGCCAAAAAGTTTCATCACCACCGTGGCGACACCGCGGAAATGTCCCGGCCGGAATTCGCCTTCAAGAATGTTGGCGTGCTCGATCGGCGGTTCGATGACATAACGTTGTGGTTCTGGGTAAAGCTCTTCTTCGCTGGGGGCGAACAGGTGATCGACGCCGGCGGCAGCCAACTTTTCACAATCGGCAGCAAAGGTCCGCGGATACTTTTCGAAGTCCTCGCCTGGGCGAAACTGCAGGCGATTGACGAAGATTGAGGCAACTACGGTGTTGCCGTGTTGGCGCGCCTGGTGCATCAGGGCGATGTGGCCTGCATGTAGATTGCCCATAGTCGGCACGAAGACAATGCGACCGGCGTCGGCAAGCGCCGCCCGTGTGGCGGCGATAGTGTGGTGGATCTGCATCAGTAGCAATGCTCCGGGGCGGGAAATGAACCGTCCTTGACGGCGGCGACATAGGCCTGGACAGCGCCCTCGATACTTTGTGCGGTGGCCATGAAATCCCTGACGAAGCGGCCTTTTTTACCCGGATAGATGCCCAGCATGTCGTGCAGCACCAGCACCTGGCCGTCGCAATGTTTGCCGGCGCCGATGCCGATGGTGGCGCAGACTTTGAGTTCCTGGGTAATTTCAGCGGCGAGCGGCGCGGGCACCATTTCGAGCACCATCATGGCCGCGCCGGCCTCTTCGAGGGCGTGGGCGTCGGCTTTCATGCGCGCGGCGCCGGTTTCATCGCGGCCCTGCACCCGGTAGCCGCCGAGCGCATGCACCGATTGCGGCGTGAGACCGATATGGGCGCACACCGGTATGCCGCGTTCGACCAGAAAATGCACTGTCTCGGCCATTACCGCCCCACCTTCGAGTTTGACCATTTCGGCGCCGGCGGCCATTAGGCGCACCGCATTCCTGAACGCCTGTTCTTTGGTTTCCTGATAGCTGCCAAACGGCATATCGGCGACCACCATGGTGCGTTGGGCGATGTGGCCGACGCACTCGGTGTGATAAACCATGTGCTCCATGGTGACCGGCAAGGTGGATGTCTTGCCCTGGAGTACGTTGCCCAGCGAATCGCCAACGAGGATGACATCGACACCGCAACGGTCTTCGAGCGCGGCAAAGCTGGCATCGTAGCCCGTCAGCATGGCGATTTTTTCGCCTTCGCGCTTCATGCGCGTGAGTTCGGGCAGGGTGATCGGCTTGTTGGAGGCGAGATAGGTCATCAGGGGGCGCGAAAAATGAAATAAACAGCACCAAGGATACACAAACCTGCCCACAGGTAATCGAGTTTCAGCGGCTCACGCATGTAGAAGATGACGAAGGGCACGAAGACTGTCAGGGTAATGGTTTCCTGGAGGATTTTCAGCTGCGCGAGCGACATCTCATGATGGCCAATGCGGTTGGCGGGCACTTGAAACAGGTACTCAAACAGCGCGATGCCCCAAGAGGCGAGCGCCGCGATCCACCACGGCCGGTCGCTGAGGTTTTTCAGGTGGGCATACCAGGCGAAGGTCATGAAGACATTTGATGCAGTCAGCAGCAGGGTGGTCTGCCAAATGATCGGAATATCTTTGAGGATCATGGCAGACGTTCGATCTGCTGGGCGACGACCCGTGCCAGCAGGTTGGTGACCGGTCCATGGTCAGGGATGATCAAAGCGGGCGCGATTTCGGCGAGTGGTGCAAGAACGAAGGCGCGTTCGGATAGGCGCGGGTGCGGCAGAGTCAGCCCCGGGCTGTCATGGCGCTCGGTGCCGTACAGCAATAGGTCGAGATCGAGCGTGCGCGGGGCATTCCTGATGCTGCGTATCCGACCGAAAGTCGCCTCGATGGCAAACAGTGCGGCGAGAAAAGTCGGCGCCGGCAAGCGGGCGGGATTGACGGTCAATGCCGCAACGGCATTGATGAAGTCAGGCTGGTCGTGTAACCCGACCGGAGCGGTGCGGTAGAGCGAGGAGACGGCGATGAAGTTGGCGCCGTCGATTTCCCGCAACGCCATGATTGCTGCGTGCACCGTTGCCACCGGGTCGCCAAGATTGGCGCCTAGTGCAACATAGGCGGTAACGGGTGCTGACATGGCCATGCGAAAAGCGAAATATGCTCAGTCTGTAAGAGTCGGCGCTGGCGTGACGGCGACAGATTCTTCACCGGTCTTGCTACCACGTCCGCTCCGGCGACGGCGTTTTTTTGGCGCCGTATCGGGCTTGAGCATTTCCTCGCGCGCGGCATTGTCGGCTTCTTGAAACGCCAGCCACCAGTCGGCAAGTTCTTGCGGTGCTTCGCCGCTGGCGGATCTGAGGTGCAGGAAATCCCAGGCAGCGCGGAAGCGTTGTTGTTCGATCAAGCGGAAGGGTGCGCGTCCGCTGCGCTTTTCGAAGCGCGGCTGCAGCAACCAGATATCCTTGATGTCACCGGCGATGCGGCGCGTGATCGCAAGCTTTTCGCCCTGCGTGTCGAGCACATCGTCCATTGCGGTGTGTAGTGCGGGGATGGCGTTCTCCCCGTTCTTTTTGCGGATTTCCCAGTTGGCCAAAACTTCGTGCCAGAGCAAGGTGGCAAACAGGAATCCTGGTGAGGTGCGCTTGCCGGCGCGGATGCGCTTGTCGGTATCGGCCAGGGCCAACATGACAAACTTTTCACCCAAGGGCTGCTCGATGATGACATCCAGCAGCGGTAAGAGTCCGTGGTGCAACCCGTCTTCGCGCAGACGTTTGACGCATTCGACGGCGTGGCCGGAGAACAATAGCTTGAGCATTTCATCGAAGAGGCGCGCCGCCGGCACGTTGTCGATCAGTTCGGCCATTTCGCGGATCGGCGCCTGCACCTGTGGGTCGAGGCGCAGATCGAGCTTGGCGGCGAGACGCACGGCACGCAGCATGCGCACCGGGTCTTCGCGGTAGCGCGCGCGCGGGTCGCCGATCATGCGCAGGGTCTTGCGTTGCAGATCGCGTACGCCGTGGTGGTAGTCGAACACCTTGCCATTGCTCGGGTCGTAATACAGCGCATTCACGGTAAAGTCGCGCCGTGCCGCATCTTCTTCCATGTTGCCCCAGACGTTGTCGCGCAGCACCCGGCCGTGCTCGTCCTTCAGCGTGTCTGCGTCATGGGCGGCGCGGAAGGTCGATACTTCGAGCGTTTCGGCACCCTGCATGACATGCACGATCTGGAAGCGCCGGCCGATGATGCGCGAGCGGCGGAATAGATGGCGCACTTGATCGGGCGTGGCATCGGTGGCGATGTCGTAATCCTTG
>Ga0315268_10006897_pt1 | contig 12032 bp, 9 predicted proteins | sample C1_top_MG_FD_204535 | JGI IMG/M metagenome (GOLD analysis project Ga0315268, IMG submission 204535) | Sediment microbial communities from Yellowstone Lake, YNP, Wyoming, USA - C1_top | ecosystem: Environmental > Aquatic > Freshwater > Lake > Sediment | place: USA: Wyoming | collected 2017-08-01 | reverse complement strand
TTCTTCCACGTCGACCTGGCGGGCAACGTGCTGCCCAAGCTGCGGATGCTCCAGGAATTCGGTTTTTATCAGCAGTTGAAGGAGGGAGCCGTCGAGCCCGACTCCTGCGGCGCGCACTCTCCGCGGAGCGGAGCTTACGAGCTGGTCACCAGCGGCGCATGAAGATTGGTGACGCAACCGCAACCATTTTCTATCGCAACTGGGCACAGCGATATTATCGGTCGTCATAAAATCGCCGGCAGCATCTTGTCATCGCCGGCGCCTCCGCTGTAGCATCATCAAAGTGCCGCAGCCGCTGCCTCGCCGCGCCGGCTCGGGGGAGGAACAATGAACCATCGCATCTTCGCGGGCGCCTCAGCGGCGGGCCTCTTGCTCTGCGCGGGCGTTCGGTTCGCCTCGGCCACGCTGATCACCCTCAGCGATTCCAATTCGGTCGCCAGGTTCAAAACGCAATCGCAGGATGGCCCCGTGCCGGGCATGAACTACTGGAGCATCGACGGCGGCAACCAGCTCGCCAACCAGTGGTTCTGGTATCGCATCGGCGAAACCGGCCCGGAGCGATCGATCGACACGCTCACGCCGACGGCCGTTCACGTGGGCAACGCGGGATTCGGCGGCTCCAACAACCAGCTCAGCGTCGATTACGCGGGCGACCGTTTCCGCCTGACCCTGACCTGCACGCTCATGGGCGGCTCGCCCGGCAGCGGCACGGCTGACATTTCCGAGATGATCCGCATCGACAACACGAGCGCATCCCCGCTGGCGTTTCACCTGTTTCAGTACTCGGATTTTGACCTGAACAGCCTGGCGGCGGGTGATCTTGTGCGGATCAGGGGCGGCAACACCGCCCAGCAGTCCAAGGCGCTGTTCTTCGCCCAGGAGACGGTGGCGACGCCCCGGCCGAGCCATATTCAGGCCGCCCTCAGCCCGGCAATCTACACCCTGCTGACGGACGGCGCTGCCAGCATCCTCAACGACGATCCCGGCCCGTGCAGCGGCGCCGTCGAGTATACGTTCCAGTGGGATGCCAACATTGCCCCTGGCGGGACGTTCATCATCGCGACCGACAAGCGCATCGAAGGAGTGCCTGAACCCGCATCGCTGGCAGCCCTGGCGATCGCGTCGGCGTTCTGCCTGATGAGCAGGCGCAGGAGATGATCAACGCGACCGCGCGATCGCGCCGGGGCGATTGGCCCGCAGCGTATAGTCGTTCCATAACGGGCAGTTCAGGTCCGTCCAGCACTTGATGCGCTGCTTCTGCTCGTCGGTCAACACCACGTCGTAATGCCCGGCGTTCAACACAGTCCACAGTCGGCTCCTGAGCGTGCCGAACGTGCGCGGCGCGGCCTTGTTGTGCTCCTGGCCCCATTGGCAGTCAAAGTAGTGCACCCAGCCCTGCTCGATCAGCGTGCGATAGGAAGCGGGGACCTTCTCGGCATCCAGCGAGCCGGCCAGGTTGATGTTCCTGTCCCTTGAGTCGTGGCACGAAACGCACCTGGCGTCCCACACGGGCTGCACGACCTTCTCATACGAGAACGGGCCCGCGCCCCAGGGCGGCGGCTTCAATACGCTTGCCTCGCGACGGAACGCCATTGGATGGCGGCCGCTGGGCGGAGTCGAGCTTCGGTCCTCGTGACAGCCGATGCACCCGCGGCGCTCGCCGGGTTGGAGCTGGACGACGCTCCGCATGCGCTGAAGCTCGTTGAACTCGCCATCCAGCGCCTGGAAATACAGCACCTTCCCGGGCGGCGCCTGGAAATTCGCCGAGCCATCCGTCTCCACCGGCGCGGTGCCCAGGTCGGCCTTGGCCACGTACGTCGGCCAGCCGTACGGCCCGGCCACCTTGTGCGTCGGCGTGGCGTAGTAGTCCATGAACGGCTCGTGGTCCTGCTGAAATCCTCCGCCGGGCAGGGCGGCCAGCTCGCTGCGAAGCTCCTGGCAGACGCGGATGTACTTCACGGCCCCGCGCGGCACATCCCGCCCCAGGCCGCGATAGACATCGGCGATGTAAAAGAAGCCCGTCTCTTTTTGTTCCGCCTCAGGCGCGGCAAGTTGGCTGAGGATCGGCGGCCGCTGGACCGGGGCAAACGGCGTCGGACACATGCTGCCCATCGCGGGATCGAGATAGAGCACCTCGCGATTGCCCCAGCGATCGATCACGTAGAGCCCGAAGCGATCATCGGGCGCGTGGCTGGCGATGATGAAGTCCCGCGCGACGGGCGTCGGGTCGCGGAAGCACTCGCGTTGTGCCCAGGCCATGTGAAAGTGCGGCGGCGAGTCGGGCGTGATGTTGCTGACCAGCGCCGGGTCAAACCGCCCCTTGGCGGCTTCGATCAGCGCGACCGGCCCGTTGTGATCGCCGCCATGCGACATCAACGTCACGCACAGTTCATTCGCGCCGGGCACCTCGCGAGCATTGATGTAGCTGTACCGCGTGTCGTTGCCGAAGATCATCTCGGGGTGCGAGCCGTCGGGGCGGATCGCCCAGAGCGTATGCCCGAAGTCGGCGCCTTTGTCGAGATACTCCGATCGCGTCCAGAGAATCCGTCCGTCGCGCATCACGGTCGGCGCCCATTCGCTCAGGTTGGCGTGCGAAAGCGCGCGGACGTTCCCGCCGTGGGCATCCATCCGGAACAGCACGAACGCCTGCGGGCGCCAGCAGAGATACCGGCCCTTGCAGCGCGTCGACATGAAGGCCAAGCCGCCATCGGGGAGCGGACATGGATAGAAGTCGTGGAACGGCCCGTCTGTCAGTTGCCGCAGGTCGCTGCCGTCGGCAGCCATGGACATGAGGTGAAAGTACTGGCCCTTTTCCCGCTGCCAGGCGAAATGGATTCTCTTCCCGTCAAAATCGGCGACCGCATCGCGGGCGATGCCGTTTTTCGCATCGAACAGGCGCACGAGCTTGGCGGCCGATGGATCGAAGCTTCCGTCCCGGCGGGGGACTTCCAGGACAAAAACGCCGCCGCCGGCTTCGCCCGTCGCATCGAGAATGTCGCTGTAGTTGTGGGATGGGACGAACGGCTGGCGCTTGACGAAGAGGATGCGCCCGATGGCCGACAGATCAGGATCTCGCAAGAACAGCCGGCGCTTGGCCAGCCGCGCGGCGTAAAAGAGGTCCCACTCGGCCGATCGATCACGCGTGGGCGAAGTGCGCCACGACTTCTCGCGTGAGCGAAGTCGGGCCAGCTCCGTCCGCTCGCCCGAGACATTCAAGCCCTTCTTTTCCAGGCGATCGAGAATGCCCTGCATCTGCGCCAGCACGCGTTCGATGGAATCGGTCGCTTGGGCCTTGTGCCAGGTGCGCTCCTCGCAGGAGAACGCATAGGGCAGCAACTCATCTTCGCTCAGCGGCGACCTGGCCGGCAGGGGTGGGACTAGCGTCGTCACCGGGCGCGGATCGATCTCCGCGACCGTCCGCCAGGTTTGCCCATCCATCGAGAGGCGGACTTCGGCGCTGGTCGGCACGCGGTCGCGGAAGCGGCCTTCGCGGTCGCGCGAGAAGACGAGCTTGGCCACGGCGGCGGGGCGGGGCAGCTCGATCTGCACCCATTCCTCGCCGGTGCTCGCGGCGATCCAGCTATGAGAGTTGCCATACAGACCGTCGTTCAGATGCGCGATCTGGTGAATGGCGTAACCGGGCAGGCACGAGGATGCGGTCGCCTTTGCGCCGGCGCTGGCCAGCGCGAGATTCGTCTTGCCTTCGGGGCCGTACACCTCAAGCTCGTCAATGCAGGGCTGGCCGTCAACGCTGGCGTGGATGACAAAACGGATGAACCGCGCCTCAGCGGCGGCGAAGGCTGCCTCGTTGGGCTTGTCGGGGCGCACGGCAGCCGCGCGGGCGATGTTGAGCGACGAGACACCAAGAGCCACGAAGAGCAGGAAGTGAACCCTCATGCTCCTTCCATGATAAACGCGCTGGGCATCGATTGCGAAAGATTTCTGACGGTTATCGCGCCGCCGCCTTGCCCAGGAAGTGCTCGAAAAACGCGCAGATCGCCTCGTTGGATTCGGCCGTCGGATTGTGGCCGGGGCGGTTGGTCATGGCCACCCGGTTCTCGGATCCCAGCACGCGGTTGACGGCCACGGAATGGTTCAAGGCACGCCATCGCTCCGGCGGGTCTTCCGACCCGCCGGAAACCAGGAACGGTCGGGGGGCCATGAGGGCGTGAAGCTCGTGCAGGTCGTGGCCGGTTTCGTAGAGCGTCTTGTATGCGCCGGTGCGCGGGCTGTCGGGCTTGCCGATGCCGGGCTTGCGGCTGATCTTCGCATCGCGCCCGAGATACCAGACGTCCCAATAATTGACGTTGGGCCGGCTCTCATCCCAGACGATGCCCGGGTCGCTCCACGCGGCCGCGGCGAACTTGTCGTACAGGCACGATGAAAACATCGCCCACTTGCCGCCATAGCTGTGTCCGACGATGCCGATCCGCCGCCCGTCGACCTCGGGGCGCTGCGCGAGGGCGGTGTGGCAGTTGGCCGATACGTAGGCCAGAAACGACAGCGGCTGGCAGACGGCGCGGCCGGTTTCGGGAAGCCGGGCATCTCCGCCGGGCGAGCCGATCGAGAGCGAGACGAAGCCGCGATTCGTCAACTGGTATGCGAAGTCGCAGGTCTTGCCCTTAAGCCCGATGCTCGTCTCGGGCTCATAAAACGGGACTAGAACGGCAGGGAATGGACCCTTGCCATCGGGCACGAGATACCACCCCTCCACCGTCTGCTTCGGCGCAACCTCCACGCGCACCCGGTGCTGCGTGAAATTCTCGCGCCTCTCGCTCCGCAGCACCTCAAACGAGGGCTTCTCCAGCAGAGCCGGCCACGGGCCCATCACCTCGTGCCAGTACGCCAGAAGCTCCTTGCGCCTCTGTGCCCAGCCCGCCGCATCGCCAACAGTGCTCCCATCGTCGCGCTTGAGCGGGGACCGATACGCGCCGTGGTCGTCCGCAAACTGCGCCGGCGGCTGGAAGAACGTCCGGATGGTCGACCACGAAGCGTCGTCGTTCGGCCCGGGCGAATCCGCGGCATGCGCCGAAGCGGCTGGAAGCATCGCTGCCGCGAGAAGAAGTGTTATGGTCTTGCAGGTCATTGTGCCGCCCGCTCCTTCCACTGCCCGCGTGTGAAATCCGGGACATTAACCGGTGCGCTGCCGCGGGCGACCGACGCCACGCTCAGCGGCAATACGCTCGACCACGCCGCGGCGTCGTAGACGCTCAGGTCCAGTTCCAGCCCCTCCAGCAGGCATTGCATCAGCCGCCAGTTCATCACGTAGTCCATCCCGCCGTGCCCGCCGGATTTCAGGGCCGTTTCCCTGATCCGCTGCCAGAGCGGATGGGCGTATTTCTTGCAGTAGGGCGCCAAGTCCGTCTCCCAGCCCTCGGGCTTGCCGTGCAGGTGGATGCGCGGCGGATAGTCGCAGAACGTCCCGCCCGTGCCGCAGATCATGTTGATCCGGCTGTACGGCCGCGGCGTTGTCGTATCGTACTGCACCATGATCGTGCGGCCGAGGGCCGTCCTGATCAGGCTCGTGTTGACGTCGCCGCAGACGTACCGCTCGGCATGCCTTGGATCGCCGGCCGGCAATTTGTCGCGCAGCATGCTCAGCATGCGCTGCGGCGAGCTCATCGACACCAGATAGTCAAAACGATCGCCGGCGTGAATGCCCATGTATCGCGCCACCGGTCCCAGGCCGTGTGTCGGGTAGAGGTTGCCGTTGAGTTTCATCCCATGCCGTCGCCGCCAGACGGATGAGGGATTCTGGCTCAGGAGCGACTCGGGCATGCTATGGATGTAGCCCGCCTCGCCGTGCGTGATCTGCCCGAGAACGCCTTGGCGGACCATGTTCAGCACCAGCATCTCGATTTCGCCATAACAGCAGTTCTCCAGCATCATGCAATGCCGCTGCGTCTGCTCCGCCGTGTCGACCAGGGCCCAGCATTCCTCGAGGGTCATGGCGGCCGGCACCTCGATGGCCGCGTGTTTGCCGTTCTTCATCGCGCACAGCGCCATGGGCGTGTGCCACTCCCAGGGCGTGGCGATGTAGACCACATCGACATCGTCGCGCTTGCAGAGGTTCTCAAAATCGGTCTCATTGTCGAAAAACGCGGCCGGCGCTGGCTGGCCCTTGCGAACGACGGCGTTGGAGGCGGCGGCGATCTTGTCGGGAACAATGTCGCAGACGGCGGTGATGCGCACCTTCTCGATATCCAGCAGGTTGCCCAGCAACGACATCCCCCGCCCGCCGACGCCGATGATGCCGATGCGCACGCCGCTCATGGCCGGATGGCGAAGGCCAAACACGCTCCTCTGCCCCGCCTTGCGCGCCGGCGGCGGATCGGCTTCCGCGGCGTTCAGTGCACCGGCCAGCCCGAAGCTTGCGCCGGCGAGAACCGCACAGTTGAGCAAATCCCGACGGGACGAGCGACCATTTTCCGATTGAGGCATCTGCATCCTCCGGTAGCGTATCCGAGCCTCCGCAGCCATCAACAAAGCCCGCCCGGACGGCTCGGCCATAGTCGTCTCGTCGATCATTGACCCGAGCCAAGCCTATTTCATCTCTTCGAACGTCCCCACCACCGGCAGTTGACCAACCAGCGGACGGGCGTAGTCGATGAATGCCTGCGTGATGTCGTTGCCGCCGTCGGTGTATTCGGCGGGCATGCTGCGGGTTTCGCGGGCGACGGTCTCCAGCGGGGTGAGGAACATCTCGATCCGGTAGGGATTGTTCGACGTCCGCTTCATCGCGATGGAGCCGTCGGTGTCGCGGGCGCTGTGGCGCACGGCCTCAATGCCGACCTGCCTTGCCTCGCGGGCGTCCACCTCGCTGATGTAGCCGGGGAACGACCGCTGGAGATAGCCCAGCGTGTCGGCCCGCACGCGAAGCTTCTTGCCGCCCGGCTCAGTGAGCCGTTTTGTGATCAGGGCGGCCATGTAGTCGCCCAGCGCGCCAGAGCCGGAAAGCTGCACGTTGCCGTGTGAATCCTTCTCGAGATTGGCGCTCATCTTCTCGGCCCAGGTGATGTAGTGGCCCTCGGCGTTCTTCTCGGGCACGCTCACGCCCTCGCTGACGGCAATGAGGCAGCGGCCGAGCCTGCTGTAGACCGCATCCACGTCGGCGATGAACTTGTCTTCGGTGAGGGGTGATTCTGGGACGTAGATCAGGTGCGGGCCGTCGTTGTCGTATTTGCGGGCGAGGACGGAGGCGGCGGTGAGGAAGCCGGCGTGGCGGCCCATCACCACGTTGATCTTGATCCCGGGCAGGCTCCTGTTGTCGTAGTTGTCGCCGATGAACGCCGAGGCGACGAACCGTGCGGCCGAGCCGTAGCCGGGCGTGTGGTCATGCACCCGCAGATCGTTGTCGATGGTCTTGGGGATGTGGAAGGTGCGAAGCTCGTAGCCTTCCTTCCTGGCCATGTCGTTGACGATGCGCGCGGTGTCGGCCGAGTCGTTGCCGCCGATGTAGAAAAAGTAGCCGACGTTGTTCTTCTTGAAGCTGTCGAAGATCTTCTGGCAGTAGGCCTCATCCGGCTTGTCGCGCGTGGAACCCAGGGCCGAGGCGGGCGTGAGGGCAATGCGCTCGAGCAGCTCGGCCGGGCAGTTCTTGAGGGGGATGAAGTCGTTGTTGATGATGCCGCGCACGCCATGGCGCGCGCCCAGCAGCTCGGCGATGTGGCCTGCCTTCTGGGCCTCCTGGATGACGCCGACGAGCGACTGGTTGATGACGGCGGTGGGCCCGCCGGACTGGCCAACGACAGCATTGCGATTCGCCATTTGTGTTGTCCTTTATACCGGTTGCGGCGGGCTTGGCTGGCCTCGCCGGGGCTGCAAATGATAGTCGCGGGGGCGGGGGGTGCAAGGGAAGGGATGAATTGCCGAATTGCTCGGGCCAGCCGTTCACTTGGCCAGCATCACTCTTTCGATGAAGCCGGTGTCCACGTCGCCGCTCTGGAAGCGCTGGTTGTCCATGATCTGAAGATGCAGCGGCGCCGTCGTGCGGATGGGGGCGATCTGAAATTCCCCCAGAGCCCGCCGCATCGTCGCGATCGCCTCGGCCCGCGTCGGGCGATGCACAATCAGCTTGCCGATCATGCTGTCGTAATTCGGCGGAATCCGGTACCCGGCGTAGACGTGTGAATCAACTCGCACGCCCGGCCCGCCAGGCATGTGCAGCTCCTGGATCGGCCCGGGGCACGGGGCAAAGCCGCGGCTGGGGTCCTCGGCGTTGATGCGGCATTCGATCGCGTGGCCGGAGGGCACGACCTCCTTCTGTCTGAAACGGAGCGGTTCGCCGGCGGCGATCCGGATCTGCTCCTGGATCAGGTCGATGCCGGTTGTCGCTTCGGTCACCGGATGCTCGACCTGGATTCGAGCGTTGACCTCCAGCAAATAATAGTTCTGTTGCTTGTCCAGAAGAAACTCGACCGTGCCGGCGCTTGCATAACCGGCCGCCTTGGCCAGCCGCACGGCGGCCGAGCACAGCGCCTGCCGCACATCATCCCGCAACAGCGGGCTGGGCGATTCCTCAACGAGTTTCTGGTGCCGGCGCTGCAGCGTGCAATCGCGCTCGTAGAGGTGCACGGTGTTGCCGTGATGATCCGCCAGGATCTGAACCTCGACGTGCCGACCGCGCTCCAGGTATTTCTCGATATAGACCGTTGAGTCTTTAAAGGCGTTTTCGGCCTCTGCGCGGGCGGCCTTGATGCCGGCCCGCAGCGAGACCTCGTTGTGGGCGATGCGCATGCCGCGCCCCCCGCCGCCGGCCGCAGCCTTGATGATCACCGGATAGCCGATCTCGTTGGCAACGGCCAGAGCCTGTTTTTCATCCTCCACCTCGCCCTCGCTGCCGGGAACAACCGGAACCTTTGCCCTTTTCGCCAACCGCTTGCACTCGACCTTGTCGCCCACGGCGGCCATCGCGGCGACCGGCGGACCGATGAACTCGATCTTGCAGCTTCGACAAACCTCGGCAAAGTGGGCATTCTCGGCCAGAAAACCGTAGCCGGGGTGGATCGCCTGCACGTCGGCGACTTCCGCCGCGGAAATGATGCGCGGGATGTTGAGATAGCTTTCGGCCGGCGGGCCTTCGCCTATGCAGATGGCCTCGTCAGCGAGCTTGAGATAGGCGGCGTCGCGGTCGGCGGTGGAATAGACCACGGCGGTATTGACGCCCAACTCGCGACAGGCGCGAATGATCCGCAGGGCGATTTCTCCGCGGTTGGCGATGAGGATCTTGGAGAACATGATTTGCCGAAGGCACGCAGGCAATGAGGCACGAGGGCACGAAGGGAGAACGCCTCTGCCCTGCGTGGTTATGCGCCAGATGCTTATGGGCCTTTCATCTTTCTCTTTAGCTGGGTTTCACAAGGAACAGGACCTGCCCGAACTCCACGGGTTGGCCGTTCTCAATCAGGATGCGGGCGATCGTGCCCCGCACCTCGGCCTTGATGTTGTTGAAGACCTTCATGGCCTCGATGATGCACACGTCCGTGTCTTCATCCACCGCGCTGCCGACCGAAACGAAGGGGCTGGCGTCGGGCGCTGGCGCGGAGTAGAAGGTGCCCACCATCGGGCTCTTGATGGGCTTGAGGTTCTCTTCAGCGGACGGTGCAGGTCCGGCGGGCACCGCCGCGGGTTGAGAGCTTGCCGGCACGGGCAGCGGCAGAGCCGCCGCAATCGGAGCAGGCGCGGCCGCGCCGCGCCTGAGCACGATCCGCCGGGGCCCATCCCGAAGATCCACCGTGTTCAGGTCGTTGGCGGCCATCAGCGAAACGAGCCTCTGGAGCAGCGCAACGTCCATGGGACCGCCCGCGGGCGGCTCGCCCGATTGGGGGCTTCTGCTGGTTTTCTTTTTGCTCAAGATCGAATCCTCAAAAAGAGCCGAATGCTCTCCTCCATGCTCCCGCAAGTCACGCGATGTGGCATGCTTCGAGGCTCTTGTCAACGGTGGTCAGCACCTCACAACCGGAGTGCGTGATCAGCACATCGTCTTCGACTCGGACTCCGCCCTCCCCCGGCAGGTAGATCGCCGGCTCTACCGTCAGCACCATGCCCGGCCGGAGTTCCTCTTCGCCTCCATTCTTGCGCATGGCCGGCAACTCGTGAATTTCGCGCCCCAGGCCATGCCCAAGCCCGTGGCCGAAGTTCTTGCCGAAACCGGCGCGGTCGATGATGTCGCGCGCGACCCGATCAGCCTGGAGGGTGGTGACGCCGGGGCGCAGAAATCGGATGGCGGCCGCCTGCGCATCCAGGACGACCCGGTAGACTCTCCGGATCTTCTCGCTGACGTGGCCGACAAGCAGCGTACGGGTGAGGTCGCTGCGATAGCCCCTGTAGGACGCGCCCCAGTCGAAAATCAGCGGCTGATCGCGCTGCACCAGCGCCTCGCCGGGGCGATAGTGAGGCAGCGAGCTGTTGGCCCCGGCCGCCACTATGACCGGGAAACTGGCATCAGCGGCCCCCCTCGAACGCAGCTCAAAGATCATCAGCCCTGCAAGGTAGTTCTCGGTCAGACCAGCCTTGATCTGGGGGCGAACGGCTTCGTATGCCTCTTCGGCGAGGGCAACGGCCTTGCGAATCAGGTCGATCTCGTGATCATCCTTCACCTTTCGCAGGTTGGCCATCACGTTTTCCATGGGGACCAGCTCAATCGTCTGGTCGAGCTTCTGGGCAGAAAGCGCGGTTTCCAGGGCGCGCAACTGGCCGACGGTGAGATAGTTGGCTTCGTACCCGATGCGCTTGACCTTCGCCTGGGAGATTGTCTGGACGATGGCCTGGGCCATGTTCTGGTCGCGCAGGATCATCGGGAGCCAGCCAGCCTCCTGGGCGGCCTGCTCCTGATACCGGAAATCGGTGACCAGGAAGAACTCCTTGGCGGTAATGAGGCCGGCGGAGTCCTCGCCGGTGAAATTCGTCAGATAGCTCAGGTCGGGGGCGTGGGTGAGCAGGATTCCGTCGAGATTGAGCTCCTTGAGTGCATCGCGGACGGCCTTGTGACGCGCCTTCAAGTAAGCTTTGGCTTTGGCGACAACGGGGGTCATGTCAAGTTTCGCTCTTCTCTGGTACAGTATGGATAGGCGTCGAAGAATACAGGCGGCCAAGCGGGTATGTCAATCGGGCCGCCTCTCTGAGGGCGTCGGCGGCATACGATCCGCCAGAAGCCATCACGAAAGATGCACATGGACGACGGTCTGCAAACCAAGTACCGGCAGATGGTTGAAGCGATCCGGCAGATGCAGAGGGTGATTGTCGCTTTCTCGGCGGGGGTCGATTCAACGGTCGTGCTGAAAGTGGCATTGGATACGCTTGGACCGGCGAACGTGCTGGCGCTGACGGGTGTGAGCCCGTCGCTGGCCTCCCGTGAGTTGCAGAGCGTCAAAGACCTTGCCGAAGCGCTGTCCGCGCCCCTGCAGCTCATCGATACCGACGAAATGTCTGACCCCAGATACGCCGCCAACAACCCCGATCGGTGCTATTTCTGCAAGAGCGACCTGTTCAACCGGTGCAACCGCATCGCCGCCGAGAAGGGGTTCAAGGTCGTGCTTAACGGCGTGAACGCGGACGACGCGGGGGACTGGCGGCCGGGTTTGCAGGCCGCCCGCGAGCTTGCGGTTCGCGCGCCGCTGCTCGAAGCAGGCATGAGCAAGGCGGACGTGCGGGCATTGGCAAAGCATTTGAACCTGCCAAACTGGGAAAAGCCGGCGCTGGCATGCCTTGCGAGCCGAATCCCCTACGGTACGCCTGTGACCATCACGTCGCTCTCGCAGGTCGAGCAAGCCGAGGCCTTCCTGGACGAGCGGGGCTTTCGGAATTTCCGGGTGCGGCATCACCAGAAGCTGGCGCGGATCGAGGTGAGCCCCGCGGACCTGCACCGGCTGCTCGAGGAGCCGCTCCGCAGCGACTTGATCGCGCACCTGAAGAAGATCGGCTATGTCTATGTGACGGTGGACCTTCAGGGCTTTCGCAGCGGCAGCGGCAACGAGGTGCTGCAAAACGTGGTGGGAACAGCACCCTCGCGGTAAAGTTCGATTGACTATGGG
>Ga0315268_10006896_pt1 | contig 12033 bp, 12 predicted proteins | sample C1_top_MG_FD_204535 | JGI IMG/M metagenome (GOLD analysis project Ga0315268, IMG submission 204535) | Sediment microbial communities from Yellowstone Lake, YNP, Wyoming, USA - C1_top | ecosystem: Environmental > Aquatic > Freshwater > Lake > Sediment | place: USA: Wyoming | collected 2017-08-01 | reverse complement strand
CAACGCGTGCAAAGCAATCTTCAACTGCAACTGCGACAGGCTTTGTTCCATGCCAATAACGTTGATGACTTTGTCCGCCTTTTCAAACTTCCACAAGGTGTAGGCAACGTCTCGCGTCGTGTACAGTGTTGTGCCATCCGCACGCACAAGAGTCAATGGCGGCACCTCATGATCCGCTCTTAAGCTGAGCCTCTCTCGAAGACCAAGTTCATTCACGACCTTTTCAGCGTCAAACTCCAAGACGCCGCCCTCTGCGAAAGTGAATCTAGACTTTTTCAGTTTCTGAAAAACTTCTGTGACGTGCCCACTCCACACGAAGTCGCTTTCCCAATCCCAAGAATCATAAGCAACGCCGATCTTGCTGAGTGTTTCTCTGAAACCGTTCAAGCACATGTCAGTAACCGCTCTGACGAGCTGCTTCGCCTTCTTGTCCTCAGCCTCGTAAGCTTGGTTTAGCACTTTTATTGCAGTTTCAGGGTTTTCATCCGCACCTATTTTGTCCAGCAGTTTTTCGAAAAGCTCAGGATACTTAGCCTTCAACTCCGCAGCTACAGAAACCCAATCATCCAAGTCCCTAGTCAGCTTGGCAATCTCCTCTTCTGCTGAAACTGCTTTTGCACGTTCAAGTTCTCTCTTCAAACGGTTGATCTCAACCAAGCAGCTGGTCAGCGTGTAGATTTTGCCTATGAACTGGTCAGGTTTTCCGTCTGGCTTGGGTCTCCCCAGCTTCTCGTAGCCGTAGGCGATGACTGATGATTGGCGGCCGACGTCATCAATGTAGAAATGCCTGTAAACCGTGTGCCCTCTAGCCTTGAGCAGTCGAGCCAAGGCGTCGCCCAGCATCGGGTTTCTGGCCTGCCCGATGTGAAGAGGATGAAGCGGGTTCGCGCTCGTGTGCTCAACGATGGTTGTGAGAGGTTTCTCAGTTTTGACGAAGCCATATTCGGCATCTAGCCTTCTGATTGACTCCAGCGTGAGAGCCGAGAACCTTGGAAAATTGACGTGGAAGTTCACGTAGCCGCCTCCTGCTGGCGTGACACGTTCAATCAGAGAGAACTTTGACTTATTCGTGGCTTTTGCTAGGCGTTCTGCTAGTGAAAGAGGTTTTTCGCCGATCTGCTTTGCAAGCTCAAAACACAGTGAAGAAGCCAACTGACCGAATTCTGGATTTGGCGGTCTTTCCAATGCCAAGTCTGGGGTTCGGATTTCTGGAAAGAGTTTTTTGAAGGCAGAGGCTAGGCTGTCCTCACCTTCTCGACGAAACTCGGCGAATGGATTCTCTGCAACCATTAACGTTGCTCCATCTCGTGAACAGGTTTCTCTAAGCTTTTAAGAGGTGAGGTTATATTTTAACTTGAAAACCACGAATTGGCTTGTCCCCGGATGCATGCGGTTATGAAAACAAAAATCGTCTTCACGGAAAAATGCTTAGCCTACGGATCTTGGCATGTGGAAGGCTCTGAAAGAGTCAGGAAGGCCCACGAGATTCTGAAAGACAGGGGCTACGAGTTTCTGAAGCCCAAGCCAGCTGATGAACAGGATTTGTTGAAAGTTCATGATGACGAGTATGTTTGGATGGTTAAGAAAGGCATGGTGGAGGACGGTGACACGCCCGCGTATGACAACATCTACGAATACGCAAGGCTTTCAGCAGGTGGAGCAATCTTGGCGGCTGAGACCAGAGGGTTTTCGCTCATGCGTCCGCCAGGGCATCACTGCGGAAAATATGGCGCAGCCTTGGGCGCGGCTACGAGAGGTTTCTGCTATCTCAACAACATTGCAATTGCCGTGAGGCACTTGGGTAAGCGGACTCTGATTTTGGACATTGACGGACATCATGGAAACGGAACGCAGGAGATTTTTTCGGGCGACAGCAAAGTGACATATGTTTCGTTACATCGGCACCCGCATTATCCGGGCACTGGCGCCGTCTCTGAGGGAAACTGCATCAACTTTCCCCTGATGGCCAACGTCGGAGACGAAGGCTACTTGAAGACGCTTGACAAGGCTTTAAGCATGGTTGACGTGGGCAAGTTTGAAGTGGTTGCAGTTTCAGCGGGTTTTGACACGCACGCCGGTGACCTTGCCTCCTTAGGTTTGACTGAGAAAGGTTACCGAGAGATTGGAAAGAGGATTGCAGCTTTGAAGAAGCCCACCTTCTTTGTGCTGGAAGGCGGTTATTCAGGTGAGCATGTAGGCATGGATATTGATGTACTACTGGCGGCTTTTGATGCATAGTTGCCCAAGTGTATGCCCGGTGTGTATTATAGAATCGTAACATTTAAGATATTCCCCGTGATTACATTAATTGACGAGCATGAACAGGACTTGCAAGATCGGAATCATCCTTGCGTTAGTGCTTGCTGGGTTAGTTATCATCTTCATTCTGCCCGCGGAAGCCGACAGAAGGCAAGTCGTGTTCGAAGCATCTTTGACGGTCGAAGCCGGCAAAATTGAGCACGGGGTTACTGAGGTTTATGTCCCAGCGATTCCTGACTCGGCGGATTATGCGGCCTCTTTCTTGGTTGGTAATGGTGGGATCGTGAAGTTTTATGCGTTTGATTCTGCAACTTGGCAGCTCTGGCAGGAGGGGAAGTTTAACCCCAGTTGGACGGAGGGAAGCGAGGGCGAGTTGTGGATGAGCATAAGCACGGGAAAGGCTACAAGCGAATACGCTAGCTTGTATCTTGTCGTGGTGAATAATGGGTCAGTGTCTCAAAACGTACAGGTGAGAGTGACTGAAGCTTGGCATGAAAGCAGCTATGCAGGTTTGTTAGGTGGCTCGGCTGTGGTTTCGTTGGGAGTTGGTTTGGTGCCTTTGTTGATGTATGGGAAGAGTAGGATGCATTTTGTCTATTCAGTCACGATTTATGTCATGAGTTTTCTTATGGTTAGCTTTCTTGCTTCGGCACAGTACGTGACGACGCCTCCTGACCCAATCTATGGGGTGACGCAGGTCATGCCGCCTGTGCTCTTTTTGGAGGCTTTTCCGCTCATCGTGCTACTCTATCTTCTTAACAGGAACAAGACCTTTGCTCACTTCAAGGCCTGGAACATGGGAGCGAAGCTTCAAGTTGCCGCCGCTTTCTTGCTTTTCGGTTATGCCATCCCAATAGTTTTCATGGCTCTGAGAATTGTCAGTCTGGCGATGTATTGGCCCATTAACCCAGACAGTCTGACTGCATCTTCTTTGATAATCGGCGGTCTGCTCATGCTCGTTGGGCTGATGGTTTTCATTTCACTCTTGGGAATTCATCGTCAAAGCAGAATACGCAAAATGTCGCCGATCGTTATTTGATGAGTTTCTTTTTCATCAGGCTTATGCTCAGGAAGAAGAATACGAGTGTGACCGCGGCTATCCACATAATGCTGATGAGCATTGAAGTTTCGAGGCTTCCGAGCAGCAGGCCTCTTGTCAGCGTGACTGTGTGGGTTAGGGGCAGGACTGCTTGCGCGAAGATTTGCATGAAGTCAGGAAGTGTCGTGAGTGGGAAGAAGGTTCCGCTTAGTAGGAACATTGGGGTTATGAATAGAAAGCCGGGGTAGTTGAAGAAGTCAATGTTTGGAGCGAGTGAAGTGAAGGCCATGGCGATGGCTGAGAACATTAGACCAGCGAAGAAGGCGACGACTGGAATCAGCAGAGCCAGAGGGCTTTGGATTAGGCCGAAGGCGGCGATCACGGCTAGAACGATGCTACTGCTGATGAGGCTGCGTGTTGCGCCCCACAGCATTTCGCCTGCTATGACTTCTTCTATGTTTATTGGTGTGGCGATGATGGCGTCAAAAGTCTTCTGGTAGTACATGCGGACGAATGAGCCGTAGGTGCATTCGAAGAATGATGAGTTCATGATGGAGATGGCTACGAGCGCTGGAGCGATGAATTGGATGTAAGGGTGGCCTTCGATGTATTGGACGAAGGTACCTAGGCCGAAGCCTAGTGCGATTAGGTAGAATATGGGTTCGAGCAGTGGTGGGAAGAAGTTGACTTTCCAGGTTTTCATGAAGACGTCCCAATCTCGCCGCCACACTTTCCACACGCGGTAGGTTAACTCGGGCAGTTTGAAGCTTTTTGTGCGGCTCATTCCCTAAGTTTCCTCCCTGTGAGCTTTAAGAAAACGTCTTCCAGGTTGGCGCTTCGTATAGTGGCGCTTTTTGACGGGAATTCTTTGAGGAAAGCTTCGAAGACGCCGTGCGGTTGAGCAGTGAAGACGCGGATCCGGTCGCTCAACACTTCCAGTCTGGCGTCGGGAAACTGTTCCTTCAAAGCCACCAGTACGTTCTCGTCGTAATCCACTTCTAGAACCTCTTCGCCAACATGCTTTCTTACTAGGGCTACAGGGGCGCCCTCTTCGATGATTTTGCCGTTATCCATGATCAGCGTACGGTCGCACAGTTCAGCCGCCTCATCCATGTAATGTGTGGTCAGGATTATGGTGGCGCCCTGCTTCTTGAGTGCACGGATTTTGTCCCAGATCATGTGCCGTGCCTGCGGGTCGAGGCCAGTTGTAGGCTCGTCCAGCAGCAGTATTTGGGGCTGGTTGATGAGGGCTCGGGCCAAAATGAGCCTTCTTTTCATGCCTGTACTCAGCTGATCGATTATGACGTTGCCTTTTTCTTCAAGCTGGAAGAATTTGAGCAGCTCCTTTGCCCGCGTTAGAGCTTCGGATTTGGGTATGTCAAAATACCGTGCGTAAACGAGCAGGTTGTGCAGCACGGTGAAGTCTGGATCAAGGTTTTCTTCCTGCGGAGCAACACCAATCATCTGCTTTATTTCTCTGGGCTTTTCAGCCACGTTCATATCTGCAACGGTCAAGGTTCCTGAAGCAGGAGGAAGAACGCAGTGGATCATTTTTATTGTGGTGGTTTTTCCTGCGCCGTTGGGACCGAGGAAACCGCAACACTCGCCCTTGCAAACTTGAAAGTCCATACTGTCCACTGCGACATAACCATCATATGTCTTCCTTAAGCTTTGAGCCGCTATCAGAACGTCTGGGCCTGTCATGTTCTTCCAGCATCTTCCAATGCATACAACACACTGTCTTAAGAAAATTCCTCTTCTGCAAGATAAGTGATCAATGCGCCGAGATGTTGGGATAAGCTCTATTCCCTGTTTGCCGTCTTCCTGCCACTGCTTCCTTCCGATGTGCAAGTCGTTATGATCACGACGGATGCCAAGATTATTCCTGCCGCTAACACGTTCCTGACAGTCAGTGTCTCGTTTGCCAAGGTCCACCCAAGGATTAGCGCCACAATGGGATTGACGTAGGAGTAAGTCGAAACCTTTGCTGTCGTGGTTCTCCTCAGCAACCAGATATAGGATGTGAAGGCCACGAGGGAACCGAATACAATCAGGTAAACCCAAGAAATCAGTGAACGAGTTGACACTAAATCCAGCCTGATGTTCATCCACTCGCCTGTGACCACGCTTGCCATGAGCAGCAGTGAACCGCCCACAATCATTTCTAGGGCAGTGGCCAGAAAAGGCGAAGATGAAGGTTTGGCAGAGCGCGAAAAAAGTGAACCGTTGGCCCACAGAAACGCGCCGACCACGACCACTACACCGCCAACGAGTCCAACGTAGCTGTCGCCGGCACTCAGGTTCTCAATCAGCAAAGCCACACCCACAAAACCCACAGCCAAGCCGGCAATAACTCCTAAGCTAGGCTTAGACTTGTTCCACACCCAATCGCTTAAAACCATCCACAACGGCACAGTGGCAACTAAAAGCGAAACCAAACCCGAAGGCACCTGCTGCTGTTCCGCCCACACTACTGCACCATGTCCGCCCATCAGCATTAAACCGCCAGTTATCAGAGCCACTTTCCAATCCAGCCTCGTGCCTCCAGAAGCCCCACGCAGCCGAAGCCAAACATAGAAGATGCCTCCAGCAATCAGAAATCTTGTGCCTGCCATGAAAAACGGCGGCAAAGACTCTTCAACAAACCGAATCGCGAGATAGGTTGAACCCCAAATGATGTAAACCGCCAAAAACGCCAACGCAACCTTAACCCGCAAACTCAAATTCACAACACTCGCCACGCTTGAAAAACACCATAAACAATCGCACAATTTAGCAGTTTTGCACCCACACGCCCAAACATGCCCATCAAAAACCAAAATTCAACCTATAAATAGAGGGCGGGGTAGGCACTTCAGAGAGCTAGGATTGCGCTCCATTAACGAAATAGGGTGCTCGACGTTGTGCTGGAAACCGGCTACTCTGTTGAACTAGGGTTCTATCAAACCAGCATCGATCATAGGCTCGTTATGTCCAGAATCTCCACTGCGGCTATTTTGCCATCTTCATCATAGTGCAAAATCACTTGCCCATCCTTCATTGGCTCACCCTCGGTGATCTTCGCATGTTTGAATCTAATGAAGAGATCGCCCACATCGTCTCCGTAATCTACCGTAATGACTTTTCTCGGCAATTTCAGCCGATACTTCTTCTCTATCCTTTCCAAAACCTCTTTCACATCAATGTCTAGGAGGGTTTTAACCTTTTGAATGGCCTATACCTCCTGCTCTTTCGTCTAGAACTCGTGTAGTAAGCCGTTCTCATGATAGCCTTCTCCGTTCTTCCTGACGTATATCACCACTAGATAGTCGGAGACTCGACCAGCGAATTTCTTCAGAACGTGAAAAGGCTCCTCGAACGTCAACATACACCTCATCTGGGTCAGCAACAGTCTCCAAAACAAGAGACTCACCATTCTCCAGTTCAGCGTGCCTCAAAACGATGTGCTCCCACCTTTCCTCAGTAAGCAAAACCCTACTCCATCGAACGCAATCACTTGCATCCAAGACAGCCTTGATAGCAGATCACTTCAGAATTTACACTTAAGCTTTTACGGAAAAGACACAGCTTAACATGGTTCTCAATGGCGGGCCCGCAGGGATTTGAACCCTGGATCTCCGGCTCCGCAGGCCAGCGTCCTAATCCAGCCTAGACTACGGGCCCACACAACAAGAAATCGGAACAAACTAATAAAAGCGTTCTCAGGGCTTCCACGGCTTGCTTGACAAGCGCTTCGACTGCTTCGCACCTGTCTGCTACTGATTCGCCAACGCCCGCTCCAAAGCGGCAATAACGTTCTGTTTTCCCATTGCCAGAATGTACGGACCAAGCCTTGGACCCTGCGGCACGCCCAACAAAATCAAATAGATAGCCTTGAAGAATTTCCCTGGCTGCAAACCGCATTGTTTGGCAACATTGAAAACAGCGTTCTGAATCTTGTCCGCATCCTCTTCAGCCTTCAACACTTTAACGAGTTCAGCCACTGCAGCCTTCTCTTCCGCCGCAAGGTTCACAGACGTCTCCTTTATCTCCTCAAAATCCCTGACCCAGTTAAACGCAAACTCTATTCGCCTGCGCAAGCCTCCGTCAAGCGATTGATCCTTCTGCAAATAGCCATAGCCTCTAAGCCTCTCAGCTATGAATCCTTCCTCACTGCCTTTGGGCGCAACCTTGGCGATAAAAGTCAACAGATTGTAAGGCATGTGGAGACTAGGTTTTGCAGGAACCTTCAGTGCAAAGCAATATGCGTACAAGCCCTTGAGCTTAGCCAACTCCTTGTCGTCCTTCACTGCCTTCTTGCCAAAGTACACGTCTTCCAAACCGTCCAGCTCATCCATGTAAAAAGGGATGTCAATCACGTCCAAGGCGCGTGCTCCCACAAACCGCTTCAGCAACAGCAGCATGAGCGATTGCGGAGAGCCATATTTGAACCACGTCTGCGGAGTGAACACCACGCCAGCACTCTTTGACATGCGCTTGCCACTCTTGTCCAAGAACAACTCGTATTTGGCGTGCGATGGCGGCTCAAAATGCAGTATCTCTCGGCTTATGCGGTCGTTCACCCGCACAGAATCCGCAACTTCCTTCCCGAAAGCCTCAAACCTTATGTCCAAAGCCTTCCAGCGAACCGCAAACTCGCCCTTCCAACTGAGCTTACCTAAACCTTTTCGATAGTCCACTTCACCCTCATGCCCGCAACCCTCAAGCCAACGCCCCTTGACTTCCATCCCTTCACATTTGTAAAGAACCTTGCTCTCATCTGCTACGAACTCATATGCCTTTGTCGTGTAAATCCGCCTGCAGTTCTCGCAAACAGCAAAATAAGGCAAGACTTCTAGAAACTTCGCCTGCCCAACCTCTTCCTTGACGATTTCACCTATCCGCTTGGCATTTAGAAGAATAGCCCGAATCTCCTCGTTAAACAAGCCTTTTCCGTAAACCTCTGTTGCCGACATGAACTTGTACTCTATCCCACACCTGTCCAAGGCTTCCCGCAAGAGCAAAGTCATATGCTCGCCGTAACTCTTGTGACAACCATAAAGATCCGGAATGTCAGTAACAGGCCTTCCCAAATGCTCTTTAAGAGATTCAGGCATTCCAGCAGGAACCTTCCGCAATCCGTCTTTGTCATCAGCAAACGCAACAAGCTCAGAATTGAAACCTTGCTCTCTCAAAGCCAAGGTCACAGCGAAAGACCTCGCAGCATCACTCAAGTTGCCAATGTGCGGAAAACCTGAAGCCGCAATGCCCATTTCGGTTCTAACGCAATCCAAACTTCTGCCCAGCTTCCGCTCTCGCGCAACGATTTTCTCAGCCATCTTGTCGTACCATGTGCCGTGACCGATTATTTTCTCATCCATGTCCTGCGCAGCCTCAACAAGATTACGCAATTTGCAGATAAAAAGTGTTTAGAAAAGGTAGGGAGCTACTTTTTTCTGAAGGCAGTTGCCAGAGCCAAGGCAGCCAACGCAAGGAGCACGATGACTAAGGCATAAACCCATCCGAGGCCGTAGCCGTACACGAACCATGCACCGCCAATGGCTATCAGCAGCGCACCCCATCCGAATAGACTGAAGGCACTGCGCTCGTATTTCTGCGGGTTTGAAGCCTGCAATCCGCCAAGAACCAGTATCCAGCAACCGCACAATGCTATTATCAACGGCGGCACCAGCCACCAGCCGATCGGAGTCAGCGCGCCCAGCAGCATGGCAACTACGACAATCACTAGAAACGCGCCTATCGACAGCATGTTCCTGTTCGCCGAACTAGCCAATTTTCCGCTCGCCTCCGCTCACTGGATTTTTTCGCCGCAGTCAGGACAGAACTTTGAAGCTGCTGGAATAGTCTTTCCGCACTTCGGACAGTTGATCGTTTCCGTTGAAGGAGGAGTCAAAGCCGTTCCGCATTCTGGACAGAACTTTGACGTTGCCGGAACCTTTGCACTGCACTTCGGACAGATTACCAAGGCTGCTGCGGGCGCCTGTGCTGGACCTGTGGGCGTCATGATCTGCGGTATGAGTACCATGCCCGTGCCTAAACCTGCTCCGGACGATTTGCCAAGCGATTCTGCGGCTTGCTTCACAGTTTCCATGCGCAACACTTCTTCCGGCGCAGCCCTTCCTGTTCTCAACCAGAAAAGCCTCTCACGATACTCTGGCGTAGTGTCAATGCCCTCGAAACGCATGTCAGTCAAGTCCAAGCCTATACGCTTAAAGTAGTCCCTAATCGCGTTCTTTACAATCATTGACGTCTCATCAAGCCTTGTGAAGACCGTTATCAAATCGTAATGCGAAAGCTCATCAATGATTTTCTCATTCAGGAACCCGCGCAGGTAACCGTTTACATCCTCAGCTGAGTAGGCTTGCTGTCCGCCAACGACCTCGTTCACGAATAATTGTGCATCTTCAACCTTGAACCAGAAGCCACCGTGCACCTGCAACGGCGCAAGCTCCGTGGTCTGAGCCTGGGTGCCAAACTTGCCGGCAAGAACCTTTGTCGTTATGAAGATTACTGTCGCCTTGAACGGTTTCTCCTTGAACCCTGCAATCCGTGTGAACAATCGGGTTAGCAGTGGCAGATTCAAAGTCGTCAAAGTGTGCCTTCCCGCGTTGAAAACATCGTAAGCCTTGCCGTCTCTGAAAAACACTGCAACCTCATACTCATGAACTATCAGCTGAGCGCCCCACGTGATATCCTCATCTGGATAGCGGTACAAGATCTCGTCTGCAGGCGGATTTCTCCACTCAATAACTTGCGGCATCTCAATTCACTCCCAAAATTGCTTCTCCACGCTTGTCAAAACTCTTCTCAAAATCCTCCAGAGTACCAGTCAAGCTCTGCACACGCTCCTTTGCCTTGTCAAACTTTTGCTTCCCAACTTCAGCTTTAAACGCTGAAACCTCTTCAACCAATTTCTCGGCGTCATCAACTAGCTGATTGTCAAATTCAATCATTCTGTCAAGATTCTCCGCCTCAATCTTCACGACATCAAAGAACCCCGAATACCCATAAGAAGCGTGATTCACCTTCTCCACTACACGGTCAAACTTGGCCACAAGCCTGTCCATGTCCGTCAAAACGTCAAACGCGCGGCGATCTGAAAGCTTCTGAAAAATGTCTTTGAGATCGCTTCTGGCTTGAGACAACCTCTGGTACAGGTGGTTTCGGATGAGCTTATCAGATTCTCGGCGCAGCTCTTTCTCTTTGTAACCCCGGAACCCCGGAAGCTGATCAAGAATGCGTTCGGAAAGACGCATCTGCTTCTTAGCTTTTCCGTACACATCTTTTTTCTCTGTCAAGATTTGTTTCCTCACAATTTTACAATTTTATACAAGAATAAGTGTTGCTTTTAAAGTTTCGTCAGGGTTTCCTCAGATTATCCCGAATCCGCCTGATGGAATGTCGCCCTTTATGGCGGCTCCCGTGGCACCGTCAATCAACAACTGGTAGATTTTGCCCTTATACTCGTATTTCACAAACCAAATCGGTGCGTGCAAATAGACCACCTGGCTCATCTCCATCTCAGTCTTCATTTCGATTATCTTGTCAATGTCCTGTTGAGCCAAATAGCGGTGGATTTCTTCAATCTGCTGCTTCGCAAGGCCAACCGCATCATTCTTGTCGATCTCGCTGTTCAAGACCTTCGCAAAAGCTTCAACTTTTCTGAAGTCAAACGGAATTTTACCTTCCAAAGGCACCTCATACTCTCTTGCTGGAAACTCGGTTGCCTTCCGGGCCAGAATAAGCCAGTCATATTCTTTCGCTATTTTCCCTTCTTTAACTATGGCAGGAGTTATTCGCTCAAAAATCCCCTTGTAACTGCTTTCCGCCTTGGCTGAAACAACCCAAAAGGGCAGGTAAATCAGCGTTTTTTCCGTGATTTTCGCCTTTCTAGCCAAGTCTGGCGGTTTTAGAAAGCCTTCGCGCATCCAGTCCCTGACCAGTTCTTCAACCTGCGTCGGGTCGTACTTGTTCAGCAGCATGGAGTGCTCGAAAGTGAAAGTCTGCCCAGTCTCTACCACAACAGTGTACCCGCAGTACTTGCAGGTCGCAATTATCTCGCCCGGTTGGAACGATATTGGCGCACCGCAGTGGGAGCACCTTATTTCCTGAACTACGCCCATCTGTTCTAGGCCTTCTGCTTTTCTCTCTTAACAATCTCCCTAGACGCGATGACACCTGACGCTGAAGCCTGCATCAAACCTCTCGTGACTCCTCCACCATCCCCGATAGTGAACAAGTTGTGGATTCTGGTTTCAAGGCAGTGGCTCAGCTGCAGTCTTGAAGAGTAGAATTTCACCTCAATCCCGTACAGCAATGTGTCTCTTGAGTGCAGTCCTGGCGTTATCTTGTCTAGGGCCTCAAGCATTTCCCTTATGTCAGCCAGATACCGATAGGGCAGAACAAAGCTCAAGTCGCCGGGCGTAGCGTTCTTCAAAGTAGGCGTCACGACGCTTCTTGCAATTCTTTCAGGCGTTGATCTTCTGCCTGATTCCAAATCGCCTAAGCGTTGCACGATTACGCCTCCGCCCAGAAGGTTACCGAGCCTGGCCACGTATTTGCCGTAGGCTATAGGCTCCTTGAAAGGTTCAGTGAAAGATGTGCTCACCAGAAGGGCAAAGTTCGTGTTCTCCGTTTTCCTTTCTGCATAGCTTTGACCGTTGACGGTTAGCACTCCGTCATAGGATTCGGTGATGACCTCACCGTAAGGGGCAACACAGAACGTGCGAACCTGA
>Ga0315268_10006895_pt1 | contig 12034 bp, 13 predicted proteins | sample C1_top_MG_FD_204535 | JGI IMG/M metagenome (GOLD analysis project Ga0315268, IMG submission 204535) | Sediment microbial communities from Yellowstone Lake, YNP, Wyoming, USA - C1_top | ecosystem: Environmental > Aquatic > Freshwater > Lake > Sediment | place: USA: Wyoming | collected 2017-08-01 | reverse complement strand
GACGGTCTTTTCATAATGGCCGAACAGCACCGAGGACTGGATCGCAGCCTGGCGTTCGGCTGGCGTGAGCGGGCCGAGACGTGAATTGGGTGGCAGCACAAAGGCGCGTTCGACGATCGCCGGCCGGCCCTTTTCGTCGAGAAAAGACACCAGCGCTTCACCGACGCCGAGCTCGGTGATGGCGGCGGCAGCATCAAAGGCTGGATTGGCGCGCATCGTCTCGGCGGCCGCCTTGACGGCCTTCTGGTCGCGCGGCGTGAAGGCGCGCAAGGCGTGCTGCACGCGGTTGCCTAACTGCCCCAGCACCTTATCGGGCACATCGAGCGGATTCTGCGTGACGAAATAGACACCGACACCCTTCGAGCGAATTAGCCGCACCACCTGCTCGACCTTATCGACCAGTGCCGCTGGCGCATCGCTGAAGAGCAGATGCGCCTCGTCGAAAAAGAACACCAGCTTGGGTTTTTCCAGGTCGCCGGCCTCGGGCAACTGCTCGAAGAGTTCGGCCAGCAGCCAGAGCAGGAAGGTGGCGTAGAGCTTGGGTGAGTTCATCAACTGCTCGGCGGCGAGGATGTTCACCACGCCTCGGCCACCGTCGGCAGTTTGCATCAGGTCGCTGATGTCGAGCATCGGCTCGCCGAAAAATTTGTCGCCGCCCTGGTCTTCCAATGTCAGCAGGCCGCGCTGGATAGCGCCGATCGAGGCGGCCGATACGTTGCCGTATTGCGTCTTGAAGTCGGTCGCGTTATCGCCGACATGCTGCGCCATGGCACGCAAATCCTTGAGGTCGAGGAGCAGCCAGCCATTATCGTCGGCGACGCGAAACACAATCTGCAGCACGCCTTCCTGCGTTTCATTCAGCCCCAGCAGGCGCGCCAGCAGCAGCGGCCCCATGTCGGAAATCGTTGCCCGCACCGGATGACCGGCCGCGCCGAGCACATCCCAAAACACCACCGGGCTGGCCTGGGGTTGCCAATCGGTGACGCCCAAACTGGTCAGACGTTGTTGCAGCTTGTCGGAAGCCGCGCCCGCCGCGCCAATGCCGGACAAGTCGCCCTTCACATCGGCCATGAAGACAGGCACGCCGATCGCCGAAAATTGTTCGGCGAGGCGCTGCAGAGTGACGGTCTTGCCGGTGCCGGTGGCGCCGGTGATCAGGCCGTGGCGATTGGCCAGGGCGGGGAGGAGGTCAAGTTCAGTGTCGCCATTCTTGGCGATAGGGAGTGATCGGGTCATGGTCGGCACGAAGGTGAATAAATTGGAAATAGCATAACCCAAGCTTGGGCAGAATAATCAGATAATGGTAGATGTAATAAAACAACAGGTTGGCAGTCAAAGCTGAAAATACACTTTAATTAACCCCTCTGTTTGACGTAGCATAAATGCAATGCCTGAAAGGGGAGGGATGCGACATGAGCCAAAGTACCGATCACCCGAACAAAACAGAACCCGCGACGCCCAACACGACGCCACTGGCGGCTGCCACGCCGCTGCATGTAACGCTGGACGACATCGAGCATCCGGCCTACATGCTCAACCAGAATTTTGAACTGGTGTGGCTCAATTCGCATGCGCAAAAATGTTTTTTCGGTGGCCATCTGGAACTGCCGCAAACCAGCGATGCGCGTAATCTGTTCCGCTTGCTGCCGGTCGGGCGCAACGAGTGGGGAAGTCTGCTGCATTTCCATATCGGCATCGCCAAGGCGCGCCTGAGCCCGGAAAGTTTCGGCAACCTCTGTCGCGGCCTCGATCCGGTCACCTACGCACGCCTGCAATCTGCCTACATCGAAACCGCTGCCGAGGCGATACAGCCGGTGATTCAGTCAACCGTGCTGCTGCCTGAAAAAGACGATAGCGCCAAGGAGCGTTTTCACACCGCCTTCGCCTCGTTTTTCCGTGAGGGCATTTTTATCGTCCTGGTACCGGAAACGGAACAGGCCAACGAGATGTTGAACCTGCTGGCACGTCGTGATGAGGTCATCCGTGGCCTGTTACGCCAGCGCCTGCCGGTACTGACCAACCTGGCGGTGCTGGTCGCCGACCTGCAAAGCTCGGTGAAAATCTGCTCCGAACTGCCGCCCGAAGAATATTTCGAGCTGATCAACGAAATCTGGCACGCACTGGCACCCACTTTCCGCAAATACAAGAGCACCTACGGCAAGCATGTCGGCGACGGCATGGTGTATTACTTCTTCCCGCAGCCCGACAGCGACTACCTCGCCAACGCCTTGGCCTGCGCCCTCGAAATTCGCCAGGAAATCCAGCGCCTGTCGAAGGCCTGGCAGATCCGCAAGCAGTGGTTCAACGAACTTTTCCTCAACACCGGCATTACCGAAGGTCAGGAATGGTTGGGCACTTACCAATCGCCCACCAGCGTGGAGTTCGTCGTGCTCGGCGATACGATCAACCAGGCCGCGCGGATTTCGGATTTTGCGCGTCATGGCAGTATCTGGGTGACCAAGAGCCTGATCGGCAAGATGCCCGCGAATGAACGCTCCCGTATCATCTTCGGCGTGCACCGCCGCGCCCCGGAAGGCCGCGAGGTATTCGTCGCCGCCAGCTTCTCTCAGGTATCGACACTGCTCGAACAGGAAGTCGCACGCATGGAAAAACTACGCGACATCGCCACCCTGCCGATCACCGAAATCATCGAGATCAAGCCGCGCAATTCCGCATAAGCAGCCAGGCGCCGCTGGCGTAAAATGGCGCATCAACCACCGGCCCCCTGCGTTCATGGGGGCCGCTGTCATTTCAGTCACTCTCCAAGGATTCTTCATGGCCGGACACAGCAAATGGGCAAACATTCAGCACCGTAAAGGTCGCCAGGACGAAAAGCGCGGCGCGGCTTTCTCAAAAATCGCCAAGGAAATGACGGTCGCCGCCAAGATGGGCGGGGGCGATCCCAGCTTCAACCCGCGCCTGCGCATGGCCGTTGACAAGGCCAAGGCGGTCAATATGCCCAAGGACAAGATCGACAACGCCATCAAGAAAGGCACCGGCGAGCTGGAGGGCGTCGATTACGTTGAAATCCGTTACGAGGGCTACGGCATCGGCGGCGCTGCCGTGATGGTCGATTGCCTCACCGACAATAAGGTTCGTACCGTCGCCGAGGTGCGCCATGCCTTCGCCAAGAATGGCGGCAATATGGGCACCGACGGTTGCGTCGCTTTCCAGTTCAAGCACTGCGGCCAGATGATCTTTGCGCCCGGCACCGACGAAGCCGCATTGATGGATGCCGCCATCGAAGCCGGCGCCGAAGATGTGGCGAGCAATGATGACGGTTCCATTGAGGTCATCACCGGCCCCGCCGAGTTTCTCGCCGTCAAGGAAGCGCTCGAAGCGGCCGGCTTCAAGCCTGAGTTTGGCGAGGTCACCATGAAGCCCGGTGGCGAAACGGAACTCACCGGCGAAGATGCCCTCAAGATGCAGAAACTGCTCGATGCGCTGGAAGGTCTCGACGATGTGCAGGAGGTTTACAGTTCGGCGGTAATGGACGAGTAGTCGCGGTGAAGGCCACCGTTGCCCAGACGGTGCGCATCCTCGGCATCGATCCCGGCCTGCGCGTTACCGGCTTTGGCATCATCGACAAGACCGGCCAGAAACTCAGCTACGTGACGAGCGGCTGCATCAAGAGCAAGGCCGAGGAAAGCCTGCCGTTGCGCCTCAAGACCCTGCTCGACGGCATTGGCGAAGTGGTGGCCATGCACCATCCTGACGAATCCGCCATTGAAAAGGTCTTCGTCAACGTCAATCCGCAATCCACCCTGCTACTCGGCCAGGCGCGCGGCGCGGCGATCTCCGCGCTGGTGCTCGCCAATCTGTCCGTAGCCGAATACACCGCCTTGCAGATCAAGCAGGCCGTCGTCGGCCACGGCAAGGCCGCCAAGGAACAAGTCGGCCACATGGTCACACGCCTGCTGCAACTGCCCGGCGCAGTATCGGCCGACGCCGCCGACGCGCTGGCCTGCGCGATTTGCCACGCCCATGGCGGACAGGGGCTGGGCGCGCTCTCGACCAGCGGGTTTCGTGTTAGAAACGGGCGTCTGGTCTGAGGAAAACATAAGATGATTGGCAGAATCACCGGCATCTTGCTGGAAAAAAACCCGCCGCAGATCCTCGTCCACGTTGGCGATGGCGGCGGCGTCGGCTACGAAATCGACGTGCCGATGAGCACTTTTTACAATCTGCCGGCGACGGGCGAAAAGGTCGCGCTCGTCACCCACCTCGTCGTGCGGGAAGATGCGCACCTGTTGTTCGGCTTTCTCACCCAGGAAGAGCGCACGCTGTTTCGCCAGTTGCTGAAAATTTCCGGCATCGGCGCGCGCATGGCGCTGGCGGTGCTGTCAGGTCTGTCAGTGACCGAGTTGGCGCAAGCCGTGGCCTTGCAGGAAACCGGCCGGCTGGTGAAGATTCCCGGTATCGGCAAGAAGACCGCCGAACGCCTGCTGCTCGAACTCAAGGGCAAGCTGCCGGTCGGTGGACCGGGTACGGCAAAAGTCGGCGTTGGTGGGACGGCAGCGCCGGACGCGGCCAGTGACATTCTCAATGCCCTGCTGGCGCTGGGCTACAGCGATCGCGAGGCGCTCGCCGCGACGCGGGGACTGCCCGCCGACAGCGGCGTGTCCGACGGCATTCGCCAGGCCTTGAAACTCCTCGCCAAGGCCTGACAAATCCAACGGGTAGAATCCGCCGCATGAACGAAACCACCCGCGCTTACGCGCGCATCGCCCTCGTTGCCCTGATCATCATCGGCGCGATCTGGGTGCTCGCGCCCTTCCTGGCGGCGTTACTGTTTGCCGCAATTCTGTGCCTTACCACCTGGCCGCTGTTCGTCTGGATCGAAACACGCGTCAAGGGCCGCACCACGCTCGCCGCGCTGCTCACCACGCTGATCCTCGCCACGGCCGTGCTCGTGCCAATGACCTACCTCGCCGCCACTATCGCCGACGGCGTGACGCAATTGCTCGCCCTGCTACGCGCCTGGTTTGACGCCGGTGACTGGTCGCCGCCCAGTTGGCTATCGACGCTGCCGCTGGCCGGCGAACATCTCGATGCTTACTGGCGCAAGCTGGCGAGCAACCAGACCGAGTTGGCCAATCTCGGCAAGCAATTGTTCGAGCCCACCCGCAAGCTGCTGACCTCTGCGGCGGCCTTGATGGGCCAGGGCCTGCTCGAACTGACGCTAGTCGTGTTCATCGCCTTCTTCTTTTATCGTGATGGCAACAAGCTCGCCACGCAGCTTTCCCACCTCGCCACCAAGATCGGCGGTGAAATGGGCGCACGCATGCTGCAACTGTCACGCAGCACCATCATGGGCGTGATGATCGGCCTGGTTGGCACAGCCGCCGCACAAGCACTCATCGCGCTGATTGGCTTCCTCATCGCCGGCGTTCCCGCCGCCCTGTTACTCAGCGCCGCGACCTTCTTCCTCTCGATGGTGCCGGTCGGCCCACCCTTGATCTGGGGCGGCGCTGCCTGGTGGCTCTATAACCAGGGCGAAACCGGCTGGGCGATCTTCATGATCGTCTGGGGCGTTGCCGTCATCAGCAGCGTCGATAACTTCCTCAAGCCGATCCTTATCAGCCGCACTTCCAGCTTGCCGATCCTGCTGATCGCGCTCGGCGTTTTTGGCGGCGTATTGGCCTTCGGTTTCGTCGGCATCTTCCTTGGCCCGGTCATCCTCGCGCTCGCCCTCACCCTGGCGGAAGGCTGGGCAGCGCCGGCAAAGCAAACCCATGATTGAAACTGACGTATTTGCCAACCGATTGATCGCCGCCGACCCGGCTTCGCCGCAGGAAGACGCACTCGAACGCGCCTTGCGTCCCAAAAAGCTCGCCGATTATGTCGGCCAGCAAAAGATTCGCGAACAACTGGAAATCTTCATCGAAGCCGCCAAGCGCCGCAAGGAAGCACTCGACCATGTGCTGCTGTTCGGCCCGCCGGGCTTGGGCAAGACCACGCTCGCCCACATCGTCGCCCACGAACTGGGCGTCAATCTGCGCCAGACTTCCGGGCCAGTGCTGGAACGCGCCGGTGACCTCGCGGCGATCCTCACCAATCTCGAGCCGCACGATGTGCTGTTCATCGACGAAATTCATCGTCTCTCGCCGGTGGTGGAGGAAATTCTCTACCCGGCACTCGAGGATTTTCAGATCGATATCATGATCGGCGAAGGCCCGTCCGCCCGCTCGGTCAAGCTCGACCTACCGCCTTTCACCCTGGTGGGCGCGACGACCCGCGCCGGCATGCTCACCAATCCATTACGGGATCGATTCGGCATCGTCGCCCGCCTGGAGTTTTACACGCCTGAAGAGCTCGCCCTGATCGTGCGCCGCTCGGCCCACCTGCTGAATTGCATGATCGCCGATGACGGCTCCGTCGAAATCGCCAAGCGCAGTCGTGGCACGCCGCGCCACGCCAACCGCCAGCTGCGCCGCGTGCGTGACTTCGCCGAGGTCAAGCACGATGGCGCCATCACCCGCACCATCGCCGATGCGGCGCTGATCATGCTCGACGTCGATCATCTCGGCCTCGACGTCATGGACCGCAAACTGCTCAGCGCCATGCTGGAAAAGTTCGGCGGTGGCCCGGTCGGCGTGGATAACCTCGCGGCAGCGATCGGCGAGGCGCGCGACACCATTGAAGACGTGCTGGAACCCTACCTGATCCAGCAAGGCTACCTGCAGCGCACGCCGCGCGGCCGCATCGCGACACCGAGCATCTGGCGGCATTTCGGGCTGGAGATGCCCGGCGGCGCGAATCGCGAACTCTGGCAGAACCAATGAAACCCACGCTCACCGTGCGCGTCTATTACGAAGACACCGACGCCGGCGGTATCGTCTATTACGCCAACTACCTGAAGTACCTCGAACGGGCCCGCACCGAACTGTTGCGCACACTCGGCGTCGCACAGCGCCAACTGGCCGAAGAAACCGGGCTGGCCTTCGCGGTACGCTCGCTCACTGCCGAATACCTCAAGCCGGCGCAGCTCGATGATTTTCTGGAAATCACCACCACGATCCAGACCCTCGGTCGCGCTCAGGTAACATTCGCGCAGACCGTTATCCGTGCCGGGGAAACGCTGCTAACCGCCACCGTGCGCGTCGCCTGCATCGACCTCGCCAAAGGCAAAGCCGCAGCGATGCCCAAGCCAATTCACGAAAAACTCAAATCACTGACATGAACGTCACCTCCGATCTTGCCCTCGTCGAACTCATCGCCAACGCCAGCCTGGTCGTCAAGCTGGTGATGGGGCTGCTGGCCTATGTTTCCCTGATGTCGTGGTACTGGATTTTCCGCAAATGGTTTGCCCTGCGCGATGCGCGCCTGAAAACCGATCAGTTCGAGCGCGATTTCTGGAGTGGTGGCGACCTGAACACCCTCTACGAGAGCGCCGTGAATGCCCGTCACCACAGCGGCGCGCTGGAACGTATCTTCGAAGCCGGCTTCCGTGAATTCACCAAGATGCGCGGGCAGAAATCGCTTGACCCGGCGACCGCCATCAACGGCGTGCGCCGCGCGATGCGCGCCACCTACCAGCGCGAGCTCGATGATCTGGAAGCGCACCTGGCTTTCCTCGCCTCGGTCGGCTCGGTTTCCCCCTACGTCGGCCTGTTCGGCACGGTGTGGGGCATCATGCATTCCTTCCGCGGCTTGGCCAGCATGACCACCGCGACGCTGGCCGCCGTCGCACCCGGCATCGCCGAAGCCCTGGTGGCCACCGCCATCGGCCTGTTCGCGGCGATTCCCGCCGTGGTCGCCTACAACCGCTTTGCCCATGACGTGGACCGCGTCGCGGTGCGCTTCGAGAGCTTCATGGAAGAGTTCTCGAACATCCTGCAACGCCAGTTGAAGTAAGTCATGCGGCGACCCAGACGACTCAAGCACGAAATCAACGTCGTTCCCTACATCGACGTGATGCTGGTGCTGCTGGTGATCTTCATGGTCACCGCGCCGATGATCCAGCCCGCCAGCATCGACCTGCCGAGCGTCGGCAAGGCCTCCACGCCACCGCTCGAGCCGCTCGAAATCATCGTCAAATCCGATGGCGCCATGACCATGCGCGATCGCGCGCTGGGCGGCGCCGAAGTCAATGTCGGCCGCCAGGAACTGGCGGAGATGCTCAAGCAGATGCAGGTCAAACACCCCGACCAGCCCGTGCTGATCGCCGGCGACAAGAATGTCAAATACGAGGCCGTGCTGAATGTGATGGATGAATTACAGCGCGCGCAGGTGGCGAAGATCGGCCTGCTGGTACAGCCCAGAAAATGAGGGAAGCCCCCGCCACGCCGCGTCAGGCACCCGGCAAACGCATTTCGTTTGTACTCGCCGTGTTGATGCATCTCGGGCTGGCGGCCGTGCTGATCTATGGTATCCACTGGCAAACCCAGAAGCCGGCAGCTGTCCAGGTGGAACTGGTACGCGCCGTCGCGCCAGCGCCGACTCCTGCGCCCGAAAGCAAACCCGAGCCGAAGCCCGAACCCAAACCAGAACCCAAGCCGGAACCCAAAGTCGAGCCGAAGCCACCGCCCAAGCCGGAAATCGCGCAGAAGGAAAAGGAAAAGCCCAAGCCGCCAAAACCGGAACCCAAACCCGAGCCCAAGCCGGAACCGGCAGCTGATCCATTCAAGGAACAGTTGCGGCGCGAAGCCGAACAAATGCAACAACGCAAAGCATCTGCCGCTGCCGCCCAGGAACTCGCCGACCTCAAAGCCCGTCAGGCCAGCGCAGCACAAGCCGGTGAAATGAATAAATACATCGCCGCCATCAGCCTCAAGGTGCGCAGCAATATTGTGCTGCCGCCCGATATCAAGGGCAACCCGGAGGCAGAGTTCGAGGTCACCCAGTTGCCCTCCGGGGAGGTGATGAACGTGAAACTCCTCAAATCCTCCGGTCACGCCGCCTATGATGCAGCGACTGAACGCGCCATACGCAAATCCAGCCCGCTACCCAAACCCAGCAAGAGCGAGCTTTTCGAGCGCACGCTGAATCTCAAATTCCGCCCGCAAGAAGACTGAATTTAGCGCGCGGTATAATCGCTTCCCATGAAAACACATTGCTTTAGATGGCTGGCCGGCGGATTGCTCGGCTGTGCCGCGCTCTTCGTTCCGCTCGCCCAGGCGCAGCTTTCCATCGAAATCACCGGTGCCGGCACCCAGCGCCTGCCAGTGGCGATTGCCGATTTCGGCGGCGAACGCGGCTTTGCGCAAGCGCTCACTTCGGTGGTGCGCTCTGACCTGGAGCGCAGCGGCTTGTTCCAACTGGTCGATACGACCGGCAAAGTGCTGGACGAGAACACCGCGCCTAACTACGCCGAATGGAAATCGCGCGGTGCTGACGCACTCGCGGTGGGCAGCCTTGCCGCCCTGCCGGACGGCAATTACGAAACCCGTTATCGCCTGCATGACACGCAAAAGCAGGTCGCCATCGCCGGCCAGGCGCTCGCGCACTCGTCGGGGCAGATTCGCACCACAGCGCATCGCATCGCCGACAGCATTTACGAAAAACTCACCGGCGAACGTGGCATCTTTTCGACGCGCATCGCCTATGTGGTGAAAAGCGCGGGCCGCTACGAGCTGCAAATCGCCGATGCCGACGGCAACGCGCCCCAGGCGGCGCTGGCTTCGCGCGAGCCAATCATCTCGCCGGCCTGGTCGCCCGATGGCGGCAAGCTGGCTTATGTGTCGTTCGAGGCCAAGAAGCCGGTGGTCTATGTGCATGACCTGGCCACCGGTCGCCGCCATATCGCCGCCAATTTCAAGGGCTCGAATTCGGCACCCGCCTGGTCGCCCGACGGCAAGAAACTCGCCGTGGTACTGACCAAAGACGGTTCCTCGCAACTTTATCTGCTGAATGTTGATGGCAGCGGCGTGATGCGCATTGCCTCTTCTTCCGGCATCGACACCGAGCCGCAATTTTCGCCCGACGGCGAGTTCATCTACTTCACGTCAGACCGTGGCGGCAGCCCGCAAATCTACCGCCAACCCGTGGCCGGCGGCGCGGCCCAGCGCATCACCTTTGAAGGTAACTACAGCGTTACACCGCGCCTTTCGCCCGACGGCAAGCGCATGACTTTCGTCACCCGCGACAGCGGACGCTTCCACGTCACCGTGATGGATCTCGCCTCGCGCCAGACGCAAGTGCTCACCGATACCGCCAAGGACGAATCGCCCAGCTTCGCACCGAATGGCCGCATGATCCTGTTTGCCACCGAAGTCGGCGGACGGGGCGTACTGGCGGCGGTATCCACCGACGGTCGCGTCAAGCAACGGTTGACCGTACAGGCCGCCGATGTGCGTGAGCCGGCATGGGGCCCATTCAGCAAATAAGTATTAACCCGCAACTTTTTTCGTACAGGAAATTCAGCCATGAACACGCGCCTCGCCCTTTCTTTTTCCCTCGTTACCCTAGTCACACTTTTCTCGCTCGCTGGCTGCGGTAGTCAGCCCGCCGCCCCCGAGCAGGCCGGCGCCGGCGTCGAGGATCGTAACCCCCGCGCCGTCAGCACGACGGTACCGGTCAGTGGCAGCACGAGCACGGACCCCTATGGCTTGGCCGCCTTGAAGGACCCGAAGAACCCACTCTCCAAGCGCAGCATCTATTTCGACTACGACAGTTATGTCGTCAAGGATGAATACAAATCGCTGCTTGACCAGCACGCCAAGTTTCTCGCCAAAAATAGCCAGATGAAAATGCTCATCCAGGGCAATGCCGACGAACGCGGCAGCCGCGAATACAACCTCGCCCTCGGCCAGAAACGTGCCGAAGCGGTGAAAAAAGCCCTGCTGTTGATGGGTGGCCAGGAAGCGCAACTCGAATCCGTCAGTCTGGGCGAAGAAAAGCCTGCCTGCATGGAGCAGACCGAAGCCTGCTGGGCGCAATGCCGCCGCGGCGATATGTTGTATTCGGGTGAATTCTGATGAAGCTGCGGGCTGCCATGCTGCTGGGCCTGTTGGCCGCGCTGCCGGCCTATGCCGGCATGTTCGATGATGAAGTCGCGCGCAAGCAGGTAGCCGATCTACGCCAAAGCGTCGATACGCTGACTAAACGTATCGACACCACCACGCAGAACCAGCTCGATTTCTCCAATCAGGCCGAAGCCTTGCGCGCCGAAGTGGCGCGCCTGACCGGTCAGATCGAAGTGCTGACGAATAGTCTCGAGGCGGCCCACAAGCGCCAGCAGGATTTTTACGTCGATCTCGACAACCGCCTGCGCAAACTGGAAGGCACAGCAACCCCGGCGACGGATGCCGGCGGGGCCACCCTGCCCACAGCCAAGGCCGACCCCCAGGCCGAGATGCGCGAGTACGAAGCAGCCCTCGGATTTTTCCGTGAAGGGAAGTTCAAGGAAGCGCAGGTGGCTTTCGAGACTTTCGGCGCACGGCACCCCCAATCGGCGCTGTTGCCGAATGCCCACTACTGGCTGGGCTCCAGTTTGTACCAGCAAAAGCTGTTTGGTCCGGCGGCGAAAGCCTTCGGCCATGTCGCCGCCACTTGGCCGACCGATGCCAAGGCGCCGGACGCCCTGTTGGCACAGGCAAATGCACTGGTCGGTGCGCAAGATGTGAAAACCGCGGTGAAGGTGCTGGAAACACTGGTGGAAAAATATCCGACCAGCCCGGCCGTCGAAACTGCCCGCACACGCCTCAAAACCCTCGCGCCCAAGAAAAAGTAGTGACGTTGCACCGGGGTGAAACGCTGCAAAGGGATCCAACGCTACGCATTAGCGAGATATTCCATTCCCTGCAGGGCGAGTCCACCCGCGCTGGCCTGCCCAGCGTTTTCATCCGCCTCACCGGCTGTCCTCTGCGTTGCAGCTGGTGCGATACCACCTACGCCTTCAGCGGCGGCGAAACTATGGCGATCGTGGCGATTCTCGAACGCGTCGCCCGCTTTGCCTGCCCGACGATTTGCGTCACCGGTGGCGAACCCCTCGCGCAAGCCAACTGCCTGGATCTGCTCACGGCCTTGTGCGATAGCGGTTATGCGGTCTCCCTGGAAACTTCCGGTACGCTCGACATCAGCGCGGTGGATC
>Ga0315268_10006894_pt1 | contig 12035 bp, 13 predicted proteins | sample C1_top_MG_FD_204535 | JGI IMG/M metagenome (GOLD analysis project Ga0315268, IMG submission 204535) | Sediment microbial communities from Yellowstone Lake, YNP, Wyoming, USA - C1_top | ecosystem: Environmental > Aquatic > Freshwater > Lake > Sediment | place: USA: Wyoming | collected 2017-08-01 | reverse complement strand
GGCTCTGCGGATGGCCAAAAGCCTTTTCCCCAGGAATTTCATCGAGACCCACGAGCTCCGCCTGTTCGAGAGTGAGGGAGTACGCCATGCGGCCATGTATTCGGATTTCGTCAGCGATGATAACAGCGTGGTCGAAAGGCGGCAAAAAGCCATGGAGCAATACTATGCCATAGATAACGAAAAAGACCGCGATGAAATGAGGAAAGCGACCGATCGCATAGAGTATGCGCAGAATCCTTCATTGAAAAGGACGGTGGCGAAACTGAAGCGGGCCGGGATCCAGATCCCCCACCCAGAGGCGAATTACCATCTTTCGGGCGGCAGGACGGTATTTTTCGAGGTGGAAGGCATCGACATCGGGAAAACGCTCGACCACATCTATTCCATCGCGGATCAGGCCAATGCTGCCGATGCGGCGTTCGATCTGTCAATGATCTGGGCGATACGGACCGCATATATGAGTTGGCCGAGAACCTTTACGGATTATATAGCATCCTTGCATGATTGCATATACGAAATGGCACGCTACGGTAATAATAACGCCCTCCAAATTTTCACGTCGGGAGGATTACGGACTGGTTCTGGACATTTCAGCCACCTTCTAAATGCTCAAGGAGGCTACAGAACGAGCTATCAACCGAGAATAAAGGATGATCCGGAAAAGCTGGTAAGGCTGGATCCGATCGAATCCGATATCCTTAACGATATCGAATTCCAAGGTTAGATGAACTAGCTTTTCACCGCATCCTCGATGGTCTTTCCCACGCTGCGTCTACTTCTCAAGAATTTTCCTCGCAGCTCTTCCGAATTCCTCAGCAAAATCCAGAACAAACGATGCCGAATCTCCGGTGGCAGAGAAGCCGGCGTACTGGAGGCCATGGCGTTCAATGCGTATCTTGTCGGCTTTTTCGGCCAGAGTGCGGCAGTCCGGATAGAGTTTAAGGATGGCCAGGAACAGGCATGCATGGCTCCTTTCCACATATCCCTTGCGAAAAATAAGCGCACGTCCGTAATGGAATATGGCGTTGTAGGAGATAATCTCACAGACCTCATACTCCTCCATTTCGAGATTCTTCCGGGCGCTTTTCAGAAACCTGTCAGCCAGCAGAAGGGACTGCTCGACCTTCTCGCCAGCAGTCTCCGACCTCCTGATCAATCCTTTCCTGAGGCAGTCCTCGAAGCTCATAGCGGAACCCCTTTGAGAAGGACATGTGTCCGGAGAACCGAAAGCGCAAAGGGATCGTCTTTCTTCCTCCGTTCCCATTCTTCAAGCGGGAACAGGGTGACCTGTACCTGCTTTCTGAGTTTTTTCTCAAGCCGTTTCACAAGATCATGGTGCACCTGCTCTCTCCTACCGACAACAATCAGGTCAATATCGCTTTTCTCATCATACTCGCCAGAAGCATGGCTTCCGAAAAGTGCCAGGGAGATGATGCCATCGTCAACCGCATTCCCGATTTTTTCCCGGCAGAGCAGCTCCAGCACGAACGCCCTCTTGAATGACTTGATCAAATAATGGTCATTGTCGATGGAGAAAATCCGCAGGTTTGCGCTGCGCTCTTCCTGCAACCACCCCCGCCGCACGAATTCATCGCAATACGTTTTCACGGTCAGGGGGCTGAGTGCAAGCTCCCTGCAGAGTTGCTTGAAATGAATTTTACGCGTAGGATTACCCAGGAACCAGCGGAGAAGGCGCATTCCGGCAAAATCGTAAAATTTCATTTTAATTACCTATTGGTTTATTAATAAACCGAAGGGTTTATATATTTACCTTAAGAGACACGATAATGGAAAGATAGCGGCAGACATACAGGCTAACTTTTAACAGCATCCTCTACGATCTTCACCGCATTCCCTATGTAAGTCGAGTAGTCGAAAATCTCGTCCGCCTCTTTCTTGTTCAGCAGCTTCTTCTCCACCACGAGGTCCTTCAGGTTTCTTTTAGACGCGAAGGCTTCCTGGGCCATGGTGCGGACCAGCTCGTGCGCCTCCTGCCGGCCCATCTTTTTGCTCTCCGTGAGATGGATCATGAGACGCTCGGACATTATCAGTCCTTGGGTCAACTCCAGATTGTGGCGGATATTATCCGGGTAGAACACGAGATCGGAGAGGATCCTGGTCATCTCCAGCGCCATATAGTCAACGGCAATAAAACTCTCGCCGAAAATCGCGCGCTCGTTGGCGCTGTTGGTGAGGTCCCGCTCGTGCTCGAGGGCGATGTTCTCCAATGCCGTCAGCACATTCGCCCTGACGAGGCGGGCAAGGGAGCACACCCTCTCGCTTTTATGGGGATTCCTTTTCTGTGGCATAGTGGACGAACCCACCTGCTTTGCCGAGAAGGGCTCTGATATTTCGCAGATCTCGCTGCGCTGGAGGTTGCGGATTTCCTTGGCGATCTTTTCCAGCAATGCAGCAGTGAGCGCGAGAACGCAGATAACTTCCGCATGCCGATCCCTCTGGATGACCTGATTGGTGACCTTCGCCGGCTCGAGCCCGAGATCCTTCATGACAAGACGCTGGACCTCAAAACCCTGAACCCCGAATGTGGCCATGGTGCCGACAGCGCCGGACATCTTGCCGACCGCGAGCCTCACCTTCGCTTCCTTCAGACGCGCGCTATTTCTTTTCAGCTCCTGATAGTATAATGCGAACTTCATGCCGTAGGTTGTCGGAACTGCGTGCTGGCCGTGCGTCCTTCCGATGCATACGGTTGCCCTGTGATCGAGCGCAAGTTTTTTTATAGCGGATTCGAGCGTGGTGAGACGTTTTTCGAGCAGTTCGATGCCTTCGATGAAAACAAGCGCGGTGGCCGTATCCTCGATATCATAGCTGGTTGCTCCCAGGTGCACATACTTACCTGCATCGCCCGCCTGCTCGGTCAGCGCCTTCACCATGGCCATGAGATCGTGGTGGATCTGTGCTTCTATCTCATCCACCCGCTCCTTTTTCACCCGCCCTACAGCAGACTCGATCTTCCCGGGGGCATCTTTTGGTATGTTGCCCAATTTTGCATGGGCACGGGCGAGCGCAACCTCCACCGCCATCCACTTGCGAAGTCGCGCATCATCGTCGAATATTTCGTTCATCTCTGTCCGGTATCTCTGTTCGAATGGAGAAATCGCCATGCATAGCTTTCGGACTTCAATAATTAAATTACTATCAGGACGCCACCAGGAGGTGCCGGCGCCAACAAGACGACGGGAAAAACAGGTCCATCGGGCCAAAAAACGAAATGGTTAAATACATGGAAAGAGAAAATATGCAACAGGAGACCGTAGTGGATAGAATCGGATGGGTGGCGGAAACGCCAGGGGCAGAGAGAGTGTTGGGCCATGGTTGAACGACTGGCAGATGAGAAGCTACTGGCAGATGTTGCAAAATGCGTTCAGGGAGCCTTTTTCCTGATCAATGCGAGAGTAGACGAGGTGCTCGGGCAGCGTGCCGAGTCGATCAAGCAGGGAAACCTGGTCATGCCGACGGCATACGAATTCTATCCAAAGGACGTTTACGCCATATGGCAGGCCCTCATTGAGGCGACCTTCAGTGAAAACAGGGACGCCCTATCCAATGCGCTTTACACCCTTGGGGGAAAAATTAGCAATCTGCCCGGCACGGATCCGGATGTCACCAGGGCCTACTGGGACCTGTTCTCCTATGCCTATTTCAAGGACGTGCGGCCGCACAATCCTGCGGCCAAGGCGGAGGTGGACGCACAGGTGGAACTGATAATCTCCCGGGTCTTCCAGAATGTGGAGATGATAAATGGCCTGGAGGTCATCGGTTTCGACAGGAAATGGTATCTGGAAAAAGCAAAAGAGCTGTTTCTCCATTCACTGGAGAATGGCAGGAGCGACAGGATCAGGGAGGACGCTGCCATCGCACTCAAGCGTTGCAGGGACGATGATGAGGTACGGAGGAGACTGACCAGGGCGCTGAATGACGAGAGCCTTCCGCCAGGGGTAAGGGAATATGCCGTGGAAAGCATAGTCCACATAAGGCGCGAAGACGAGCTTGATAGGGCCATGGCAGACAGGGACTTCCTGCTGGAAACCGAGTATCCGGAAGCAGGAGGGAAGGAAAAACGAGGAGAGCAGAGAGGATACATCCAGTCAGTCTATCACGCGGTTGAAACCGTTCTCAAGCTCGAGAAGGGCGACGAGCCGGCAGAGGACGACGAGGATATGTTGATAGCCATGGTCGGGCTGGCACGGTTCATTGTAATGCCGGAAAGGATAGCCCACATGTTCCCTTCGGAAAACGACAAGCAAAACCTTCAGAAGATCGCCGTGAGTGTGGAAAACGCGCTGCTTCATATCTTTACCAATGGCAATTCCTGGCTTCGGGAAGAGGCGGCGGAGTCACTGGTTGCGGTGAAGAGCGAACGGGTGAGGGAAATCCTCGAAAAGATCGCCAAACGGGATGGTGCTGAGATCGACATAGCGTTCGAAGCACAATGCCTGCTCGAGCGGATGAACAAACATACCAGCGAAACCCGGCAACTGGGATCCATAAGATCGCCCAGGGTGTCCCAGCCGGTGAAAAGGCCTTCAGGCATGCCGAAGGACAGGCCGAGCGTCTTCTAGCGACAAGCATTATAAATTGCCATCGACAAAATCCTATCCATGGGCAAGGTTCGGGTTCTGAAGCAGCAAAACCGCTCTTTCGTAGAGCTTCCTCCGGAATTGCGGGACCAGCAGGAGATGGAGATCTTCCAGCTGAGGGAGGGTTACTACCTTCTTACCGTACCGCTCGGCCAGCAGACCGGGCAAAAAGAGGACAAACAAACGCAACCAGCGCAATCCCAGTCCTTTCAACCAGCCAAAGGCGCAGGAGAGGCGGGAAGCGGCGGACCTGGCATGGGCGAATCAGAACGTATGGTCCTGCGGAAACTGCTCGCCATAAGATTCGAGATGCGGACCCCTGCCAATGTCGCCAGGCAGCTGTCGAAAGAGGAACTCGAACTCCTGAAACAGCTCGAGCGGAGGGGATTCGTCAATGTCTTCCGCGGCAGCAAATACAAGGACGGGGTCTATAACATCAGCGACAGCATCTACCCGCTTCTTTCCCAGAGGGAAACAACAGCATCGTCCCCTTCGGCCTCGCCACAGCGGCCACAGCAGCCGGCATCATACCCGGATTCGTTCGGCCTGCTGAACTCAAGGGGATACCTTATCATCGCCGATAAAAACGAGGCCCGGAATCTTTCGGACCGCTTCCAGCAGGAGATGAAAAGCGGTGCGGTCGTCGGCGTCAAGGGATTCGACGGCAAGTTCTATGTGGTCACGCGAAACTATTTTGAAAAGTCGCAGGAGACCATCAGCGCGGTGCTGAAGGAGGACATGAGCGTTGACGCCATCGCCACGGCGGGTAAGCTGGATGCGGATGGATGCAGGGCTGTGCTGCGCCTCATGGCAGAGAACGGCGAGGTCATAGAGAAAAGAAGGGGGATTTTCGCCCCAGTATAAACGTTCAAAAAATTGAACGATCATTTTATAAATTGAATGATCATTCAATAAAATGATGATATTCGACGAAACGGCAAAGTGGAAGTGCCTCGGTAAGTTTTTCCAGTATCCAGAAAAGGAGTTTTATGTGAACGATCTGGCGCGGAAGCTCAGGATCAGCGCGGGATCTGCAAGTCGCATATGCCGGGAACTCAAAAAGGAAGGGATCATAAAAAGCGAGGAGAAAGGCAGGGCACTTTTTTACTCCTTAAAAAGCGATGAGCCACTCGTACGGAGACTGAAATCTGCCTGGTTTATCGACAGGATAATGAGATACCGGGATTGCTGGGAGGATGGAGAAGTAACTTCGGCCGCCCTCTACGGCTCGCGCGCTTCCGGGGAATTTGTTTCAAAAAGCGACATTGATATGCTGATAATAAGCAATGCGGACCGGGAAACCATTGAAAAACGTTTCGGAAAAATGAGGGAAAACCTGGAGTTGGCATTGACCCTGACCGTATTTACCGTAGCCGAATGGCGAAAAATGGCGATGCAAAAGGATAGGTTTTACCTGGAAGTTCTCTCCAGCCACATTCTTCTGGCCGGCTCGCCGTTGGTGGTTGGATGAGCGTTGAAAGCCTGTTTCGGGAAGGTTTTCTCAAGAATATCCCGCCATCGCGGGAAAGGGCTGAAAAATCCCTCAAGGTCGCTGAAAAGTATCTGTCCGAGGCAAAACAAACCATGAAGATCGGGGTTTTTGAGATGGCCATCATCGCAGCCTACAATTCTGCTTTTCATTCTTCAAGAGCCATACTTTTTGCCGACGGAATAGGGGAAAGGGCGCATTTTGCGATTTATGAGTATCTCAAGGAAAAACACGGGAACTTTGGGCAGGCGCTCCTTAATGCCTTTGACATGTATCGCAAGCTGAGGCATTCTGTCGCCTATGGCTTAGACACCAAGGTGGGCAAGAAGGACGCTGAGAGCATCGTTGAGTTCGCAGAAGAGCTCCTTGAAAAGGTCAGAAACTACCTGAAGATTCCTTCTTCTGAAAAGGAGGGCAATGCACCATGATAATCCGAGACGAAATCCACGGAACGATCGAGTTCAACGAGCTTGAGGAAAGGATAATCGACAGCGATTCCTTCCAGCGGCTGCGCAGAGTAAAGCAGATGTCCGTAACAAACCTGGTTTATCCTGGCGCGAATCATACGCGGTTCGAGCATTCCCTGGGCACTGCCCATCTCGCATGGACCATCGCGGGCAAGCTCGAGCTCGAGGAGGATGAGGCACGAAAGATAAAGCTCTATGGCCTTCTCCATGACATCGGCCACACGGCATTTTCCCATGAAGGCGAAGACGTGCTCAAGAAATACCTCGGCGACCATGAAAAGCGCGGAAGCGGGATGATAAAAAAGGGAGAGATTGCGGATTTGCTTTCGGAAAATTACAGGCCCAGCGAGATCGCTGAACTGGATAAAACAAATCTGGGTGCCATCGTGACGTCTGACCTGGGCGCAGACAGGATGGATTATCTGAAACGTGATGCCCTCAACACCGGTGTGGCCTATGGCATAATCGACATCGACCGGGTGGTGCACACCCTTGCCATGGAAAATGGCGAAGTCTGCATTGAGAAAGGCGGACTGGAGGCCGCGGAATTCCTCCTGGTGGCCCGCTTCATGATGTTCTCCGCTGTGTACATGCACAAGACCGTGCGCATCGCGACCGCCATGCTCTACCGGGCCATAGAAGGATCCATAGAGGATGGCAGCCTCGGTGCCGAGCAGTTCCTCGAACTGGGGGATGAAAGCGCCCTTGCCCTCATGTCGGAGTCGAAGAAAGGCGGCAGCTACGCAAGAGCCCTGCTGGGCAGGAGGCTCTACAAGGAGGTTTACTCATTCCCCCGCGGAGAGCAGAACCAGGCAACGGCAGAAAAACTGGAGAAGGCCCTTTGTAAAAAACTCGGCTGCGACATCCTGGTGGACTATCCGCACGCGTTCTTCAAGCCGGTCGCATTCAAGGTGAAGACCAGGGATGGCCTGAAGCCCATAAACAGGATCTCCTCCCTTGTGCAGTCCCTGAGGGAAGCGGAAGAGGAACGGATGAAGGTGCTGGTGCTGGCTGAAGAGGAGATACGCAAACGGATGGCGCAGAGAATAAGGAAAGAGATCAGTAACCTGCTGCCATGCTAGCCACCTTGATCACGATGACAAAGATGGCAGATGCGATCACGAGCGCCTTTGGATCCATTTCCATGCCGCCAATCTTGATGTCAGGCGAGAAACCTATGATGCCTGCCGAAGCCATTGGCATGGATACCTTGTCCTGTTTTACACCCATGGATTGGGATTTGATGCGAATGATATATAAGCTTTTGTCGCACCATACTAGCCCATGAGCGACGTTGAAATTCATAGGACAGGAGATTTCAGGAAGCTGAAAAAACCGCTGGTAATACTGGGCTTTCCTGGAACAGGGCTCGTCGGCAGCGTCGCTGCATCCCAGATAGTGGAATCCCTCCAGATGTCTTTCGGAGGTTACATCTCGAGCTCGGATTTTGCGCCCCTCGCGGCGATTCATGATTACAAACCGATGCCTGCGGCACGGCTTCACTATTCCGATAAAAGCAACGTGGTCGTGGTCATTTCGGAGATGACCATACCGGTTTCCTCATCGCTCGACATGGCCAACAGGATATACGAATTTGCCAAATCCATTGACGCCTCTGCCATAATCTCCCTGGGGGGCATTTCGCTCAAGGAGGAGAAGGGCGAGGTTTACATCGTATCGAGCGACCAGAAATCGGTCAAGGACATAATCGCGAGGAAGATTGCAAAGCCCATAAAGGAAGGCGCCACTACCGGCGTCACCGGCCTTCTTCTCACCAAGGGCACGCTTGAGGACTTCCCCGTGACCACCATACTGGCTGAATCCTCGGAAGAGTTTCTCGACCCCAAAGCGGCAACCAATGTCATCAGGGTGCTCACCCGCATAACCGGCATAGCCATAAGCACCGCCAGCCTGGAGAAGGAGGCGAAGGAGATGGCTAAGGGTTTGAAGGAAGCGGTGATAAAGGCCCGGGTCTCCAAACGGAGAGGACCTTCTGCGGAAGAAGGCGGAAGCATGTTCGGATAACTGTGTTTATCACTTATCATTCATGCAGGGGTAGCGAAGTAGCCGAACGATTCGTTCGTCTTTCGCCACCCCGTTCGTGAGGTTTTCCTCAGGAATCGCCGACATACTTATGCAGGGGTAGCGAAGTCCGGAAAACGCGGAAGACTTAAGCACCGCAGAGCGTTCCCTTTCTGAACGCGGTCTGGGAAATCTTCTGGCTTAGTGCCTTCGAAGGTTCAAATCCTTCCCCCTGCACATTAATCTTTACTGAAAAGTGTGATCCCATGGAACGGCTCTTTCGCCTTCTCTATCCGATGAGGGTATGCCTCATAACCAGCAGATACGGAGGCAAGGACAACGTGATGTCCGCTTCCTGGGTTTTCCCGCTTTCCATGGATCCTCCGCTTTTTGGTGTTTCGATCTCGCCCAAAAGGCACAGCTTCGGATTGATCAGGAAGGGCAGGGCATTCGCCATAAACATCCCGACCGCTGATATGGAAAAGGCGGTTGTAGCGTGCGGCACGAAAAGCGGCAGGGACAGCGACAAGTTTGCCGATACAGGCCTGACCAAAGAGGAAGGCGTCCGCGTTCCGCTCATTAAAGAATGTTCTGCCAGCATCGAGTGCGAAGTGGTGAACGAGCTCGAGGCGGGCGATCACGTGGTGTTCGTCGGGAAACTCATTAAAAAAATCGAGCGCTCCAGAGGCAAGGGGTTATACCAGAGCGAGGATGGATTCACCATAGTCTGACTGATGCCAACGAAAATATCGGTTCAGAGAATCCTCGCCCGCTTCCCGTCGTTATAGACCGTTTCCTCATAGCGCATGCCGTATTTTTTGAGGTAGAATCCCGGCTCGATCGCGATGGTGCATCCGGCGAGCGGATCCTCAGAACTAAAACACAGACTCGGCATCTCGTGCACATCAAGGCCAATCCCATGGCCTATGCAATGGATCATATCCGGGAAACCTGCCTTTTCCATGAGTTCTGCCGCGAGTTTGGTCACATCCTTCCCGCATTCCAGATCCGGAAGCGAATCAACAATGAAGAAGCAGATGTCCTGGAGCCTTTCGTATTGCTCCTTCTTTCTCCTGTCGCCGTCAAGGATGAAACACCGGGTAAGGTCTGAACAGTAATTCCGGTAGCGCACGCCATAGTCAACTTTCACGATTGAACCCAGCTTCCTGATACCTGACCGGTAATGGGGGAAAGAGGTGTTCGGCCCCGTAGAAACGATGGGCTCGAACGCAGGTTCCAGCCCTAGGTCGAGGGTTGCCATCAGAAGCTGCTTCTTTAGACCGACTTCAGTTCTGGCCGTCTTGAAATCCAGCGATTCGAAGATCTCTTTGGTGTGATGGACAGCCCTGCGGATGCATGCCACTTCCTCTGGTTTTTTCCGGGCCCGCATGGCAAGCAGTTCGCGGGAATGGTCCCTGAGCCTGCAGCTCTTTTTGAGCCGCGTAGCCAGCGCAGCGCTCACAGAGTTTGCATCGAAAAGAACAGTACGTCCACGGGTATAACGGGCAACGGTTTCCGTGGCGTTACGGTACACAATGACCTTTCCGCGGAATGAGGAACGGGCAAGGGACTCGTTCATCTTCGAAACCAGCAGCAATTTCCTTTTGCCGGATAGGAGAAGGAAACTATGGTCGATGTCGACACCTGAATGGTAGTAGAAATTCGGATCAAACGACTCACCTCTAAAAAGCAGGATCATGGACAGAAATAGAAGGCAGGGAATAAATTGATTGCGGAGGACCTGAGCGGCCGGTGCAGAACCTCCAGGGAACAGTTATAAATACAAATAAACACAGATAAATCTATGACAACCGGGCTGACCTATCGAAAGCTTAGCGATAAAATCCGGACGTTTGCCCGCGAAGAGCTTACGCCAAAATTCGTACAGGACTGGCAGAAGTACCGCAGCGCCATAGAAGGGCCTGCCGGTGCAGAGCAAAAGGCAAAGGCCAAAAAGACGCTAAAAATGGATCTGCTGAAGGACGCCGCAAGGGTCGCAGGGGCTGGAGCCATGTACGAGCTTACGGCAGCGACCTACGGGGTGAGCGGACGAGACTTTGCACTGACATTCTCAGCCGACAAGGCCTGGCACAACACCTCGTCACTTTCGCTGACGGTGGCGGCGGCCGCGGCCAGCCTCATACCGCCCAACTGGAAGGAGACGGTGGCCGATGCTGTTATCCCGGTCGAGGCCGGATTGTCTTTGATCAGGATGTATGTGGAGCAGAAACTGTGGAAAAAGATAAATGTAACACCCGATCCGGCAGGCACGCTCCTCACCCCATATCTGGCCGGAATACTGGAGCTGGGCTACAAGGCGGTCAGCACCTATCCCCAGGACATGGAATCGAGGATCATGGTTGGATTTGTCGGCATATACGGTAACCTTGTCAGGATGGCAAATGCTGGAATGATGTATCTCGCTTATCTGAGCGCCAGGGGGAGAGGCGAAGAGGCAAGACAACCAAAAGCCGAGAAAGAGCAGGGTGGCGGATAACCGATCCGAAAACCTCTGCTTGCTTTAAATGCTTTTTCTCCAATAATCCTTTCTCATCCTAGCCCCGTCGTCTAGCGGTCAAACACGCGACAGCGCCGATTATGGTGATGGTGCGTGGTCTTGGGATAGAAGGCTCTGGACCTTTTGACAGCGGTTCGAATCCGCTCGGGGCTATCTTTTTTTCATGTTGATGCATTAGTTGCGAGGTCCGTTGAAAGGGTGAGAAACCCTTCAATTAGTTGAGCCGGCCGGGAAACCTTCCAGCCGATGGCATATAACGCGGATAGAGAGACGATGGGTTACCGGGCGTGAGTGGGTGCGGCGGGCGCCAACTGGAAGTTGTAGGAATAGTTCGTAATGCAAAGCGCGCACGATCCAGGCCTTCTGATAATAGTGGGTATTTGAGGGATATTGAGAACATATATAAACATTACATACCATAAATAACTACGGTAATGCATAATGTCATTCAGACAGAAGGTTTTAACCGCAGCAGTCCTGGGCTCGTTCGCAATCGGCGCGCAGGCGATGGTTGTTCCGACACCCAAAAAACAGCCCGCTCCGCAAGTCGAGAGCATAGCTACTGCGAAAATACTGATTATGGCCATGCCCGAGCTCACAGAACAAGAAACATCGCAATGTACGGACGATCCCAGCCAGCTCGTCCCTACCAGGGAGCTGGTCGGCTCCCAGATAATGGACTTCGAGTCGTCATGCGCGAGGTATACTCCGAAACAACTTTCGGAATTCAAGAGAGCGTATTCTTATTTTTTGACAACTGCTGTAAATACCCTCCGTGATGGAGGATGCAAAGAGCCGGAGAGCATGGATGAGCTCCTGAAGTTGTGCAAAGCGGTCCTCCCGATTCTATGGAGCAATTTCGATTTTAAGGAGACATTGTTGCTAATCGGCGGGTTCTCGAGAAAGAAGAACGGGAAGCTCGGCACGCTCGACTGCGA
>Ga0315268_10006893_pt1 | contig 12040 bp, 17 predicted proteins | sample C1_top_MG_FD_204535 | JGI IMG/M metagenome (GOLD analysis project Ga0315268, IMG submission 204535) | Sediment microbial communities from Yellowstone Lake, YNP, Wyoming, USA - C1_top | ecosystem: Environmental > Aquatic > Freshwater > Lake > Sediment | place: USA: Wyoming | collected 2017-08-01 | reverse complement strand
GCCACCGAGGGTCCGCTCCTCGTAATGGCCGGCCCCGGCTCCGGCAAAACAGCGGTCATCGCCGCCCGCGTCGCCTACCTCATCGACCAGGGCACTGCCCAGCCCTCGGAGGTGCTGGCGGTGACCTTTACCAACAAGGCGGGCCGCGAGCTGAAGCGCCGCCTGGCCTCGGTGCTGGGCGAGCAAGCGCAAGACGTCTCGGCCGGCACCTTCCACGCCTTCGCTCTGCGCGTGCTGCGGCAATGGGGCGGCCGCTTAGGCTTCGACCCCGACCACCTGTCGGTCTACGCCGACGAGGAAGACCGCCGCGCCGCCCTCAACCAGGCGCTCACTGACCTGGGCCTCGACCCGAAGGGCCAGCCCCGGCAGGCCCTGCTGGAGTCCATTAGCCGGGCCAAGAACCGGCTGCTCTGGCCCGAGGACATGCCGGAGAAAGATCCGGAATCCGCGGCAGTCTACGCCGCCTATCAGGAGGCGCTACGCCGGCGCAACGCCCTGGACTTCGACGACTTCCTCCTCTTCGCCGCGCGCCTTCTGGAGGAGAACGAGGAGGCGGCCCAGTGGTTGCGGGACACCTACCTCTACGTGCTGGTGGACGAGTACCAGGACGTGAACTACGCCGAGCACCGGCTGCTGACGCTGCTGGTGGCCGAGCACCGCAACCTGTTCGCGGTGGGGGATCCGCTCCAGAATCTCTTCTCCTGGCGAGGGAGCGACATCCGCTATCTCCTGGAGTTCCAGCGCGACTACCCGGACGCGCGAGTTATCTCCCTGGAGCAGAACTACCGCAGCACCCAGGTCATCCTGGCGGTGGCCAACGCGCTGAGCGCCGCCCTTCGCTACGGCCAGCGCAACCTCTGGACGGCCAACCCGCCGGGCATTCCGGTCATCGCGCGACCGGCCGAAGACCCCCAGTCGGAGGCGGAATTCGTCGTCGCCGAAGTGGGGAGGCTCCTGGCCGAAGACGCGGTCTGCTCGCTCGCCGACTGTGCGGTGCTGTATCGAACCAACGCCCAGGCACGTGAGCTGGAACTGGCCTGCTTGGAGGCCGGGTTCCCTTACAGCGTTCGCGGCAACAGCGATTTCCTGGCCCGCAGGGAGATACGCGACCTCATGGCCTACCTGCGGCTGGCCCACAACCCGTCGGATGTCGCCGCCCTGGGCCGTATCGTCAACACGCCGCCGCGCAGACTCGCCTCCCTGGGGAAACGTATCCGGGAAGGCGAAGAACTCACCCTGGCACGCCTCGAAGAGGATTTCCCCTGCGACCTGAAGGGAGAGCGCAGTCAGCAAGCCCTGCACGAGTTCCTGGACATGATGGGCGTGCTCGGGGCCATGGCCTCGGACGGGCCGCCCGACCTCCTGGTGGAGGCAGTCCTGGGGATGAGCGGCTACGGCGCCTGGCTGCGCTCCGCGGAGGGCGGCGAGAAGCGGCTGGAGAACCTGGACGCCTTCCACGCCCTGGCCCAGCGCTCGGAGGCGGAGGACCTGGCCGGCTTCCTGGATGAGATCAGTCTGGCCACCGATCTGGACACCGGCTCCAGCGGCGATGGCCTGGCCTTGTCTACCGTTCACGCCGCCAAGGGGCTGGAGTGGCCGGTGGTGTTCGTGGCGGGGCTAGAAGACGGCCTGCTCCCTCACGCACGCGCCCTGGACGAGTTGGAGGGAGATGGCGGCCCGCTGGAGGAGGAGCTGCGCTTGCTCTACGTAGCCGTCACCCGGGCGGTGGACCGACTGTACCTGACATACGCGCGCCGGCGCACCAGCCAGGGGCGGCCGCTCGCCGCCTCGCCCTCCCGTTTCCTGCGCCATCTGCCCACAGACCTGGTGGAGCGTCGGGCGGCTTGAGAGGAGATCCATGTACGACGTGACTTCTATCCGGCGGTCGAACCCAATCGAAGATGTGGCGGCGCGGTTCGGTGTCGAGCTACGCACAGCAGGTCGCCGCTTGGTCGGGCGCTGCCCCTTCCACCGGGACGGCCGGCCCAGCCTGGTGCTCTACCCCGACAACCAGAGCTACTTCTGCTTCGGCTGCGGCGCCGGCGGCGACGTCATCGACTTCGTGGCCCGACTTCACGGCGTCGGGTTCAAGGAAGCAGCGGCGATGCTGGCGGGCCCGGTAGAGCCGCGGACAGACGGCTTCTCGAGGGTTGTCAGGCTGCCGACCCCCGACCAGCCCGCGGCCCTCAGCCCCGCGGAAGGGGCGGTGATTGACACCGCTGTCTCGTTCTACCAGGACGCTCTCTGGCGCAGCGGCGACGCCCTCGCCTACCTGGCGGACCGGAGCGTTAGCCCAGCCACAGCCCGGCGGTGTCGCCTCGGCTTCGGTCGGCCTGGCCTAGCCGAACACCTCCGCAGGCGCAGCTTGAGCCTGGAAGCTGCCCGTTGCGTCGGGCTGCTGGCAGGAAATCAGGACACGATGCAGGGTCGCATCGTGATCCCTGACCTCCGAAACGATACGGCCACGTGGCTCACTGGCCGCAGCATCGACGGGCGGGATCCCCGCTACCTCAACCTGCGCATCGCGACGCCTTTGCTTGGCCTCGACCTCGTGCGAGGGGACCGGGTGGTCATAACCGAGGGCCCCTTCGACTGGCTGACGGCCGTCCAGTGGGGCCTGCCGGCGGTGGCGCTGCTCGGCACCCGCGTGTCGCGCTCCTCGGTGAAGGCCCTCACCCGCTTCCGCCAGCTCTACCTGGCGCTGGACAGCGACGAGGCCGGTCGCCGGGCCGCCGCCCAACTGGCGGCCGAGTTCCGTGGCCGCGCCCTCATCGTGGACCTGCCGCCCGGCGTCCACGACCTGAACGACCTGGGACGCCTTCCGGGAGGCCGGGAGGCGTTCCTGTCCTGCCTCCAACAAGCGAACGACAGAAAGGAAAAACGATGGCATACGGACGACACCGCGCCGGCTCTGCGCGCCGCCTGATGCTGCGCAAGCCGGGCGGAAGCATGTACAGTGACGGGCTGCCCCATCGGGTACTGACCCTGCTTGGTCAGTCCCTGGACCCGGCCTTCGTCTCCGAGAGGGAGACCCGCGACGGCCGGCTTGTCCAGTACATCGAGGGCTGGGCCGCCATCGGCCAGGCCAACCGCGTGTTCGGCTTCGACGGCTGGGGCGCAGAGGTGGTAGGCGAGGTCGCTTATCGTCCCCTCAGCCTGGCCGACCCCGACACCGGCGAGACGGTCGCGATCGGCATGTACGCCGCGACGGTGCAGGTCACGGTCCAGGGCTGCCCACCGAAGGCCGACGTCGGCTGCTCCTTCGTGTCGCAGGAAACGCCGGAGGCCCACGAGGCCTCCTACAAAGGGGCAGTGACCGACGCCATGAAGCGGGCTCTGCGCCACTTCGGCGACCAGTTCGGCAACGGGCTGTACGATCGCCGCAACAGTGTCGATGCGGTGTCGCCGAAGACGCCTACGCCCATGACACCGGCCAGGATCGAGGAAATGCGCCGAAAGGTGCTGGAGCTGTCCGCACGCCTCGGCGTCGATGAGGACAAGGCCAAGTCCTGGGTGCAGAAACGCTTCGGCCAGCCTCTCGACGCCATCGACGGGGAACAGCTCGCCGACGCCGTTCGCTGCCTGGCCGACGAGCTCAACCGGCGCAACGGCCTGCCCGCCGACCGGAGGGGCAATCGGCGGGCGGCCTAGCGATGGTCGTCGCTCGCGGTGTAATGCTATTTGCAGTACAATAGACCCATGAGCAGGAGAGAGGCGCTCATCATCGAAGCCGGTGGGGAGAGGTTCCGCTTCTACTACGACCGGGAGGTTCCTGAGGTGCTCCACATCACGCTGCAGCACGGCACTACGCCCAAGGGCGCGATCCGCGTCTTCTTCGAAGGCGAGGCGCGCCCGTGGGACGAGGAGCATGCGCGGTTCGAGACGGTGACGAGGACGCATGGCCTCTACTGGACCCGCCACGCCCACGACCAATCGGTCATCGTCATCAGTTGTTTCAAACGGGGAGAGGAGTAATGGCTAGGTCAAGCAAGCGCGAACCAATCGACATGAAAGTCGTCGCCGAGCGCGTCGAGGAAGACGCTGACGTGTCCGAGCTGGTCACCAGGCTGGAGGAAGAGGCCGACCGGGAGATCGCCGCGGGCGTGGTGACCTTGCGCTGGGGCAAGGAGCAGATCGCCGTCGTCAAGCGCGCGGCGGCCATTCTGGGCGTACCCTACCAGACGTACCTGAAGCAAGTGGTGTTCAGGCAGGCCCTGGCGGACATCGAGCGCGCTGAGGCGGTGCTGAGCCACAAGCGCTAGGCCAGAGGCTCCCTTCCGGCCCTCCGCGTCCGAGCTGACGCGGGGTCGCGCCATCAGGGAGCGGCACATCGGCTAGCCTATCCAGCAGCCCCGGACGAAGAATCCCAGGAAGTCCTCGATGGCGCGCCCACACGCCTCGACCGTCCTCTGTGCCAGGCCCAGGTCTGCCTCGCTTTACGCGCTTTAATAGTGAGCCACGCTTGGGCCCGCGCCTCCTGTTGAACTAGCGGGGACCGGTCCCATCAGATCGTCGTCGCCGCACCCACCAATTCTCCCTTTTGGATTGAAGTTTAGGAGATCGATTTCATGACGCTTTGTCATCGGATTTGTGCCTCGCCGTCATTCCACATGGTCGGCGTCCGGTTCGGCAACCGCCGCAACGGTCTGACCTCCGAGCGGCGCGGCAATCGGCGGGCGGCTTGAGCATGGCGCCCCCCGACCGGCGCCTGGTGCGGCTGATTCGCACCCGCGCCGGGACGCGATGCGTGGTGCAGGTGCCGAAGCCGCAGTGTCCGCTTCCCGGCTGGCGCGCCTACGCGCTACTTGCTGTGGGGCCGAACGGCGACCGACCTATCCACCTCACCCTCTACGAGCGAATGGAAGAGCCGGAGGCGCCCTATGGCCCGCAGGCGGCCTGAACCTCACGGCCAGCTCACCTTCCTGGCCCCCGACGACGCTACGCTGCTCCACCTGGTGCAGCAGAACCTGCGCTTCCTCTCCGAGCTGCGGTCGAGCTATCGCTCTGCGGCCTGCGGCGGCCCGAACGGCCGGCAGGTGCGCTGCCCGCAGGACATCGCCGATCTGCTGGCCCCGGAGATGGAGGCGCTGCCTCAGGAGCAGATCCGGGTGGTCCTCCTTAATACGCGCAACCAGGTACTCGACGTTGCGATGGTCTATCAGGGTAGCGCTAACTCGGCGGTGGCGCGGATGGCGGAGCTGTTCAGGGACGCCGTCGTCGCCAACGCTCCGGCTATCGTCCTCGTGCACAATCACCCGTCAGGCCAGCCCGACCCAAGTCCCGAGGACGTGCAGATGACCAAGGACGCAGCACAGGCGGCCAAGCTCCTCGGCATCGACCTCCTGGATCACATCATCCTGGGACAGGGGCGGTTTGTCAGCTTGAAGGAGCGGGGCGTGCTGTGAGGTCATGGTGTACGCTGTTGGCGTTGCGTACACTTTTGTGCGATACTGAGCCCACTATTAGACAGGAGGTCCCCGATGCCCAGACGTGTCTCGGCTCGTGAGGCGCGCGCTCGGTTCGCCGAGCTGACCGATCGAGTGCACTACACGGGGGAGCCCGTTATCGTGGAAAAGCAGGGCCGGCCATTCGTCGCGCTCGTTGGCATGGAGGATCTCGACGCCCTGGAGCGCCTGCGGGTACGAGAGCGGCAGGCAGAGTTCGCGCGTCGTGCCGCAGCGGCGGCTCGCGAGTCAGGCGGTCCCGAGCCTACCGAGGAGCAGATCGTCGAGGCAGTGAAGGCGACCCGCGAGAGCATCTATCGCGAACGTTATGGCGCAGCGTAGGCTCAGGGTCGCCCTCGATGCCAACGTGCTTGTTGCCGGCATGCGATTGCCGCGCTGGCCTTACGAAGTCATGCAAGCAGCCCTTGCTGGCTATTTCGACCTGGTACTGCCGGAACAGGTGATCGTCGAGGCAAGGCGGCATGCTGAGACCCCGGCTCAAGCAGATGCCCTGGAGTTCTTCCTCACCAGCTCTGACTACGAGGAGCTGGCAATGCCACCCCTCGACGCGGTGTGCCAAAATACCGACATTGTCCGCAGTGAGAAGGACGTACCGATCGCCCGGGCTCTGCTGAACGGAGAGGCGGACATCTTCGTCACAAGTGATCGGGACTTCACAGACCCGGACGCCACGGCTCAGCGGCTTCGCGACCGTGTGCGAATCATGCTCCCGGCCGTGTTTCTCAGAGACGTCCTAGGTTGGGAGGCCGACGCCCTGGAGACGATAAGGAACCGTACCTGGCGGGACATTCCTGTCGAAGAGCCGAGTGAGGAAACCGTGCCTAGATTGTTCGAGAAGCGGTAGCCGTTGCCATCTGACTCACACCGAAAGAAGGCGCCCCATGCCGATGGGGTGCCTTTCAGTGTCCTGAAAGTGTCTGAAAGGAGCTACCTCGTGCCCCTTCTTACCATTCGCGCCGCAGGCTTCACCGCCACGGTGGACGCCTGTGCCCGAGACGAGGGCCAACTCTGGTTCCTCTCACTCCTCGGAAGTCAGCAGGCGGTGCGCGCCCTCTGGGCCCGACTGGTCAAAGGCGAGACCGCCTATCTGAGCCAGGACGAGCTCACCGGCGGCTCGCCCTGCTGGCTGGCCCGCGAGGCCTGGGGCACCTGGCACTTCTATGGCGCGCGCCTGCCTTCCAGCTCGGCGCACCATGGCATGCTGGTACCGAACCTCGCCGTCTACGCGTGCGACCGGCAAGAGTTCCTCCTGCTGGCCCGCAGCGAGGAGGAAGCGCCAGCTCTGCACTACCGCTTCCTGAACCGCAGGGTCGACCTGCCGCTGCACCCGTCGTGGGCGGCCTGGCTCTGGGAGCGTGGACTGAACGCAGGCGAGGTGAACGCGTTGGAGTCGATGGGTGTCCATGCCTATCGCTGTGGGCCCGGCGCCTGCGCCCTCCAAGAGGATCTCAGCCAGGCCATCCAGCGCGGCCGACTTCCGGCAGCAACGGAATGCGACGCCATCGCTGAACGGGAAGCTGCGTAGCCATGCGACCTGCAAGACCACGGTCCCGGCTGGAGATCCGCGATCGCCGTCCGAGCGTTCCAGCCCGATCTTCCGGTCACTCAGGTGTGACCTACAGGAATACGCCGGAGTCGGCAGCTTCCAGGGCCGCTTCCGCTCTGTCCAGCCGTCCAACGCGAACTGCCTCAGCGGGGGTGATGCCACCGAGGTAGCGGCTTTGGCTGTGGAACCAGCGGCGAACGGCATCCGGGCCTTCGAAGGTCTCCCGAACCCGCTGCTGAAGACGGAGCAGTTCCGCTAACCGCTGGCGAGCCAACTGCTGCGGATACGTCGCGCCCGCCCGCCAGCGTTGAAGCGTACGGTGGCTTGTTCCCAGGGCGCCGGCCAACTCCTCCTCTGACAGGCCCGTTGCCTCCTGCAAAGCATCAAGCGCCTGGCGGGGTATCATTTCACGGAAGGCCGAGGAAGCGTTCATCTCTTCTCGTATAGGATGCCCAGCCACGCTTCGTCGCCCAGGGTGAGCGTCTCATTCCAAGCTTCACACCAGCTGGAGCGGCCGGTGTTGCTGCGAGGCCGTAAGCCCTAGGTCGACCGTTCCGCTTCCTCCTCTCGAATCGTTTCTAGCAACGCTTCGCTTATCCACTGGCCGAGGCGACGCAGTTCCAGTAGAAGCGGCAGGACCGCGGAAACGAGGCCCTGGTCGGCGTGCTTGGGTTAGCACCCCGATAGTGCCCACGACCCCCAGGCCGCGCCGTACGGCCTCCTCCCGGGCGGGGGTATCGTCGGTGATCAAGAGATCCGCTCTGATCTCCTCCGCCAGGAGCAGGGCCTCCGCCTCTCCCCGGTCCAGAGCATCAGCCACGCTTCGGGCCAGTCGCAAGGGGCGTGCTAGCGCCGCCACCTGCAGCCAGCCCTCAGCGAACGCCCGCTGAATGCGATCCAGGCCAAGAGTACCCGCGGGAGACGCCAGAACCTCATCCCGCACTGCAGGAGGAACAATGATCTCCTCGAAGAGTCGATCGAGGAGGCCGAGTTGGTCAATCCAGGAGAGATGTATCAGCGGGCCTGCGTCTGAGACGGCCCTCATCGCTACTTTTGGCGTGCTCGCTCGAAGGCCTCACGGTCCTTCCGATAATCCTCGAGGTCGTACCGAAGAGCGGGTATCCCCATCTCACCCAGGAGAAGCTCAAAGGTGGCGCGCGCCTCGCCCGCGATAGAAGCCGCCTTACTGACCGAAATGACGCCCTCTTGGAGGAGGTGGATGGCGAGGGCGACACGCACCTGCTCGGGCACTGGACGGTCTCCTAACCGGGAACGCTTGAGGAGCGTCAGTAGCTCCTCGGGGATGTCAACTTCGACGGTCTGCATCGTCCCACCTAGCCGCGACCATTCTACCACGACCGAGTTTGGCGAGGGTCTGACCAAGGGAGGGGATGATGTCCCAGACATCGAGATCCGGCCGAACCTACGTTCAAGCTAACTAAAGGAGAAAAAACATATGGCTCGACCTGAGAGCATCGCGAAGGCGGGGTACTATCCGACCCCGCCTTCGGTCGTAGAACGGGTCGCTGCCCTGATCCGGCCCGCCCACCCAACGGCTCGACAGGCCGTGCGCCTGCTCGACCCCGGCTGCGGCACCGGCGTCGCCCTGCGCCAACTCGCCGACGCCGTGGGCGGCGAGACCTACGGTATCGAACTGGAGCGAGGGCGAGCGGAGGAAGCCCGAAGCGTTCTAGACCGCGTCCTCTGCGCAAGCGCCTTCAACGTGAAGCTGGCCCACGATGCCTTCTCCTGCCTCTGGCTGAACCCGCCCTACGAATACGACGACGAGGCGAAACGGCTGGAGCATGCCTTCCTGACGGCAGTGACCCGCGCCCTCTGCCCCGGCGGTCTGCTGGTCTTCATCGTGCCGCAGCGACGGCTGTCCGTCTCCGCCCGCTACCTGGCGGGGCACTACACGCGGCTTGCCTGCTACCGCTTCCCCGACCCGGAGTACGCCGACTTCCGCCAGTGCGTGCTCCTCGCAGTGAAGCGAGAGGGTGCCGTGGCCGAAGCGCGTTGGCGCGACCAGATCCAGGCGTGGTCCGGCCCAGAAGGATGCCCGGAGCTGCCGCCGGCGGGTTCAACGGAGCTGCTCTACGACCTCCCCGCCTTGCCTACCGGGCCGGTCCTCTTCGCCTCCCAGTTCTTCGACCCCGAGGTGGCGGCGGGGGAGGCGCGGGAGCGCGGGCTCTGGGTCAGCCCGGCGCTAGCCGAGCGCCTGTGGCCCGCTGAGGAGCGGCCGGTGCGTCCTCTCATGCCACTACGCCGGGGCCACCTGGCGGTGCTCATCGCCGCCGGCTTCCTGAACAACATCCTGTTGCAGGCCGACCCTTCGACAGGCTCAGGACGGGCCGGCCGCCACGTGCTGGTCAAGGGCCGCACCTACAAGGAGTCGGTGCCGGTGGAGTCGGGCGACCCGGAGGTGGAGATCGAGCGGGAGGTGCTGCGTACGTCAGTCGTCGCGCTGGATCTGCGCACGGGCCGCTTTGACGTGATCCAGCAAAGCGGCTCTGTGGGTGCCGAGGGCGCAGGGGAGGAGGCGGCGTGAACCTGGCCCGGGGGTTCCTTCGGGGGCTCTCACCGCGTCAGCGGGGATTGCGGCAACCGCCGGTGCTTCCTTTGTAGTCAAGCGCGGTCCGAATCGTCAGTCATCCTAGCTGGCGCCGGTTCTTGGATCAGGTCGCAAGGCCGAAGAGATGCGCCGTCGCGACGAGGTCTGGGTCATCGGGCACAATTGGCTCGGGCACCCCTTCAGGCTCAAAGGCAGCCCCTTCGAAGATAGCCCAGAGGCTGAGCGCATCGTCGAAGCGGCTGGGGTACACGATGCCGCGGTAGTCGTGCTCGTAGGCCCAGCGGGCGATCGCCCGGGTGAGGCGCCGCCGCGGGCCCAGCACTCCGCTCAGGTCTAGGTCGGGCAGGCCCAGGTCGAGCAAGGTGGCCGCCAGTTCGCTGCGAAGCTCCTCGCGGGTCTCCGCTGCCCGAAGGTCGAGCCAACGCTGTCCCGGCCCCAGGCGCAGCCGGGCGACGGCGCGCTTCTGATACCAGTCGGCCGGAACCACGCCCCTCGGCATTAGCTCCTGGCTGCCTGTTACCTGCTCCAAGGCGGCAAGGGCCTCGACCGAGGGGCGGAAAGCCGCCAACGTCTCAAGGAAACAGGCTCGCCGCTGCCCGGCGTACAAGACGCGGAACTCGCCCTGAGGGTCGTCGAAGCGGCCGCCGCCAACGAGCTCATGGGGCGGCCACGCGAGGGGGTCGGGCAGTCGTCCGATGCGGTGGAGCACGCCCCGCGGGGTGGCGGCACGCCGGACGGGGCTCACCCGTTCGCCAGGAAAGCGCGAGCCGCCTGGAGCACCTCATTCGGGTGCTCGGCCAGGGCCAGGGCCGGCGCCTGATCATCAAGGTCGGGGTTCATGCCGAGGAACCAGGCGCGGACCGTCTCGGCCGACTCGTTCTGGAGCAGCAGTTGGGCGACGTGGAAGGCGTCTCGCAGCCGCCGCTCCGCCTCCGGATGCGGAGATCGCTCTCCCCTAGCCCACTTACCGACCGCTTTGGCGTCGTTGACACCGGCGATCACGGCCACCAGCCGCTGACCCAGCACGTCCTGGAGCGAACGCACCAGCGGCGGCACCTCTAGTCGGGTGGCCAGCCCGTGGACCGCCTGCTCCGTCACTACGTTCATGGTCGCCTCCGAACGACGGCCCTGATCCGCCTCAGGCGGCCACACGGCCGCCCGTCTGGGCGGATGCCTCGGTCCATCCGATTATACACCACCAGAAACACCACCACAAACACCACCATTGGAGTTAGGAGGTTCTGTATCATGCCGAGCACCAAGCAGCCAGCTACAACAGTCGGAGACCCCACCCAGTGCGTATCTCCTGATTCTCTGGGGCTTGCCTAATGGAGCTATTCCAATTCATCGAGACCTTTCAGGAGGCCATAACGCGGGCGGTTCTGCGCACCTACCCGCCTCTGTATTCGGCACGCAACCGGCACCAGTGGGGCTTCGACCTGCGTCGGCTAAGTCGTCGGCCTCTCGGCGCCCAGGGCGACGCCATTCGCGCCGTCGCCCTCTCCCTCCAGCGCCATCGGGGCACCAACCTGGTGGGCGAGATGGGAACCGGCAAGACCACCATCGCCGCAGCGGCCGCCTACCTGGCCGGGTCGCGGCGGGTGTTGATCTTGTGCCCGCCTCACCTGGTGCGCAAGTGGCAGCGGGAAGTGCTCGCCACCGTGCCCGGCGCAGGAGCGGCCATCGTCCAGAGCATTTCCGACCTAGATCGCCTCTGCCTGCTGGACGGGCGGCCGCTGTTCGTCATCCTCTCGCGGGAACGGGCCAAGCTGTCGTACCGCTGGAGGGCTGCGGTGGTCGAGAAGCTGGCCGTAGCGAACAGCAAGCTTCTCCGTGACGAGGACGGCCAGCCTTTACGCCGCCTCTGCTGCCCGGCCTGCTTCGCTCCGGCCCTGGACGACGAGGGCATACCGCTGGAGCGCGAGGGCCTGCAGCGCAAGAAACGCCGCTGCCGGGAGTGCGACGGCCCGCTGTGGCAGGCCGACCACACCGGACCCCGTCGGTTTCCTCTCGCCGACTACATCGGCCGCCGGATGCCCGGCTTCTTCGACCTGCTCGTCGTCGACGAGCAGCACGAGTACAAGGCCAGAGGTTCGGCTCAGGGGCTGGCCGCCGGCGCCCTGGCCGAGGCCTGCGGGCGTGTGCTCACCCTTACCGGCACCCTCATGGGCGGCTACGCCTCGACGCTGTTCTACCTGCTCTGGCGCTTCTCGCCCGCCGTGCGCGAGGAGTTCGCATAAAAGGACGAGCAGCGGTGGGTGGCCCGCTACGGCATCGTCGAGCGCATCACCCGCAAGGGCGACGACGAGGCTTACGAGGACGGCCGCGTGAGCCGGCGCCGCGGCTACCGGACACGGGTGGTGGAGAAGCCCGGCGTCTCGCCCGGCGTGTTGTTCCACCTCATCGGCAATACGGCCTTCCTCCGCCTGGCCGACGTGGCGGCGGGGCTGCCGGAGT
>Ga0315268_10006892_pt1 | contig 12041 bp, 10 predicted proteins | sample C1_top_MG_FD_204535 | JGI IMG/M metagenome (GOLD analysis project Ga0315268, IMG submission 204535) | Sediment microbial communities from Yellowstone Lake, YNP, Wyoming, USA - C1_top | ecosystem: Environmental > Aquatic > Freshwater > Lake > Sediment | place: USA: Wyoming | collected 2017-08-01 | reverse complement strand
ATCCCGTGGTGCAGCCAATAGCGCACGAAGGGCTTGCCGGTGGCGGCCTCGGATTGGGCCAGCTCGTTTTCGTGGTGGGGAAATATCAGGTCATGGCCGCCGCCGTGGAGGTCGAAGGTTTCACCCAGGTACTTGATGCTCATGGCGGAACACTCGATGTGCCAGCCCGGGCGCCCTGGGCCCCAGGGGCTGTCCCAGGTGGGCTCCCCGGGCTTGCTGCCCTTCCAGAGGACGAAGTCCAGGGGGTCCTCCTTGTTGGGGTCCACTTCCACCCGGGCGCCGGAGAGCAGGTCCTCGGGGCTGCGTCCCGAGAGCTTGCCGTACCCGGGGAAGCGCCGCACCCGGAAAAAGACGTCGCCGCCGCCGGGATAGGCGAAGCCCCGCTCTTCCAGGCGGCGGATGAGGTCGATGATCTCGGGGATGTGGTCCGTGGCCTTGGGCTCGATCTGGGCCGGCGGCACTCCCAGGGCCGCCATGTCCTCCTGGAAGGAAGCAATATAACGTTCCGCCACCTCATTCCAGGGAATCCCCAATTCCTGGGCCCGGCGGATAATCTTGTCGTCGATGTCGGTGAAGTTGCGCACCCAGGTGACGTCCAGGCCCCGCCAGCGCAGGTGGCGCACCAGCACGTCGAAAACCACGCTGGAGCGGGCGTGCCCCAGATGGCAGTCGTCATAAACCGTCACCCCGCAAGCGTAAAAACCCGCCCTGCCGGGAGTCAGGGGCTTGAAGGCTTCCTTGCGTCTGCTTAAAGTATTATAGAATTGCATGGCAAAAAGTGGTTGACAAGGCCCGGTCAATAAGCGAAGTCAATCCCAACCGCGCCAGCGGGCCGAGAAAGGTGCAGAGGGGGAAAGATGTCCGAAGTCATCAGCAAAGTCACCAAAAACGCCAGAGAAACGGTATTTCTGTCGCTGTCCGAATATAAAGGCCACCGCCTCATCGATCTTAGGGTCCACGTACCCGGGGACCAGGAAGGGGAGTGGGTCCCCACCCGCAAAGGGGTATCCCTGGCGGTGGGGCTCTATCCCGAGTTCAAGCAAGCCCTGAAAGAGCTGGAAGAGGCCCTCATCAAGCAGGGCCTGCTGGACCCCGAAGACCTGGAGCCGCCGGAGTAGGGCCTTAATGTAAAAATATACTGCAACCGGGACGGCGGCGCAATGAAAAGGGTGCCTTCGCTATAGGACTTGGAGCCCGGGGCGGGAGGTCAATCGTCAGAACAAACGTTTGAAACGGCCAGAAAGTCTGGAGCCGCAGTGGAAGGCGACTATCCCGGGGTTTTGGCCGGGGGCCTCAATCATTGGTCGCCGAGGGCTGGTTAAAGAGTCCTCGGCGCCGCTGCTTGTCCTGGTAGAGCCGCCGGTCGGCCCGGGCCATGAGGGCTTCGGGGGATGCAGGCCGGTCATGGTGGAAGCGGGCGCAGCCCAGAGATAAACCCACCGGCAGCCCCGGGAAAGCGGCCCCCAACTCCTCCTCCATCCGGCGCCGCAAGGACGGCAGGTCCGCGGGTAGCCGGTACAGCAAGGCGGCGAACTCGTCGCCGCCGAGACGCGCCAGAATCTCCCCCGGCTGCAGGCGCCGGGAGAAGATGCGGGCCAGTTCCTGCAAGAACGCGTCCCCCTGGGGGTGCCCCCAGCGATCGTTGATTTCCTTGAAGCGGTCCACGTCCAGGGTGGCCACCAGGAAGGGGACCCTGCCCCGGCAGGCTTCGGCCAGCGCGGCCTCCCAATAGCGTCGGTTGTAAGTTCCGGTGAGGGCGTCCCGGTGGGCCCAATCCAGGAGGTCCTTTTGGGTGCGGGAGAGGCGCAGTCCCGCCTTGACTTTGGCCCGGACCTCCACCGGATCGATGGGCTTGGTAATGAAATCGTCGGCTCCTTGCGAAATGCCGTCCCCGATGAAGCTCTTGTCCAGGGCGGTGAGGAAAATGAAAAAAGCATCTTTCAGCGCCGGGTCGGCCTTGACCGCCTGGCAGACCTGGGGGCCGTCCATTCCCGGCATCATCCAGTCGCAAATGATGAGGTCCGGCTTCAAGGCCCGGGCCTGCATCAAGGCGCCGGGCCCGTCCGCGGCGCAGGCCACCCGGTAACCGTCCTTCTCCAGGAACTTGCGCAAAATCCGCCGACAATCGGGGTCGTCATCCACCACCAGCACCTGGTGGGGGGGTGCCAGGGGCAGAGGGGGCGAACTCACGGGCAGCCTCCGACTCATGGTGTTTTTGGGAATAAGGCCAGAAGAATATCGACTTGAGGCAGCCATGGGGCTTATCTTCCCAACATCCTTTAAAATTTTCGAAAATCTCGTCCAGTAGTCCGGACACTCTGGGATTTTTCAAAACAGAAAGCAACCTCACTTCCAGGCCAAATGCCGTCGCACCACCTCCAGGAGTTCCCGGGCCCGGAATGGTTTCACCAGGACCGGGGGCGGCTCCCGCAGGGACTGGGTCAGGGTTGGCTCATGGCCGGTGACCATGATGACCGGGATGCCTGCGGTCTCCTTTTTCTTCTGCAAAGCCAGATAAAGGTCCAGGCCGGTATGCAGGCTCCCCCGGGGGCGTACCGGCAGTCCCATGTCAATGGTGATCAGGTCCGGGTGAAGGCGGAGGGCCCCTTCCAGGCCGTCGTCCGCAGTCACGGCAAAGGCGGTGCGGCAGGCCACCCGGTGCAGGGTCCGGGTCATCACCTCCACAATCTGGGGTTCATCTTCCACCACCAGCACCAGGGGGCCGGACTCGGGGCCCCGGATGGTGAGGCCGCGTTCCCGGTCTTCCGCCCGGCGCCAGCGCAGGGGTTGAAGGGAGACCAGGGGCAGGGTGAAGGCCACCGTGGTACCCTGACCCGGCCCCGGGCTGTTGAGCCAGATCTGGCCGCCCATAAATTCCACCAGGTTTTTGCAAATGGCCAGCCCCAGGCCCGAGCCGCCATACTCCCGGGTGGAGGAGCCGTTGCCCTGGACAAATCTTTGAAACAACTGCGGGATGCTCTCCGCCGCGATGCCGACGCCGGTGTCCTTTACCTCAAAGCGCACGTGGCCCTTGGAAGGCAGGGCCCGGGCCCGGACCCGCACTTCCCCGGCAGGGGTGAACTTTATGGCGTTGGACACCAGGTTGAGGAGGATCTGCTGTAGCTTGTCAGCATCGGCCCGGACCTTTACCCCCCTGGGGGGGATGGTGGGGGAGGTGGAAAATGACGCGGCCGGGGGAAGGCTGAAAACCAGGCGCAGTTTTTTCTGGGACGCCTGCACGAGGCTCAATTTCTCAACTTCGGCAAAAACCGGGGCAATATCCACTTCCTGGAGGTTGAGGTCCAGTTTGCCGGACTCGACCTTGGCGCTGTCCAGCAGTTCGTTGATGAGGCCCAGCAGCTTGCGGGCGTTGTCATAGGCGCTCTGGAGAGTGTGGCGCTCCTCCAGGGGATTGTCGCAAAGGCCGTCCAGTACCAGGCGCAGAAAACCCAAAATGGCGTTTAACGGCGTGCGGAGTTCGTGGGAGGTGTTGGCCAGGAATTCGCCCTTCAGACGGTTGGCCCGGGTCAGCTCCAGGTTGGCGAATTCCAGCCGGCGGTTGAGACCCAAAAGGGTGAGTTCCTGCTGCTGGAGCCGTTCCACCAGGTCCTGAGGTTGGCGGCAGTCCTGGATCAAAGCCACGCTGCCCAGGACTTGGGAGTCGCTGCCGGCCACCCGTACCAGGGTCACGGCCACCGGCACCGCTTTCCCGTCTTTGTTGCGGGCCGAGATAAGCCAGCGGTCCACCCGGCCGTTCAGGCGGGATTGGGCCAGCATATGGTCCAGGGCCTGGGGGTCGGCGTACAGTTCCCGGAAATGGCGGCCCACGATCTCCGCGGGCGGCATATCGAAAATAACTCGGCAGGCGGGGCTGGCATAGCGAATGATCCCCTCACGGTCGGCGATACCGACGCAACTGAGGCTCTGGCTCACCAGGGCTTCCAAAAAACTCCGGTTGTCCAGGCCCATCGGCGATCCCGCCGGGTCAGACCGCGCCATGGAGACCATTACCTCCGATCCGCCCCTCCCCTTGTTATTTCGGTTTTTGGCGGAGAAACTTTAACCGGAAAGCTCCGCAACGTCTTGAAACGGGCTGGACCATGGCTATATTGAGAGGTAAATCTCAACAGCCCTCGGGCTGGAAAGGAGAACCTATGGGCTACGGCGCCAAAGATTTTTCATACCTACTGGGAATGAAAGGGTTCAGCGATACCCTGCTCAAGAACCACTTCACCCTGTACCAGGGTTACGTGACCAACACCAACAAGGTCATGGACCTTCTGGACAAGATGCTGAAAGAAGGCAAGGAAGCCACCCCGGAATTTGCCGAATTGAAACGGCGTTTGGGCTGGGAGTTCAACGGCATGCGCCTGCACGAGCTCTACTTTGAGAATCTGGGGGGCGACGGCGATCCGGCCAAAGCCCCCAACCTGACCAAGCGGGTGGTGGCCCAATTCGGCTCCGTGGAGGCCTGCGCCAAGGACTTCATGGCCACCGCGACCATGCGGGGCATCGGCTGGGTCGTCTGCTACGAGGATATCGAGAACGGCCTGTTCATCAACCAATGGATCAATGAGCACGACGTGGCGCATCTGACGGGCTGCAACCCCATCCTGATCCTGGACGTCTTCGAACACGCCTTCATGATCGACTACGGTTTGAAACGGGCGGATTATATCGATTCCTTCTTTAAGAACATCAACTGGGAGGTGGTGGAGCAGCGTCTGGAGACCGCCTGATTCCATGTAACGGGGATGGGGAGGCCGCGAGACCGTCTCCCCCTCCACTCCCGCCCCATCCGCCGCCGACCCTCGCACCACCCCGCCAAAATTCCTTTACAAAGGCCGGGCCTTGAGGTTACGCTGGGTTAGCCTGGTTCTTAATTTTCGAAAACCAGCTTGTATTGAAGATTTTTCCGTTCCCCCCGGTTCCAAGGGAGAGGTCCCGATCTTTGGGCAGGCTGGTGAGCACTGGTGCCCATTAGGCTACCAAGCACCTTCCGGGCTTACCCAAAAGTGACCAGGAGGAAGGCATGCACCGCACCGGCTACGTTTACGACGACCGCTACCTGAGTCACGATCCGGGAACGTGGCATCCCGAGCGCCCCGATCGTCTGAAGGCCATTCAGAAAAATCTCCAGGAGTCGAATCTCCTGGAACTGGTGGTCCCGATACAGCCTTACGAGGCGCCGCTGGAGTGGGTGACGCGCCTTCACGACCCCGATTACGTCCGGCGCTTTAAAGAAGCCTGCGCCCAGGGAAAGCAGATTTTTGAGGTGCCGGATTGCGGCATCTCCAAAGAGTCCTATGATGTTGCCCTGCTGGCGGCCGGCGGGGTGATGGCCGCGGCTGACGCGGTCATGTCAGACGCCGCGGACAACGCTTTTTGCGCGGTGCGGCCTCCAGGGCACCATGCCGAGCACAACCGGGCCCTGGGTTTTTGTTTCTTTAACAATATTGCCATCGGCGCCGTGTACCTGCTGGAAAAATACGGCCTGGAACGGGTGGCCATCGTGGATTGGGACGTCCACCACGGCAACGGCACTCAGCACCTCTTCGAATCCGACCCCCGGGTATTCTATGTCTCCCTGCACGAAGACCCGCAGTACTGCTATCCAGGGACCGGCTATCGCAAGGAGACGGGTACAGGCCCGGGGCAGGGTTACACCCTGAACCTCCCTTTCCCCCCCCGGTCGGTGGACGAGGATTACCTGGAGGCCTTGAAGAAAGAGGCCCTGCCCCGTCTCCGGAAGTTCTCCCCGCAATTTTTACTGATTTCCGCGGGCTTCGACGGCCACCAGAATGACCCCCTGGCTCACATGAACCTTAGCCGGGAAGGGTACCGGGAGATGGCCAAACTGCTCCTGGATCTGGCCCGGGAGACGGCCCGGGGCCGGGTCATCACGGTTCTGGAAGGCGGCTATAACCTGGAAGTTTTGGAGGAGTGCACCGAGGACCACGTCCGGCTGCTGTTGGGAATCCCGCTGGACCACTTTTAAATGAAAGGATTTCTCTTGCGGCATGGCGCTGGGTGAGAGCCGGACCACCCCAAAGGTGCAAAGGACACCGGAGCAGGTTATCGGGGCATTGGCAAATTCTAGTCAAGGGGTTAAAAACGTAAAGAAATTTCTTGACAGTTATTTCAGGCCATGCTAAGGGAAAATTTATCCTTAAATTTGTCAGGCACAAGGCAGTGTTCAGGGCGATACGGTAACATGGTAAAGAATGACGGTGGGGCTTTAGGCCGGCCGTCTTTTTTTTTAGTGGCATTACCTGCGCTGTGGCTGGCAGAAGGAATAAAGCTTTAAAGGAGCAAAGATCTATGAGCGTTTACACCGGTACTGTCAAGTGGTTCAACGAGGCCAAAGGATATGGTTTCATTCGGCGTGATGACGGCCCCGACCTGTTCGTGCATTACACCAACATTGTCGGTACCGGTTTTCGCACTTTAAAAGAAGATGACAAGGTGGAGTTCGAAATAAGCGAGGGTCCCAAGGGGTTACAGGCAGTGAAAGTGTCCAAAGTCCAACCTTAATAAGGTTTATCCAAGCACTCATCAGCCAGCGGTAACTTGGCCAATTAAAATTAGGGGGGCGCGGCGGGCCGTGCCCTTATATTTTTGGACAAAATAGATAAAATGTACAATGCAAACTCGGGACTTCTGTCCTACCAAGTTATGTTCAAAAGCTCTCTTTGTCAGACGCAGACTTTTGACTGGACCGCATTTATCATACTATTTCTTCAACTCAATCCGACCTCATTATCAGTCAAATAACACGCCGGGTCCGGGGCCCAGAGGTCGCCGGTGAGGGCTTCGGCCCGGACGCGGAAGTTGCCGGCGCAGACGTCCAGCCAGCGGCATTGGGCGCAGCGGCCGGTCACAAAGCGCTTTTTGTCTTTCAGACTGGCCATGAGGGGGTTGGACAGGTCGGTCCAGATTTCGCTGAAATCACGTTTTCTGACGTTCCCGAAGGAGTAATGCCGCCAGAACTGGTCGGCGTGGACTTCGCCGTCCCAACTGACGCAGCCGATGCCCCGGCCCGAGTTGTTGCCTTCGTTCATCTTCAGGAGTTCCAGCACTTCTGCGGCCCGCTCCGGGTCTTCCTGGAGCAGCTTGAGGTAGATGTAGGGGCCGTCCGCGTGGTTGTCCACGGTGAGGACCTCCACGCTGCGCCCGGAATTAAAGACGCGCCGGGTGCGGGTGCAGACCAGGTCCACCAACTCCCGGGTCTGGCCGTGGCTCAGGGCTTCCTCCACCAACTTGCTGCCCCGGCCGGCGTAAACCAGGTGGTAGAAGCAGATGCGGGGGATGTCATATGCCTCCACCAGGTCGAAGACCGCGGGGACTTCCTGGAAATTCAGGCGGCTCACGGTGAACCGGAGGCCCACCTTGAGGCCTTCCTCCTGGCAATTGGTGACCCCGGCCATGGCGGCTTTAAACGAGCCGGGTTGGCCCCGGAACCGGTCGTGCACCGCCTCGGTGCCGTCCAGGCTGATACCCACGTAAGAGAGTCCCAGGTCCTTGAGACGTTTGGCCATGTCCCGGTGGATGAGGGTGCCGTTGGTGGAGATCACCGCCCGCATGCCGAAGCCTACGGTCTTATCCACCAAATCAAAAAGGTCCGGCCGCATCAGGGGTTCGCCGCCGGAAAAGAGCACCACCGGCACCCCGAAATCTTTTAAATCCCGTAATAGGTTTAACCCTTCGTCCCGGGTCAATTCGTCGGGCGCGCCCGTGGCGGTGGCTTGCGCGTAGCAGTGGACGCATTTGAGGTTGCAGCGTTTGGTGACGTTCCAGACCACCACCGGCTTTTTATCCGCGGAAAACTGCAGCAGGTGGGAAGGCAGGTCCCGGGCCCGGCGGCCGTGGTAGCGCAGCACGTCGCCGGCCTCCACCGCGCCGCAATAAAGCTTGGAAACCCCGACCATTAAAAGGCTTACTCCCGGAAGAGGGTGGTCTGGTAGTAATCCCGGATCACCCGGTTGAGGTAGGTGTCGAGGTCGCAGATGGCGTCCCGGTTCAAAATGAAATGGTCCCGGGAGGTGCGATCCCGCACCAGTTTCAGGGCGTACTCCAGGTCCTTGGACATCTCCTGGCAGATGTTATAGGCCGAAGTGTCCCGGGCCACGGCCTGGCGCAGGATCTCATCCATGGCGTCGGCATCGAAATGTAACTGGATGCCGTGGTCATCATAGAAACGGTCTTCGAAGCTCCTCACCTGCTCATGCATCAGGCTTATTTCTTCAATGGCCGTCTTCAGGTCGCAATCCCAGTGGTGGTATTGATCCACCATGAGTTCCACCCGGGTTTCGGTTAAGGGCATCTGGTAGCGGTTGGCCAGTTCTTTTTCCCGGCGCCAGATGGACTGCTTCAAAACTTCCCGCTCCCGGCGGCTGGCCTCCTGGAAGCGGGCCTTGAGTTCCGGAATGTTGGGATCGGCCAGGAGCTTTTCCAACTCCTCCAGGGAGTTGGTCACCACTTCCGGGGTGACCACCAGTTCCTTGATGCCCGTGGACGGCAGCTTCTTCTCAAACTGGATAAGGACCCGTTCAATGACGCTCACCAGGCCCCGGGCCCCGGTTTTTTCCAGGGCCGCCTTTTCCGCCAGCAACCGCAAGGCCTCATCCTCGAATTTGATATCAATGCCGTAGGACAGGAAGTCCCTTTTCTTACTGGTGATAATTGGATTATTGGGGTTGCATAGGATCTCGTAAAGGTCCTCGGCCGAAAGTTCTTCCAGCACCGCGATGACCGGCAACCTGCCGACGAACTCCGATTCGAACCCGTACTTGATCAGATCCTCCGCGTTTACCTGCCTCAAGTAGTCGCGGTCTTTGGACTTGGAAGTGCGCTCGCCCCGGAAGCCGATCTGCTGCTTGCTGAGGCGTTCTTTGACGGTTTTTTCCAGGCCGTTGAAGGCGCCGCTGACGATAAAAAGAATATGGCGGGTGTTGAGGACCCGCTTTTCTTTTTTGCCGGTGCGGCGGTAGTGCTCGATGGCCTGGATCTGGGACACCGGGTCGTGGGCCACCTTCAGGTCCACTTCCGTTTCTTCCATGGGTTTGAGCAGAGCGCGCTGGACGCCGGTGCGGGAGACGTCCGGCCCCCCCCAGGTATGGGCCGAGGAGGTGATTTTGTCGATTTCGTCGATGTAAATAATGCCGTATTGGGCCAGTTCCAGGTCGTCGTCCGCGGCATAGACCAGGTCCCGGACCAGGTCTTCCACGTCGCCGCCCACGTAGCCGGTCTCGGAGAACTTGGTGGCGTCCCCCTTGACGAAGGGCACCCCGATCTTCTTGGCAATGAGCTTCACCAGGTAGGTCTTGCCCACGCCGGTGGGGCCGATAAGGATGATGTTGTTCTTAATGGACCCGACCCCGGGCTCCGGGTCCCGGCCCTGTTCCAGGGAGTGGCGGATGCGGTTGAAATGGGTGCAGATCTTGGTGGCCAGGATGCTTTTGGCCAGGTCCTGCTTGATGACGTACTCGTTGAGGTAGGCTTCCAGTTCCTCGGGTTTGAGGTCGAAATTTATCTTGCTCAGCTTGGAGGTCCGGTTGGAGCCCGTGGCGTCCTCTTCGGGGCGGGCGATCAACTGCGGCGCCAGCACCTTGATGCGGCTGCCATACTTTTTGGAAAGGTAATCGCTAAGCTCTTTTTCCAGTTCTTTGCGGTCCGGGATATTTACCATATTGAATTTTTCAAGTTGCTTTATAAGTTGGGAAGTTTGCCTGCCCTTTAAAAAAATTATAAACATCCTGCCTGCAAGTTGCAAGACCGGCGGCCCCTGGGAATACGCTTTAAGGCCAACTTCCCGGGGTCCACGCCCCGGTTTCCTCTCAGCCGGGATGACCTGAGGTTCTCAGCCGGTTAAACCAGGGTTATTCACCTTCGGCGGATTTACCTTACCCAGTTAAGCATCGGGACTTGACCCGGCAACCGTCAAGATTAATCTTTAACCCATGGGCGATTCCTTCTTGGAAGATCTGTCCCGGCCCAGACCCGACCCCGGCGGCGGCGCGGCTGCGGCCCACGGGGCCCTGCTGGGGGTGGCGCTGCTCCACAAAGTGGTGCGCCTGGAAGCCGGGCGTCGGCAAGGTTACCGCCCATCGGACCCTCCCGCCGGCCCCCCATCCCCCTCGCGGCGCTTTCCCTGGGACCAGGCCCTGAAGAAGGTGCAGGAATTTATGGAAACCCTGAAACAACTCCGGCACCGGGACGTGCAGGCCTATTCCCAGCTGAGCCGGGCCGGCTCTAGCGGCCAGGCCGAAGAAATGCTGGCCGCGGTGCGGGAAGCGGTGCGCTCCCCCGGGAAGATCATGGAGCACAGCGCCGCCGCCCTGGCGTTGCTGTCGGAGGCCGGGACCCACTGCCGGAGGCACCTGGTTTCCGACCTGCTGGTGGCCTGCGAGTTCCTGGGCGCCGCCATTCAGGGGGCCTATCACATCGCCTCGGCCAACCTGCAACGGGTGAAGACCGCCGCGGAACGCAAGGCCCTGGCCCAGGAAATCCACCGGGCCTGCCAGCCGGGACTCGAACTGTACCAGCGGGTGAAGGTGGAGTTGGTGGCCCGGGAAAACGGCCTTGATGATTGCAGCTGACAATTTGCAGGTGATGAACCCGGCGGTGGCTAAAGGGCTGGCCGAGCTGGACCCCTACCCCCTTCAAGAACTGGCCCGGCGGTGCGAACAGGCCGGGGCCCAGCTTCTGGACCTCAACCCGGGGTATCTCCCTCCCCGCCGGGAGGACCGCATGGCCTTTATGGTGGAGGCGGTGCAGGCGGTGACCGGGCTCCGGCTCCTCCTGGACAGCCCCAGCGCCCGGGTCTTGGCTCGGGGCCTGGCCGCCTGCGAACACCCCCCCATTCTCAACGCCTGCACCCTGGAAGCGGCCAAACTCCGGGAGATCCTGCCCCTGGCCGCGGCCCACGACACCGACCTGGTGTTGCTGCTTCTGGACAAGCGCTCCTTTCCGCCCCCGTCCCTGGAGGGCAAGGTCGCGGTGGCCCTGGGGTTGCGGGAGGCGGCGCTGGCCGCGGGGGTCAAAGAGGAACGCCTGATTTTTGACCCGGTGCTACCCAACCTGAGCTGGCCGGACGCCTGGCTCCAGGTGCAAGAGGTGGTGAAAGCGGTGCGGTTGCTGGGAACCGGCGCCCTTTGGGGAGGGAGCGCCGCCACCATGGCGGGGCTCTCCAATCTTCGCAGCGGCTTGAGAGCGGCTTATCCCTTGGAGGTGGAGGAAGTTTGCCTGGCCCTGCTGGCGGGCGCCGGCCTCACTTACGCCCTGGCCGACGTGCTGCAAGAAGGGTTTATGGATACGGTGAAGCTCATCAAGCAGATGTCTTAAGTTTCGAGGTTCGAGGTTCGGGTTGCGAGTTGGGAGTTCTTGGGTTTTACACGCAGCGTCATTTACTGATGCGGACCAATAACGTTGCCTCTCTTGTCATTCTGAGCCGCCGGAGGCGGCGAAGCATCTGGACCCTGCGCTTCGCTCCGGGTGACAAAATGGGCGGTAACCAACAGTGAATATGGGTAATTGTTTATGACGCCAGGTATAGTTTAATGATATGGGAATTTCAACAGCGGTTTTGGGTTTAAAGTTCAATTTAAAACAGGTAAAATTATGTTAGCAGATTAAATAGCCGAAGGCTTTTTGACTAAAAACTCGAAACTCGAAACTCAAAAGAGGTATCCCCGATACATCGGCCCTTAGGCAATCTCACCGGTTTAAAGTCCGAGCAGTACCGGCGCCTGGAGCGGTTATACCGCCGCCGGGTGCCGCCCGCGCAGCTTCTCACCCCGGAATTGGCCCGGCAGCTCACCGAAATTTCCTGGGAGCTCCACCGACAGGTGGGGGTTTTACTGGACCGCCAGGGTTTGGTCACCCAGGTCATCGTGGGAGACGCCAAAGGCTTGCTTCTCCCCCCGCTTCCCCGGGAGCGCGGCGTCCGGGGACGCCTCAAGGGCCTCAGGCTCATTCACACCCACCTGGATGGTGGTCCTCTGAACCAGGACGACTTCATGGACCTGGCTCTGCTGCGGCTG
>Ga0315268_10006890_pt1 | contig 12041 bp, 10 predicted proteins | sample C1_top_MG_FD_204535 | JGI IMG/M metagenome (GOLD analysis project Ga0315268, IMG submission 204535) | Sediment microbial communities from Yellowstone Lake, YNP, Wyoming, USA - C1_top | ecosystem: Environmental > Aquatic > Freshwater > Lake > Sediment | place: USA: Wyoming | collected 2017-08-01 | reverse complement strand
GTAGGCTCACCACTACCGGTGCGGCTTGGCGCTGCAGGGGCGCGACCTGGATAGCCAGCGCCTGCATTTGTTTATCGGTAACGGCAAATTTGGCTTGCCGTTCGGCTGCCCACGCAGCCGATCCAAAGGTAAGCAGGGCGGCAAGACACACCTGCGAGACAAAATCGCTTTTTTTCATAATTCATCCCAGATAACACGACGACGCAAAAATACCGTGATGAACCGGCACGGAAACGGATAGCCGGGACTGACCCATGAAGTTGCGCAAATGCACGCGCATCGTTCTCCACGGACGATGTCCCAGGTACTCAAACAGAAATCTTATTTAGATCTGCGTTGCGCTAAGTCGATACAAACGCGGTTCTCTCGACCGGAAAACAGTCGAAACCAGGTACAGGCTCGCCTGTGCAAAATACTCAGACGTGCTGCTAGATCAAGGAAGGGTAATGCGAGGGGGGGCGGAATGGCGCTTCAAATGTCGCAAGTGCCACATTGAAGGAGGTGAAATGATAGCGGACAGCACTGGGCAGGAACGAAAAAATCCCGCTAATGATTGCACCTGAGAAAAGTTGCAGATGGTCGACAGCGTGCATCAACTGATGCTCCATAGCGCTTGGCGCTGCTTCATCGTCATCGGCCAACGCGCCTATCTTATGCACATCGGCATGGTCGACCGATGCCGTCATCAGCTCGAGTGTGCCGTTGTGTTCAAGTTCGTGCGCAAGCCAATTCGAATGAAAACTCCACATGCCTATATTCGTCATAAAAATGACGAGCATTGCAAGCGAGAGATATTTTGTGAATAGCCTACTCATTTTCATAACTTTACCATTTTCCAATCAAACACGATGCACACCCATATTGGGTGCAACCGGGCCAGATCAGAAGAGTGCGGAGTACAAGGGCCACTTTCATAGATATTTGGTAATTTCCTTGAACTCATCAATGGCCGAACGTCCCTCACCAGAAGATGCGCCAACTACGTGCTCAAGGCAATGATCGATATGATCGTGAATCAGCACTTTCTTGGCTGCGCCGACCGCCTTCTCGACAGCGTGCAATTGCTGCGCGACGTCGAGGCAGGGGCGCTGCTCTTCGAGCATGCTGATGATCGTCCGAAGATGTCCTTCTGCACGCTTTAAACGTTTAACGATCTCGGGCTGGGTAGGATGGATATGGCGCTCATTCATGATGCGCTATCCTATCCTCCTGGAGAGGATACGTCAATACGTCGATGCAAACCTCCTTTTTCGTACCATTGTCGCGGGGTCATGGGTTCGGCGGCGTGCCGCCGGACTGCCAGTCGCCCCTTGGGTTGTCGAATACCGCACACCGGTTAACGTTGGCGAATCTGCCATGTCGCTTCCAGGTACCATGGTTCGTCGAGGACGGTACTGGCTCCAGGACCGGACTTCCCTTGCTTCTTCGCGGCGCTGCCTTGCGTCATTTCCCGGTAGTGCGGATCATCCAAAATGGTTCCTTGTGCCGCCTTGCGGCTTTACTCGGCACCTGCGTCATCTCGCGATACATGTCGTCGCGTGGGCGGCGGAAATGGCGCCAATGACGACCCCCAGGGTGGCGATGGTCAAACGAATTGAGGTTTTCATGATTGGTCTCCTTCAAATTGAGTAAATGGCCCTTTCGGGCCGGCAACCCACCAGTGTCCTGATGGTGAAGCCCACCGTATGCCCCGCGTGCCGACACCAAGCTGACCGGAAAATTACATTTTGGTTATCTTCGCCGAACTGGCTGGCAGTCAATGCCGATGCCGGTGATGAATATCGGGGAAATGCGGATGGGTGTGCGTGAGCGGCTTGTGCTGATGCGGATGGCTATGCGGCTCCTTGCCATCCCACGGAAAATCATGGGTGTGCTGGTGGTGTGCATCGTGGCTGTGTCCATGCGCATGTGACATCAGCACATGGCTATGCGCATGTGCGTGGGTCTCGGTCAGATGCAGCCAAATGCCTGCGCCCATCAGCGCTGCCGCCACCCAAAACACCAAGCCCGGCGTTTCGCCCAGCATCAGCAGCGCAATGGCTGCCCCGGCAAAAGGGGCGACAGAAAAATATGCGCCGGTCCGAGCGGTGCCGAGGTGGCGCAGCGCCAGTACGAACAACACCAGGCTAAGACCGTATCCGCCAAAGCCGACCACGCCGGCAATCAATGCCGCGCTTGCTTCAGGCAACGGCAAACCCAACGCCAACGCGATCGACAAGTTGACCGAACCGGCCACCAAGCCTTTGATCCCCGCGATTTGCACCGCATCGCCGGCCGATACCTTGCGGGTAAGATTGTTGTCGATGGCCCAGCACAGGCACGCCGCGACGATGGCGAGCGCTCCCCACGGCACCCCGAGCGCAGGACGTTGGTCCCAGGACAGCAGGATGCCGGCCGCCACGATCAAGACCATGCCGAAGAAAATACGCCGGTCGAAGTTTTCCTTAAAAACGAACCAAGCCAATAGCGCCGTCAATACCCCTTCCATATTCAGCAGCAGCGAAGCGGAAGATGCGGGGGTCAACGTCAAGCCGATCATCAGAAGCACCGGCCCTGCAATGCCCCCGGCCAGAATGGCCCCGCCCAACCACGGCAGATCGGGCAGAGTCAGGCGGGCGCTTGTCGCTTGCTTGTCGCCGGCTGCCAGCGCGCGTAGTGTGAACCAAATCAGCAAGCCGATACCGCTGCCCAGGTAGAGCAATCCGGCGAGCATGACAGGGGCAATTTGCCCAACCAGGATTTTGGAAAATGGCGTGCTGGCGCCAAACAGCGCGGCGGCCAGTAGCGCATAGATGACCCATTTATGCATTGTGGTTCTCCGGTTCTGAGAGGGTTAAGGCATTTTCCATATGTGCAGCCGTTACTGCTTTCGGAAGCGTTCACCCACGGAAGAAGTCTTGTAAGCCAATAAACGCAAGGCGTTTACCACGACAATGATGGTTGAACCTTCATGTATCAACACCGCCAGGCCGATGCCGGCCCAGCCCAGCAAGGTGGCGGGAATGAGCAGCGCCACCACGCCCAGGGAAACCCACAGGTTCTGGCGGATGATGCGTCTCGATGCGCGGCTTAAGGCCACGGCAAAGGGCAGCTTGCTCAGGTCGTCGGCCATCAGCGCCACATCTGCGGTTTCCAGCGCCACATCGGTGCCGGCCCCACCCATGGCGATGCCCACCGTGGCGCGCGCCATGGCCGGGGCATCGTTGACCCCGTCGCCGACCATGGCCACCTGGCCGTAGCGTTGCCCGAGCGCTTCCATGGCCTTGACCTTGTCTTCCGGCAACAGGCCCGCTTTCACTTCGTCCAGGCCGACCGCATTGGCGACGGCGCGGCCCACGCGCTCGTTGTCCCCTGTGAGCATGATGGTTTTGCGGATGCCGAGCTGGTGCAGGCGCTCCAGCACTTCGCGCATCCCCTCGCGCGGCATGTCGGCCAGGCCCAGGACGCCCAGGAACTGCCCGTCCACCTGGATCAGCATGGTGGTCTTGCCTTCCGCTTCCAGGCGCATTGCCTGTTGCCGAATGGCCTCGGGGATGGGGGCGCCGTCAAACAGCTTGGCGTTGCCGATGGCCACCTTTTGCCCGTCGAGTTCGGCCCGTAGTCCTTTTCCGGTAACGGAATCAACCTCCCCGGCCTCACCCCAACTTAAACCGCGCCCCTTCGCCTCCGCCACCACCGCCTGTGCCAGGGGATGAGCGCTGCGGCTTTCCACGGCGGCGGCAACGGTCAGCAGACTTTCCTCGTTTCCGGTGATGGCGACGACATCGGTCACCTTCGGCTTGCCGATGGTCAAGGTGCCGGTCTTGTCGAAGGCGATGGCCGTGAGCACGCCCAGATTCTCCAGATGCGCGCCGCCCTTGATCAGCACGCCGCCGCGCGCGGCGCGCGCGATGCCGGACAGCACCGCCGACGGGGTGGCGATGGCCAGCGCGCAGGGCGAAGCCGCCACCAGCACCGCCATGGCGCGGTAAAAGGATTCAGCAAAGGGGAAACCGAACAGCGGCGGAAGCACGATGAGCAAGCCGGCCCCTACCAGCACGGCCGGCACAAAAATCCGCTCGAAGCGGTCAGTGAATCTCTGGGTGGGGGATTTCTGCGTCTGCGCTTCGGCCACCAGCTCCACCATGCGCGCCAGTGTGCTCTCCCGCGCCAGCTTGGTGACCTCGATAACCAGCGCGCCCTCGCCGTTGACCGTAGCGGCGAATACCTTATCGCCAGGCTGTTTGTCCACCGGCATGGATTCGCCGGTGACCGGAGACTGGTCCACCGCCGAGTTGCCGGACGCCACCTGGCCATCGGCGGGGATGCGCTGGCCGGGCTTGACGATCACCCGGTCGCCGCGCTGCAATTCCTCCACCCGCACCTCGATCTCCACGCCATCCCGCTGCGCGATGGCCGTCTTGGGCGCCAGTTCCGCCAGCGCCTCGATGGCCTTGCGAGCACGGTCCATGGCCATGTGTTCCAGCGCATGACCCAGGCTGAACAGGAACAGCAGCAGCGCGCCTTCCTCCCAGGCGCCAAGCGCCGCCGCCCCGGCCGCCGCGACGATCATCAGGGTGTCGATGTCGAAGCTGCGGCTGCGCAAACTCTGCCAGGCGTCGCGCAGGGTATAGAAGCCGCCCGCCGCGTAGGCACCAAACAACAGGCCGAGCGATAGGCCGCGCGGTGCGCCGGCGAGACCCGCAAGCCAGCCGGCCAGCAACAGCAAGCCGGCAATGCTGCTAAGAATGAGTTCGCGATGCTCGGCGAACCATCCTGCTTCGCGCCCTTCCTCCAGCACGGCATAGCCAAGCGCCTGGATGCGCCGGACAATTGCCGGACGCTCAATTTTTTCGCTGTCGAATTCCAGGCGCAAACGTTCCGCGGCGTAGCTCACCGAAGCTTCCAGCACGCCGTCCGTGCGTTGCAGCGCGTGCTCGATCACCGTGGCGCAGGTGGGGCAGTCCATGCCGTCGATGCGCAGGCTCTCATGACGATAGTGGTTGCCGAGCTTGGCGCCGGCCGCTTGCGCCAGCTCGCGCACCCGGCTCACGCTGAACCGCTGCGGGTCGTAGTGCAGGCAAAGGCGGGCACTGCCGTCCTCGCGGATAACATGCACCTTTTCCAACCCTTCGGCCTGCAGCAATTCCGTCAGCCGCCCCACACAGGCGTCACGCTCGTCGGGGATGCCTGGTAGCACGAACGATAACTCCACGATGCACTTCTCGGACATGATTCACATTTCTCCTCACCACATTGCTCGAATAGGCTGCACACACGAACGCCAAGGGACATGGCGAAACGCGAAGCAAGCTGCCCTCACGGCCGTCCCATAACAGGTGTCGCCTTGACGATGTCCGTGACGTAAATCCATCCCGCTTCCCGCTGACCGGTGCGGGCGGCGCGCTCGATGATGTCCACCAGTTCATCCACCTGATGGTCTTCGCAAATCAATTCTAGCTTGGATTCGTTGATGACTGGCTCGGCCAGTTCGACAGAATAATGTTGTTCCTTTGCGTCTATGGCCTTCAGCAGGCTTTGCACCGGGATGACGGTGAGGTTGCGGCAGCCGGCACCTGCATTCGCATTGCACTGCCCCGACTCCTTCAGGGCGCGTATCACATCGGCGATGCGGTGGTTGTGGATATAAGCCTTGATTTCTTTCATGGGGATTCTCCTTGGTGACTGCATACGGCCCGTTTGGGCCGCATGCGTTGGTTTACTTCGCTTGTTTGCGCTCGCGGCGCGTCTCCACCCATTCATACATCAGTGGCAACAGCAGCAGGGTCAATGCGGTGGAAGTGAACAAACCGCCCACCACCACCGTCGCCAGCGGACGCTGGGTTTCCGCCCCGACACCGCTGGAAAGCAGCATGGGCACCAGGCCGAAGATGGCGATGGAAGCCGTCATCAGCACCGGCCGCAAGCGCAGCGCAGCGCCTTGCTTGACCGCCTCCCTGACCGACAGTCCCTGCCGCCGCTGATCGTTGAGGAAGGACACCAGCACGATGCCGTTCAGCATGGCCACCCCGAACACGGCGATGAAGCCGATGGCCGAAGGCACCGAGAGATATTGCCCGGTGACGAACAGCCCGATCACCCCACCGATGGTGGCGAACGGCACGTTGGCGATGATCAGCGTGGCGTAGGTGAGCGAATTGAACGCGGTGTAGAGCAGGATGAAGATCAACCCGATGGTCAGCGGCACGATCAAGGCGAGCTTCGCCATGGCGCGCTGCTGGTTCTCGAAGGCGCCACCCCACTCGATCCAGTAGCCGGCAGGCACCTTCACTTCACGCTTTATTTTCGCCTCGGCCTCTTTCACAAAGCCGTCCACGTCGCGCCCTTTCACGTCCATCTGGATCACGCTGTAGCGTTGCAACTGCTCGCGCCGCACGAAGGAATAGCCTTCGTCCAGCTCTATCGTCGCCACACGGGACAATGGCACCAGCGCTCCCGCCCGAGTGCGGATCGGGATGTTGTTGATGGCTTCCACGCTGTTGCGGAAATCGGGCGCGAGCCACACCTGGATGTCGAAGCGCTTCACCCCATCGATCAACGTACTGACCGCCTTCCCACCGATGCCGGCTTGCACAACTTCCAGGATGTCGTCGGCATTGAGACCCAAGCGTGCCGCCGCCTCGCGGTTCACCTTCACCACCAGTTGTGGCTTGCCCTTGTTGGCTTCAAGAGCCAGATCGGCCACCCCTGGCACCTTCTGCAGGGCGGACTTGATTTCCCCGGACAGTCGATCCAACGTGGCCAGGTCCTCGCCGTAGAGTTTCAGTGCCAGTGTGGCGCGCACGCCGGAAATCATTTCTTCCACACGCATCTGGATCGGCTGGGTGGCAGCGAACACCGACGTGGGCACCTCTTTCTCCAGTGTTTCCTGCATTTCCCGCGTCAGGGCCGGGAAGGATATTGCCTCCGGCCATTGTTCGCGCGGCTTGAGATCCACCAGGATTTCCATGTAGTTGACGTCCTCCGTTTCGCCGATCTCCGGGCGCCCGATCATGGCGATAGCCGATTTCGTTTGCGGAAACTGCTTGAGCCGCGCTTCGATCTGCTGCGAAATGCGGATCGACTCTTCCAGCGAAGTGGATGGAATGCTGGTCACCCGGAACATGATGCCGCCCTCCTGCAGGGTAGGCATGAATTCCTTGCCGAGGAAAGGGAAGATGGCGATGGTTGCCACCAATAAGGCCAGCGCCCCGCTAATCACCTTGCGCTTGTTCTCCAAGGCCCAATCCAGGAGGGGGAGATAAAGCCTTTTCGCCCATCTCACCACGAAGGTGTCTTTTTCTTCCTTCGGGCGGAGGATCAATGCAGCCAGCACGGGCACCAGGGTCAGGGTGAGAATCAGGGAACCGATCATGGCAAAGGTGATGGTCAGCGCCATCGGCTTGAACAACTTGCCTTCGAGCCCTGTGAGTGCAAACAGGGGCAGGAACACCACGATGATGATGAAAATCGCGAACGCAGTCGGATTGATCACCTCCCGCGCTGCTTCCAGAATGACGTGCGTCTGATTGACCACCTGCCCCACCTTGTGGCTGAGCAGACGAAAACTGTTTTCCACCAGCACTACCGCACCGTCCACCATCATGCCGATGCCCACCGCTAGTCCTGCGAGCGACATGAGGTTGGCTGACAGCCCCCACCGCTGCATGAGAATGAAGCTGATCAGCATGGCCAGTGGCAGAGCAATGATCACCACCAACGCCGAACGGATCTCTCCCAGAAACAGAAACAGGATGATGGCCACCAGCACCGAGCCCTCGACCAAGGCATTTTCAGCCGTCTTGACCGCCTTTTCCACCAGCTCCGTGCGATCATAGACCGGGTTGATCGTCACGCCCGCAGGCAAAGCCTGCTGGACCGTCTTCAACTTTTCCTTGACGGCATCCACCACGTTCTTGGCGTTCTCGCCAATGCGCTGCAACGCGATGCCGAGCACCACCTCCTTGCCGTCCTTGGTGATGGCGCCGGTGCGCAGAGCCGGCGCTTCTTTTACTTCCGCCACGTCGCGCACGTAAATCGGCGTGCCGTCCCTCTCGGTGATCACGATGCTGCCGATATCCTGCGTATTGGCAACCAACCCCAAGCCGCGCACCAGATATTGCTCCTGGCCGAGGTTGACGAACTGCCCGCCGACCTGGCGGTTGTTGGCATGCAGCGCTTCCATCACCGCCTTGAAGGTAAGGCCATACTTGATCAGCTTCTGGGGGTTAATCAGCACTTGGTATTGCTTCTCGTCGCCACCCCAGGACATGACGTCATCCACCCCTGGCGCGGTGCGCAGGACCAGGCGCATGGTCCAGTCCTGCAAGGTGCGCAGGTCCATTTGCGTGAGTTTCTTGTCCGCCGACTCCACGGTATACCAGAACACTTGGCCCAACCCGGAACTATTCGGGCCGAGCACGGGTTCGCCATAACCTTCTGGAATTCGCGTCTTGGCCTCCAGCAGCTTTTCGCTCACCAGGCGGCGGGCGAAGTAGATGTCCACGTCGTCGTGAAAATAAACGCTTACGACAGATAGCCCAAACAGAGACCGTGAGCGAATTTGTTCTATGCCAGGTAGCCCCGCCACGGCCGTCTCTACCGGAAAGGTCAGCAGCTTTTCCACATCCTCAGCGGCGACGCCGGGCGAGACGGTATAAATGTTTACCTGTACCGGCGTAACATCGGGAAATGCATCTACGGGCACTTCCCGCCAGGCTTTCACACCCAGCAGCACCACCAGCACAAACGCCACCAGCACCAGCACCTTGTAGCGCAATGAGAGATCAACAATTTTATTCAGCATGGCCGCCCCCTAGTCCGCATCGCCGATTTGAGACTTGAGCAGCCGCGCCTTGAGGGCATAAGCACCGCTCACCACCACGTTTTCCCCGGCGATTACACCGGATTTGATGATCACCAGCCCATTCCTCCGCTCACCAATTTCCACCGGGCGTGCTTCATAGCCGCCTTCCTCGGCCACAAACAGCGTGGCTTGCCCCTGCACCAGCAGCACGGCATCCTGAGGCACCAGCAGTACCTTGTCATTAAATGCGGTATAAATCGTGGCAGTAGCAAACATCTCCGGTTTGAGCCTGCCATCCCGGTTGGGCACCTCAATTCGCGCCTTCACCGTGCGGGTTTCCTTGTCCATGACGCTGCTCACATAGACAAGCCGGCCGTTGAACACTTCGCCCGGGTAAGCTGCAACCGTGACACTTGCGAGTGCGCTGTTTTTCACCTTGGCCAGATCGCTTTCAGCCAGGTTGGCTTCGACCCATAGCATGGACAGATCGGCGACGGCAAAGACGATTTCTTCCGGCTCCCGCAGCGCGCCCAGAACGGCATGTTTCTCGATGACGCTCCCGGCGAATGGCGCGACCAAGGGGAATACCGAGCCAGTCAATTTGTCCGGATCCACTCCCACCATCCGCAGCTTGTCGCTGGCTGCACGGAGCGACGCCTTTGCCTTTTCATGCTCGGCACGCGCGCGCAGATAGTCCTTCTCCGGGATAATGCTGTCCGCATGTAGCCGCTGCGCCCGCTCAAAACCGGCACGCGCCACAGACTCTTCACTTGCTGCCTGTAGATACGCGGAGCGCGCTTCTCCCAGTTCAACGCTATCCAGCACAGCCAGAATCTGGCCTTTGCGCACCATATCGCCGACCTCGACCCCAACCTTGACAATACGTCCCGGTATGCGCGGCGATATATAGGCCAACTTATTGCGGTTAGGCTGAATGGTGGCGGTAACGGAGACATACTCGGGCCTGTCCTCCAGTTTGAGGCTTTTCAGCGTGATGCCGGCTTTCTTGATCTCATCCGCGCTTAATACTAGCCGTTTCTCGCCGCCTTCTTCCTTCTGTTTAGCCGTCCCTGCGGCTTTGCTTGCCGGTTCAGACTGCTTGGATTCCTTTGTGGCGCTTCCCGGCGCTTGCTGCTTGTCTCCACAACCGGCGAGAAGGAGCGCGGAAAAAGCGCCAGCCAGGTACCATGAAGCCAATCGCCCCGTGCCACATTTACGGTGTATATACGAATTTTTCATTTGATGAATTCCTTGGTTTTGATTCTATTGTTCAACGCAGCTCATTCGGCTGCCAGCTCGCCGCCGCTTCCAGGGCGATTTTTGCCAGCCGCAGCTCCGTCCGCGCATCGAGCAGATCACGTTGCCCATCCAGTACCTGGCGGTTGACCAACAACAATTGCATCAGGCCGATCTCGCCAGCGCGAAAGGAAACGGAGGACAGGTGCTGGTTTTCCTCCAGGCTGGGCAACACGGATTCAGTCAAACGTTGGACACGCGCTTTCAGGTTTCCCAGGCGTTCCCACAGCGCAAATACCTGGGCGCGGATATCGCGCTTGGCTGCCTGGTTTTCGATTTGCGTTTGGGTCAGTTCAGTCGTGGCTCGTCCAATTCCGGTATCGTTGCGACGGAACAAGGGGAGCGGCAAAGAGATGCTCAATCCGGTCACTTTTTCCCGAATGTCTGCCGGGCCTTCACGCGCGGTAGTCAATCCCACGGTGACATCTGGATAGACTGAGGCACGCTCCAGATCAAGCCGGCTTTTGGCGGCTTTTTCACGGTAATCCAAGGCGCGTAAAGCGGGGCGGCTGGTTGCAGCCACCAGCAATTCTTCTATCGCGTAGGGACCAGGGCCGGGATCGAGTGCGCCAGCCACTTCAAGTACGTTTCCAGCCGGGAGTTGCAGCAAGGATGCAAGCTCGGCACGCACCTGTATCAGTTGTTCCCGAAACAAGGAAACCTGATTGCGCGAGCGCTCGGCCTCAACCTTGGCAAGGTTTCCGTCCAGACGACTGTCCTCACCCACCGCAACGCGCTTCCCAACCATGGCTGCCGCTTGCTCGATGAGCTTCAGCGTCTGTTCTTCAGTTTGAATGCGCAATTGCAGACTCAGCACACGTACAAAACGCTGCTCCACCTCAGCGCGTAACTGGCGGCGCGTTTCCGCGATCACTTCCTGGGTCGCGGCAAGCGATTGTTGCGCAGCACTGCGGCGAGCTCCCTGCTGCCCGGCGATTTCGAAGGTTTGCGCCAGCCCGACGCCCCATTCGCGGTTGATCTGGGTGGGGTCTGTCGCGAGGGGAATCTCCCGTTTACGCCGTTCCGCGGTGATCTGCGGGTTGTTCCACAGCAGCGCACGGGCATCGGTGAGCTCGCCCTGCGCCGCAGCAAGATTCGCCTGGGTAGAGCGCAGTGCCGGGTTGGCTTGTTCAGCCTGCTCCCAGGCTTGCTCCAACGTGAGCGGAGCCGACAGGGCTGAAAGTGGATACAGAGATGCAAACAAAAATGGCACGCCGATAAGGCGGCGCATCAGCCGCAGGGTGCGGCAAATAGTGACGAATTGCACGATAACTCCTTCTGATATGCGTGCGCCAGCTCACTTGAGGCGAGCGCGCACTCAAAACAAAATCACAACACGATTTGGATCAGGTTTAGGAGAAGAGTCGTGGTGGCCGGTAGCGGCCTTCGGGAAGAGAGGGAGGAATGATGGGGCGCTTAAAGACGAAGTAATCGTTGGAGGCCTCCGTCAGGAGGGTCGGATGCAGGGAAAAGATTCCGACGAAATGGTCCACGGCGTGGCACCAATGGTTGCACACAACCCCCTTGACGTCGGGTTTTCCCTCGCCGGGCTGCGCAGCAGTCGCGGCATCGTCAGCCTGGGCCGTTTGCGGCGCTTCCAGGAACGCGTCGGCCACGGCCTCGCGGTTGAACGTCCAGCCGCCAGCGTTGATCACGAGTGTGATCACGAGAAAATAAATGGTTCGACGAATCATCCCGCTCATTTTTTCATGCTAACGGGTATCGTGCCGAAGCGCAACCGCGCCGGCTTGTCCTAACAGCCACAGGCCGTTTGACAGCACCGGTTTCATGTAGAACCCCATCGATTTCCCGAGGACTGGCGTCCCGCCACGCCTGCCGATTCCAGGAAGGCGCGCAGCTTGCCGAAGTCGATGATGCCGAGCGTCTTCGAGATCCGTCTGCCCGACCCATCGATGAGGAACGTCGTCGGCGTCACGCTGACCTGCTCGAACTCGCGCGC
>Ga0315268_10006889_pt1 | contig 12043 bp, 7 predicted proteins | sample C1_top_MG_FD_204535 | JGI IMG/M metagenome (GOLD analysis project Ga0315268, IMG submission 204535) | Sediment microbial communities from Yellowstone Lake, YNP, Wyoming, USA - C1_top | ecosystem: Environmental > Aquatic > Freshwater > Lake > Sediment | place: USA: Wyoming | collected 2017-08-01 | reverse complement strand
CTGGGACCGTCGGGATTATATCCAGTTCCTTCTGGTCGGCCAGATAGTGCTTGTCAAAGACTATGGTTCCGTCTCTGTCGACGAAGACGGCGAAATCGGTCTTCTTCGCCATCTCGCAATCACCTTCCGCGCTTCGGTGCCATGCCGTCATGAAAAGTCCATTATGTTAATTAAGTTGTCTCGATTCGCGATAAGAATCCCTCGAGCAACAAGGGGTTGTACTATGCCAGCTTGCTCTCAGGACACAGACAGATCTCTCATAACGCCTTCTAAAGTGACCCTTGCCACATCCGGCGAGAAATTCTTCATCGCATATTCTCTGGCAGATTCCCCGATGGATTTGGCAGTGGTAGGATCATCCACGAGCTTCAGGATTTTCTCGACGAAATCCTTGTCGTCGCCCGCCAACACCACCTCTCTTCCATCGGAATAGTCGATTCCCTCCATGGCATCCTTGGTGGCAATGACAGGCAGTCCTCTGCTCATGTAGTCGATCATCTTCACTCTGACTCCCACACCGATCTCTACCGGTATTATTGCCAAATCCGCCGCATCTATGAAAGCCATCAAATCATCAACAAATCCGATTGATGTTACGTTGTTCTCCGATAGCTTCGGAACATCGGACCCTGCAATTACGAATTCGATGTTCGGGTTTCTCTCGGCAACAATCGGCGCGATGTTGTCGATTATCCGCCTGATTGCCGTTCTGTTCGGAGAATGGCTATAGCTTCCATGGAATATAACGAGCTTCTTATTTGCAGGAAGATCGAGCCCCTCCCTTGCTTTGTCCTTTTGAGCGGGCGCCTCTCGGAAAAATTGCTCTTTGCCCAGCTGCAGGACAGCTATCTTCGATGGAGAGATGCCAAACCGCTCGCTGATTCCCTTTCGATCATCATCCGACACCGAGATTATGTAATCGCTCAATCCGCAGATAAGCCTCTCGCGGATTCTGGACATTCCTCCAAGGAGCAGATATTCCATTTTCGTGTACATTTTCTTGAAGTATCGGTATTCGAAAAAGTGTGCAAGATAGATTAACTTCGAATTCTTCGGAATCAGAAGCGCCAGCGGGAACGAACCAAACGAATATGCGTATACGATCACATCAAAATGCTCATCCCGAGTCATTCTCTTGAAGGTCCTGAGGTAGTCGGGTTGGAACCCGAGCGGTATCCTCGGTACGGTCTTGAATCTATTGACCGATTTGAATTTCCCGAGGTAGTCTCTCATCTCCTCGGTGATTTGTATTCTCTTCGGGATCATGAGGGAGACTTCCCCCATCTGACTCATGATGTCGGCAAGCAGTCTTTCGGTGGAGCTGCTGCCCGTCAACCTCACGACCTGGCCTAGTGTCGAAATCAGAAGGGCTTTCATTGGCGATTCTCTGTTCGTCCATCAAATCTCATTATATAAATGATTGTTTGCGGAGCGCAGTGCGGGGGAAAGAATATATCCCATTGTAGGCTCTAAACCTCCCCTAATGGTGTTTAGATCAATCGCTCCGCTCAGGATGAGCTTTGCTGGCGGGGGAACCGACATCTCTGAGTATTTCAGTGAGTACGGCGGGGCCGTCATAAATTCAACGATCAACTGGTACGCCCATTCCCATCTCACCCCCGCGGAGGGGCTGCTGAGGGTCGTCTCCTTGGACTACGGCATAGATGAGAAGATAGAGCACTTCGGATACGACGGCAAGAACAATCTCCTTAAGGCTACCATCAACAGGATGTGCAAGGACAAACAGAACGGCGGCGCCGAGTTCTTCATGCACACCGACGCCCCGCCCGGTAGCGGGCTCGGCTCCTCGTCCGCGGTGGTCGTGTCCCTGATCGGCGTGATCAATGCCTGGCTGGGCAGAACGATGGACCCTTACGAGGTTGCGGAGCTCGCCTATGAAATCGAGAGGAACGAGCTCGGTATCAAGGGCGGGCTCCAGGATCAGTTCTCAGCCACGTTCGGCGGTTTCAACTTCATCGAGTTCATGAGGGACGGGAAGGTCATCGTCAATCCCCTGAGGATCAACAAAGACAGCATCAAGGAGCTGGAGTGCCATCTATCACTCTGCTACATAGGATTCACCCGATTGTCCGGCGGGATAATCGAGAGGCAGATCGCCGACCTCAAGAAGGGAACGAACGTAGACGCTCTTCACGAACAGAAAAAGCTCGCCACGGAGATGAAGAACATCCTTGTCAAAGGCAACTTCGACGAGCTCGGTGACCTGTTGCACGTCGCATGGGAATCCAAGAAGCACATGGCTTCCGGCATAACCAGCCCCGAGATCGACAAGCTCTATGAAACGGCGAGGCGGAACGGAGCGATCGGCGGCAAGATACTGGGTGCGGGCGGCGGAGGCTACCTCCTGCTGTTCAGCGACTTCAGAAAGAAACACGAGGTGGACCGAGCCATGCGCGAGATGGGGGCGGAGGCTAAGGCCTTCTCTTTCACCAAGGAAGGATTGACCGTCTGGAGGTCCAAGAGTGAGCAATAGGTCGGACCTCTCCCTAATCGAGGAGTCTCTCGAAGCCAGTGCGACGGCGATGCGCCCGCTCGACAAGCAGAAGATACTCGACATTTCGCACATTATGGTGAGCTGCCTCAAGAGGGGGCGCAAGGTGATGTTCTGCGGCAACGGTGGCAGCGCATCACAGGCGCAGCATCTGGCGGCCGAGCTGGTCTGCAAGTTCCGGACGAACAGGAAGGCGCTCCGCGCGATGTCCCTGACGACCGACACCTCCATCATCACGGCGCAATCGAACGACTACAGCTTCAAAACGGTCTTCTCTCGGCAGGTGGAAGCCCACGGCAGAAAAGGCGATGTCCTGGTGGGGCTAAGCACGAGCGGCAACTCCCCCAACATCATCGAGGCCTTCGAGGCAGCCAAGAAGATCGGCATCACAACGATAGCGCTGACTGGCAATGATAAGAAATGCAAGATCGCAAAGGTTGCCGACGAAGTCCTTTTTGTCCACAGCTCTGACACCGCAAGGATACAAGAAGCCCATCTTGTCGCAGGGCACATAATCTGCGAATTCGTCGAGAATAGTTTGGTTTGATCAGACTGAACTGAGCCCACTTCTGATTCACTAGTTACATTATTAATCTGTGGGCCTGTCCGAATTTGAGAACAGACTCCTTGCTAATCTTCAATCAAGCATAATTGAAATTTCGGGAGAACGCACCCAAACCCTACGAGGAGACCGTTGAGGTCTCTTCGTTTTTCTCAGCCTAGACAAATGCTTTGACGAATCGTATGGGGCGAGACTAGCCCAAATCATCCGTTCTAACGCTCTCAACCCCGAATGACGCGAACTTCTCCCGGAGCGCCCGATATTTCTGCTTAGGCATGGACTTTCTATGGAAATATACCGATTTCGGGTTCCCAGACTTCACAATCATATCCTTCATGACCGCCTCATCCATGAGCGCGTCCAGAGCGTAGTTGGCAGCCATGTGAGCGATGGAGACTTTATTGTCCATCGCAAGATCGGTGAACCTCGGGGCGTAGTGCCCGCCTCCTGCGCATAGCAGCACCTCCCCCTTCCTCTCATCTACTGACATTATCACCTCGGCGATCCTCTCGGCCGCCTTCTGATGGGTCCAGAGCGACTCGTCGCTCCCAATCTCGATGAAGAAGCTCGGCGTTTCGAGGTAGGGTCCATGGTGCGTCGTTTCGAATGATATGCCGAAATCCAGGTCCGCCGCCTTCTCCCTGAGCAGTCTAAGCGAGGAGGTCATGAGGTGCGGGCTCGCTTTAACGAGCGTCCCGTCAAACCCTCCATACTCCGCCTTTGAGAAGTTACCGATGGGATGCACCGTAAGAGTAGGGATTCTCGATTCTGCTCTGTGCCTTGACGCGAATATTGCGACTTCGAATTCCTTTCCGGTCGTGTCATGCACCTGTTTGTCAAGATTGTCCCTGTCGAGGTGTATCTCAGGGATGGTTACCATGAGGAAATTTCCGAATGACAGGAGCGGGGACTCATCGAACGTGCCGACCTCCTTCCAGCTCCACCCCCGCGTCAGCTGCTCCCGGATGTTCATCGACGCTATGTCTTCCTTCGATGTGATGATTAGTCGCATCGCAATCCTCAAGTCTGAACAGCCCTATTAGATTAACGAAGCCTTGGTGATACGATGCCGAGAAAGGATGACGACATAAGGAGGTCCGTGCGCGAGAGGTATGGTGGCATTGCCAAATCGGATGATTTCATGGGCGGAGCTAAATCGTGCTGCTGTGGCTCTCCTCCGAAGGCCGACGTCAGCGCCAAGATCGGATATTCGCGAAGCGAGCTGGAATCGCTCCCGGACGGCGCAAATCTTGGTCTGGGCTGCGGGAACCCGACGGCGCTCGCCTCGCTGAAGAAGGGGGAGGTTGTCGTAGACCTCGGCTCGGGAGCCGGCATCGACTGCTTCCTGGCAGCCAAGAAGATCGGCAAGACGGGCAAGGTCATAGGAGTGGATATGACTCCAGAAATGCTCGAGAAGGCGAGGCGGAACGCCGAGAGGGGCGGCTATTTTAATGTCGAGTTCAGGCTGGGCGAGATCGAGAACTTGCCGGTTGCTGACAATTTTGCCGATGCAGTCATTTCGAACTGCGTCATCAATCTCTCTCCCGACAAGAGGAGGGTGTTCGACGAGGCGTTGAGGGTCCTCAGGCCAGGCGGCAGGATCATGATTTCGGACCTCGTCATATTGAAGCAGCTTCCAGCAGCGGTTAGACGGTCGATATCAGCATATGTCGCTTGCATAGCCGGCGCGATGATGAAGCAGGACTACCTGAAGACGATAAAAGCCGCTGGTTTCAGGGAAGTTAAAGTCGTCGACGAGACCGCGTATCCGATAGGGGATCTCGCCTGCGACCCTTCCGCCGGTGCGATCGCGAACAGCATGGGGCTATCTCTCAAGGACATGCGCAGCCTCGAGGACTCTGTCGCCAGCATCAAGGTCTCCGCCAAGAAACCGAAGTAAGGCCAAGATAGGGCGCATGCGGGCCGAATCGCAAAGGATAAGTACGATTCTCCCTCTGCTAAATTCTCATTATGAGCTTTGTCAAGACGGTCATCGGCAGCTTCCCAAGGTTCGAAGGCAGCGACGAGAAGGCGTTCGACCAGGCGGTGAAGCTGCAGAAGCGGTACGGCATCGATCTCCTTAGCGACGGGGAGCAGCGGGGGGACATGATATTCTACCTCGCCCAGTCGATACCAGGCCTGGCCGTTGAGAACGGGCACCCGATAGTCTCTGGGAAGATATCGCCTCCAGCTGACCCCCTTAAAGTGCACAAGGTTGCAGACTACTTCATGCTCTCGAAGAAGTATCCCGATGTGACGTTCAAGGCATCGCTAACCGGCCCCACCACGCTCGCCATAGGTTGCGGCAGCAAGAGGATTGCCAGCGGATACCGGAACTATGTCGATCCGGCCCTGACGACTGACCTGGCGGCCGCACTGAAGGAGTCGATTCAGCCGCTGAGGAAGGCCGGGGCACACCTGCAGATTGACGAGCCCTTCCTCTCCCAGGGGTTCAGGGACCTCGCTGAGCGCATCAGGCTGATAGACGACATACTGGAGGGCTACCCCCGCGAGCTGTGCTCGATACATGTGTGCGGCTGGCTCGGCAGGCAGCCAGTCCTGCAGGAGCTTGCGAAGCTCGAGAACGTCGAGATACTCAGCCACGCCTTCTCCTCCGGCCAGGAGGTGGAGAACCTGAAGCTGCTGAAGAAATCATTGTTCGAGGAAAACGGGAAGAAGCTCGGCGCCGGGATAATTTCCGTATCACCGCTTAAGAAGGACGATATAGAGCAGCCGAAGACGGTCTCCAAACGTCTCGCGACAATAGTCTCGAAAATCGGGGCCGACAACATAGGCTTCGTTCATCCCGACTGCGGCCTGAGGGCGACGAGAGCGGACCTGGTCGAAGGGATCCTGCGCAACTTCAGCAAGGGCGCCGAGATCCGAAACCCGGCGCGAGCTAGACATCCTTTTTCCTAATCAATTAAGGGGAATTGAAAACGGAGAGAACGCATTAAAAACCTATGTGCCGAAGAGGCTCTTGCGGCCTCTTCTAATTCCTTTTCTCCGTCTTAAAGAAATGGTGCTAGATGGCCGAGCGCAACAGAGTAGGCTTTGCACCAAATAAAATATATCAGATCAAGACAATCGACTCAGATAATAAAACAATATAGATTGTACATTTTTGCACATCCGGCTTACTGGCAATCGCTGGCTATTCCGCAATAGTGCATAGATTTATAGGACGTTAATAGAATTCGAAGACTTGCCTTAGGGCAAAAGAGTGGGGGGATTGGGTTCATGGAAGATCCCAAGATCGGGAAAGTCATCGTGATCTTGGCTTTGACTGGTTTGTTTGCCGGAACAAGCGTATTGTCTATCATGATCGTTGTTCCGGTTGCGGAGGCCGGCGACGACCAAACGGTCGATATCGGGGAAATGGTGCAATTCGACGGCAGCGGTTCGCAGAATGCCGCCCAGTATTGGTGGAACTTCCGCGACAACGGCTGGTGCAATAGTACCGTATCCCCCACCCGTACCTATCAGACAGAAGGAGTGTATTTTGTCGGCCTCCTTGTAATCGCCTCCAATGGTCAGCAGAGTCTTGATACGGTCAAGATTACTGTTAGGAACGACCCGCCTGTCGCCAATGCCGGTCAGGATGTGACCGCCCATGAAGACGAGACGGTGACTTTCAATGGCGATGCTTCTGTTGACAGCACCGTTGATATGCCCGGTCTCACCTATCGCTGGGATTTCGGAGACGGCTATACCGCCTCGGGAATATCGGCGATTCATAGTTATCAGAGGGTGGGACTTTATCAAGCATTGCTGTCAGCAACGGATGACCAGGGTGCCATTGGGAGATCCATCAGAAATGTCACGATTCTAAATGAAGTACCAACTGCGACCGTATCAGATGTCGCCGCCGATGAAGGGACCGCATTCACTATACTCGCTCAAGGGGAAGACACAACATCCGACCAGGGATCTCTGCGTTATGAATGGGACAATGGGAAATTCGGAGAGAAGACAGATTATAGGTACGACAGGCCCGGAACCTGTCATCCCCTGGTCACAGTTCGCGACGACGACAGCGCAACTGCCAACGTCGCCGGGAACGTCATTGTGCAAAATGTAGCACCGACAACAGGGATTCTCGCTGTTGCCGCGAAAACGAATCTGACGGTGAACGTCACTCTCCGCGCTAGCGGCGAGAAGTGGCACGATTTACAGCTATCCGTTTATTCCATGGCAGACGGTCTGATGGGAAATGCATCCGTTTACCGTATGCCAGGAAATCCAAATGCGCAAGAGGTGACGATACCAGGTCTTGTTTTCAACCTGAAGGGCGCATATCAGATCACGACCTGCTATACCCCGGAGGACGATCCTATCAACGGGCAGATCCCGGGGGACACCCCCGCTTGGATAGAATTCACCTTCGAAGACGGATCTTACGAGGTCGCAAACCATGATTTCAATGTAGAGCAGCAGAGCACCTGGGTTTGGGAAATGGACCCGATTCCGTACCTGTACGGTCATATGATTTCGTTCGAGGGATTCGCATTCGATCCCGGTGCTAGCAATCTGACGACGACATGGGACTTCGGCGATGGAACGACGCTGACGAATCATACTACGATTGCGAGTGCACCGGCGTTTGTCTCGGAATCCTTGTATCACAGTTTCCCATCTATAGGCACCTTCACCGTTCGACTCATTGGAGCTGATGAATATGGTGGGAACGGAGAGTTCTCCGTGACAATCACGATAGATAATCAGGGGAATGTACTCACTGGGAACCTCGCCCCAAGAGTGATTATGAAAGGATCTCTCGGTGATACTTATGAAGACGCTCCTGCATGCTGTATAGCATCTGCTGAGGATTTCGAAATAGGCAACCTTTCATATCAATGGTTCTTCGGAGACGGTTCCTCTTCCTGCGGTCAACCCTCATCGGATGACAATATAGCATTCCATTCCTACAACTACTCGGGCATCTTCGTCGTGACCGTGATCGCTAGGGATGAGCAGAACGCCATCGGTATTGCCTACACGGAAATCAGAGTCGAGAATGTCGACCCAATGGCGGCAATCCTTGGAAATAGGATTTGGCAGGAGGATAAAATAGCGATTTTCAACGGTTCATCTAGCTATGATACGCCCAGTGATCTGCAGTATCTAACATATGCCTGGGATTTCGGCGACGGTACTGTTGCGATTGGCGAGAATGTATCGCATGTATACAGATCGACCGGCCTTTACAGCGTGGCTCTTGCAGTGATCGATAACGACGGAGAAGCGAGCAGCTCAGTTATTGAGGTTGAGATATTGCCGCCTGACCAACCAGAGGTCAGACTCACAGATAAAACAATATACGGTCCGGTCTTCGCTCTGACTTTCTGCGGCGTCGGTGACGCGGATGCTTCCGAAGTCTTCGAATTAGATTATAATTGGGACTTCGGAGACGGTTCTCCTACCGTGACAGGTGAGGATCCTACGCACACTTATTCGATTGACGGCCTTTATCAAGTCACGCTGACCGTGACGGATCGATACGGGCAGACGGCGATTGCCAATGCCTTCGTCAATGTTGCCATTGACAGCGATGGGGATTCTCTGACCGACTGTCAGGAAGCAGGCGAGGGCACTAATCCGAATATCCCCGATACCGATGGGGATTCTATCGTCGACTACTGGGAGATCTACGTTTACGATACAAGCCCAGTGGAATCGGACTCGGATGATGACGGAGCCAACGATTGGTACGAAGCAATCTACTTTGGATACAACGTCGACACGGACAACGATACTCTAATGAACCCATGGGATCCCGATTCGGATAACGATGGCGTACTAGATGGCATCGATATTCACCCCCTTCAGTACGACCTGCCGAACGTCAGCGCATATCAATTTGTCAGCACGGCGAGCAGTGGCAGCGGTGTAGATGAGGGTAATCCACTCTCAGGCATAAACGTGACCGTCGGAATAAACTTCCTAAACGTCCCACAGCTGGCTGCATCATCAAGCACAGACGAACAAGCCGATGCACTTGGGATACAGACAGCGAGAATCGCGGCTGACAATGCGAATCCGACCTGCGCTATCACCTCACCGACGGAAAATCCGGATTATCAGACCTATTTCACTGACCTGCTATCCATCGACTTGATGGGCACTGCATCCGACGACATCGGTGTCACGAGCGTAACCTGGAGCAATGCGGCAACCGTCAGTTCTGGAACAGCCATCGGCACGACGAGCTGGTCAATAAGCGGGATTGTCCTGATAAAAGGGATCAACATCATCACCGTGACCGCTGGTGACGCTTCGGGAAATTGCGGATCGGACACTCTCAAAGTGGACACTGAATACATGAAAATTTGGATAGACTTCCATTTCGGGAGGGGACCTAGGCTCGGGTTATCGGAAGGAGGACTCTTGCCGGCTTTTACTGTTACGGTAATGGATATGATGGGGGCTTCGCTTGGAAAGTTCGATGAGCTGGTCGAGGTCAAATATCCATGGAGCGATCCCATTGTCGCTCAGTTATCGAGCTACCATCTCGCCATATATCGATGGAATAGTACTAGAGGATTCGAGCCCGTTCGGAGTTCTACTGTAGGAGATTTAGGTAGCGGTAAAGTCGTAGCACACATGAATATCAATGAGTCGAATAACAGCTACCATACGGAGCTCTATGAGATAGTAGCATCTGGCTTAAGGGACCCAGATGAAGATGGTCTTACGGATTATAGGGAGGTATATCAAAGCAACTGGATATCGGATCCGTATGATAGAGATACTGACGACGACGGTCTCTCAGATAGATCAGAGATCGAAGATACCTTTACATCGCCGACTTGTCCTGATCACGATTCCGACGGACTGTACGACGGTTGGAATGATCTAGACAAGGATGGCGAGTGGGATTCAGGTGAGCCAAAGGGAGAAGTCGGCTATAATGTAGACGGCGATATGCTCGGAGGGTTCGGTACTAACCCTAGAAATCCTGATTCAGATGGCGATGGCCTATATGATGGATGGAGCGATTCCGATTTCGATCGTCAATGGGATATAAAATACGAAGCTCCGGGTGAGATTGGAGATCAAACTCAGAATTGCGCGGGAGGATATGGCACATCACCTACCAATCTGGATTATGACAATGATGGAGTACCGGATGGAGGTGATTTGGATCCCCTGAGAAAGCTTTCACTTTTTGTAAGAATAAATGAGATATCATTATGGTCAGATGAGGATACTATCGATGGTGCTGGGGATTATGCAGATTACTATTGGACCGTTACCGTTCATCAGCTCGTCGATCCGAATCGCCAGTGGTGGGATGCGAGTACCAAGCCATACGCATGGAATAGCGATGATATCAGTCCGAATCAAGTCTTTGAATTCCCCTATATACCGGATGATAATTACATAATTGGAGCGGACGGGAATTATTACGATGGAGCTTACATTTATGTAATTATTGAACTCCTTGACTTCAATACGGATGGGACTATCGGCGGGACCTATGACATCGATGGCACATCGACTATTGATAAAGTCGCAATAATGTGCTATGATGTTCGACATAATTATTGGTGGGGCGATGATTCGCATTATGATGGGAATGGATATGGCAATCTATGCGGACACGATGATGGAATGGCCAATGATCATGATTGTTTCATGAGTTTCGATATTTACACCAATGATAATGATGAATACCCCTCATATGAAGAGGCTCGATACCGTTCATATGGCTATGATCCAATGAATTCGGATTCCAATGCCGATTATGATGGCGACGGGATTCCAGATGGATATGAGAAGAAGCACGGAATACACGGACTGATTCTAGACCTTGTTAGTGACGAATGGAGCGACTTTGACGATGATGGTGTGCCAAATCGTTGGGAATATAATCTCTCAGAAAGAGGATACCCTAAGTCACCAGATAACCCTTCGGATACTCTTTCACTAGAATTGAACTTTTCCATAGAAGCTTCACTCAGAACAACTTTGGGAGCAAATTATAGTAATTGGCTTATTAGTTTTGAAAATTCCATTAGATATTCAAACAACTATCTTTTCGAGGCATGGGATGGATATGCAGTGATAAAGTCTGCAAGGATATTTGAAGACGGGCAGAATTTCAACACGGCAGATGTCAAGATATTTGACACTAGTCGAACTTCTACTTTTAACCAAATTGATGGATGTATCGAACTGGCTAGATTACTTGATGGATATTGGCCGGATAATTTCCACTATTTCAATGCATTACCACATGAATTGGGACACTTTATTCCAATGCTTGGTGAACTTATCGGGCTTGGTGAAGAATATTGGGATTCTTATGGTAATGAAATTACCGACAAAACTACTTGTTTGCATTCAATCATGGTAGATCCCGACCTATACGTAGAATTCAGTACGGCAAATGACTATCTGAATCCCAATGGTCTGAGAACTGATACATACCAGGCCAAATTGTATCAGCATACTCCCTCTTGTTGGGAGACCATCTTCACATACTACAATTATTACAGTAATGAACGGGGCAATATTATGTTCGACCTTAATCGGGATGGAATAATCGATCACAATTTCCCATTCAACTTCATACCTGAGAGCATTGGGAGTCGCTTGTATGATTGGTCTAGTGCTTACACAGCGAATCATTTAAATTTAATCATAACAATTGGAGGCTGATTGGAACTTCAATCAGAGATATATAGAATCAAACCAATTGTAGCACAATCTAAATGGAACGCTATGGTATGTTGAGTTGAATCATTCTATTTGCAAGAAGGACATTGTGACGGATATGACAATCAGATTAAACCAAAATACAATTATATTGATCTTGAGTATCATATCATTGATTTCATTCTTCCTCCCATGGTCAATATCATTCTATGGTTCTTACTCCGGGTTCGATTTTGCTTCGGGCGATACTCAATACGGCCCTATGTATGACTTTTACTTGATTCCAGGAATGACAATATTCTTGATCA
>Ga0315268_10006888_pt1 | contig 12043 bp, 11 predicted proteins | sample C1_top_MG_FD_204535 | JGI IMG/M metagenome (GOLD analysis project Ga0315268, IMG submission 204535) | Sediment microbial communities from Yellowstone Lake, YNP, Wyoming, USA - C1_top | ecosystem: Environmental > Aquatic > Freshwater > Lake > Sediment | place: USA: Wyoming | collected 2017-08-01 | reverse complement strand
AACCAGCAGGTTGGTGGAGCCGAGGGCTGGCGTGGGCACTGGGGACGAGGCCAAGAAGGAAAACAAGAAAGACCTACCCTGCAGGATAGGTCATCAGGTGGCGGGAGCGAGGCTCGAACTCGCGGCACAGGGCTTATGAGTCCCCTGCTCTACCGTCTGAGCTATCCCGCCAAACCTGCGGCTATTATACCTCGCGAGTATCACATGTCAAGTAACTGTATTCCAGCCACAAAGTATGCCAAAAAGGAAGAGTTAATGGCTCTATATTGACTTTATAGGCAAAATACAGTATATTTGTTGTCGAAAATAGCACACTTCCCCGTGGCAGCCATGAACTACAAAGTTGACACTACTGACCGAGCCATTGTGGACCTGCTGATCGAAGACGGACGGATGTCCAGCACAGAGATTGCGCGCAGAATCGGCGGCATCACTGAGCGGGCCGTCCGTTATCGTTTGGATCGCATGATTCGAGAAGGCGTCATCCAGGTTAGCGCCATCGTCAACCCCAAAGCCATCGGATTGCCGGTCTGCGCCGACGTGTTCATCGAGGTCGAGCCGGGTCGCATCATGGAGGTGGCTCGCAAGATGGCGAGACTTGATCAGGTGAGCTACGTGGCCTGCTCGACCGGCGACCGCGACTTGAGCGTCCAGATCGTCGCGCGCGACAATGAAGAGCTGTACAACTTTGTAACGCAAGTGATCGGCAAAGTGCCCGGCGTCCGCAAGACGACGACACTGCTACTCCCCATGACCTTGAAAGACGTGTACCAGTGGCATATCCCGGCCTCGGCGTGCACGGATGACAAAGAATAGGAGGCAATCTGCATGTCTCAATCATTGAACGATGCTCTCACTTACGCCCAGAAATGGATTGACATCATCCACAAACCGTCGGTGTCGGAAGAAGACGGCAAAAGGATCATCGAAGAATCCAAGGGCAACTTTGCCGAACACTTTAACAAGGGCTGGCTTGACTATCGCAAGTCTGTGACGGAAGCGGGCGACTGGGCAGTGACCGAATGGACTGGCTCGGGCGCTGTCTTTTGCGACGTGTTGGGCCGCGAGTATATTGATTGCCTGGGCGGTTATGGGATGATGGACCTGGGCTGGTCGCATCCAGAAGTGATAGACAATGTGCGCGCCCAGCTCAATCGCACGCCCATGCCCAGCCAGGAACTGATTGATCCATTGCGCGGAGTGCTGGCACGACTGATGGCGCTCATCACGCCCGGCGATATCAAATACAGCTTTTTCGCCGCCAGCGGCACCGAGGCAGTGGAAGGTGCAATCAAGCTCGCCAAGATGTACACGCGCAAGAGCGGCTTTATCGCCGCCATCAACGCGTTTCACGGCAAGACGATGGGCAGCTTGAGCATGTTGGGGAAAGCTGACTTTCGGCAACCGGTTGGCCTGTTGTATGGCGGCCCGGTTTATCACGTGCCGTTTGGCGACGCCGACGCGGTCGAGCGACAACTGGATACGTGCAAAAAGACCGGCATTGACATCGCCGCCGTGTTGATGGAACCGATCCAGGGTGAGGCTGGTGCGATCGTGCCGCCCGACGATTTCTGGCCGCGCCTGCGCGAGATGACCAAACGGTATGGTGCGCTGCTCATCGCCGACGAAGTGCAAACCGGCCTGGGGCGCACCGGCAAGCTGTGGGGCGTGGATCACTGGAACGTTGAGCCGGATATTGTCGCCGTCGCCAAGTCGCTCGGCGGTGGCGTGATGCCGGTGAGCGCGTTTTGCTCCACCGAAGAAATCTGGCAAGTGATGATGCACCCCAACCCCTTCATCCACACCACCACCACTGGCGGCGGAGCGTTGGCGTGTAGCGCCGCCATCGCCGCCATTAAGGTTACGCTCCGAGATCGGCTGTGGGAGCAAGCCGCCGCCAAAGGCGCCTATATCATTCCCAAGCTACAAGCACTCGCCGCTCAATATCCGCAGATATTGGAAAGCATCACCGGCCGCGGGCTGCTGATCGGCATGCATTTTCACAACGCCGAAGTGGGCTACCAAATCGCCGCGGGCCTGTTCAAGCGCGGCGTGCTGGTGGCAGGCACGCTGACCAGCGCTCACACCGTCCGCATCGAGCCGCCACTCATCATCACTTCTCAGCAGATTGACGCAGTGCTGAATCACCTGTCGGATACGCTAGCGGAAGTGAGCAAGACCATCTGATGTATGCTGTGTATTCCGTGTTATCTAACGGAACACAGAATGCGCACCACTCTGGGAGACACCAGACGTGACGGTACGACACTTTATCGACACGCAAGATTTCAGCAAAGCGGAACTGCTGGACATGCTCAAGCTGATTAGGCGCATTAAAGAGGCAGATCAGCAAGGCGCCACTCCCAAGCTGCTGCAAGACGCGACGCTCGCCATGATCTTTGAAGAGCCTTCGACGCGCACCCGGATTTCGTTCGAGGTGGCGATGACAGAGCTAGGCGGGCACGCACTGTATCTCAAGCCGGGCGAAATCCACCTGGGCGCGCGCGAGTCGCTGTACGATACAGCCTGCGTGATTTCGCGCATGGTGGACGTGATCATGGCTCGCACGCTCAAGCACGAGACGGTGGTCAAGCTGGCTGAGGCAGCTACGGTGCCCGTCATCAATGGGCTGACCGACTATAACCATCCGACGCAGGTTGTGTGCGACGTTTTCACGATGATGGAGCACATGCCGACGGGTAAGCGGTTGGAAGATTTGTGTGTAACTTTTGTGGGCGACGCGACCAACGTGCTCAGCTCGCTCATGCACATTTGTACGGGGCTGGGAATGCGCTTTACTCACGCCGCGCCCAAAAAGTATCAGCCACCCGCCCAGTGGCGCGAGATTGCCGAAGAGAATTGCCGCGCTTCTGGCGGCAAGCTGACTATCACCGAAGACGTACTCGCCGCCGTGAAAAACGCGGATTTCATCTACACCGACCTGTGGTGGTGGGTCGGCCAGGAGGCCGAGATTCCCGAGCGCAGCGCTGCATTTATGCCGACCTATCAAGTCAATATGGACTTGCTCAGAAAAGCGCCCCCCCACTGCAAGTTCATGCACTGCCTGCCCGCATCGCGCGGAGTAGAAGCTACTGACGAGGTGATGGACTCGCCCCAGTCCATCATCTACGATCAGTCAGAGAATCGCCTTCACACCGAGAAAGGCTTGCTCGTCTGGTTTGTCTACCCGCGCCTCAAGCGGCCTCCAGCCGAGCTGCGGGCCTTTCACGCAGGTCGAGTTCAATCGTTCCTTGCCAGTTTACTACTTGAGGAGTAAGCCATGAACGTCAAACGCGACAAGAGCAATGCCTTGCATCGCAAAGCCGCCACGCTGATGCCGCTCGGCGTCAACTCAAACTTTCGCTACTGGGGAGATGATTCGACTCCCTACGTGGAAAAAGCCAAAGGCGGTTACCTGTGGGACGTAGACGGCAACCGGTACATTGACTATCGCATGGCCTTTGGCCCGATCATCCTGGGTCACGCCTACGACGAGGTGGACGCCAAAGTGATCGAAGAAATGCAAAAGGGTATCCTGTTCGCCATGACCAGCGAACTCGAGATCAGCGTGGCCGAAAAAATAGTTGCCATGTGCCCCGGAGTGGAAATGGTTCGCCTGGCCTGCTCCGGCACTGAGGCCACCATGCACGCCCTGCGCGTGGCCCGCGCATACACAGGCCGGGAAAAGATTGTCAAATTCGAGGGGATGTATCACGGCTTTCAGGATTACACACTCTTTTCGACGTATGCGCCAGCCTCGGCTAGCGGCAATCGCAACAGCCCCATCCCGATTCCATCCAGCTCCGGCATCCCCAAGTGCCTCAACGAGTTAATCATCCCCCTGCCCTTCAATGACCTCGAAGTCCTAGACAAGACGCTGCGCCGAGCCGGCCACGAAGTAGCCGCGATCATTGTCGAGCCGGGCATGGGCAACTGCGCCGCCATCGAGCCAGCACCGGGCTTTCTCCAGTTCATTCGAGAAAAGTGCACCGAGTATGGCATCGTCTTTATCCTCGACGAAGTCAAAACCGGCTTTCGCGTGGCGCGCGGCGGAGCACAAGAGTTGTTCGGCATCATTCCTGACATGGCAACGTATGCCAAATCGCTGGGCAACGGTTATCCGATTGCGGCGTTGGGCGGCAAGCGCGAGATCATGGAGGTCATCGGCAAGGGTGTGGCACAAGGCGGCACGTTCAACAACAACAAATGCGGCGTCGCCGCGGCCTATGCCACATTGGACATCCTTCAAAAGCAACCTGTCCTGGAGACGATTGCCCGGCGCGGTCGCCGGCTGATGGACGGCCTCAGGGGCATTTTTGAAGAGGCTGGGATTTCGGCGAGTGTGCATGGCTATCCGGCCATGTTCTCGTTTGCCGTCGGCATGGAAAAAGTGACGAACCAACGAGACTGGGGCAGCAGCGACCATGCCTATTACCTGCGGCTGATGGAAGCCGCCTACGAGCGCGGCGTGATGCCTGATTACGACCCGCGCGAGCCATGGTTCCTGTGCTATTCTCACAGCGACGCCGACATTGACGAAACGCTCAACGTGATGCAAGACGCCGTGCGCGCGGTCAAGCGATAAAAGTCAACCGCTGGATGCGACACCACTCGTGACATCGCAAATGCGGTATGCTCCGTTGATGTCTGATGAATGGGGCTTTTACTACACAGCCACAACTAATCTTGGCAAAGTCAAGGCCGCCGCGGATGGCGTGGCAGTGCTAACCGAGGTGGATCGCTCCACGATTCAGACGAGCGGCGATGCTATTCTTCAAGCCATTGAAAGTGTGCCCAAATCCTTCTGGAAAGGGCGTGCCAAGGTCGGCGCCAAAAAGCTCTGGTATAACGAGGTGTCGGACTGGTAAATCTTTGGAGGACATGATGACAGCCACTTTTGACGAACAATTTCGCGCCCGCACTCCTGCATCGCTGGCGATGTTCGAGCGGGCCAGCCAGTTCCTGCCCGGAGGTGTGGCAGGCAATGGCAAGTTCCTGCCGCCTTACCCGATCTATGTCAGACAGGCGCAGGGCGGCGAGTTCATTGACCTGGACGGCAATCGCTACGTTGACCTGCTGATGGGTGGCGGCGTGCACATCCTGGGGCACTCGCCCGAAGCAGTCATGAGCGCCGTGCAGCAGCAACTGGCGCACGGCGTGCAGTATTACATGGCGGCCGAAGCCGAGGTCAAACTGGCCGAAAAAGTCTGTCGGCTGATGCCGCATGTCGAGATGGTGCGCTTTGTCAATACCGGCTCCGAGGCCACGCAAATGGCGTTGCGCGCCGCTCGCGCCTATCGAAAGCGGGACAAGATTGCCAAGTTCGAGGGCAATTTCCACGGGCAGCACGATGCGGTGCTGATCAGCACGCTCGGCGCAGAGGGCCCAGATGTGACGCCCGTCCCCCGTGTGGATAGCGCCGGCGTCCCGGGCTTTACCCGCGGCGGGGTGTTGGTGCTGCCCTACAACGATGCCGACCGCGCTGCGGCCCTGATCTCTGAGCACGCCGGCGAACTGGGCGCGGTGATTATAGAACCCGTCTCGGCTTTTGGCCTGGGCGTGGTGGCTGCACAGCCCGATTTTCTCCAGGCCGTGCGCCAGGTCACGGCAAAGCATGACATCCCCCTTATCTTCGACGAAGTGGTGACAAACTTCCGGCTGAGCCTGGGCGGCGCAGCGGAATACTTTGGCGTCAAGCCAGACCTGGTCTGCCTCGGCAAGATCGTGGGCGGCGGGTTTGCCATCGGCGGGTATGGCGGGCGGCGCGACATTATGGACAAGGTGGTCACGCCGCGAACCGGTCTGTGGAATCTCTCCGAGCAGATATTCCAGTCCGGTTGTTTTTCCGGCAATCCGATTTCTATGACGGCCGGCCTGGCGGTGCTGAACGAATTGGAGAAGGGCCACGTTTATCCCCACATCAATCGCCTGGCGGACCGGCTGCAAAAGGGCCTGACCGAGATCGGTGCGCGCCTGGGATTCGAGATGCTCGTCAACCGCGCTGCGTCGTTCTTTCAGGTACATTTCGGCACGAAAGAGATCCGTAACAAGCGCGACCAACTGAACGCCGACAAAAAGACCGCCGACCTGTTCCACTTTGGGCTGCGGGCGCATGGGGTGATGGCCAGTTACCATCCGTTATTCTTGTCTTTTGCCCACACAGAGGCACAGATAGAACAGGTTCTTGGAGTGGCTGAGACAGTGCTGACCAAGATGAAGTAAGAAACATCCATACTGGGGAGATGATTCGACTCTTTACATGCAAAAGGCCAAAGGTGCTTACCTTTGAGATGTAGACGATATGCGGTGCGAACAGTGAGGCGATGAGAGTCACAGTTGCAAAAATCATGCAATCTGGCGTAAAATAGCATGGTGCAACCGACCTTTACTTTGCAGGAGTAACTGCTTAGCCTGTCATTCTGAACCAAAGCCCTGAACGCAGTGAAGGGACAGCGAAGAATCTCATTCGGGCGGGACTGAGCCCCCTGGCTGCGCTCAGGGTGACTCGGTGGGCTGAGAAGTTACTGCCAGGAGGGAAAATGGGCGAGTCCGCGGTCGAGTTGAACAGTGTCACCAAAAAGTTTACCAGCCCCGAAGGCAACCCTGTCCTCGCAGTGGACGACATGACGCTGCACATCCGCGACGGTGAGTTCTTTTCGTTTCTAGGTCCGTCGGGCTGCGGCAAGACAACTTCACTGCGATTGATCGCAGGCTTTGAGCAGCCCACCTCTGGCGAAGTAGTCATCGGCGGCCAGGCGATGGGAATGACACCGCCGTTCCAACGTCCAGTCAACACGGTCTTTCAGAGTTACGCGCTGTTTCCGCATATGAACGTTGCACAGAACGTCGCGTTTGGGCTAGAGATGAAGCGCACCCCCAAGGCCGAGATTCACAAGCGTGTGTCTGAAGCGCTGGCGATGGTGCGCCTGCCAGGGATGGAAAGGCGATATCCCAAACAGCTTTCGGGTGGGCAACAACAGCGGATAGCCTTGGCACGTGCGCTCGTGAACCGCCCACAAGTGCTTCTGCTCGACGAACCCCTCGGCGCGCTCGACCTGAAACTTCGCAAGGAGATGCAGCTTGAACTCAAGACGCTCCAGCGCGAAGTGGGCATCACATTTGTTTATGTGACGCACGACCAGGAAGAAGCGCTCACCATGTCCGACCGCATCGCCGTAATGAACACGGGCAAGGCGCTCCAGGTCGGCTCCCCCACCGAGATCTATGAGAGGCCCAACCGCCGCTTTGTGGCGGATTTCATCGGCGAGACCAATTTCCTGCCGGGAACACTCCTCGGCTGCGAGCACAAACACGCAACCATAGAGTGCGACGAGTTGCGCGTCGTCGCCGAGACAGACCGCGCGCCCGCACCGGGCACCTCCGTCACCGTGGCGGTGCGCCCGGAGAAAATTCGATTGCACCTCGAGCCGGTGCCCAATACACCTAACTGCTTTGCCGCTCAGATCGAAAAGGTGGTTTACGTCGGCACCGATACGCACTTCCTGGTGCGATTGAGCGACAAGTTGACGATGCGGATCCGTCAGCAAAATCTGCTTTCTACTCCCGACCCAACCGCGTATTTTGGCGGGCAAACCAGCGTCTATGTCGTCTGGCTCCCGGAAAGCGCCCAGGTGTTGGTGGAGTAATCTCATGCTTAAAGCGATTCGCGAACGCCTCAGCTTGCAGGGCCTCATCTTGATCTCACCGACCATGTTCTGGCTGATCGTGTTCCTGCTCGTTCCTTTGGTGCTCATCGTGGTCATCAGCTTCGGCGCACGCGGGATTTATGGGAACGTCGAGTACACCTTCAATCTCGACAATTATGCCCGCCTGTTCGACAAGGGATACGCCAGCATCTTGTGGGACTCGATCTGGATAGCGCTGATGACGACCGTCTTTTGCTTGCTGGCCGGATATCCCCTGTCGTATTACATCGCGCGCACACATCCGGTGCGCCGGTCGTTGCTCATGTTCCTGGTGCTTGTCCCGTTTTGGACCAATTTTCTCATCCGCATCTATGCCTGGATGATCATTTTGCGCGGCGAAGGCGTGTTGAACGCTGTGATGACCGCGCTGGGGCTGATGCAGGGACCCGGGCAATGGTTGTTCGAGCAGATTCAACTCTATACACCCGGCGCGGTGCTGATAAGCATGGTGTACGAGTTCTTTCCGTTCATGATCCTGCCTCTCTATACGTCCCTGGAAAAGCTTGACCCGGCACTCCTGGAAGCCGCCGCCGACCTGGGCGCGCGGCCATGGCGCGCTTTCCTGCGTGTGACGCTGCCGCTTTCTGTGCCCGGCATCATCGCTGGCTCCATCCTGGTTTTCATTCCAGCTATGGGCATGTTCGTCGTGCCGGATTTGATAGGGGGCGCCAAGACAGTGCTGGTAGGTAACCTCATCCGCAACCAATTCCTCACAGCACGCGATTGGCCGTTCGGCGCAGCAGCCTCTATGGTGCTGATGTTGCTGACGCTGGGGGTGACGCTGATTTACACGCGCACCTTTGGCTTTGGCGAGGAGTTGGTCCCATGAGCGAACGCGCCCGGCCCGGCAGGGGGCTAACCGTGTATGCGATCATCGCCTACACGTACCTCTACCTGCCCATCTTTTTCCTAATTCTGTTTTCGTTCAACACCTCCAAATTCAGCGTCAAGATGGAGGGCGTGACGCTCAAATGGTATGGCGATTTGTTCAATGACAAAGCCATCTGGGAGTCGACGCGCAACACACTCATCGTCGCCACCACCTCGACGATCGTCTCGACGGTCATTGGGACGGCAGCGGCCATTTCGCTGCAACGTTATAACTTTCGGGGCAAGGGCTTTTCCGAAGCGACGCTCTACATTCCGGTCATCATCCCCGAAGTGGTGATGGGGATTGCACTGCTGGCGTTCTTTGGACAGACGGGGTTCACGCTGGGCCTGCCCACTATCATCATCGCCCACATTGCTTTCAGCATTCCTTTTGTAGCGCTGACGGTACGTGCGCGGCTGCAAGGCATGGACCGCGCTGTGGAAGAAGCCGCCATGGACCTGGGCGCCAACGAGGTGGTCACGTTCTGGCGCATCACGCTGCCGCTCATTATGCCGGGCGTGCTTTCGGGGGCGCTGCTGGCGTTCACACTCTCGCTCGACGACTATATCATCACGCTGTTCACGGCGGGCCCCGGCTCGACAACGTTGCCACTGCGCGTGTTTTCCATGCTGAAGCAAGCGGTGACACCCAAAGTCAACGCGCTTTCGTCGCTGTGGATCCTCGTGATCTTGATCGTGCTGGTGGCCTCGCAGCGGCTCGGGGCGCGTAAAACGTAATCAGCCATCAGTGATCAGTTCACTGACTGCTGGCAGCTTGTCGGACTCTTGCGCTTTGTACCTACCGTTCTCGCGAGATCAAGCTATCTTTCCGACAGCCTGCTAAAGGAGGTTGCCCAGCTTTAATCCGATCCCCAAAAAAACGATTCGACTACCGGACTGCCTGGCTAATGGGGGAACCATCTGGAGCACGTACATCCGCAGTCGAAGCTTGAGATGGCTCACCACCTAAAGGCTAGACTCAATTGTCCGACTCTTATCCGGCTTCTCCATAGACTATGCGAGGAGGAGGAACAATGCAAAAGTCAGTTCGATTCCTATCTGTTGTAACGTTCTTAGCGGTGGCCAGTCTGCTGCTCGCCGCGTGTGCCACTCCCACTCCCGCCGCTGCGCCCACACCCGTGCCGCCGACACCTGTGCCACCTACGGCCGTGCCGCCAACCCAGCCGCCGGCGGCTGTCGCTGCAACGGTGCCACCGACCGTAGCTCCTACTGCTACGTCAACACCCAAGCCGACCGCCGCGCCGCCTGTCGTCACATCGAAAGAGCTCAACCTGTACGCCTGGTCAGAATACGTTCCGCAAGAGTTGCTGGACGCTTTCGCCAAAGAGTACAAGGTCAAGGTCAACTATGACACGTATGCATCGAACGAAGAGCTGCTTGCCAAACTCCAGGCGGGCAAAACCAACTATGATGTGATCATCCCCAGCGACTATACGGTCGGCATCATGATCGCACAAAAGATGCTGGAGCCGCTGGACATGGACCACATTCCTAACTTTGTCAACGTAGACGACCCGTTCAAGAATCTCCCGTTTGACCCGGGTAACAAGTACAGTGTACCCTACCAATGGGGGTCTGTCGGCATTGCGGTGAACACCGCCAAAGTCAGTAAGCCGATCACTAAGTTTGCCGACCTGTGGGATCCGGCGTTCAAGGACAAACTCGTCGTGCTCGACGATGAGCGCGAGATCATCGGCATGGTGCTGCTCGTGCTAGGCTATGACAAGAACTCGACGGACCCGGCCCAACTGGAAGCGGCCAAGCAAAAACTCATCGAACTCAAGCCCAACATCAAGCTCTTTGATAGCGATAGCCCCAAGACAGCCTTGCTTTCGGGCGAGGCCGTCGCAGGTGTCGTCTGGAACGGTGAAGCAGCCTTGGCGCATCAGGAAAACGACAAGATTATTTACGTCCTGCCTCAAGAGGGCATGGGGCTATGGTACGATAACCTGGCAATCCCCACAGGCGCTCCTCATAAGGACGCGGCGACGGCGTTCATCGACTTTGTGCTGCGCCCAGAGATGAGCATCCTGATCACCAAGTTCTTCCCGTACTCTAGTGTCAACAAAGCCGCGCTCGAGCTGCTCAAGACCGCAGATCCGGCCACCTACAAACAGTACATGGAGTTCCCGGCCACCAACCCGCCCGCCGACGCGGTCAAGAATGGTAAAATCGTCATTGATGTGGGCGACGCAACCAAGCTGTGGGACAAGGTTTGGACAGAAGCGAAGGGGAGCAAGTAGAATCTATTACATGCTGCGTGTTCCGTGTCGCGCCTCCCCCCTGACGTAACACGGAACACGCAATTCGCCTCAACGTCGGGGGTCGCAAGAGAATCAAAAGCACGACACACAACACCACAGGAGATGCCTTTATGAAGGTTCTACTCATCGGCGTGGGCGGCGTAGGCGAAGCGATCGCCGTCACCGCAAAGCCACGGCCCTGGATACAGCAGATGGTCCTGGCCGACTATAATCCAAGGCGCACACAAGAAGTCCGAAAGAAACTCGGCAGCCGCAAGCGGTTCCCGGTCGAGCAGGTAGACGCCAACGACAAGCGGCAGATTGTAGCTCTAGCCAAAAAGCACGGCGTGGACTTGATCATGAACGCGGTAGATCCCGTGTTCAACGAAAAGATCTTTGACGCGGCATATTCTTTCGGCTGCCACTATATGGACATGGCGGCGACGCTTTCGTACCCCCACCCGACTGACCCCTATAGACAATGCGGCGTCAAGCTGGGCGACTATCAGTTCGAGCGCGCGGCCAAGTGGGAAAAGAAGGGCAAGCTCGCGCTCGTGGGAATGGGTGTGGAGCCGGGGCTTTCTGACGTCTTTGCCCATTATGCGGCCAAGCACTTGTTTGATGAGATTGACGAGATCGGCGTCCGCGATGGCGCAAACTTACAAGTGCGAGGTTATGCGTTTGCGCCCACCTTTTCCATCTGGACGACGATTGAAGAGTGCCTCAACCCTCCCGTGATCTGGGAGAAAGACAAAGGCTGGTTCACCACAGAGACGTTTTCCGAGCCGGAAGTGTTCGAGTTTCCCGAAGGCATCGGCCCGGTCGAGTGTGTCAACGTGGAGCACGAAGAGGTCCTGCTTGTGCCGCGCTGGATCAACTGCAAGCGCGTCACCTTCAAGTATGGCCTCGGCAACGAATTCATCGGCGTGCTCAAGACGATCAAGATGCTCAGGTTAGACAACAAGGAAAAGATCAGAGTCAAGGGCGTGGACGTCGCGCCCCGCGACGTGGTGGCGGCGTGCCTGCCCGATCCAGCGCGCCTGGGTGACAAGATGACCGGCAAGACGTGCGCCGGCACGTGGGTCAAGGGCACTAGAGATGGCCAGCCGCGCCAGGTATACATTTATCAGGTGGCCGACAACGAAACGACGATGAAGAACTACCGTGTGCAGGCTGTCGTATGGCAAACCGCCGTCTGCCCGG
>Ga0315268_10006887_pt1 | contig 12043 bp, 11 predicted proteins | sample C1_top_MG_FD_204535 | JGI IMG/M metagenome (GOLD analysis project Ga0315268, IMG submission 204535) | Sediment microbial communities from Yellowstone Lake, YNP, Wyoming, USA - C1_top | ecosystem: Environmental > Aquatic > Freshwater > Lake > Sediment | place: USA: Wyoming | collected 2017-08-01 | reverse complement strand
GCTTCTGCCGGCTTTCGCGATCCGGGTACTTTTTGCCGAACACCGAACGTAGCGCGTCGAGCACCTTGCCGCTGGCAAACGGCTTGTCCAGGTAGTCGACTACCTTGTAGCGCTCGATCGAGTCCTTGCGATGGCGGCCACCGCGGTAGATGCCGCTGATCATCAGGATCGGTAGATCAGGCCGCCGCTCGCCGTGACGGATGCGCTCGACCACCTGAAATCCGCTGATTCCCGGCAGCAGCACGTCGAGGATGACGAAGTCGAAATCGCGGCGGGCCAGCGCGCGCAGCGCCCACTCGCCATCCTTCTCGCAGACGACGTCGAAACCTTCGTCTTCCAGCAGGTCGGTCAGAAACTTCTGGACGTTCTCGTCGTCCTCGACGACGAGGATGGTCTTATTCACCATGGCGCGACAATAGCGGGGTCCGCCGGTCCGAGCAACTGCCTGCCCCACGGCGCGCAATTTGGTATATCTTTGCCTCAAGCAGGGAGGACGCGACGCAATGGAGTACCTGCTCGAAGTGATCTCGGGCGCCGAAAAAGGCGAACGCCATCGGCTGCCGCTGGGGAGTTACGTCGTCATCGGCCGGGCCGGCTCGGACCTGCAACACACCGTGCAGCTGGCAGCCGGCGGCGACCGCCTGCTGGGTGACGAGTTGCTCGCCATCGCCGAGCGCCACATCGCGGCGCGCAGCGACCGCGGCGCCTCGGTCCACCGCCTGGGTGTGCGCAAGCGCATGCCCGATGTCGACTTCGCGGACGCCGGCATCTCGCGCAACCATGCCATGATCTTTCACGACCAGCAGGGCGTCTCGGTCGTCGACCTGACGAGCACCAACGGTACTCACGTCAACGACGCGGTTGTCGCCGATGCCGATCTGCGCACCGGCGATGTGATCCGGGTGGGCCACACCGAACTGCGCCTGCTAGTCGTTGGGTGACGACGTCGAACAAGAGCTGTGCTGCTTGGGTGAAGTCGGTCGGGATTCACTCCCGACCGCCGAGGGGCTGGCCGACAGCCCCTTGAAAAGGTAGTTGGTCCGGCAACCGGACCCGGGGTATACAAGGCACCATGATCAGCGTCCTGTCGCGCGACGATCTCGCGGTTTTTACCATCCCCTCCCTCGACGCTCGACTGAATGCGATCCGGGACCAGGTGGCGCCCGCGCTGGCTGAGCTGGGTCGCGGCCTGATCGACGAACTCGCGGTGCGCACCGGCGAGGAGTTGCACGCCCACGCGGCCATCCACGCCAAGCACAAGAAAAATCCGCCGGACGAGACTTGGATCGCGCTCGGGCCGACGCCGCGTCAGTACAAGAAGGAACCCTACTTCGCGATCGGGGTCAGCCGCAACGCCGTGCATGTGCGGGTGCAGATCAACGAGGAGTGTCCGCGCAAGGTCGAGCTGGGCGAGGTGATCGTCGCACGCAGCCCAGAGCTGGCGCGCCACGCCCAGCACCTGGGCGCGCTGCGCAACTTCGAGGAGTGGGACTACGAGGGACTGCCCGACCCGGCACCGGCGGCGGAGCGTCTGTTCTGGTCGACTCTCGGCAATCGGCTGATCGGAAAAAAGACCGCCCGCTTCGACATCGGTGTCGGCTGGAAGGGCGCCGAGGCTCTACGCCTGAGCAAACAGCGCGTGGCCGAGGCCGTCGTCAAATTGATGCCGCTGTATCACTTCGTCGCTTTTGATCGCTGGCGCTTCTGACGGCCGTGACGTCGACGAAAATTGCATGAATTGATCGACCGACAGACCGATAAGTCTGCCGTCGGTACGCGAGAAGAAGAACTTTTCAGATCACTCTGCGGAGTCGAGGTACAAGAGCACTGCGCCGGCGACGCCGATGAGTGCGCCCGCGCCAAATGCGCCCAGGCCCAGCGGCATCTGCAGGTTGTCACCGGGATTGCTGAGGACGACCGCACCAACCACGGTGGCAACGGTGCCGACGCCGAGCAGCGACCAGCCGGTGATCGTCATCCAGGTCCAGTCCTTTTCGACAGGCGCGGTCGCCGGTTGCTCGACCGGCGCTGGCGCCGTCTCGGCCGGCTGGACCTCGGGCTGTGCCGCCGGTTGCGACTCGGCGGGCGGCGGCTCGGTCGGCTGCTCAGCTGGCTGCGACTCGGCTGGCGGGGTCGCCTCGGCCGGTGGGGTCGCCTCGGCCGGGGGTGTGGCCTCGGTCGGCTGGGCGGCGGTGTCGGTGGCAACCGGCGCGTCCTGGGCGCGCACCGGAGCCGTCAACAGGAGCGAGAACAGGGCCAGTGTTCCTAGCGCGTAAAGTGCTCTCATCGTGGTCCCTCGATCTGTTCGTCGATACGGTGCTGGCACTCTAGTACACCCCAAAAAAAACGCAACGTCGTGTGCGACCGCGTAGAACCGGTCGACGGATCAGGCGACGACCGCCGCGCGTCTTGTCTCGTCGACCGTTGCATGGTACCGGGACCGGAAGACTTCAGCGCGCCGTGTCGGCGCAAACGAGGCCAGATGGTGACCCCGCGCGCAGCGAAACGACCGCCCCGGCGGCGCCGCATCCTGGTGACCGGCTATCCTGGATTCATCGGCCGGCGCCTGGTCGAGCGCATTCTCGCCAGCGAGCCCGATGCCAAGCTCTATCTGTTGACGCAGGAAAAGTTCACCGGTCGCGCGCGGGCTTTGTTGGCCCAGTTGCCAGCGTCCCACGCTGCGCGCGCGCAGATCCTGCAGGGCGACATCGTCGCCATGGACCTCGGCCTGGCCGGCGCCGAGTATCGCGCGCTGACCGCCGAGGTGACCGATATCTACCACCTGGCCGCGATCTTCTACCTGGGCGTCCCCGCCGGCGAGGCGCGGCGCGTCAACGTCGACGGCACCCGGCAGGTGCTCGACCTGGCTCGAAATTGCCGGCGCCTGCAACGGTTCAACCACTTTTCGACCTGTTACGTCTCGGGTGATCGCCTCGGCGTCATCGAGGAGGACGAGCTCGACTGCGGCCAGCACTTTCGCAACCACTACGAGCGGACCAAGTTCCAGGCCGAGCAGCTGGTGCAAGCCGCCGCATCCGAGCTGCCGGTCACCATCTTCAGACCCTCGATCGTGGTCGGCGATTCGCACACCGGCGAGATCGATCGCTTCGACGGCATCTACCACATCGGAATGCTGGTGATGGCGTCGCCGGTCGCGGTGCCGCTGCCGCTACCAGGCGAGGCAGTGGCGCCGGTCAACATGGTGCCGGTCGACTTTGTCGCTGCTGCCTGCCACCACATCTCGACCGACCCGCGCGCCATCGGTCGTACTTTTCACATCGTCGACCCCAGCCCGCTCTCGTCGCGCCGCGTGTTCGAGCTGTTCAGCGCGCGCAGCGGCAAGCGGTTGCCGCGCTGGCGCCTCAATTACCGGCTGACCCGGGCCCTGCTCCACGTGCCCGGTCTGGAGAAGCTGGCGCGCCAGCCGGCGCAGGCGCTCGAGTACCTCAATCACCTGGCGATCTACAACTGCCCCAACACGCTGGAACTGCTCGACGGCAGCGGCATTCTCTGTCCGCGCTTCGAGACCTACGCCGATAACCTGATGCGCTACGTGCGGCGCCACCTGAAGGCGCGCGCTGCCTCCAAGGCGCTGGCTGCCGACGACCCACTCGACCGTTAATGCTGCTTGGATGAATAAAAGTAACCCGCCTCATCTGGACCGAGAGGACGACCGATGCCGCAACCGTTGCCGCCCGATGCCCTGCGCTGGACGCTCGACCCCAACTCGCTCGACCTTGGCGAACCGGGCAGCGCGGTTGCCCGACCCGGTGCGCTGGGCCAGCAACGCGCACTGCGCGCGCTCGATGTCGGCCTCGGCATCGCCGAGCGCGGTTTCAACCTGTTCGTGGTCGGCCTGCCCGGTACTGGCCGCACCTCGACCGTGCGGACCGAACTCGGCAAACGCGCTGCCTCCGAGCCGGTGCCTGACGACTGGGTGCTGCTGTACAACTTTGACGAACGCGACCGGCCCCGCGCGATCCGGATGGCGCCGGGCACCGCCAACAAGCTGAAAAAAGCAGCCGACGGTTTTGTCGAGCGGCTCGAGACGACCATCCTCAAGGCGTTTGAGACCGAGTCGTACCACCGCCGACGCGAGGCCATCGCTGGCGAGCACGAGGCCAAGACCGACACCGCACTGGCTGACGTCGAGGCCGAGGCTGAACGGCGTAGCTTCTCGCTGCGCCGGACGCCCTCCGGCATCACCCTCGGCCCGCTGCGCGACGGCGTGCCGCTGACCGAGGAGGATTTCAATGCGCTGGCGCCCGCAGAGCGCGAGCGTATCGAGAGCGAGAGCGAGGTGCTGGAGGAGATGCTCGATGGTTCGGTCCGGGTCATCCGCCAGCTCGAGCGCGAGACCGAGGACGTGATCGAAAAGCTCGACCGCGAGGTGGTGCAGGCCGCGATCGACCCCGAACTGACCGAGCTGAAGAGCAAGTTTGGCGAAATCGCCGGGCTGCCCGAGTACTTCGATCAGGTGCGCGCCGATATTCTCGACTGCATCGAAGCCTTCAAGCCCGCGCCCGAGGCGCCGCCCGACGAGTCGGGTGAGGAAGAAGTGCCGGTGCAGCAGATGCAGGTCAGCTTTGGCGAGGACGACCTGCCGCCGACCATGCGCTACAAGGTCAACGTCTTTGTCGACAACAGCAAGCTGACCGGCGCGCCGGTGATCGAAGAGACCCACCCGACGCCGTTCAACCTGCTCGGCCGGGTCGAGTATCGAATGCGCGGCGGCGAAACGCTGACCGACTTCACGCGCATCAAGCCCGGCGCGCTGCACCGCGCCAACGGCGGCTACCTGCTGGTCGACGCGATCGAGCTGCTGCGCGACGCCAACGCCTGGGAGGGGCTCAAGCGCGCGCTCAAGAACCGCAAGGTCGAAATCGAGGATCCGGGCGAGGCTGGCCGCATGGTGTCGATGGCCTCGCTCCGGCCGGAGCCGATCCCGCTGCGCACCAAGGTGGTGGTGGTCGGCACGCCCGACGTCTACTACCTGCTGTCCCGCAACGATCCCGACTTTGGCAAGCTGTTCAAGGTCAAGGTCGACTTCGACACCGAGGTGCAGCGCAACGAGGCCAACCTGCAGGGCTACGCCCGCTTCATCTGCGGCCTGGCGCACGAGGAGAAACTGCTGCCGCTGGCACGCTCGGGCGTCGCGCGCGCGGTCGAGCACGCGGCGCGGCTGGCGTCGCGGCGCGACAAGCTGGCGACGCTGTTTGGAGAGATCGCCGACCTGTTGCGCGAGGCCAGCTTTTACGCGACGGCTCGCAAAGCATCCCAGGTCGAGGCGAGCGACGTGCGCGCGGCCCTGGATGCGCGCACCGAGCGCGAGGCCTTTCTCGAGTTCAGACTGCGCGAGGAGATCGAGAACGGCATCGTGCGCATCGATCTGACCGGCGAGCAGGTCGGCCAGATCAACGGCCTGACCGTCGTCGACCTGGGCAGCTATTCGTTCGGTCATCCGGCGCGGGTGACCGCCACCACCGGTTTCGGCCGCGACGGCGTGATGGACATCGAGCGCGAGACCGAGCTGGGTGGCCCGATCCACACCAAGGGCGTCCTCATCCTGTCCGGTCTGATCGCCAATCGCTTTGGCAGAAACCGCGCGCTCCACTTCACCGGCCGCATCTGCATCGAACAGAGCTACATCCCGATCGACGGCGACAGCGCGTCGCTGGCCGAGGCGTGCGCCCTGCTCTCCTCGCTCGGTGGCTTTGCCATCGCCCAGCGCTTTGCCATCACCGGCTCGATCGACCAGTGGGGCACGGTGCAGGCGGTCGGCGGCACCAATGACAAGCTCGAGGGATACTTTGCGGTGTGCCGGAGCCGCGGCCTCGACGGCACCAACGGTGCGATCATCCCGCAGAGCAATGTCGAGGAGCTGATGCTGCGCGAGGAGATCGTGGAGGCCTGCCGCCAGGGCAAGTTCTCGATCTACGCGGTCTCGACCCTCGAGCAGGCGCTCGAGCTGCTGTGCGGCCGGCCGTTCGGCAGTGCCGACGCCAGCGGAAATTTCCCGGCGGGCACGCTCGGCCACGACGTGGCGACCGCCCTCGATCGATTCAGCGAGATCTGGCGCCGGCAGCGCGCCAGGTGATCAGGCCGGCCGGGCGATGATCATGATGCGCGGCGAATCGACCTGCCACGGCGACAAGTCGACGTTGCCGTAACACGCCTCGACCACGAGACCGGCCGTGGCAAACACCTGCAGCAGCTGGTCGCGAGTCCACTGGCGGCGGCACAGCGTGCGCTGCTCGGAACCTACCAGGCTGTCGTCGGCACCGAGGCGGCGGCAGCGGACCGTGGTCGTCAGCACACGCTGGCTGCGGTCGTACCGTTCGCGGCGGTCCACCAGCAAGGTACCGGCGCTGCGCGGAAGCGCGCGCCGTTCGAGACCTGAGAAGTCAGGTTCGTCAAGCGTGGTGCTGGTCGGCATTGGCGCGAACAGATCGCAGGCGAAGCGGCCCGTGTCCGCCAGCTGCGCCCGCGCGTTGCGCAGCAGGTCGGTCAGCCCGGCCTCGTCCAGGTGCTGCAGCAGGTTGAACGGAGCGATCACCAACCCGAAGCGCTTGCCCTGTTCGCGGTAGTTGCAGGCGTCGCCGGGCCGGATCCGGATGCGCGCGACGATGTCCCGGGACAGCTCGAACATGTTGTGCCGTAGCCGTTCCAGCATCGCCGGCACGGCGTCGACACCAGTCACCAGGTACCCAGCGCGGGCCAGCTCGAGCGTGATGCGGCCAGTACCACAACCGAGCTCGAGGACGGTCTGGGGCTGGGCTCGCGCAGCGACCGCCAGGTAAAACGCGAAATCGCCGCGGTAGCTCCCGTGCTCCAGCTCGTACAGCTGCGGATTCTCGTAGAGGTCGGTTCCGTCGACGAGCACGCGTGGCCCCGCGCTGCGCTACAGCTCGCGCCGCTGCATGCGGTCTGCGATCAGCTCGCCCACCCGCAGCGCATTGGCATGGATGGTCAGCGTGATCGGCACCCCGCCCGAGCTGGGCATGAAGCTGCCGTCGACAACATACAGGTTGTCCACCTCGTGGCTGCGACAGCTCGGGTCCAGCACCGAGGTAGCGGGATCGGTCCCGAAGCAACAGGTGCCGCCCTGCAACACATAGGTGGCGCCGCCGCGCGTCAATGTCTCGACGCTGTCGGCGCCCATGGCGCGAAACAGCTCGCTCGCCCGGTCCGCCAGAAAACCGGCCACCTCGAGATTGCGCGGATGCTGGACCAGCGTCACCCGGGCCACCGGCGCACCCCACACGTCGCGCACGGTGGCGTCGACCTCGACCCGCGTCGTGGCATTGGGCACGAACTCGGCGAAGATCTCGGCCTCGAGCGTCTTGCCTTCGAGAAATCGACGGCGCAGGCCCTGCTTGAGCGCCGGTCCCCAGGTCAGCTTGTTGCCGCGCACGGCCACCCGCTCGGCATTGAAGATCGGGTTGGGGTGGACCAGGTCGAAGCGGATGGTACCGCCCTTGAGCCGCGTGCCGCCCTGCTCGTACAGGTAAAAGTCCTGCACCGATCGCCCAAGCCAGGGCAACCGGTCATCAAAGCCCTCGATGGCAGCGCCCGCGCCGCGGCGCAGCAACTCGGCCTCGACGTGAGCAAAGGTGCTGAAGCAGAGGTGGCGGCCAACGCGATCGCCGTTGTTGGCGAGACCGCGCGGAAACTTGCGCGAGCGCGAATTGAGCAGCAGGCGCGCGCTCTGGATGGCGCCCGCCGCGACGCACACGACACGCGCATCGACCGTGGTGCGCTGACCGGAGCGGTCCATCAGCAGTGCACCGCTGGCCCGCCCCTGGTTGTCCGTCGTCACCTCGATCGCGCAGCGGTTGGCGACGATCCGGCAGTGGCCGGTCGCGATCGCCTTGGGCAACAGCGCGGACAGTGCGCTCGACTTGGCACCCGTCTCGCAACCGTAGTTGCCGCACAGACCGCTGTAGGTGCAGCGCGGCCGGCCGTCGTAGGCACGCGACAGGATGGCACGCGGGGTCGCGAACGAATGCCAACCGAGCTTGCCGGCGGTGGCGTCGAGGTGGTGTGCGATCGGATGCTCGAGCAAGGCGGGCAACGGATAGTCGCGCAGCCGTGGCAAATCGAACGGATTTCCGTCGCTGCGGCCAGAGACACCGAGCAGCACTTCGGCGCGGTCGTAAAAGGGCTCGAGGTCACGCGGCCCGATCGGCCAGTCCTGCACCTCGCCGCCCGCGACTGCGCCCAGCACCGAGCGCAATCGATAGTCCTGCTCGTGCATCCGATAGAAGTAGCCGCTCATGTGCACGGTGCCACCGCCCACGCAGCAGGCGGTCCAGCCGTCGTTGGTCTTGTGAAAATCGCCGTCCGCCTGGTGCCGCATCAGGTTGGGCTCGTCGCTGACAAACGGCACGAAGAAGTTGCGACGACACACCTTCAGCTCGTCGCGCGAGAAGTCGGCGAGGGTGTAAAAGTGGCCCTTCTCGACCACGATCACATCGACGCCCCGCAGCGCCAGCGCCAGCGCTGCGGCCGCGCCGCCCGCACCCGAGCCGATCACCAGCGCATCGCAGCGAAGCGTGGCCACGGTCACCGCCTCCACGCGCGGTCGTCGGCCGGTGCCCAGCGGACCGGCTTGAAACCGACATAACGCCAGCCAACGCCATCGCGGTTGCCGCCGTGCACCGGATCGCTCAAGAAGCCCTCGAGCACCAGCACCAGCATCAGGTGGATGAACCTATCACCATCGAACCCGCGTCTGCGGTCGGCCCGAACCAGCGTCAGTACCTGCTCGCGCTGGTCGTCGGTCAGCTCGCTGAAGCGCGCGGCCGCGTGTTGCTGCGCGGCGGCATCCAGCGCCTGCAACCCGTTCTGGGCGACCGACCGCAGCAGGTCGAATTCGGGCCGGGCCAGCTGGCCCTCGATGAATTCGACGCAGCCAGCGTCGCTGGCACCCGGGCCGTCGTCACCGGGCAGCAGATGTGCGCACAGCGCATCGAGCGCCTGGTGTTGCGCGGGGGCAAATGTCGCTGCCGCCGCTGCGGTTGGTCGCCGACAGCCAGAAAGCAAAGCACCGGTGGCCAGCGCCGCGCTCAACGCCGACAGCTGGGCCAGAAATTCGCGCCGGTCAATCTGCATGGGCCACCCCGCCCCCGCGTGCTTCGATCCGGTGACACGCGCCGCACGCGCTGCGCAGGCGGTCGACGTACAGACAGTCGATCGCCGCCGGGGAGAGTGCCGGTGCGCTGCTCGGCTGGGTTGCCGGCACCTGGTGGCAGCGCTGGCAGCGCAGCTCGTCGCGGCGCAGGTTGATATAAGTGCAGCGATGACGTTCGAGGCCGCGCGGCGGAGTCGCCGCGTGGCAGCCGGCGCAGGCTTGGCTGGCGTCGCCCAGCGCGAGCGGTCGCTGCAGATCACGGCGCAGCGTGAGCAGATAGGCGACCAGCGGGGCCGCGATCTCGGGCCGCAGGTCGAGCAACGGGCCAAAGGGCGGCATCTTGGTGGTCGGCCCGAAATAGGCGAGCGGATCGCGCAGCAGGCGCAGCATTGTTGCCGGTTCAAACCGGCCGCTGTCGTCGAGGTCGGGCCCATAGCCGCCTTGCCGGTCCGCAGCTTGAGTCATGCCGGCAGTGCGGTGGCAGGTCATGCAACCGAGTTCCTCGTACAACAACAATCCGCGCGCCACCGCGCCGCCATCGTCCCCCTTCGGGGACTTCCCAGGGTCGTCGACGCTGCCCGGAACGTGGCAGAGCGAGCAGCGCGACTGCCGCCACAGCTTGTCCTCGAGCCGGTACCGTCCCTGCGCGGTGTGCGCACGCTCCTGGTCGAGGGCGCGGCCATCGCCACCGTGGCAGCCGACGCAGCCGACCACGAACGGCGGATGTTGCGACAGGTCGAGCGAGTGCAGCGCGGTCGCGCCGGTTGCCAGGTCAAAGTGGCAGGTCAGACAGCGCTCGACACCCGCGCTGGTGCGCACCTCGACCACGCCGGCCGGCACCTCGACGCCCCGGCTGCGCAGCACGGCCTGCTGCCGCCGCCACGGTGCGCGCGCCTCGCGCACGATCGCGCTGGCGACGACGATCGCCAGCACGCTGCTGGCGACCACCAGTGCGAGCTGCCAGGCGCGGTTCATGGCGCGCCTCCACCGTCCCACGGCTGCCAGGGCCAGAAGAATTGCCACGCCGGGCCGCGACAGCAGCCGCCGACCAGCGTGAAGACCAGGTAGGCCCCGAGCAGCAGCGCAAGCAGCGCCACGCCCGCTGCGCTCCAACGCCGCTGCCCGAGACCGGCAAGCAGCGCCGCCAGGGCGCCGACGATCAGCACCAGCGTCGCCGGATCGAGCCCAATCACACGCGTCGCGCCGCCGAGCCAGAGCGCGAGACCGCTGGCGGCGACAAATGCTCCGACCAGCGGCGCGATCAGCGCGATCGGCCAGCCGGCATCGGCAAACCAGCGACCGGTGCGCGCACCGCGGCGATCGAGCAGCGGCAGCAGCAGCAATCCGATCAGCAGCGCCAGCGGGAACAGCACCGCGCCCGACCAGGCCGAGTAGCTGACCATCTCCTGCATGCCGACGAAGTACCAGGGCGCTTTCTCCGGATTGTCGGGTTGGGTCGGGGACGCCAGCCCGGCCAGCGGCGCATCGACAATAAACGCCATCGCGATCGCCAGCGCGCTGACTGCGATCGCCAGCACCGCCTCGCGGATGGCCAGGTGCGGCCAGGCGTCGACCAGCCGAGACAGCTGCGGTGTCGGCTTGGTGATCTCGGTCAGCGACGGCAACGGGTCGAACGCGCTGTTCGGCGCCGCCGCGCCCGAGGGCTGCGTCACCGGCAGCAGGTCAAAACCGCCAAATCGCGCGACCTCATCGGCGGCCCGCGCAGGCCGAGGCAGAGCGCTCGGTGGCTGCGTCGCGTTGTGCTGACGACGGCGGCGCTTGCTCATGGCCGCTCCTCGTCGTTGCGGGCCAGACCGCCATCCTTGCGCAGCCGCCACAGATGATAGACGACCAGCGCGCCGATCAGCGTCGGCAGCAGCGCCACGTGCAAGACATAGAACCGCAGCAGCGAGTGCGCGCCGACCACGTCGCCACCCAGAAACAACCGTTTGAGCCAGGGGCCGATGCCCGGCCAGAGCGCGACCATGTCGGCACCGACAGTGCACGCCCAGTAGGCAGTCTGGTCCCAGGGCAGCAGGTAGCCGGTGAAGGCAAACGCGAGCACGGTCACCAGCAGTGCCAACCCGACCAGCCAGTTGAACAGCCGGCGGCCGCGGTAAGCGGCGTTGAGATAGACGCGCAGCAGGTGCAGCCCGACCACGATCAGCAGTCCGTGAGTGGCCACCCGGTGCAAGCGGCGCGTCAGGTCGCCAAACGGCACCACCGCCACGATGTCGCGCACGTCGTCATAGGCCTGGGCCGGTGTCGGCGTGTAGTGCAACATCAGCAGCAAGCCGCTACCGAACAGCAGCAGCAACAACGCGATCGCGCTGACGCCGAGGCCGAACGTCGCGGTCGGCCGCAGCGAGGTCGCAAACACGCGCGCCGGGTGCAGGTGCAGCACAAAGCTGCGCCGGCCACTGACCTTTGCCGTCTCAGCCACGGTCGCCCCCTGGCTCGAGGAAGGTGCCGCTGACCACGGTCGCCGCCGGATCGACGAACAGCGCGTTGCCGATGGCGCGCACCTGCAACCAGTCGAGCGGCCGCGCCGCCGGCAAGGTCAGCGGCGTCCCGACCCCGTCGAAGGTGCTGCCGTGGCAGGGGCAGACGAAGCCGTCGCCGCGCCGGCGCACCGTGCAACCGAGGTGGGTGCAGCGCGCGCTGATGGCAGCCACGCCGCGATCCTCGACCACGACGTAGATCGGTGCGTCGGGCAGCAGCCGCCAGGTGCCGGGTACGAAGTCGCCGCGCTCACCCAGGTAAATGAGCTGGCGCTGCGACCGCAGCGGCGACAGCAGACGCGCCGCTGCATAGGCGGCGCCACCGGTGGCTACCGCCAGCACCGCCAGCGCGGCGTCGATCAAGAATATCCGTCGCGGGTGCCCGTCGCCGGTGGCGTCATCTGGCATG
>Ga0315268_10006885_pt1 | contig 12044 bp, 11 predicted proteins | sample C1_top_MG_FD_204535 | JGI IMG/M metagenome (GOLD analysis project Ga0315268, IMG submission 204535) | Sediment microbial communities from Yellowstone Lake, YNP, Wyoming, USA - C1_top | ecosystem: Environmental > Aquatic > Freshwater > Lake > Sediment | place: USA: Wyoming | collected 2017-08-01 | reverse complement strand
ACGACGAGGACGGCCTCGCCGCCGCCATCCAAAAGTACGTGCTCGATAGCAAGGAAAACTGAGGGGGGCGGCCGGTTGCGCCGCCCGGGCGGAGTCAGCGCTGCTCAATCACCTCTGTACCGGGGGGCGGAGTGAACCGGAAGAGGGAGGGACTGAGCGCGACATTCCGCTCGATGTGCTCAAACCGAAACTCCATCGTGCTGCGATCGGGATAGACAACGGTCAATCGCCGGATGTCGTATTCGGGCGTCAATTCCATCAGGACCTCGCGATAGTCCTCCTCAAGGCCGCGCTTGGGAAAAGCCCGCAGCACATGATTACCCGCATCATGCGGCACTTCCGCATCCGCCATCTCGATCCGGCTGAAGGCCTTGCGTAGATTCAGCCGCGAGAGCAAGAGGCGAAAGGGCACGCGCACATCTTCGCTTGATTTGACCGGCGCCCGGCTGAGCTGCTTTTCCTCGGGAATATAGAGAAGCAGTTGTTTCCCATCGGAAAGGAAGAGCTTGGGAACGGGCTCGCGATAGTCCCAGCGCATCAGCCCGCCGCGCCCGAAGTAAACGATGCCGGATTCGATCCGTGTCCGGCCGCCCAGGGAATAGGTTTGCGCAAAGCTGGCGCGCAAGGCGCGCACGTTGCGGTAGCTGGATTCGACGCGCCGGACGAACTCGTCGGCCTCGGCGTTCCGGCCGCCCCCCTCCTGGCCGAACGGGACCGCCGGCGAAAAAGCGAGTCCTGCGCAGAGCACCACCCACGAAAGCAGGCTGGAAGAGGTGAATTTACTTCTTGGGCGCCTGGGCATGGGGTGGTTGTCCTTGAAGCCCGCGCAAAGCACCGAGTGCTTCGGCGTTGTGAGGGTCCGTCTTCAATCCTTCCTGGTATTCCTGAATCGCCTGCGGGACGTCCGCGTGCGCGGCATAAACGGCCGCCAAGCCGAAATGTGCGCGACTGTCATAAGGGTCGATCCCCAGCGCCTGGCGAAAGTACCGGATGGCCGCCGGGCGCTCCCCTGCGTCGGCTTCGATTTTTCCGAGTGCCTCGCAGGCCTCGGCGGTCGCGCCTCCCTGGAGCGACTGAAGGAATTGCTCCCTTGCCTCGGCAACCCGGCTCTCTCGCAGGTAGAGCAGTCCCAGTTGATTGCGCGCGTGCGGGTTCAGCGGCCCAACCGCCACCGCCGCGCGAAGCTGGAGTTCCGCCTCCGGATATCTTCCCATCTCCATGTACAGGGCTCCGAGATTCAGGTGCGGGTCCACGTACTTGGGGAGCAAGCGGATCGCCTGCTGGTAGTAATCCACGGATTCCTTCCAGCGCTTCTGCCTCGCACGGACCAAGCCAAGATTGTTCAAGCTGATCGCATTGGGGCCGTGCCGAAGGGTCTCCAACCACTCTTGCTCGGCGGCCTGCGCGTTCCCGGTATTCCAATATACCGCGCCCAGGTTCACACGAAAGCCTACGGCCTCGGGTGAGTCCGCCAGGGTCCGCTGGTAGAAGATAACATCATTCCGCCAGTCCCCGTTGCGGGTCATGATCCGCACGACACAGAGGGCGGCGGTAATTCCCAGCGCCCCGGCTACAACACTGCGCGCTCGGCTGCGGCCGGCGATTCGCTCCCAGAGCCGCAGGAGAGCCCACGCGGCAATCCAACAGAGCCCTACCGACGGCAAATACAGGTAGCGCTCCGTTAACACGTTGATGGCGAGCCACCGCGCGTTCAGCACCGGCGCCAACGTCGCAAAGAACCAGAGAAGCCCGAACGATGCCGCCTTCTCCCTGCTCCAGAGGAAAACAAACAGCCAGGCGCATAACGCCAGCGCCGCGACGCCTGCGATCACACGAGGGTCGAGCGGCGTGGTGCTTTTGTGAAACATGTAGAAAGCGTTCAGATGGGCGGGCCAAACCATCTTCCACAGGTATTGCTCGATCAGCGCGAAGGCGGAGAGAAACGCTTCGTACCAGCTCACCTGGGGTAGCTGAAGAACCGGCACGACCTCGCCGAAGGACCGCGCGCGAAAGAGGAGATAAGCCCCCGCCAGCAGCCACAGGAAAATGTAGCGCGCCACTTTTTGCGGCCAGGTCGTTTCGTGGCGGTCCGCACGATAGAAGTGTTCATAGACCGTCGCCAGAACCGGCAGGGTTGCGGCAGGCTCCTTTGAAAACAGGGCGAGGACAAAACTCACCGTCATGCCCAGTTGCGCCCCATCGGACCGCCGACCGCCAGGCCTCGCCACGGCAAGGTTAAACCCGAAGGTCAGCAGAAAGAAAAACGCAAGCTCCAGGTCGGTGACTGCCGCGATCCAGGCGACGGCCTCGCTGTGGATGGGGTGAAGCGCAAAGAGGAGCGACGCGAAAAAAGCCAAAGGGCGGCTCCCAAATATCTTCAGCGAAACCCAGAAGAGCAGGCAAACAACACCCGCGTTGATCAGGATATTGGCCAGGTGGTACGGAAAACCCAGGGGGCCGAAAAGCTGGTAGAGGATCAGGTACCCGAACGTCATCATCGGCCGGTAGTAATTGGTGACGCCCTGCGCCCCGACATAAGACCAGACGTTCGAGCCGAAGATCTCGCGGAGGTGGGAAAAATCGCGGAGGTAAGGGTTTCCCAGCACTTGCCGGTTATCATCGTGAATGAAGCCGTTCAGAAGGGTATTCAGATACGGGACGACCGCGCAGAGGATGAGGAAGCCCATCAGGGCGGCGTCGGAGGGATTCGCCAGGCCCTTGAAGCGCTCGCGCGACGGCGTGGGCTCCCGGGAACCGGTACAGGGCTGGAGAAGTTCAGAATCCACAAGCGTCCCTTATTCTTTTTCCGACCGGACTCAGGCCCCCCCCTCCCTGGGTTCCAGATGACCGCGTCGTCCCTTCGCGCCGCTCCTTCAAGGACGTTCCTCGGCCTTGGTGGTGACGTTCGATGCGGACGCGTCCAGCCAAGGGAGCCTGGCGGCCCACGCCGCGGGCACCGGGACGCCCATGCGAATATCCGCGAAGCGCCGGAAGAGGAAGTTTGCCAGCCAGTACGAGAGCGGCGCGAGGATGAGTCCCGCCAGGATATCCACGAGATAGTGGTAGCGGAGATAGACGGTGGACACCCACAAGCTCAAGATCAGCGGGGAGAGAACCCAGAAAAGGCGGCGCGAGTTCCGGTAAGCGTATAACCAGACGACGAACGAGATCGCCACGTGCATGCTGGGGAACACATCCCTTTTGATACGGGCGAAATCCATGAACTCCACCTGGCGGTTGAAGATGGCCAACGACTGATCGAGAGGGACCGTGTACCGGTCGCGAAGACTATAGAGTGGCCCGATGGCGGGAACCAGAAGGTAACCCAGCAGGCCCAAGAAGCAAACCACCATCAGGCCACTCATCATTTCACGGAAGCGTAAGCGCGGCCGGGCGAGATAAATAAAGCAAGCCACAATCGGGATGTTCAAAACGTGATAGAAGTAGGCAAAATCCATCCAAGCCGTCAGCCGGGGCCTGATGATGCGCTGCAATGCCACGCTCGCCTGGAACCCGAAGAGTTTCTGGTCCCAGGCCATCAGGGCCGCATCCCGGTCATGTTGAATCAGGAGATGGGTGGCGTCTCCCCACAACGAGTAGTACATCAGCAAAATGACCAGGAACGGGAACCAGTCACGAAAGATTTCCCAGTAGGGGCGGATGAACTCCAGAGGGTTGCCCGAGGAACCCTGCGGATGGGCGCCTCCCGCCACAAAGTAATGGACCAGCTCCTTCGCCATCAGAAGGGCCATGGCCGGAATCACGATCAGGACGTCGGCGGGGCTAACATTCTGGCGCGCCAGTTCGCGGAACACGATGCGGAGGAAGAGGTTGATCAGGAAAAACGCCAAGGCCACGAAATCTTCCAGGCGGAGTCGAAGGGCCAGGCGCGGGCTATTGGGCATAGAGCCCCTTGAGCGCTTCAAATCGTTTCCGGACGTCCGCGGGGAAAGAGAACTTCCCCGTCTCATTCAAGACGGCCACGGCACGCCGCCGCTGTCCCGTGAGGAAATACACGTGAGCGAGCCCTTCCACGGCGGCCTGGTTGCCGGGATAGAGTTGCAGCACGCTCAAGAAGGTCCTCTCAGCCTCCGGGTAATTCTTCTCGGCGATCAGACTCATGCCGCGCAGGATGTAAGGCGCCGCGTACCCGCGGTTTTGCCCGATGAGCTGGTCCGCCATCTGAATGACCTGAGGGTAGTGGCCGAGATAGAAATGACATAGCGCGAAGCGGTACTCATCGTTTTCGTCGAGCGCGCCGCCGCTGAGGTGCTGGAAGGCAGGCCTGTCCGCCAGGAGGGAATCGAACTGACGGGCGTACAACTTGCTCTGGGCCAAGGCGCGCCAGTAGGAAAGGTTGCCGGGCCTCAATTCAACAGCGCGGAGGGCATCCAGATAGGCCTCGCCGGTCTGCCCCTTGCTCATGTAGCTCTCGCTTCCCCAGTAGTACACCTCGGCAGCCGTGTCGAAGCCCACGTTCCAAGCCCCCAACCCGCACAAGGCGGCCATCACCGCGTAAAGGGAAAACTGGACCCCCTTCGGTTTTCGAAGGCCGTCCTCACGAGGAAGAAGCCACAAGCTGGCCACGGCCTTGGCCCCCAGCAGACCCAGGAGGGCAAGACAGACCACTTTGAGCGCTTCCCAGAAGATGAAGTGGGCTGCTTCCATGAGACGACAACCTCGCAATGGAAAGTTCCCTACTGGAGGAGCCGAAAGTCAACCTTGCTCTCCGGCGCCAGCGCCGCGCGGCCATCCGGGGTAAGGGTATAGGGTACCCCGGAAGGGTCCTTGGGCACAGCCTTCAGCCACCCGGCCGCAACCAATTCCTGAAACGAGTGCGCGGGATGTCCCGCTTGCCGCCGATAGCGGTCCAGCCCTTCGTTCAGGCGCTGGAGCTGCTCTTGCGCATCGAGGGCCATCAAGTGCTCTTCGGCACTCTTCCGGATCGAGTCGGTTTCCGCCTGGCGGGCAATCTCGGACCACAGAAATCTCGAGGTCTGGACTTCTCCGCCCTTGGCGGCAACCATCGCGGCGAGCACTTCCATCCAGATCACGGCACCCGGCCGTTGGCTTCCCGCTCGAAAGATCCGCGCCGCCTCAGGGTAATCCTTGAGGTCCCAGTAATAGATGAACCCCAGGTCCTCCCAGAGGCGCCAATAATCGGGATTGGCGACGATCCCTCGCCTCAGCAGCGCCGAGGCCTCCTCCGGTCTACCCGCGCCGCCCGGGGGCTTTTCGGCCAGAAAGATCGAACCAAACCGGTAAGCAACCAGGAGCTGAGGATCCAGGTCCGTGGTGATCCGGAGCAGAGGTCCCAGCATGTCAAAGCGCGTCACGTTCGCCATGCGGCGGCGGCCGAAGTACTGTACGACACGCGTCCAATAGATATCTGCCAGCAGCCCCTCGTACCCCAGAGAGAGGCGGCGCAAGATGGTCCCGGAAGGCAGGTAGAGCACGTCGGTCAGCTCCCGCTCGGGACCGCGCTCCGCGTCAATGCTCTTCTGCAAGGGCCACAACAGCAGCAGGCCACTGACGATGATGAACGAACACATTCGCCGGGTCCAGAGACGCCGGGCCCCGGGAGTCGCATCCTTCATCGGAATTCCCGCTCCTCGAAGATCAGGACCGCCGCGGAAATCAGGACCGTAACGTACAGCGCCGCATAGCAGGTATTGGACACCAGGAGATACGAGGGCACACTTTCACCGTGGGCCGCACGGGCAATGAAATTGAAATCGCCGAAGTTGGGCAGCAGGTAATACAAGGTGCTGGTCAACATCTCGAGCGCGCGGCTCTGGCTTTCCTGTCCAAACCATCTGATGTCTCCCAAGAGATTCCCGATGACGTACAGGCAGAAAGTGAATACCGCCGAGAGGATGGGGGTCGAGATACAACTGAAAAAGATGGCCACGGCGACGACCAGGGCGAATTGCAGCAAGATAAAGCAAATGGCCCCGAGCGGAACCAGATCGGCGGCCTCCAGGCGCCGCTTTTCATACAGCAGCGCCAGGTAGAAGCCCGAGGTCATAATCAGGGTATTGACCAGCAGCGTCAGCAGGAGGCCAAAATACTTTCCGACGATAAACTCCGCCCGAGTCACCGGCTTGGAAAGGATGTTGTAGATCGTTCGGCGCTCGATTTCCTTGGAGACCAATCCAATGCCGATAAAGATGGCCATCAACAGGCCAAACACGGAAATGGAGCTTAAGACCAGATTCACCAGGATGATCTCTTCGATCCCCACGGAAATCGTGCCGAAGAGGATGGCGGCCGCAATCAAGAGGAGCGCGAAGACGATGAGGTTATAGAGGACTCGCTCCCGCACCGATTCCTTGAAGGTATGGCGCGCGATCGTGGCCACCCGCCGCACCGACCCCATGAACCTACCCTCCCGAGGAAACAATGCCCTTCTCGCCGGACCCCTCGACGGGAGCGGCGACTTTCTTCATGAAATAATCTTCCAGAGACATCTTCACGGGATTGAGAGAAACGATCTTGCCCTGCCCGCGGAGCACGACCTCCAGCACCCTGGAGATATCCGTGGCGCTCGGAATCTCCAGCCGCACGCGCGCCCCGGTTTTGACCGTCGAGCACGTCAAGGGGAGCAACTCCCTCAGGAGTTCCGGGGAAGGGTCTTCCAGGGTGAGTTCTGTCAGGGAGATGCCGAGGCTCAGAATTTTGTTCAGTTCGCCGCAGCCCTGCAGCCGTCCACGGTTGAGAATTGCCACGCGGTCGCACAGGGCTTCGGCATCCGAGAGGATGTGCGTCGAGAAGAAGACCGTCTTTCCTTCAGCCTTCAGGCGGAGAATGAGGTCGCCCGCTTCGTGCCGCCCCAGCGGATCCAGGCCAGACATCGGTTCGTCCAGGAACACCACCTGGGGATCATTGATGAGGGCTTGGGCAATCCCCAATCTCTGCACCATGCCTTTGGAAAACTTACGCAGAGGAACGTCCCGCGCCTCTTGGAGTCCCACCTGCTCCAGCAGCCGGCCGACCCGGCGCCGGCGTTCGTCCGCCGAAAGGCCGAACAAGTCGGCCGCGTAGTTGAGGAACTCTTCGGGACTAAGGTGGTCGTAGAAATAAGGATTCTCCGGCAAGTAGCCGACGTAGGCATGAACCGGGATATCGCCAATGTCCTTCCCCAGGATCCGCGCGCTGCCGGCCGAGGGAAATACCAGCCGGAAAAGCATCTTGAGGGTCGTCGTCTTCCCGGCACCGTTCGGCCCCAAAAGCCCAAAAACTTCACCCAGCTCAACGGCGAGATTCAAATCGTCCACAGCGCGCCTGGGACGTTTACGCCAGAAGCCTACCTGGTAATCTTTGGTCAGATGGATGGTTTCAACCGCCAGCATAATCAGCCACCGAACCCCTCGCCGCGATGCGGCGGAGATTTCAAACCTGCCCCCGGGATTCTCCTATCACTCAGTAAATATAACTGATAGGCGGGGGTCACGGGAAGCCGTGCCAGCAGCGACCCTTGGCGTGCTCCCGCCCTTCTGGGTGCTCTTGCTGAGATGAAACTCCAAGAGAGCAAACCTGCGGGACGGGGGGAAAAAAAGGGGGGGCGTTGCCGCTCCCCCTCTGTATCTTTCTCGAACCTGTGCCACGAAGGCCCGGTTAGCCTGCGAGAGGCGAATCCGAAGAGCTGGCGGTCGCCGTGCTGTTCTGGCGAATGACGCCCGACTGATCGGTGTAGTAGTGGTTGGTGCCGGTGGTTCCGACAGTGGTTGGGTCCGCCGTGGTGTAGTACGTGTCGGTGCGGACACCCACCGTTGTGGGGACATAAGTGAACGTGTAACCGCTCTTGGAGCTGGTGTTGGTCGTGCCGGCCAGGATGCTGTCAATCAGACCTGCAGCCGTCGAGATCGGATTCCCACTCGTCGGGGGACCCAGATAGCTCAACTGGGAGCTGTACCCCACGTTGTACGTGGAAGCGTAAGTAACCTGAGCCGTGTTGATGGTTCGAAGCGAGCCGACGGCCGAGGCTTGGTTAGCCGCAATTCGCGAACGCAGGAGGTTCGGAATCGCGATTGCCGCGATAATCAAAATGATCGCGACAACAATCAGCAACTCGATCAACGAGAAGCCGCGCGCGTCCTTTTTCATGTATTCCTCCTCTTGAGGTTGGAGTTAACCTAGATTCGTCCCTAGGGGTCGACTCTGGAGAGAGCAAGAGCTTCTCCAAAACACCGTCCCCCAAGGTATTCTACAATACACGCTAAGAGCCTTAGAATCAGTACGATATTGAGACACTTAGACCTTGCGACGGGGATCATCTGGGGGCATTCGCCGGAATTTGGCTAATCGAGGTGACATTTCATGTCATCTCTATCTTCCCGCCTCCTCCCCGAGGCCTTTCTCTCGACCAACGCAAATCCCGATACCCCGAATGGTCATTTGACCCCTCTTAGGTATTCTCGCGCAGTCTTATTCTGGGGGTCGAGCTGAAGGGCCACCTCGAGCTCCTGCCGCGCCCGGAGGAACGCACCGGCCGATAAATACGCGTGGCCGAGCTCGGCATGGAACAGCGAAGAGCGAGGTTGGATCTTGGTGGCAAGTTCCAAGGCGTGAGTAGCCTCGTTGACGTTCCCCATCTTCAGTGCCAGGACCCCGAATTGAAATGCGCCACTGCCGGAGCGAGGCGCGATGCGCACAACGGTCCGGTACACTTCAAGGGCTTCTGCGAGCCTGCCTTGCTGCTCGAAGAGGGAGGCCAGGGCCAGATAAGGAATGTCATCCGATGGCGCAAGGCGCATGGCCTGCCGGTACTCCATTTCGGCCCGGGCAGGCTGGCCAGCGCGGGCCAAGGCATTGCCCAGGTTCAAATGCGCGGTCACTATGCTGGGCCGGAATTGAAGGGCGCGTCGGAACAACTGCTGGGCTTCCTCGACTTTCCCTTGCGACAGCTCGAGGGCCCCCAGATCGTTCAGGGCGTCGGGATGAACAGGGTCCAGTTCCACAACACGTTGGAAAAGCCGCCGGGCCGTTTCCGGGTCGCCCAGATTCAACTCCGCGACACCCCAGGCGTAATAGCCCTCGGCGAATCCCGGGTCGGCAGTTATCGCGCGCTGGTAAAAGACTCGCGCGGGAGCCAACGACCCCTCATCCACGAAGGTCCCCCGGCCAGGTTGATGTAGCTCTCCACGTAGACGTCCCCGGCGAGGCTGGCCACATACATTTGGCGCGCCTTCGCGATGTCGCCCTGCAGCCGGTACACGTTCCCCAGGCGGATCAAGAAGGGCCCGGAGTTCGGGGCCTGGCGCAGCGTGGCAAGGGCCAACGACACCTCGTTTTTCCAGTCCGGAAGGCGCCAGAGGGTCCGGGCCGCCATCAAAACCACAATCAAGGCCGGGATCCCCGCCGTCGCAAGGCGCCGGGTGCCTCTCGCCAGGCTCGCACTCGCGGCCAGCGTCGCGAAACCCTCTCCCACAAGCCAGCAAAATGCGACCGAAGGAATGAACAAGTAACGCTCCCCGTAGGGAGGAGTCGCCAGAACTCGGATGTCCAACGCGGGTCCCAAAGTCAGGAAAATCCACATAAGGGCGAAGGAAAGCCTCCGTTGGCTTCTCCAACCCCGCACAAAAGCTGCGGCGCCGATCAGGAGCGACACTCCCCCCAACAGGACCGAGATATTGGCCCAGCTTTCGGGCGGACGGAAGGGCTGGTAGGTGGTGAGGTGCTGAGGCCAGACCAGCACAAGAGCGTATTGACCGAGCAACATCAACCCGGAGAGCACCAGGGCCTTCAGGCCAGAGTCGGGCCTCGGGCGGATATTAACGAGGGCGCCGAACACCTCATACCTCAGAGCAAGGTAGGCTCCGGCCAGGACCAACAGGGGAGCGTAACGGGCGACGGCAGAGCGTAGCGTCGGAGCTTTCTTCTCCGCAACACAATGCTCGTAGAAAATGAGTAAAACGGGCAGCATCAAGGCTACTTCCTTGGCAAGGAGAGCCAGGAAGAAGATCCCTCCCACCCGGCATCCTGCCAGGAAGGCTTTGCGGCCCTCGAGGTCTCGCGTACGGACATAAACGAGAACCGCCAGGAGCATGAGAATCCCGCATTCAAGGTCCGACAGCCCCGAGGCCGGCGACACGACTTCCGTATGAACCGGCAGGGAGGCAAAGAGGAGCGCGCCCCAGAAAGCCCCCGGCCCTTTCGGCCAGAGCATCTTGCCAAGCTTGTAGCACAGGACGACCATGAGGGAGTTCAGGAGAATGTTGACGAAATGAAGGTACTCGGGGCACAGACCCCACAACTGCCTCTCCACCAGCAGGGTCAGCATCACGAGCGGCCGGTAGTAGCCCGTCCGGGGCTGCGCTCCCTGGAAGGCCCAGAACTCCTGGGTGAAGATTTCCTTCAGGTAGTGGAAGCTGTCCACGTAGGGATTCTGGGTGAGGAGAAGAATATCATCGTAAACAAAGTCGAACCGGACCGTGACCGCGTAGAGTGACATCGAAAACAGGATCAGAAGCAGGATCGCCAATCGCTCGGAGGGCCCCGCCCGAAGAGGCCCCTGGGCCCCGTCATCCGGTTCGCTGGTGGCGGGCTCCGAAGTGAGCTTGGCGGTGGACATGGGGCGGGAATTTCAGATGCCGTATTTTTTCGCGTAATGGCGGAACGAGCGGTAGGACATCCGCAGCAATTCCGCGGCCCGCCGGCGGACTCCTCCGGCGCTTCGCAAAGCCGCTTGAATGTACTGCTTTTCAATTTGGGAAATCCGGCTCTCGAAATCGATTCCGGCGTCCGGGATTTGGATGGTGTCCGCGCTGTTCATGGGGACCCCCGTCACCGTCTCGGGCAATTGCCCCAAACGGATAAGACCATCCCGATCGCTGCTGACGGCCACGGCGTGCTCAATCGCATTTTCCAGCTCGCGCACGTTTCCCGGCCAGGGACACCGCTTGATGGCTGCCAGAGCCTCCCGGTCGAAGTCCTGGATCCCCTTTCCCATTTGCAGGGAGAACTTGCGCAGGAAGTGTCGCGCCAGAGGCTCGATATCCTCAGGCCGCTCGCGCAGGGGCGCAACATGGATGGGAATGACACTGATGCGGTAGAAGAAGTCCTCCCGAAACTGCGCTGCGGCGACCATGGCTTTCAGCTCGCGGTTTGTGGAGGCAATCAGGCGGACGTCAATGGAAACGTCCACGGTTCCCCCCAGGGGGCGAACCATCCGCTCCTGCAGGACCCGCAGAAGTTTTACCTGCATGCTGAGGCTGGTTTCACCAATCTCGTCCAGGAAGAGCGTCCCCCCGGAGGCCGACTCGATGATGCCTTTCCTGTTGCTCTCCGCCCCGGTAAATGCACCCTTGAAGTATCCGAACAATTCGCTTTCCAGAAGGGTTTCAGGGAAAGCCCCGCAGTTGATGGACACGAAGGGCTTCTCGCGGCGCAGGCTGGCCTCGTGGATGGCGCGAGCCACCAACTCCTTCCCCGTCCCGCTCTCCCCCGTGATTAAGACAGTGCTATGAGTTGGAGCCACCGTCCGGACCATCTCCAGAATGGCCTGGATCTTGCGGCTGTGCCCGATGATGTTGTTGAGGGCAAAGACGCGAAGCAGTTCTCGCCGGAGCCGGATGTTCTCCTCACGGAGGGCCAGTTCCTCGAGCGCGCGGTCCACGACCAACTTGAGTTCCTCGACCAGCTTGTCCGTCTTGATCACATACCGGTGCGCCCCCAGGTTGAGGGCCTGGATCGCCGTGCTCATTGTCGGGACAGCCGTGATCAGGATGAACGCGGCAGGGTTCCGGGTCTCGCGCGCGAACTCCAGGAGTTCGATCCCTGTCAAATCCGGCATGCGGATGTCGGAAATAATCAGGTCATAGACCTGGGATTCAATCTTCTTCTTCGCGGCCTGCCCGCTCGAAACCGTTTCCACAAGATGGTTCTCCTTGCGGAAGGCGATCTCCAGTACCTGACACAATGATTTTTCATCATCTACAATCAACAAACGGGCCATAGAGTTTTTCCCCGGTGCGCTGCCAGGTTGAGTGGCCTCAGGACGGGCCCCTGCCGAACCGAGCCGCCTCAGCCTGTAAGGCCGAAGG
>Ga0315268_10006882_pt1 | contig 12047 bp, 15 predicted proteins | sample C1_top_MG_FD_204535 | JGI IMG/M metagenome (GOLD analysis project Ga0315268, IMG submission 204535) | Sediment microbial communities from Yellowstone Lake, YNP, Wyoming, USA - C1_top | ecosystem: Environmental > Aquatic > Freshwater > Lake > Sediment | place: USA: Wyoming | collected 2017-08-01 | reverse complement strand
AAGTACACGCTTACCGACTGGAGCCTGCAATTCGAATTCGAGATCTTTGCCGAGTGGCGCCATCGCTATGCGCCAGGCGTAACGCACAACACCGAACACGTGTTCGGGCTGGAACTGCCGCAGTCCTTGCCGGTCATACTGGAGCCGCGGGAGCATTTGAATTGCCAGTGGCTGCCTTGCGGCGAGGCGGAGAAGAAGGTTTTTTCCTGGACCAATGTAGCCGCGCTGGAAAGGCTGCCTGAAATGGTGAAAAAGCAATTCAGCCACGGATGTTAGATTTTATTTTAAGAAACCCGATGAACGATCCTATCCCTTTCTCCGAATACCAGAACCTGTCCGACGAGGACTGCCAGGCGCGCATCCTTGCCGCCAAGGCGAAGCTTGGCAAGCGGCTGGTGATTCTGGGGCACCATTACCAGCGCTCGGACGTTTTCAAGCATGCCGATTTTTCCGGCGATTCGCTCAAGCTGTCACGCTCGGCGGCTAATTCCGAGGCGGACTACATTGTCTTTTGCGGCGTCCATTTCATGGCCGAGGTGGCCGACATCCTGTCGCGCCCGGAGCAGGTTTCCATCCTGCCCGACCTGGCTGCCGGCTGCTCGATGGCGGATATGGCGACGCTGGCCCGGGTCGAGCGTGCCTGGCGCGAGCTCAAAACGGTCCTCGACCCCGACGCGACCTTCACCCCCGTCACCTACATCAACTCGGCGGCCGACCTGAAAGCCTTCTGCGGCGAGCATGGCGGAATCGTCTGCACTTCCAGCAACACGACTAAAATTTTGCAATGGTCGTTTGCCCGGCGCGAGAAAGTGCTGTTTTTCCCCGACCAGCACCTGGGTCGCTGGAGCGGCTATAAAATGGGCATCCCACTGGAGGACATGGTGCTGTGGGACTGGGATCAGCCGCTTGGCGGGCTCACGCCCGAGCAGGTCAGGAAGGCCAAAATCATTTTATGGAGAGGTCTGTGCTCGGTGCACCAGATGTTCCAGCCGGCCAACATCCATCGCTTTCGCCAGGAGCATCCCGACGGCTTGGTGATTTCCCATCCGGAATGCAGCTTCGAGGTCTGCCAGTTGTCGGATTATGTCGGCTCCACTGAATACATCATCAAGACTATCGCCGCAGCCAAGCCCGGCACCCACTGGCTGGTGGGTACGGAATTGAATCTGGTGAATCGTCTGGCGGAACAGTTCAAGGGCGAGGGCAAGACCGTCCAGTTCATGGCTACCACCGTGTGCATGTGCTCGACCATGGCGCGCATTGACCCGCAGCACCTGGCCTGGTGCCTGGAAAATCTGGTTGCCGGTCATGTGGTGAACCGCATCAAGGTGCCGGCCCATGAGGCCGAGCAGGCCCGGGTAGCGTTGCAACGCATGCTGGATGCTTCTTGAAAAGTGATGGGTAATGAGTGATGGGTGATGAGAAATCGGAGGAGGTTTTGTTTTTGACGTTACTCATCACCCATCACTCATTACCCCTTGCCGATAAAAAATGACACAGGCCATCCGGGTCGTTACCTACAACATCCACAAGGGATTTTCCCAGTTCAACCAGCGCATGGTGCTGCACGAGCTGCGCGACCAGTTGCGCGGCATACATGCCGACCTGGTTTTCTTGCAGGAAGTAGTGGGTGCTCACGATCTTCATGCGGAGAAACACGAGAACTGGCCCGCGGCTTCCCAATACGAGTTTCTCGCCGACTCCATCTGGGAGGATTACGCTTACGGCAAGAACGCGGTTTACCCCGAAGGACATCACGGCAACGCGATCCTGAGTCGCTTCCCGATCGTCAGCTCGGAAAATGTCGATGTCTCGGCCCACCGCTTCGAGCAGCGCGGCTTGCTGCACGTTGAAGTGAGCATGCCGGGCTGGGACGAAACACTGCATTGTGTGTGCGTTCACTTCGGACTGTTTTCCAGGGGGCGCCGTGTGCAGCTGTCGGCATTGCGCGACAGGATCGAGAGTCTGGTGCCCCCCCACGCGCCGTTGATCATCGCCGGCGATTTTAACGACTGGCGCAGCGAGGCATGCGACACCCTGGCCCACAAGATGCACCTGAAAGAGGTATTCGGGGCGACCAAGGGTCGGCCCGCCCGCAGCTACCCAGCGGCGCTGCCCATGTTCCGGCTCGACCGCATTTATGTGCGGGGGCTGCGCGTGACGGCCGCCGAGGTGCACAGCGGCAGGCCGTGGTCGAAAATTTCCGATCATGCGGCCCTGTCAGCTACCGTGCACAGGACATGATGGAACTCATACCGGGCAACCGCCTGACCCTGCTCAAGAACGGTGCGGAATATTTCCCTGCCCTTGAGTCCGCCATCAACCGGGCGCGCCGCGAGATTTTCCTGGAATCCTATATTTACGAATATGACGAAACCGGCCGGCGCATCAGCGCAGCGCTGGAACGGGCGGCCAAGCGCGGTGTGACCGTGCACCTGCTGCTCGACGGCTTCGGGGCGAGAACGCTGCCGGAAATGGTGGTCGAGGAGATGCGCGCGGCGGGGATGCAGGTGATGTTCTACCGGCCCGATGTTTCGTTCCGGTTCAAACGCCATCGGCTGCGCCGTCTGCATCGCAAGATCGCGGTGATCGATACGAAAATCGCATTTGTCGGCGGTATCAATATCATAGACGACATGGATACCCCCAATCAGGTTCCGCCCCGTTTCGATTATGCGGTTGCCGTAGAAGGGCCATTGCTGGGTGAAATTCATCAATCGGCCAGGCGCTTGTGGCGTATGCTTTCCTGGCTCCAATTTCGCCGCTACCGTAGCCGGAAGAAGAGCAAGTCGCTGCATCTCGCACCGCGTGGCAGCATGGCGGCGGCTTTTGTCCGGCGCGACAATATCCGCCGCCGGCACGACATCGAGAATGCCTACCTCGAAGCCATTGCCTCGGCCAAGAAAGAGATTATTATCGCCAATGCCTATTTCCTGCCCGGCCGCCACTTCCGGCAAGCGCTGATCTCGGCCGCCGAACGGGGAGTGCGGGTCGTGTTGCTGCTGCAAGGGCGGGTGGAATACTTCCTGCTGCATTATGCCTCGCGTGCCCTGTATGGCGTTCTGCTCGAAGCCGGTATCGAGATTTACAGCTATCACAGGAGTTTTCTCCATGCCAAGGTGGCGGTGATCGATGGACTATGGGCCACGGTGGGTTCGTCGAATATCGATCCATTCAGCCTGATGCTGGCGCGGGAAGCGAATGTCGTGGCGCTCGATGCCGGGTTTGCCGCGACGCTGCGCGACAGCCTGCTGGAGGCGGTCAGCGAAGGCTCGCAACGGATTGCCCCCGATAGCTGGAAATTGCAGCCGCTTTATCTGCGCTTCACGGCGTGGGCGAGTTATGGCCTGGTGCGTTTCCTCATGGGAATGGCCGGGTACGCACGCCGTTACGAAGATGCCTGATGCCCCTGATGCCTTTATAAAAGGTGGTTGGGAATGGTAAACTTGCCGTTTTGAATGGAATGCTGAGGGAGTTATGGCCGGTCACAGCAAGTGGGCGAACATCAAACACAAGAAAGCCGCGACGGACGCCAAGCGCGGCAAGATTTTCACCCGCCTGATCAAGGAAATCACCGTTGCAGCCAAGCTCGGCGGCGGCGACATCAGCTGCAACCCACGCTTGCGCCTGGCGGTGGACAAGGCGTATGAAAACAACATGCCCAAGGAGAATGTCGAGCGTGCCATCAAGCGCGGCTCCGGCGACCTCGAGGGGGTCAGCTACGAGGAGCTGCGCTACGAGGGCTACGGACCCGGCGGCGTGGCGGTGATGGTGGACTGCATGACCGACAACAAGACGCGCACCGTGGCCGATGTTCGCCATGCCTTCTCCAAACATGGCGGCAACCTGGGCACTGACGGTTCGGTGGCGTTCCTGTTCAAGCATTGCGGGCAGATGCTCTTCGCCCCCGGCACGGATGAGGACAAGCTGATGGAGGCGGCGCTTGAAGCCGGCGCCGAGGACGTGGTGACGAATGACGACGGCAGCATCGAGGTGATTACCGACCCCTACGAGTTCTCTGCCGTCAAGGAAGCCTTGACCAAGGCCGGGCTGCAGCCCGAGCTGGGCGAAGTGACCATGAAGCCGGCCAGCGAGAATGAGCTCGCTGGCGACGATGCCGTGAAAATGCAGAAGCTGCTTGATGCCCTGGAGAGTCTGGACGACGTGCAGGAAGTGTATACCACGGCCGTCATGGACGAGGAATAGGCTACTTGTCCCCTTCGGGTATACGCATACTCGGCATTGATCCGGGATTGCGGGTGACCGGTTTTGGCGTCATCGAAAAAACCGGCCAACATCTGGTCTATGTCGCCAGCGGCTGTATCCGCACGCCTGCGGGAGAGCTTCCGCAGCGACTGAAATCCATCGTCGAAGGTTTGAGCGAGGTGATAGCCGCTTACCGCCCCGATCAGGCCGCGGTGGAGAAGGTGTTTGTTAACGTCAATCCCCAATCCACCCTGCTTCTCGGGCAAGCGCGCGGTGCCGCGATTTGCGCCGCGATCCTGAAGGATTTGCCGGTGGCTGAATATACCGCCCTGCAGGTGAAACAGGCGGTGGTCGGCAAGGGCAAGGCCGCCAAGGAGCAGGTGCAGGAAATGGTCAAGCGCCTGTTGCATCTCGAAGGCGACCCCCAGGCGGACGCGGCGGATGCGCTCGCCTGCGCCATTTGCCACGCCCACGGCGGGCAAGGGCTGGGCCAGTTGTCTACAGCCGGTTTCCGGATGAAAAATGGAAGGCTCGTTAAATGACGGTAATGCGTGATGAGTAATGGGTGATGACAAACCCTGGCGCATTATGGTTTTTCTCATTACCCATTACTCATCACGCATTACCCAGATAGGTAGAACAGACTGAATGATAGGCAGAATCAGCGGTACTCTACTAGAGAAACACCCCCCCCTGGTGCTGGTGGACGTGGGCGGCGTCGGCTACGAAATCGACGTGCCGATGAGCACCTTCTACAACCTTCCCGCCACCGGCGAGAAGATTGCGCTGCATACCCAGTTGATCGTGCGCGAGGATGCCCATCAGCTCTACGGTTTCGCCACTCACGACGAGCGTGCCGCATTCAGGCAGCTGATCAAAATCAGCGGGGTTGGACCGAAGTTGGCGCTGACTATCCTGAGCGGTCTTTCGGTTGCAGAGTTGTCCCATGTCGTCGCCGCCCAGGAAGTGGGCCGGTTGACCAAAATTCCCGGCATTGGGAAAAAGACTGCCGAACGCTTGCTGCTGGAGTTGCGCGACAAGCTGCCGGGCGCATCGGCAGCCCTGCTCGCCGGGGCGGAGCCCGTGCCGGTGGTGCGCAACGATGTTTTGGATGCGCTGCTGGCGCTGGGTTATAATGAGCGTGAAGCCGGCTGGGCAGTGAAGCAACTGCCCCCCAACCTGGACGTGTCCGACAGCATACGTCAAGCCCTCAAATTGTTATCCAAGGCATGATCGAAACCGACAACCTCAGCATCGGCAGCCGCCTGATATCGGCTGGGCAGATTTCATCCCATGAAGAGGTGGTCGAGCGCGCATTGCGCCCCAAACTGCTGGACGAATACGTCGGCCAGGAAAAGGCGCGCAGCCAGCTTGAGATATTCATTCAGGCGGCGCGCGGCCGCAGCGAATCGCTCGACCACGTACTGCTGTTCGGACCGCCGGGCTTGGGCAAGACCACCCTGGCGCACATCATTGCCCGGGAGATGGGCGTCAACCTGCGCCAAACTTCTGGTCCGGTGCTGGAGCGGCCGGGCGACCTCGCCGCGCTGCTGACGAATCTGGAGCCGAACGACGTCCTGTTCATCGATGAAATCCATCGTCTTTCGGCGGTGGTGGAGGAAATCCTCTACCCGGCGCTGGAGGACTTCCAGCTCGACATCATGATCGGCGAGGGGCCGGCAGCGCGCTCGGTCAAGCTGGACCTGCCGCCTTTTACCCTGGTCGGCGCCACTACCCGTGCCGGCATGCTCACCAACCCGCTGCGCGACCGTTTCGGCATCGTGGCGCGGCTGGAATTTTACACTCATGGCGAGTTGAAGCAGATCGTTTCGCGCTCGGCGCGGTTGATGAGCGTCGAGCTGTCCGACGACGGCGCGATGGAAGTCGCAAAGCGCTCGCGCGGCACGCCGCGCATTGCCAATCGGCTGCTGCGGCGGGTGCGCGATTTCGCTGAGGTCAAGGCGGACGGCAGGGTGACGCTGGAGGTGGCGGATGCTGCGCTTTCTATGCTGGACGTGGACAAGGTCGGCCTCGACATGATGGACCGCAAGCTGTTGCAGGCGGTACTGGAAAAATTCGGCGGCGGGCCGGTCGGAGTGGAAAACCTGGCGGCGGCGATCGGCGAGGAGCGCGACACCATCGAGGACGTGCTCGAGCCCTATCTGATCCAGCAGGGCTACCTGATGCGCACGCCGCGCGGCCGGGTGGCGACGCAGATGGCCTATCTGCATTTCGGTATTGCGCCTCCCAGCGCCTCATCCGGAGATTTATGGGGGACATCGCAGTGATCCGTGATTTTAACGTGAACGTCGCGAAGCGACACCTCATCACTCAGATCAAAACAAGCGCTTTTCACCATTGCCCCTTCTCCCTCTGGGAGAAGGTTGGGATGAGGGCAACCCTCTGGGGGAGAGGTAGGAGAGAGGGAATGGACACGGCGGTCGCGACGTTCATCATTCGGGTTGGCGCGGCCGCCATGTCCGTTAGTCAGGCAGGTGTCAGGATTGTCTTTTATCCTTCCATCCAGTCTCTGGGGGCTGGATGGCTGAACCGGTCGAATTGACGCAGCACAAAGCAGGGTTGTTCGCCTGGCCGGTGCGCGTTTATTATGAAGACACCGATGCCGGTGGCGTGGTGTACTACACCAACTACCTCAAGTTCATGGAGCGGGCCCGCACCGAATGGCTGCGAGCGCAAGGCTTCGAGCAGCCGGAATTGCTGCGCGACCATTCGGTAATTTTCGTGGTGCGCGCCGTGCAGATAGAATATCTCCGCCCGGCCTTGTTCAACGACTTGTTGTCGATAAGCGTACGCTTCCACGCTGCCGGCCGCAGTTGGATGGAACTCGATCAGACGGTGGCGCGCCCTGAAGGGCACAAGCGCGACGAAGTTCTGGTGAAGGCGCGGGTCAAAGTGGTATGTGTCAACGGGCAAAGTTTCAAACCGGTGCAGATTCCCGCAGCGGTCAGAGAGAAAGTTGAAAGGATATCGTGAATCTTACGCAAGACTTATCATTTTTAAGCCTGATCACTCATGCCAGCGTGGTGGTGCAGCTGGTTCTGCTGCTTCTGCTGCTGGCTTCGGGCTTGTCCTGGTATTTTATTTTCGGCAAGATGTTTGCCATCCGCGCCGCGCTGCACGAGGCCGACAAGTTCGAGAACGAATTCTGGAGCGGCGCCGATCTCACCAACCTGTATCAGCGCACCAGTTCGGGCAGAACGCAGGTGGTGGGAATGGAAAAGATTTTCGAGGCCGGTTTCAGGGAGTATCTAAAGCTCAAGCGCCAGGGACGCATGGACATCGGGGTGGTGATGGAAGGTACGCGACGCGCCATGCGCGCGGCCTGCCAGCGCGAGCTGGATGCGCTGGAACGGCATCTCGCCTTCCTTGCTTCGGTGGGCTCGGTCAGCCCCTATATCGGCCTGTTCGGCACGGTGTGGGGCATCATGAACGCTTTTCGCGGCCTGTCCAACGTGGTGCAGGCAACCTTGGCGCACGTTGCGCCGGGCATCGCCGAAGCGCTGATTGCTACGGCCATGGGCCTGTTCGCGGCGATTCCGGCGGTGCTGGCGTACAACCATTTCTCCCATGACGTGGATCGGCTGGCGACCCGCTTCGACAGCTTCATGGAAGAATTTTCCAATATCCTGCAGCGGCAGACGGGCGCCTGATGAACCGCAGACCCCGCCGTTTCATGAACCAGATCAACGTCGTGCCCTATATCGACGTGATGCTGGTGTTGCTGATCATTTTCATGGTCACTGCGCCGCTGATCAACCCCGGACAGATCGAGCTGCCCCAGGTGGGCCAATCGCTCAAATCCCCGGTGGCGCCGCTGGAAGTGGAAATCCGCAAGGATAACAGCCTGCGCCTGCGCGACCGTGAGAAATCGGGCGTGGAGATCAGGGTCAGCCAGGAAGAACTGGTGGATGCGATCAAGGCGCAGCAGGCGCGCAATCCCGAGCAGGCGGTGGTGATCTCCGCGGACAAGAGCGTGCGCTACGAGGAGGTAGTGAAGGTGATGGATGTGCTGCAGAGGGGCCAGGTGAAAAAAGTAGGGCTTTTGGTAAAGTCCAGGGCCGGATGATGCCGCCAGCAGAGAGGAAAGAACCCGGCCGGGGTTTGGCGATAGTGCTGGCTGTCCTGGTTCACTTGATTTTCGTTGCCGTGCTGGTGTTCGGCGTCAATTGGCAGACTAAGGAAGCTTCGCCGGTGATGGCGGAGTTGTGGAGCAGTCTGCCCGCACCGAAAGCCGCGCCGCAACCTGCGCCACGGCCGGAACCTAAACCTGAGCCTGAACCTGAGCCTGAGCCTGAGCCTGAGCCGAAACCCAGGCCCGAACCGAAACCGCTTCCCAAGCCGGAACCCAAAGTAGAGCAATCCAAGCCGGCAAAGGCGGAGATTGAACTTAAGGAGAAGGAAAAAAAACGCAAGGAAGAGGAGCGGAAGAAGGCCGAAGCGGAAAAGCGCCGGGAGGAATTGAAGCGCCAGGAGGAATCGAATCGCCGGGAGCTGGAAAAACAGAAACTGCAAAAGCAGGAACGGGCATTGCAGGAGCAGCAGCGGCTGCATGAAGCTGAAGTGCAGCGCCAGCAGAAGGAAGTCGCCAGCACGCTGGCACGGCAACAGGCATCCGCCAGGCAGCGCGAGGTGGATGGCTATAAGAGCAAGATCAGGGACAAAATAAAGCGATTTATCAATAACCAGGCTTGCCAGGCATTGAACAATCCGGAAGCCGAGTTCGATGTCACGCTCATGCCCACCGGCCAGTTGTTGATGGATCCGCGCCTTAAGCGATCAAGCGGTAATGCTGCATGCGATCAGGCCATAGAACGGGGAATCTTGCGGGCGCAGCCGCTGCCGCTGCCGCCGGCGGATTCCGGCTTTTTCAGCGAATTCAGGGAACTTAATTTGGTGCTACGCCCCAATGAGTAAGGAATGGAAATTTTGATCATGAAACTGAATATGAGTCGGATGTACTTCAAGCATTTTGCGACAGCTTTATTGTGTGTCATATCGTTGTCTGTTTTGGGTCATGCGCATGCGGCGCTGACCATCGAAATCGTGGGCAGCGGCGCAAACCAGATACCGGTTGCAATTGTGCCCTTTGCCGGCGAAGCCGCCCTGCCTCAGAGCATAACCACTGTGGTCGCGGCGGACTTGCAGCGCAGCGGACTGTTCAAGATCGTCGATGCAGCTACTGCCCAGCTCCCACCGCACGAACAGTCCGAGGTGAATTACGCTGACTGGCGCGCGCGTGGCGCGGAGGCGCTGGCGATCGGCAGTGTTTTGCGGCTTCCTGACGGCAAGCTGGAAGTGCGCTTCCACCTGCTCGATGCCGTCAAGCAGACACCGCTCGCCGGCTACAGCTATGTGATCGCCGCCGCGCAGCTGCGTGCCACGGCGCACAAGATCGCCGATATGATCTATGAAAAACTGACCGGCGATGTCGGCGTGTTCGGCACCCGTATCGCCTACATCGTCAAAAGCGGAAAGCATTATGAACTGCAGGTGGCCGATGCGGATGGCTACGGTGCGCAGACCGTGCTGGCTTCCAACGAGCCGATCATTTCCCCGTCCTGGTCGCCGGATGGAACCAGGCTGGCCTATGTTTCCTTCGAGCGCCAGAAGCCGATCATTTATGTTCAGTCGCTGCTGAGCGGCCAGCGCCAGGTGCTGGCCCAGTTCAAGGGCAACAACAGTGCGCCGGCCTGGTCGCCGGATGGCAAGCAGCTGGCCATCGTGCTGACCAAGGACGGCGGCTCGCAGATATATATGATCAATGCCGACGGCAGTGGCCTGAAACGCCTGAGCTATAGCTCGGGTATCGATACCGAGCCGTCCTTCTCGCCGGACGGCGCATGGATCATATACACTTCAGACCGGGGCGGCAGCCCGCAGATCTACCGCATGAACGCCAGCGGGAACAGCGTGCAGCGACTGACTTTCGAGGGCAACTACAATGTCTCGCCTCATTACAGCCCCGATGGCAAAAGCTTTACTTTCATCCAGCGCGTCAACGGTTCCGCCTTTCATGTGGCCCTGCAGGACCTAGCGACAGGCCAGATCCAGGTGCTGACCGACACCCGCATGGATGAATCTCCCAGTTTCGCGCCCAACGGCAAAATGTTACTCTATGCCACTGAGATAAGCGGGCGCGGAATCCTGGCTGCTGTTTCCAGCGATGGACGGGTGAAACAGCGGTTGTCCACCCAGTCGGGGGATGTACGGGAGCCGGAATGGGGCCCTTTGTTAAAAAACCAGTAATAAGGAGAAGGTAATGAAGAAAGTATTGCTCAGTATGATGTTGGTCAGTTTGTTGGCAGCCTGCGCCGGACAGGATGTAAAGGATCAGCCCAAGGCGGCGGTCGAGGATAAAAGCGCGGCGCAGCAGCAGCAAGCAGCGGCCAAGCCGATGGATCAGACCGCAGTAGTAGCCAATCCCCTGAAAGACCCCAATAATATTCTTTCCAAGCGCAGTGTGTATTACGACTACGACAAGTCGAACGTGAAGGATGAATACAAGCCGATGGTCGAAGCACATGCCAAGTATCTGGTCAGCCACAAGGTTGCCAAGGTGGCGGTGCAGGGCAATACCGACGAGCGCGGCAGCCGTGAGTACAACATCGCCTTGGGCAACTACCGTGCCGATAGCGTGCGGAAAATGATGAATGTGCTGGGCGTGCCGGACAGCCAGATCGAGACCGTCAGCTTTGGCGAGGAAAAGCCCCGCGCCAGCTGCCATGAAGAGTCCTGCTGGAAGGAAAACCGCCGCGCCGACATCGTTTACCAGGGCGAATAAACTATGCGCCGACTTGCGCTTTTCCTGACCTTGTCTTTGGGCTGGGCTTCATGGTGTTCGGCCGGCCTGTTTTCTGATGATGAAGCGCACCAGAAGATTGCCACGCTGCAGCAGAAAATTCAGGGGATGGAGGAGCGTGTCGTGCAAATGGAAAACACGGCGCGCTCCCAGGGCGTGGGGCTGCTGTCGCAGATAGACGCGCTCAAGTCCGAATTGGCCACGCTTCGTGGACAGATCGAGGTGCATGCCCACGACATCGAGACCACGCAAAAGCGGCAGCGTGATCTTTATGTCGATCTCGACAGCCGTCTGCGCAAGCTGGAACGCGCCGCCGTCCCAGTTGCCGCTGAAACGCCGGCGGAGACAGCCCAGCCTGCTTCCGCCGACCAGGGGCAAACTGCCGGCCAGAGCGTTGCCGATGAGGCCAAGGCCTATGATGCCGCCTTGAATTTGTTTAAGTCCGGGAATTATCAAGGGGCTGCCGCCAGCTTCCAAAACTTCGTCAGCACCTATCCCAGCAGCCAGTTGGCGCCCAGTGCGCAATACTGGATCGGCAATTCCTATTTCAATCTGCACGATTACAAGAATGCGATCGCCAGCCAGCAGAAATTGGTCAGCCAGTATCCGGGCAGCAGCAAGGTGCCCGATGCCCTGCTGAATATCGCCAGTTGTCAGCAGGGGATGGGAGAAGCGGCGGCGGCGAAGAAAACGCTGGAAACTATCGTGGCGAAATATCCGCTCAGCAATGCCGCGGAACTGGCTAAAAAACGTCTTGCCCACTCCAGATAGCCAGGCTCCTAGTATTGAAAATCGTAAATAACGAAACATTTTGTTTGGAGCTTACCCGCAGTCATGTAGGTTGGGTTAGGCGCGGCTTTTTGCGCCGTAACCCAACAAAACCCAATCATTCTTCTAAACGCTGGTGTTGGTGTGTGCTGCCCATCCGTCGGTGTCGCCTAGAGGCGCCTACTTTTGGTGAAGATTGGGTTTGTTGGGTTACGCGATAAAGCCGCTAACCCAACCTACATGACTGCGACGT
>Ga0315268_10006881_pt1 | contig 12047 bp, 9 predicted proteins | sample C1_top_MG_FD_204535 | JGI IMG/M metagenome (GOLD analysis project Ga0315268, IMG submission 204535) | Sediment microbial communities from Yellowstone Lake, YNP, Wyoming, USA - C1_top | ecosystem: Environmental > Aquatic > Freshwater > Lake > Sediment | place: USA: Wyoming | collected 2017-08-01 | reverse complement strand
AACCTGAACGTTAATGTTACTCACCTCCCCTGGGCGTGATGGAGCTTATCATACCTCATCTGCCAGGGAAGGTCAAACCCGGAAAAGACTTTTCAGAGACGCTTCTCGGCTCTGAACATTACCTGTATTAGTCTGTTTTTCTTGAACGGTCTGATCTTGATTCTGATCATCCAGACCGTACAGACAAGACGTCGTGTGCCATTCATCATGTTGACAGCGATTGCAGTTGAGATTCTCGGGCAGGTGATGACCGGCAAGCGGCAGGGGTTGCTTCTCTTTGTGCTATACTTGCTCTGTGGATTGGCAATTTACTTCGGTAATCTGGCTGGTCCGCTCCTGAAATCCGTCGGCCTGCCCTACAATAGAATCCTCACCCGGCTGTCTTACGTTTTAATTCCTTTAGCTCTAGTTGCCATGATTGGCTTTCTCGGTGTAGTGCGCACCGGCTCGCGAGCACAGAATGTTATCGGATTGGGTATTGGACAATTGACCCAGTACCTTCAGTTGCCACTGATTAATCTGGAGGCGGTGTGTCAGGCGATTGGCTTGGGGCCAGCAGGTGGGTACAAGCCGGCTGGGCTCCTCACTGGGTTGCTACCTTACCGTCTTTGGGGGGTGATTAGCGGTAACGAACTGCCGATTCAACTTCCGCAGCCTGGGATCGGCACCGGGTTTTACATGCCGCTGCACATAAACACTGGGTTGCCCGGCATCATCTTGTTTGCTTTTGCGGCTGGCTATGCCAGCCGCTATTTCTACAATAAATCATTTACCAGTCTGTTTCATCTGCTCGTCTACTGTCAGATGGCTTGGGCGCTTTTTGCCGCGCATTCCTACAACCACTTTCTGACGCTGGTATTTCTGCCTGCTCCGGCAATTTGCTTTCTTATCTTCGCCATCCTTACAAAATCATTGCGGGTCAGGGTGCTCCCGAAAAGGGAATATGCAATTCGTCAAGAATCGCTTCAGATCTAGCCGGGTACCGAATTTCAACATGGTCGGACGGGATGCCTGGGTGGCCCGGCAGGCTGCTGCGATCCGCCCAGGTAGTTCGGTATGAAAGTGCTGTGTGTCTTCGGCAAGCACAACTATGGAGATGCAGCCCGCGGGATTGGAATTGAGTATGGCTCATTTATTCCAGCCCTGCGGCGGTTGGGGCATGAAGTAGTCCATTTTGATCCCTGGGACCGGCGCCTCTTCAGTGACTTCGCGCAACTCAATCGCTCCTTGGTGGAGACGGTGGAGCGGGAGCATCCGCAGGTCATGTTAGTGGTGCCCATACATTATGAGGTGTGGGTAGAGACATTGCGGATCATTCAGGCGCGAGGAGATGTGGCGACGATCTGCTGGACAACCGATGATTCGTGGAAGTACGATCAGTTCTCTCGGCTCATCGGTCCGTATTACCATGCTATGACCACGACGTATTCGGAGATGATCCCCCGCTATCACCGCGATGGCATTCGCAATGTTCTCCTAACCCAATGGGCGGCGAATTCCGAGTGGCTCCACCCGCCTTTACCAGCGACCGCCTGCCGCTACCCGGTCACGTTTGTGGGCATGGCGCATGGCAACCGGCAGCAGCGAGTCGCTGAACTGCGGGCACAGGGTATAGAGGTGAGATGCTTTGGCTACGGCTGGCCAGATGGGCCAATAGCGACTGAAGAGATTCCACGCATCATACATGAGTCGGTCATCAGCTTGAATTTCAGCAACAATTTCGAGCGCTTCAAAGGACGTAACCAAATCAAGGCGCGAACGTTCGAAGTGCCCGGCGCGGGTGGCTTCTTGCTGACTGAAGCCGCGCCGGGGCTGGAAACTTGGTATGCCATCGGCAAGGAGATTGCTGTTTTCGACGACACAGAGAACCTGGTTCGCCAGATTCGCTATTTTCTCTCTAACCCAACGGAACGCGACCGAATCGCGCAGGCAGGTTTTGAGCGCACTCGGCGTGAGCATACATACGACGCGCGCCTGAGAGAACTAGTGGATTTTGCCATGAACGCTCAGCAGAGCGAATCGGGCAAGCGCCCGGCGGAGAGGTTGATTGACTTTGAACAGGCTTGCCAGACACATCGCCTAAACGCGCCGCTACGTTGGCTGCGCCAAGCGATGCTGATGTCTAGCATTGCAGTGTGGGGCCGCCAACGTGGACCGCGCGCTGTACGCCGAATGCTGTTTGAGACGAGTTGGCGGCTGCGCGGAGTCTGGACCTACTCGGCGGCCGGCTGGCCCGGTAGGATGTTCTACCAATGGAGTTGAGAGCTATTGATTTTAGCCATCGTCAATATAGCTGGATTTGAGAGGAGTGAAAGTGACCAGGACTGGGTATGTTGAAAGCACTTGGCAGCAGTTTATGTCAGATTATGCTTGTCCGAAATGTCAGCGCGCCCTTCGGGACGACACAACTTGCTTGACGTGTGACGGCTGTGGTACGCGGTTTTCCACTGCGCTGGGGTTCCCTGATTTCAGAATAGAGAACTTACAGGGGGACGTACTACTACATGAATGGGCCAAGTCACAAGCGTCTTACGAAAGATCTGAAGAGCCGATTGACGTGGCGGCGGCGTTAGCCAACATCAACGGCTGCCGCGAAGTGTACCTTCGCCTACCGCCGATCAGTGGGCGTTTCCTTGATGTGGGGGGAGGATACGGACTAGTGCGGCATTTCTTGCCTCCGAATGTTGAGTATTTGTCCATTGATCCATGGACAGGCACGATGCATCAGGCCCATAAGCTTTCGCAAGATAGTGACTATGTCAGGCATTTCCCCTATATGAACGAACCATTTGCCTTTGTATGCGGTTTTGCCGAGAGGCTGCCGTTCGGGCCGCAGACGTTTGACTGGGTGCATATGCGTTCAGTGATTGATCATGTTGCTGATCCTCAAATGGCCATGAATGAAAGTGCCCGTGTCATGCGTCCGGGCAGTTATCTGTTGCTTGGCGTGGCAGCGACGGGTGGACCAAGCGGTTCAGGGACTTTGGAGAAGGGATGGCGCGGGTTGTTAGCGAAAGTGCGTTTCAAGCTTCACCAAAATGGAGTCCGAGGCTTGCTGCAAGCAATCAAGCGCCGTTTGCACTCACGGGAATTTGGAGATCACCACACCTGGCATCCGTCTATTGTTGACCTCCGCCAGTTGGTCTCGTTGGCTGGGTTAAACATTGTCTGGGAGCATTGGACGCAACCGCCCTACGAGTTTGTGGTTTACATACTTTCGCAAAAAGGTCGTGTCTGAAATCCAAGCCAAGTAGTCGGCTTCCAAGCAACGGAGAGAGAAGATGAAGCCCAAGGTCAGTATCGGTATATCTTTTATGAACCCTGGCAAGTACTTTGAACTTGCATTGAAATCAGTTTTCTCGCAGACTTTTCCTGACTGGGAACTGATCCTAGTAGATGATGGCTCATCAGACGATTCGCTGACTCTGGCCAAAAGCCTGAAAGATGCGCGAGTGCGAGTTTATTGCGATGGACAAAACAAGAAACTCAATGCGCGCTTGAATGAACTGGTTGAACGGGCTGAAGCACCTTACTTTGTGCGGATGGATGCCGACGATATCATGCACCCCGAACGGGTGGAACGGCAATATCGGGTTCTAACCCAACATAACCTCAACACGGTTGTGGGGACGGCAGCGTATTCCATAGACGCCGACTCGCATGTGGTTGGCTTTCGGGCATCCCGGCCAAAGCCGCAACTTGGATTCGGGGCGCAGTACGTTTTTATCCATCCAACGGTAGCGGCTGCTAGAGACTGGTTTCGTCAAAATCCATATTCCTTAGACCCGATTTATTATCGCAGTGAGGATGCCGAACTCTGGTGCCGCACGACGACCTCTACGGAATTTGTTAACCTGCCAGAGCCACTATTGTACTATCGCGAGGTGAATACCTTTTCGATGAAAAATTATCTGGGGACGTCATTGGGGCTCTTGTCCATTCTCTTAGAAGAGTTTTCTAGGCCGCGCAGTAAGTTTGCTTATCTCTTCACGCGCGAGTTGGCCAAACTGTGGATCGTTACTATGATCAATTGTTTGGGTCTCACACATTGGTTAGTTGCAAGGCGTTACAGACCGTTGAGTCCGACCGAACTCCAACGCGCTAATCAGGCTTTAGAATTCGTCAGGCAGCAGCCATTACCCGTCTAGCGCGAATATGAATCATCTTATAGGCATTTTGCAGAAGCATAGATTATCAACACGAAGCAGTACCATGAAAGGCTACCGCATGAGACACAAAATACTCTTCCTTATCACTCAATCTGAATTCGGTGGAGCCCAGAAATACGTGTACTACCTCGCCACGCGTTTACCCAAAGACCACTACGAAGTGGCAGTAGCCTGCGGTATAGGCGGATTGCTCATCCCCAAGCTGCGAGAAGCAGGTATTAAGGTAATCCCTATCCCTAACTTGGTACGGGAGATCAATCCTGTCCGAGACTCCCTGGCCTTCCTTGATCTTTTCCGGTTTATCCGCCGCAAGCGCCCCCATATTGTTCACACTAACAGCACCAAAGCTGGCTTCCTTGGCCGCCTGGCGGCTAAGTGTGCAGGTGTCCCTGTCATCGTTTTCACCGCTCATGGCTTCGTCCTCAATGAGCCGATGGGTATACTTAGCCAATTTCTGTTTACCGTCATTGAGCGCATAGGGGGAATGCTCTCTGATGCCATCATTGCCGTCTCCGAAGCTGATCGCTGGACAGCTATCCAGCACGGCGTGACCAGCCCAGATAGAATCGTCACCATTCACAATGGGCTGGATATAGAGTCCCTCGGTTCACCGAATTCCTCAGCCATTGCTCAAAAGCAAATGGAGTTGGGGCTACCTGATTCTCACCGGGTCATCGGGGCTGTGGCCAATTTCTACGTGACAAAGGGCTTACCGTATTTCCTCCAGGCCGCGGCACACGTCAGAGAGGTCTTTCCTGAAGCGAAGTTTGCCTTGGTGGGAGACGGAGAGCGGCGACGCGAGCTGGTGGCGCTGACAAATGAGTTGAACCTTGATTCCAGTGTCCTCTTCCTTGGCCAGCGCAACGACGTGCCTGAACTGCTGCCCCTCTTCGATGTTTTCGTCCTCTCCTCAGTGAAAGAGGGCTTGCCCTTTGCCCTTCTAGAAGCAATGGCGGCGGCACGGCCTATTGTGGCCACCACCGTGGGGGGCATCCCGGAAGTGATCATAAATGGCGAGACAGGGCTGCTGGTTCCCCCGCGGGATCCAGAGGCTCTGGCTAAAGCAATTATCACCCTGCTAAGCGATAGAGACAGAGCACAACGGATGGGATTGGCGGCCAGAGAAAGGGTGCTGGCCCACTTTACCCTGGAAAGAATGATGGAAGAGACGGAGCAGCTCTATCAGCAGTTGTTAGCCAGGAAATGCCCACAACGAGTCTTGAAGCCAAGTGATGAACAAGCCAACTGAAGTCGCTGACTCAATCCCCACGCTGCAAGTGCAAAAACCTGTTGCTTCTTCGCGCTTTCCCCTGCGCCTTCCCGAACGGAGGGCATTGCTCCTCGTCACTGATTTCGTCCTAATTAACGCCGCTGTCCTCTTTGCTCTGTGGGTGTGGGCTGTGCGGGGGCAGATGGCTTTCTCGCGGGAGTACGTCCTCTCCCAGGCGGAGTGGTTTTTGCTGTCAGTCCTCTGGGTGGTTGCCGCCGCCCTGAGCAACTTCTATGACCTGAAGGTGGCGGCCAGCCTGGCCGCCAGTGGCCGGGCTCTCCTGTTCATTACCGCTCTCGTCTTTGTCGCCTACCTGGTCATCTACTTCTTCTCCCCACCACAGTCCCTCCCCCGGGGCGTAGTCCTCTACCATGGCACCGCCGCCTTTGTCCTGGTGGGCCTCTGGCGGGCAGCTTATGCTCTCCTCATTGGTCGCCCTCCCTTCCATCGGCGAGCCCTCATCGTCGGCGCCGGCTGGGCCGGGCGCACCATCGCCGGGGTCGTCCAGGAGTACCTCAGCCCTCACTATGAGCTCCTGGGCTTCGTGGACGACGATCCGGCCAAGCAAGGTAAAACCATTGAAATTCGAAATTCGAAATTCGAAATTCGGAATCCAGAATCCGCAATCCGCAATCCGCAATCGCCAATTCCCAATCCGAAATCCGCAATCCGAAATTCGCAATCGCAACTCCCCGTCCTCGGCACCTCCCACGACCTCGGTCGCCTGGTGCAAACCCACGGCGTGGTCGAACTCATCCTGGCCATCACCCACGACCTGAGCCCCGGCCTCTTCCAGGCCCTCCTGGATTGCCAGGAGCAGGGCATCCAGATCACCCCTATGCCTGTGCTCTACGAAGAGATCACCGGCCGGGTGCCTGTGGAGCACATTGGCGACAATTGGTACGTGGCCTTGCCCCTGGGCCACGCCGCCACTGGGAGCTTTTACCCCCTCCTCAAGCGGGCCCTGGACATCGTCGTGGCCAGCGTTGGCCTTTCCCTCTTTGTCCTCCTCTTCCCCTTCGTTGCCCTCGCCCTCTACCTGGACTCTCCGGGCCCCCTCTTCTATCGCCAGGAACGGGTAGGCAAAGGCGGGCGCGTCTACACCGTCGTCAAGCTGCGCACCATGGTGCCGGACGCCGAGCGGGGCGACGCCGTCTGGGCACAGAAGAACGACCCCCGCGTCACCCGGGTGGGGCGCATTTTAAGGAAAACCCGCCTGGACGAGTTCCCCCAATTTATCAACATCCTGCGGAGGGAGATGAGCGCCGTAGGCCCACGTCCGGAGCGCCCCGAGTTTGTGGCCCAACTGGAGAAGCAAATTCCCTTCTATCGCCTGCGCCACGCCGTGAAGCCCGGCATGGCCGGCTGGGCCATGATCCACCAGCACTACGCCGGCACGGTAGAAGATGCCCTGATCCGCCTGCAGTACGACCTCTACTACATCAAGCATCAATCCATCTGGCTGGACGTGCTCATCCTGCTGCGGACGCTGGGGCAGATGGCGAGGCTGAGGGGGAGGTGAGGAGAGCATCAGGATTGACATTGAGGTGTCAGAAGGGTATAATTGGCTTAAGGAATACCACGAAGGACCGGAAGACAAAGGCAGGAAGAACAGCGATGGACGTTGAAGTTGAAGTTGTTTTTCCCCTGGTGAACTGTGGAAAGGAATGAGGGCGATGACGCCGATCGCTTTGGATGTTTTGCAAGACTATCTGGCTGACGAGCCAGACGTTTACCTGGCCTACCTATTTGGGTCTCGCGTCTCTGGAGCGGCCGGACCGTTGAGCGACTATGACCTGGGGCTTCTGGTACAGCCATCCCCTTCACCGGAGAGGCGTTATGGCCTGCACCGTGCTTTGCTCCGACTGCTCGGCACGGACCGTCTGGACGTGGTCTTTTTGCCCGAAGCGCCAGTTGAGCTGGCCTATGCCATCATTGCCCAAGGACGACTCATTTACCAGCGAGACCTGGCGATCCGGGTGGAATTTGAAGCTTGGGTGCTGAGCCGGTACGGGGATTATCTCCCCATCTTACGGGCTCAGCAAGAGGCCATCTTGAGCGGAGGTGCGTATGAAGCCGGAGTTCAGCGGCATCGAGAGACGCTTAGACGAACTGAACGAACGCTTGCGGCGCTTAGAGCCGCTGAAAGAGAAAACACTGGCTGAGTTTCGCCGCGATCCTTACCTGCGTGATATTGTGGAACGCAATCTGGAGATCGCTGCCCAGTGCTGCATTGACATTGGCAATCGGATCATTTCCCTGGAAGGGGCACTCAAACCGCGAGACTACTATGAAAGCATCCTCCGGCTAAGCGAATTGGACGTGTTGCCGATAGACTTTGCAGAGAGGCTGGCGCCCCTCGCTGGTTTTCGCAACATCCTGGTGCATGAATACCTGACTGTAGAGTGGGATGAGGTCTACAAAAATCTGCAGCAACTTGACGACCTACATCAGTTTGCAGAATTCATCCGCCGCTGGTTGCAGAAGCGTTGTGGACAGTCCGATTCAAGGTAAACGCCATAAAGTGATCCTCTTTTTACCATCTATGGTCGGTGGTCAGCGGTCGTCCTCGCATCAAGCATCAATCCATCTGGCTGGACGTCCTCATTCTGATCAGAACTGTCTGGTCTATGCTGACCCTGAAAGGCCGATGACGAACGAGACAGCCTCCTGCAAGCTGTGGGTCGTCTACTTGAGGACCTTGTGCCCTGCAGAAAGGGGAAAACCTGGCCATGAAAAGACTGCTCTACGTCCTCGCCTCTTGGCTTTGTGGCTGCCTGGCCTTGCTGCTCCTGTGGGGCTTCATTGCCAGCACTTCCAGCCCTAAGAGCATAGCTGCCCCGCTGGCCAAACAGACGGCCTGGATTACCATGCAAGGGGTGCAAACGCCTACAGCTACCGCCACAGAGATCTCTACTGCTACGATGACGCCTACGCAGATCCCAACTCAGACGCCTACCCAGCCCCCAGCTCAAGAGCCCACCGCTACGCTGACGCCCACTGAGGTGCCTACTGAGACGCCTACTGAGATGCCCACCCAGACCCCGACTCAAGAGCCCACCAATACGGCGACGCCTACCGATACACCGACAGCTACGGCCACCGCTACGACGACCCCTACTGATACGCCCACCGCTACGGCTACACAAACTGCCACCGCAACGGGGACGCCTAGCAGTACACCCACCTGGACTCTTACTCAAACGGCGACTCATACGGCGACGCCCACCTGGACTCCCACGGAAACGGCTACCCATACGGCGACACCCACTTCTACATCGACTGGTACGCCTTCTTCCACTGTGCCTCACAAAATCTACTTGCCTATAGTGATGAAGAATTGGGCGCCCCCACCGCAGTATAGGGTCTTCCTGCCCATTGTCATGCGGGCCAACCCTCCTGCTCCTCCGGGTAGAGAGTCTCTTCAGGATCGTTAGGGCGTGGCGTGCGCTGACTTCTGCTAGTACGGGAGAGCATCTTGAATGCCATGGGTACAAAGCTCAGCATTTTTTGCGACAAGGTCATTGAAGCGGGCGGGTTGGTGGCGGTGGTGCTCGTGCCGCTCTTCTTCAACCCGTACAGCTACCGCTCCTTCGAGCCCGATAAGATCACCCTGTTGCGCTCTATCGCCCTGGTGATGGTGCTGGCCTGGCTCGTCAAGGTCATTGAGGAAAGTGGACGAGGGAAGGCCCAATCGCTAAGGGGAAGGGGGCGCGCTTTTCTCCGCACTCCCCTGATTCTGCCTGCTCTACTTGTGGCCCTCATCTACCTTTTCACCACTATCACTTCCATCGTTCCCCGCTTCAGTTTCTGGGGTTCCTACCAGCGGCTGCAGGGCGCCTATACCACCCTCTCTTACCTGGCGATCTTCTTCCTGAGTCTGCAAGCCCTGCGTACCCGCGAGCAACTGGAGCGTCTCCTCACGGTCATCCTGCTGGCCAGTTGGCCTATCTCGTTGTACGGCATCATGCAGCATTATGGTTTAGACCCCATCGCCTGGAGCACAGCAGGCGAGAGCGTTGCCCTGCGTGTCATCTCCACCATGGGCAATCCCATCTTCGTGGCCGCTTATCTGATCATGGTCGTGCCGCTGACGATCAGCCGGCTCGTCCAACTCAGCTCCCTCCCCGCAGCCGAGAGGAGCACGAAGTATTATCTGCTGGCCGGCTGTTACGCTTTGCTCCTGCTCGTCCAGCTCTGGTGTATTTTCTTTACCCAGAGCCGGGGCCCTGTGCTGGGTCTCCTGGGCGGCCTTGCTCTCTTCTTCCTGCTGTTGGCAATTATCAGAGGGAAGAAGCAGTACGTTTTGGCGGTAGTGGCAGTGACCCTCGCCCTGGGGCTCTTCTTGATCGTTTTGAACCTGCCCCGTTCTCCCCTCGAGCCTATCCGGCGGCTACCTTATGTGGGGCGTCTCAGCAGCGTTTTCGATACGCAGTCGGATACAGTCAGGGAGAGGATCCTGGCCTGGGAGGGGGTCACTGATCTTATTACGGCGGATGCAGGGCGAGCCCTTATCGGCTACGGGCCGGAAGCACTGATCGTCGCCTTTAACCCTCACTCCCCGCCCGAGCTGGCTGCTTTGAAAGTCGGTGAAACCTTCGATCGGGCCCACAATGAGACCCTGGATGTCCTGGCCACGACCGGCCTGCTTGGTCTGGCGGTTTATCTTCTGCTCTTCGGCAGTGTCTTCTATTATGGGCTGCAATGGCTGGGCTTGATTCAGGGCTCGCGGCAGCGACTGGTCTTTCTCTCTTTGTGGGTTAGTGGGGCGATAGCCGGCGGCCTGCTGCCCTGGCTTCTGGAAGGCCAGTGGCGTCTATCTGGGGTGGGGCTCCCTTTTGGCGCTATAGCAGGTTTAGTCGTCTATTTGCTCCTGCGTCCTCTCTCCCGACCGCAAAAAGAAGACGCTGGGGATTTACACCGTTCGATCCTCCTGTTGGCGCTGCTCTCCGCCATCATGGCGCACTTAATCGAGATCCAGTCCGGCATCGCCATTGTGGCTACGCGCACCTATTTCTGGCTGTACGCAGCCTTGCTGGTCATCATCGGCTTCTATGGGCGAGGGATGCCAGCCGGGGCCTCTGTACCAGTGCAGACCGCGCCTGGGCGTCGCCGGAGAAGGCGAGAAGAAAAGAAAGGTCAGTCTCTGGCACGGTGGCTAGAGTTGAGCCGCCCTTCTGCCGTGTCTATAGCCCTCTTGACGGGGCTGAGCCTGGCTACTCTGGCCTTCGCTTTTCTGGGCTTCCCAACCAACGTGCAGAGACAGGCGCTTGGTATTCTGGGGTTGCTTTTGGCGGTGTGGTTGGCGGGTAACCTGATCGTTGCTGTCCAATCGAGCAATGGCGCTGAGGGAGAGGACCGCCTGCCGATCTATCCCTTGCTCTCCGTAGGCTGGTTCTTCATCTTCGTGCTTGGGCATTGGCCCAGCTTACAATTGGGCAGCGATCCCGCCAGCGTTCTTGTCGTATACAACCTCTACGTTTATTTGTTCCTCACCATCGGGGCCATCGCGGTGACTCTGCTGAGAGAAGCCCCCCTGCCTGCCTCTCTCTGGCGTAGGAGCCGAGGGTGGCTCTACCCTGTCCTGGTCGTGGCCGTTATCCTGCTTATCTCTGTCACTAATCTCGATCCCATCAAGGCCGATGTTTACTACAAGCAGGGCATGTCTTACGCTAACATCGGGCAGTGGAATGCGAGCATTGCCTCATTCCGGCAGGCGCTTAAGTTTGCCCCTGACCAGGATTTTTATTGTATCTTCCTGGCTGGGGCTTGTGTGGAGAAGGCAAAGGCCGCTTCCAGTGTGGACGAGAAAACGGCCTGGCTGGAAGAGGCAAGAAAGGCGTTGCAGCGAGGAGAAGAGCTGAACCCACTCAACCCCGACCACACCGCCAAACTGGGGCTCCTCTACCGTTCCTGGGGGGAGATGACGGCCGAGCCGACAGAACGAAGAGCAAAACTGCTCCGGGCGGCGGAATACTACAGTCAAGCAGCAAAGCTTAGCCCCCATAGCCTTCCCATACTTACCGAATGGGGGCAGGTCTATCACCTCTTGGGAGAGTATGACAAAGCTATAGAGAAATACCAACGCGCCATCCAACTCAACAGTAGGTACATCAAATCTTACCTACTTCTGGGCGATACCTATGTGGCTGGGGGAGAGCTGGAGCAGGCAGAGAAGGCTTATCGGCAAGCCGGCGAGCTGGATAAGCAATCATTTCAGGCGCATAGCGGCCTGGGCCAGGTCTATGCCCGGCAGGGCAAAGTGGAAGCGGCTATCACTGAACTGCAGATAGCCCGGGACCTGGCGCCAGCCAGCGAGAAGTCACGCTTGGAGGAGCTCATCGCCCAGTTGCAAGCACAAAAGCGGTAACCTGATCTTCTTTTTGCCGCGCAGCGACTGGCCGCACAAAAAACGATGGACATGCGGTCCGTTGTTGCCGTGAAGCAAGAACCCCGTTTTCGCGCCGAAAACGGGGTTCTATACTTCAGGTAATGTTCAGCGCCCAGGATCAGCCTTTGTCATTTCCGAAAAGTCTTTTCCGCTTTTGTGGGGTGTCCAATGGATGAAGAGGCTCGTCCTCGGCGATGAAGAACTGCAAGACCAGACC
>Ga0315268_10006880_pt1 | contig 12048 bp, 10 predicted proteins | sample C1_top_MG_FD_204535 | JGI IMG/M metagenome (GOLD analysis project Ga0315268, IMG submission 204535) | Sediment microbial communities from Yellowstone Lake, YNP, Wyoming, USA - C1_top | ecosystem: Environmental > Aquatic > Freshwater > Lake > Sediment | place: USA: Wyoming | collected 2017-08-01 | reverse complement strand
AAGCCAACAAACAACCTGTCCTCGGAGCTCTTTTTGTCCCACGATCCGGTGAAGCTTCGCATGACGAGCCTGAGCTTCGTGTCCTATCTGTCCTTCCAGACAGGCCGAAAAACGAGTCGGGCGGAGCCGACCAAAGAGACTCCTCCGGGCGAGAAGATACTGCAGGAAGAGACGACCGCAGAGACAGTCGACGAAGGCACGGCGGAACAGACCGCGGCGCTCCCGCCTGTTCAGGGAGGACTCACCTTCAGTTACAATCGCGGGCAGGATCCTCGAAGCGCGAACTATTGGATTGACGGCAACGCCGGCTTCTATCTGTCTCCGAGCTGGAGAGTTCAGTATTCTGCGCACTACGATCTCAAGCAGAAGCAGGTCGTGAGCCAGACTTTTTCTCTTTACAGAGATCTTCACTGTTGGGAGGCCTATTTCATACGCAGGTTCTCCGGCCAGCGCTGGGAATATTACTTCAAGATCAACATCAAGGCCCACAAGGAGATTTACATAGAGCGCGGAACTGCAATTCAGTGATGTGATCCTCCGCGGATGAACGTGTTGACAATCTGAGTATCGTGTTATAGCGTAATTTCAACTACCTTGCGAGTAGGCCATTTCGAAACCACGTTCCTCTCCACTTCCTGGAGGTAATCTCATGAGCAAGACCAAGCTTGCGGCGGAGCTTGCGAAGAGAACCGGGCTTTCCCTAAAGGACGCCAGGGCTGCCATCGAGGCGCTTTTCAGCACGGTGCCAAAACGCGGTATCATAGTGGACGAGCTTATGAGCCGCAGAAAGGTTCAAATTACCGGCTTCGGAACCTTTGAAACACGGAAGCGAAAGGCGAGGGAAGGCCGGAATCCCCAGACCGGAGAGAGGATAAAGATACCTGCCGCGCGATTCCCTGCTTTTCAGGCGGGAAAATCACTCAAAGAAAGGATAAGGGTCTGAGAAAAACACAAAGCCCTTGTGCCAGCTTCCTTTGCCTGTTATACTTAACAATTATTGCTTTCAGGTACCTTCAGGAGGTGAAATCCAGTTTGAGAGTTCTCAGACTTGCACCAATCGTCGCTCTGTTGGCAGTACTGGGTTTGGCGGCACTGCCTTCCGTGCCTCTGGCCAAAGAGGAAAGCATCGTCATTTTTACCAGCACCGACACCCGTTCCGAACTTGCTCCTTGTGGGTGACACTCTTCCCAGAAGGGTGGACTGGCCCGGCGGGCCGGTTTGATTGATTCGACGCGGGCGGCCTTCAGGCAGTTTTTCGTTGTGGACGGCGGAGACGCTTTCGGCGGACGCTCCGAGATGGACAAGCGGAAAGCTGACGTTGTTATGCGATCCATGGGCGTCATGGGTTACGATGCCCTTTGCATAGGCGAAGGTGAGCTGGAGTTCGGCCCCGAGTTCCTGCTCGATGCTTCTCGAGAGGCCAAAGTCCCTCTGGTCAGCGCAAACATCGTCTACTACAAGACTGGTAAGACGTTGGTCCAACCCTACATCATTGCCAAACACGGAAAGGCGAAGGTGGCGGTGGTGGGTCTTATGGACGACGCTATCCTGATTCCACGTACCGAGGGCAAGTCCGACAGTCTCGTGATACTTGATCCCATCTCGGTGGCAAAGAAGGTCATTCCTTCGCTCAAGAAGAAGGTAGATCTTGTTGTTGTGCTTGCCCACATGGGGCTTGCCAAGAGCACGAAACTGGCCAACGAAGTTCCGGAGATAGACGTTCTCGTTTCGGGGCACAGCCCCGGTGTTTCCATGGAATCTCGCAAGGAAGGGAATGCCCAGATGCTGCTCGCCGGCACTCGGGGGCAGTACATCGGCCGTCTCATCTACAAGGAGATTCCTAAGAAGGGCCTGACCTTCTCGGAAGGAACGCTGGTCCCTCTTGACGGAAGAATCCGGGAAAGCAAGCTCGTGACGGCGATAATCGATCAGTACAACAAGGACGAAAAGAGATTGACTGAGGAGAGAATGCGCCAGGAACAGGAGGCGACTCTGGCAAAGGCCGGCGAGGACCGCTACCTTGGTGAGGCGACGTGTAGAAGATGTCACGAGGATATCTATGACAAGATTTCCGCCAGGGGCCACGCCCGGGCCTATGAGTCTCTTACGAAATCCGGCCGCGAGGGGCTGGCAGAATGCCTCGTCTGTCATACGACAGGGTATTCGGAGCCTACCGGCTACGGCTCTTCCACCGTGGATCTCAAGAACGTCCAGTGCGAAGCCTGTCACGGTCAGGGCACCAAGCACAAGAGGGATGGTAGCTACAAGAAGGTGAGCGAACAGAAGTGCGTCGTGTGTCACGACAAGGAAATGAGTCCAAATTTCAATTACGGCGTCTATCTCAAGAAAATCGCACACTGAAGACTGTGATGTCGAACGCTTGAATTCAGCCGCTCATGCAACCACTTGGGAATATTAAAGTTACATCCTCGTATCGCCCCCCAAAATTCTTTGTTCGTCAAGTCTCAAATTTCGCTTGACTAAAAAGGGGGCATTCTGTAGCCTTTACTTTTTGAAAAGTTTCCTTGCTCTACTTTCTCACTAGGCATCATCAAGATGCCTTTTTTCAGAAAAGCAAGCAGTTCAGCTTTAAGATTCGCAGCGTAACAATACGACGCATTTGCGTGGTGTTGCGAGCTTAAGGAGGTGATACGTGAAATGAAGAAGGCAATAGCTATCCTATTGATAGCTCTGTTTGTCGTAGCCCTGTGCGCTGGTTTTGGCTGCGCAAAGAAGGAACAGCCGAAGGAGGAAACGACAACTCAGGAAACCACCCCGGCTCCGGCTCCGGAGACAGCTCCGGCCGAGACTACTGCTACGCCAGGAGCGGCGACTGGTGGCAAGTAAGACATCAAGCCTGCTGTGCATGAATCAATCACGGCAGTAGGCATGAATAGCGAGGAAGAATCTGGAAATTCAAGATTTCGGATTCTTCCTCAATCTTTTTGTGCGACCATTGCGATGAAAGGGAAGGAGACTCAGATTTCACCCAGCGGCGCACGCAGAGTGGCCCTGAATTCCGCTTTCAGTGTGACAGGCATACTGATTGACATTCTGGCCGCACTCTGGATCACTCCTTTTCTCATCAGGGCTCTAGGAACTTCTCAATACGGCACCTGGGTCCTCGTTATGTCGTTCGCCGGCTACTCCGCAGTTCTGTCCCTGGGCTTCAATTCCGCTGTCAGCCGGGAGGTCGCCAGGAAATCTGCATCGTCAGACAGTACCTGGATGAATCAGGTGGTGAACAGCACTACGGCGCTGTTTCTGGTTTCCGGAGGGGTGGCCTTTGCCGGGCTTGCCGTGTGCAGCTTTTTCCTGAGCACGTGGTTCAACATCCCGCCCGAGTTCTACAGGCCCGCCCAGATTGCGCTCGTGATCCTCGGCCTCGAGCTCGGCATGCGTCTTCCGCTTTCCATCTTCACTTCGATTCTAGGCGGCCAGCAGAGATACGTCGAAAGCGAGAGCTTCCGCATGATTGCGAGGGTCGTGTACGTTGCTGCGATCTTCCTCGCGTTCAGGACCAAGGCATCGATGGTGACGCTGGCCCTGATAGTCCTTTTCACCTCCATTCTCCGTCTCGGTCTTCAGTGGTGGCTCGTCCGCATCGCGACGCCGTGGCTCAGGTTCGGCAGACGGTGGGTGTCCTTCGCAGTCGTGAAGAGGCTTGCGGGCTTCAGTGCGAGCTCCTTCATCTATCTCTTTTCTCAGCAGATCATGGCCAGGGCGAACTTCTTTGTAATCGGGGCCCTTCTTGCGGCCACAGACGTCGCGGCCTTCAGCATTCCCTCGCGTCTCGTTGAAATCATGCTCACTCTTGCCATAGGTATGACCGGAGTCGTGATGCCGGTGGCGAGCGAGCTTGAGGCCAAGGGCGACTCAGAAAGGCTGAGAGCCGTGTTCTTTCTCGGGACCAAGTACGTGGTCATAGTCAGCATACCGATCGTCATTGCTTTCGCCGTGTTGGGAAAGAGTATTCTCCTTCTCTGGGTCGGAAAGGAATTCGTGGGCACGGACCTTCTTCCGCAAATGTACGCCGTCCTCGTAATACTGACGGCGGCGGTGGGCTTCCAGGTGTCTCAGACCGGAGTCTTCAATGTCCTCATGGGAATGGGGAAGCACGTAATCTTCAGTCGAATCACAATATTTACGGCGGTCATCAGCGTCATTCTGAGCTCGATTCTGATAAGAGTTCTCGGGCTCCGCCTCACAGGCGCTGCACTCGCAAATCTTGCCTGCTACGGAGTGGCCTACGGTTTGATCCTCCCGGTCTACGCGTGCAGGCAGCTCAAGGTGTCGTTTGCTCGATATTGGTTGGGCTCAATTGGAAGGCCGCTCCTTCTGGGACTGCCTGTCGGAGTCGCCACTTTCTTTTTGGGAAGAGTTTTCGAACCGCGTTCCCTCTTGCTTCTTCTCGCCGAATGCGCAGCAGTGTTTCTCGTCTATTCGATTTGTTCCTGGTTCGTGATTATGAGCCGCGAGGAGCGAAGGAGACTGCTGAGGGTTTTCAGGCCCACCCCTCCCCCGGAAATCGAGCAGTAGACTCGTCACGAAAATAACACCCCTAACTTCTAACCATCGAAATATCAAGCGATTAAGAAATGTTTTGATCCGAGACCAAGTCCGGGCATTTTTTCTTGACACCACTACATCTTGATGTCTATATTCCTGGGCGCCAATAGATGGTGTTAAGTTGATTCGTTTGAGAAAGTTTCGTACCGGAGTTTCTCCAAAAGGGAAATTCCGGTTCCGTTTGTGCGCACTCGAACCAATAGTCCCTCTTCGAAATAGAGCTCGGGAGTGGCTGCTATGATAAAAGCAAGAGACATGTCGCCGGGCACTCCTCAGAGATCCAAGACCTCAATCAAAGCTCCACGCACGCTTGCCGGCAAGAGCAAGACCTCGAAACTCAGCCGCGACAATTCCAGGACGAGCGATGCCGAGATTCTTTTTTCCGAAAACGCGTTGAAGGTCCTCGAGCGCAGGTACCTGAGGAAGGACGAACACGGGAAAGTCCTCGAAACGCCCGGGCAGATGCTTCGAAGAGTGGCAAAGAACATCGCGTCCGCCGACGCAAGTTACGAAACCAAGGAAGAAATGAAGAGAATTGAGGACGATTTCTACAGGACGATGGCCTCGCTCGAGTTTCTTCCCAACTCGCCGACTTTGATGAACGCAGGAGCAGATCTCCAGCAGCTCTCGGCGTGTTTTGTTCTTCCCGTTGAAGATTCGATGGAAAGCATCTTCGAGGCCGTGAAGAACACTGCTCTGATTCACAAGAGCGGAGGCGGCACCGGCTTTTCTTTCTCCAGGCTCAGGCCCAGGAACGACGTCGTGCTGTCGACCCGAGGAATCTCGAGCGGGCCGGTTTCCTTCATGACCGTCTTTGACGCTGCGACGGACGCCATAAAACAGGGAGGCACGCGAAGAGGAGCGAACATGGGACTCCTGCGCGTGGATCATCCCGACATTCTCGATTTCATCACTGCGAAGAATAAGGAAAACTGTCTGAACAATTTCAATCTTTCGGTCGGCGTGACCGAGAAGTTCATGGAAGCGGTGGAGAAGGACGAAGAGTACGATCTGATAAATCCGCGCACGAACGAATCAATAGGGAAGCTCAAAGCAAGAAAGGTCTTCAAACTGATAGTGCTGATGGCCTGGAAAAGCGGGGAGCCGGGTATCGTTTTTCTCGACAGGCTTAATCGCGACAACCCCACGCCTCAACTCGGCAGGATAGAGAGCACCAATCCTTGCGGCGAGCAGCCTCTCTTGCCCTATGAATCATGCAATCTCGGCTCGATAAATTTGTCTCTGATGGTAAAGGCGACGAACGGCGAGTCGGAAGTGGATTTCGAAAGGCTCCGGAGAGTCATACCGTCGGCGGTGAGATTTCTGGACAACGTCATAGACGCCAACAAATATCCGATTCCGGAAATCGAGAAGATGTCCAAGAGGACTCGCAAGATAGGTCTCGGCGTGATGGGTTTTGCCGACATGCTGCTCAAGCTCGGGATCCCGTACGATTCGCAGGAAGCGGTCGAAACGGCCGAGAGGGTGATGAGCTTTGTCCAGTCTGAATCCAGAAAAGCTTCAACAGAGCTTGGAAGAAAGAAGGGCATCTTCCCGGCTTTCAAGGGAAGTGTTTTTGATTCTCCCGGTGCAGCGAGGGTGCGGAATGCAACCACCACCACGATAGCGCCGACAGGCACACTCAGCATATTGGCCGACTGTTCGAGCGGGATCGAGCCTTTGTTCGCAATATCATATGTCAAAAATGTGATGGATAATACGGAGCTCCCCGAGGTAAACAAAGTGTTTCGGAGCGTGGCAAAAGAAAGGGATTTGTACACCGAGGAGCTTGCGCGCCAGGTCGCTGCCAAGGGAAGCCTGGCCACGGTCGACGGGATCCCGGAAGACGTGAGGAGGATCTTCGTCACGGCCCACGACATTGCGCCGGAGTGGCACCTTCGCATGCAGGCGGTGTTTCAGAAATACACGGACAACGCGGTCTCCAAAACCATAAACTTCCGCCGGGATGCGACCGTGGAGGACGTCGAAAATGCATACATGCTCGCGTACAGATTGCAGTGCAAGGGCGTGACGATTTACAGGGACGGAAGTCGCGAGCGGCAGGTCCTCACCCTCGGAAAGGAAGGGAGAAGGCCCAGGGGAAAGCTCACGCCGCGCTCGAGGCCTCTGATCACGAGCGGCTCGACCGAAAAGGTCGGCACGGGCTGTGGAAGTCTCTACGTGACCATTAACGAGGACGTGCAGGGCCCCTTCGAGGTCTTCGCCAGACTAGGCAAGACCGGAGGCTGCGCAGCTTCCCAGACAGAAGCCATAAGCCGGCTCGTTTCCCTTGCCCTGAGATCGGGCATAGAAGTCCGCTCGACGCTGACGCAATTGAAAGGCATCAGGTGCCCACAGCCCCTGTGGGACAACGGAAGCCAGGTTCTCTCCTGCCCTGACGCCATAGGAAAGGCCATAGAGAGATTTCTGGAGAGATCCTCAGCTCCTGCTGCGGGCTCCGCACAGGGCCCTGCAAGCCAGGACGTCTCTTCTGAAACTGCGAAGGAAACCCGCGCCCAGCCCCTCACCTGCCCGGACTGCGGGTGCAACGTGGAGCCGGAAGGCGGCTGTCTTGTCTGCCGGTTCTGCGGATTCTCGCGTTGCGCGTAGCCCCGGTGACGGGACTCCGCTGCGATTTCCACGCATGCCCGCACCAAAATTCTGTTGACACTTCTCTTGGCAAAAGGGAGAATATCAGGTCACTATTCGCAGCTGACATTCGTCAGCGCTTCTTTGGTCAAGGCCGTCCTCTGGCCAAACCCAGGCTCTTTGTGGAAACCTACCAGTTCGTTCAGGAGGAACGCCAATGAAGAACAAGGTAACCATCATCGGCGCCGGAAACGTTGGGGCTACTGCCGCGCACTGGGCCGCGGAAAAAGAACTTGCCGACATCGTTCTCGTTGACATCGTCGACGGAATGCCGCAGGGGAAAGCCCTGGACCTGATGGAAACGAGACCGGTCGAGGACTTCGACACGAAGGTCATCGGCACCACGGACTACAAAGACACTGCGAACTCGGACATCGTTGTCATCACGTCGGGTGTTCCACGAAAACCTGGAATGAGCAGGGACGAGCTGCTCGACGTAAACACGAAGATAGTAAAGAACGTGACAGAGCAGGCGTGCAAACATTCGCCTAACGCAATCCTGATAATGGTTGCGAACCCTCTGGACGCCATGTGCCACGTGGCAAAGATGGTTAGCAAGTTTCCGAAGCATCGAGTCTTCGGAATGGCCGGAATCCTGGACACTGCGCGATTCAGGTGCTTTGTTTCGATGGAGCTCAGCGTTTCGGTGGAGGACATACAGGCGATGGTCCTGGGCGGACACGGTGACGACATGGTTCCGCTCCCGAGATACACTACAGTAGCAGGAGTGCCGATAACCGAGCTCATGTCAAAAGAGAAGATAGACGCCATCGTCAGCAGAACGAGAAAAGCAGGGGGCGAGATAGTGGCTCTCCTAAAGACGGGAAGCGCTTACTATTCGCCTTCGGCCGCGGTCGTTCAGATGGTGGAGTCCGTGCTCAAGGATAAGAAGAGGGTCGTTCCTTGTGCCGCGTATCTCGAAGGTGAATACGGAATCAGAGATCTCTACGTCGGAGTTCCCATAAAGATCGGAACAGTCGGAGTCGAGCAGATAATCGAGCTTAAGCTCAGCGACGACGAGAAGGCGGCTCTCAACAAGTCCGCCAACGCCGTGAGGGAACTGGTTCAGTTAATAAAGTTATAAATCTGCTGGCGCGCTGAGTCGTTGCTTGCTGCGGCTGCTGCGGCGCGCGGATCGTGCCATTGATCTGGGGCTGGCCGGAAACGGCCGGCCCCATTTATATTGACTCACCGCACGGCTTGGTCTATCCTTTTCGGGATTCGTTTTAGCGCACGTTCCAGGGTTCACCCATTGAAATACGACCGCGACTTTTCAGTGCGGGAGGAAGTATGCCAATAATTGATTCAAAAACCGGCAAAGTCTTGAAGCAACTCTCGGCGTCCGAGCTTTCTGAAGCTGCGAATCTGCTCAGGGGTTACGACCTTGTGTGTCTTGCTGCGGCAGGGTCCGGTCACGCCGGCGGCACGCTTTCTGTTATGGACGTTGCAGCCGCGGTCTACCTGAACGTGGCCAAACACGACCCGAAGAATCCCAACTGGGAGGGGAGAGACCGTATCATATGGTCCACCGGCCACAAGGCCCCGTCCCTATATCTCTGCCTGGGCATGAGCGGATATTTCAATATCGACGACGTTGTGACCCTGAGAAAGCTCTACAGTCCGTTCCAGGGTCATCCGCACTGGCTCAAGCTGAAGGGCGTTGAGGCCTCGACAGGATCTCTCGGCCAGGGACTGAGCATATCAAACGGGATCGCCCTCGCCGGAAAGTTGGACAAGCGCGATTTCAGAGTTTACTGCTTCATGGGCGACGGAGAGCAGCAGGAAGGACAGATCTGGGAAGCTGCCATGGAAGCCGGCCACTACGCGCTGGATAATCTATGCGGCATCATTGACAAGAACCGGCTTCAGATAGACGGCTGGGTCGAGGACGTGATGGACGTCGACCCGCTCAAGGAGAAATACGAGAGCTTCGGCTGGAACGTAATAGAAATAGACGGCCACAACACCGACCAGATTCTTGACGCCTTCGAACAGGCAAAGACCGTGAAGGGCAAACCCACTCTCATCATTGCCCACACCATTAAGGGAAAGGGTGTGGACTTCATGGAGAACGTGGCGGGCTGGCACGGAAAGGCACCGAATTACGAGCAGATGTTGGAGGGATTGAATCAACTCGGTCTAAAGGACAAGCTCCCGGTCGCAAAACTCATGGAAAAGGCGAAGCGTTATCAGAGTGAGGCGGACAGGAAGCTTGACGCAAAGATGCCCAAGTTCTCGCGAGATTATTTCTGGAACGTCGGACCCAGGATGAAAGTGAAGATGGATCCGACGAGGATGGGATTTGGCTGCGCCCTTCGTGAAACCGGGGACGACGAGCGCGTTGTCTGCCTGGGGGCCGACATCTCCGGTTCAATTGCCATCAGCGAATTCCACGTGAAGCACCCACACAGAAGTCACAGATTCTTGAGCATGGGGATTGCGGAGCAGAGCGCGACCGGAGTTGCCGCAGGGCTTGCGAAGGAAGGCAAGCTTCCCGTGTTCGGAACGTATGGTGTCTTTGCGTCGGGAAGAAACCTGGACCAGCTCAGGACGACCGTTTGCTACGGGAACTTCAACGTTTTCATCGCGGGCGCGCACGGGGGCGTGTCAGTAGGACCGGACGGGGCGACGCATCAGGCACTCGAAGAGCTCTTTCAAATGTGCGGCCTCCCGGGTATGAACGTCGTGGTACCGTGCGATTCCATTGAAACCGCCAAGGCCGGGAAGATGCTGCTCTTCGATATTTTCGGTCCAAAATATCTGAGATTTGCAAGAGAAGCCACGCCAATTGTCACGAACGATCAGACTCCTTTCAAGTTCGGAGAAGCGAACATCATAAGATACAGAGGTGAAAAAGACGATTTCGCGAGCGCGTTTGAGACGGTTCTCTCGTCGGACTACCGGAACGAAAACGAGGACCTGACCATCGTGGCTTGCGGCCCCGAAGTGCCGGAAGCGATGCGTGCCGCCTACATCCTCAATGAGGAATACGGTCTTGAGACCAGAATCGTGAACATGCACACGGTGAAGCCGTTGGACGAGGAAACGATCGTAAAGGCCTGCGTGGACACCGGTCTCGTGGTGAGCGCTGAAGAGCATCAGATCGGGGGGCTGGGCAACCGGGTGGCTGCCGTGGCCGCCCAGGCAAAGAAGAACTACGGCCTTCCCGTCATAATGGGGATGATAGGTGTAAAAGACAGATTCGGCGAATCAGGCGCGCCATGGGAGCTGATAAAGGAATTCGAGGTAAGCGCGGAGCACATCGCGCAGAAGGCCAAGGAGCTCCACGATTTCACGAAGAGGAAAGGGCTGAGGCCGGGGAAGGGATCTGCGGGACGCAAACCTGCTCGCGTGGGGAGGACACCGGCCCGCAAGGCCCGTAAGGGCACCCGCAAGGCGAAAACATCGTCCCCGCGCCGGAAGGGCAGGGGCAGGCGTTAGAAAGCAGGTTGGAACGCGATCCGGCTTCGGGAGGAGAGAAGGCGATCATCAGCGACCGATGATCTCGTTTAGTCCGTCTATGGCTTGACTTAATTCTTCCGAAGAAGCAGTACCGATCTTCCTGCCTATCCTGTCAACAGACAGCGTTCGAATCTGACTTATCTTTATCCATGAGCGCTTCGGCAGTTTCTTCGAGCCCAATTCGAGAGTCAAAGGGAAACCTGCCCGCTGAGGCCGGCTTGTAATTGCCATTGCTATGACGGTTCCCGATCGCTCGTTGAAGACGTCGTGGCTCAAGATGAGAATCGGTCTTAGACCTGCCTGCTCTCGTCCACGGGTAGGAGCTAAATCGGCCCAGCGAATTTCTCCCCTCAATATTCGGGCCATTCCGCCAATTCCTCACCCGCTCCTTCTTCTGCCATGGCCTTCTCAAGAGCCGGATCGAGCTTTGCGCACTCACGGGCAAGCCGATTTCGGTCAATTCGATCCAACTTATCGCGCACGGCATCCTGAATTGCGCTGCTGCGGCTGCGAAAGATACGATTCTTCACGAGTCGGTCCAGGCGCTGGACTGTCTCTGAATCAAGCGTGATAGCCACCTTTGATTTTCTCATGATCACCTCTCGGTATTACCATATGTCATACCGCAGGTTTTGTCAAGTGTGATTTCTTCCGAAAGAAATGGTGTCGTCCAGGTCGGAACGCCATCCGGCTTCGGGAGGAGAGAAGGCGCCCTTCCTACAATTTCTTCTCGCCCTTCTTCGGCGCTTCCTCTTCTTCCTCGCCCTTGGTTTTCTCCGCGAATTCCCTCATCTTCTCTGCCATCTCGAGAAGCTTTTGGTCGACCTGGTAGTTGACCGTGCCTTCGGGGTACTCTCCGTCGGCTTTGCGCTCGCCCGCGGGGATGCCTGTCAATATCTCTATCCCGTCGTCAACTTTCTTCATCGCATAGACGCGGAACTTGCCTTCATCGACTGCTTGGACCACGTCGGCGCGAAGCATCAACTCCTGCACGTTTCGCTCGGGGATAATCACGCCCTGTGTTCCGGTGAGTCCGTCGATCCTGCAGACGTCGAAGAAGCCTTCTATCTTTTCGTTCACGGCGCCTATTGGTTGGATCTCACCTTTTTGGTTTATCGAGCCGGTCACAGCGATGTCCTGCCTGAGAGGGATCTCGGCAATGCTCGAAATGAACGCGAAGAGCTCCGCGGCAGATGCGCTGTCTCCTTCGATACCGGAATAGGATTGTTCGAAGCACAGGCTTGCGCTTAGCGTTAGAGGCCTCTGCCTGGCGTACATTGAACGGATGTATCCGGTCATAATGAGGACACCCTTGTCGTGAGTGCGACCGCTCAGATTGGCTTCTCTTTCTATGTTTATTATTCCGGC
>Ga0315268_10006879_pt1 | contig 12048 bp, 13 predicted proteins | sample C1_top_MG_FD_204535 | JGI IMG/M metagenome (GOLD analysis project Ga0315268, IMG submission 204535) | Sediment microbial communities from Yellowstone Lake, YNP, Wyoming, USA - C1_top | ecosystem: Environmental > Aquatic > Freshwater > Lake > Sediment | place: USA: Wyoming | collected 2017-08-01 | reverse complement strand
GGGGCTAGGGTGGCATTGGGCGGCGGCGGGCCGGTGACTTATACCTTCCGCAAGGCGGTCGCTGGCCTGGGCCTGAACGCTTTTGCCGTTCTTCATGATATACCCTTGGGGGTAAAGGGAAATATCATCGGAGGAGTGGCCGCAGAATATCCTAATCCGGTAAATAATGTTGCGGACCTGGTAACGGCCATTAATGCGGTTTGCGGCTTAAAGATTGTTTATGCTGTAGGCTGGTTAGGCAGCAACAACCAAATGGAAGGTTATTATGTGAATTACGATGCCGGCGGCCTGCCTATCTTTACATCCACCAGCGGAGCGGGGACCCTCCCGGCAACTGATGTGCGGCTGTCCCGCGGCCTGGCTTACCAGATATCCGTGAACGGCGATTGTGAAATCACCTTATGGGGGAAATAATCTCAAGTGAATAAGTTTTTAACCGCGACTTTAGTCGCATTATTATTAATTGTGCCGTGTGCACAAGCGCAGCATATCTATCTGCGCATGTACTGGATCGTGGGGGAGGTGGCCGATCCGGACGGGGTGGGGACGGAGGGGCGGTGGGCGGTGTTTTACCGCGATGATCCCGCCAATGCCTATTCGGATGACCTGGTAGGTATCATGGGTTTATCGGGCCGCGCCAACCAGGATATGCATAACGGCTATGAGGACTGGCGCATGGTGATCGAACCGGGAATTTACAAGTGCGCCACCGTCAAGGGTTATAAGAATGGCGCGCTGGTGGATGATTACGGCGCCAATCCGGTGGATGTCTTAATAACCGGTTTAGGTTATGATGTTCACCCGACCCTAACCCTGATCAAGGGGGGCGGCATTGCGCCTCCCGGGCCGCGGCCCAACCCGGCCTGGCTGGCGGCTCTCTTGCCCAAGATCGAAAATATAAAGTTTGGCGACAGAAAGTGGCAGCCGGCCTTGGTGGCCCAGGGAGAGGATTTCGTGATCGATGAGGCGCCCATCGTTTCGGCCAAGATCTCCTCCCAGAGCCCCCTGCGCACTGAAAGCATCATGATGATCTTGAATGCCGGCCTGGCCGATTCCAAGAATTTTTCCGTAAGCTCCAGCCATTACACGGCGATCAAAGGTTCCCAGCAGGCGCCCACGGAGATCAATTTTATTTTTGATTTTGCCAAAGAGGGGCAAAAACTCCCCGCCGGCCAGCAAAAGCTTACCATAACCGGCGCCAATGATTTTGGCTCAACTGAGGAGGTCTGCACGGTCAAAATTATGGCTGGGGAGGTGGAGGTAATCGGCATTCCCATCGCCTATCCCAGCCCTCTGCACCTGCGCACCGAACGCCTGGTCACCCTGCAGTATGGGCTTACCAAGAACGCCGACATCGATCTTTATATTTTCGATATCGCGGCGCGCATAGTCAAGAAGATCTCCTGCGCCAGGGGCATGCCTGGAGGACAGGCGGGCGCCGCCGCCAATCCTAATAAGGTAACCTGGGACCTGATAACCGACCAAGGAAGCCTGGCCGGGGCCGGGATCTATCTTTATAATATCGTGGATCCCCACCGGAACCGCGTCTTAAGTAAGGGCAAGATCACCCTGGTGCCGTAGTTTATGGGCAGCAGCTGCACACCACTTTATGCTATAATATTGCCGGCAAGCGTGGCCTGTAAATTGCCTATATCACCCTGGAGGTGAAGTTTATGCCAAATACCAGTTTAAGGGAGTCGGAATGGACCCCCCGCAAGGAATTGCTCCCCTTTCTTTTGGGCAAGCAGAAAGTCAAGAAATCCGAGATCGGCAAGCTCGACCTTTTTGAAAAAGGTTTAGCTGTAGAGATCAAAAAGGGAGATACTATCCAGGCCGCCGTAACCAAGATGGTGCGCATGGCGCTGGCGGCTGAATTCGGGCCTTCCCTGGTCAAATCCCGCGGCGCCGATCGCATGGTCTCAACCATTGTGGCCGGCATTCTTTCCGATCGTGATTTGCGCCGGCAGGCCCTGGTGATAGTAGATAGATTCGCCAAGTGAAACCCGTAATATTAGTTGTAGACGACGAGCTTTCGATCCGGGAATCGTTTAACCTCATCTTGTCCGATGACTACCGCGTGATTGTAGCGGCCAGCGGAGAAGCCGCCCTCAAGTATGCCGCGGATGAACCCATAAACCTGGTTTACCTCGATATCCGCATGCCGGGCCTGGATGGACTGGAAACCTTAAAAAGATTAAGACAGATTTCCCCCGAACTTTTGGTGGTGATGGTTACCGCCGTCAATGACGTACAGAAAGCGGCCGAGGCCATAAAATTGGGTTCGGTGGATTATGTGGTCAAGCCCTTCGATGTGGAACGCATCCGGCAGTTAACTGCCGGTCTTTTACGCCGGCAGGATTTGATCAAGACCGCCAGAGAGGCAGTGCAGGAAGAATACCCCGAGCTGATCGGCCTCTCCCAGGTTTTAGAAAAGGTCAAGAAAGCGAAAGGTTCAGTGCTGATAGTGGGGGAGGAGGGGATGGAGGATGACTGGATTGCGCAGCTTTTGTCCGACCAGCCCCTGGCGACTTTGGATCTAAGGCGGATCGGAGCTGCTGAGATGGAGGTCATGATCTTCGGCGCCACCTACGGCAGCTCTACGGTAGATCTGAGGAAACGGGTAGGAGTGGTGGAGGAGGCCGGTGGGGGAACTTTATTTTTGAAAAATATCGAAAAACTACCACCCTCCCTGCAAGAGCGGCTTTTGATCATCCATCCCCGGCTGATAGCCGGTACTACAGTAAATCTTAAAGAAACGGACTTTTCCCGCAAGCTTTATGATAAGCTCAGTGAGAATTTGATCGTGGTGCCGCCGCTCAGAGAAAGGATCAGTGATATCCCGCCGCTCATCACTTATTTTCTCTCCAAATTCAACTTAAAATACCACAAAAACATTAAAGGCCCCTCCCCCCGGGCCCAGGAGCTGCTCTCCGCCTATACTTTTCCTTATAATGTGGCGGAGTTAGAGCAGATCATTCGCCTTTTGGTCTTGACGCTGAATAAACCCCTGATCGAAGCGGAAGATCTTCCCTGGCGGGTGCTAACCGCGGAGGCCGCGTTTTATCCCCTGCCGCTTTCTGATGCTTACGATGATTTTGAGGCTGAACACATCAAGCGGGTGTTGGCCCAGGCGGGGGGAGATCAGGATCGGGCGGCGGAGGCGTTGGGAGTGACACCGGTTGTTTTAGAATCCAAGATACTTGCCGCAGGTCGGACTCGAACCGACAAGGGAGTATAAGTCCCAACGGATTTTAAGTCCGTCGCGTATACCAATTCCGCCACTGCGGCCTATTTTCTTTTCTTCTTACCGCCCTGCTTGCCCTCTAGATTGCGCTTCCAGTCCAGCAGGCGCTCTTCGCTTTCTTTTAAAAACTGGGTGATCTTGTGCTCAAAGGACCCCGCCGGGATCGATTCCTCAGCATGCCTTTTGGGTCTTTCTTTATATTCCTTATATTCCTTGCCCACCTGCTTGATGGAGAGGTCATATTTGCCCTCTTTTACCATGCCCAGCACCTTGACCTTGACCGCATCGCCCACTTTTAAAAATTGATTGATGTCAGTGACATATTGATCGGAAACTTGAGAAATATGGACCAGCCCCACATCCCCTTCCCCCAGATCCACGAAAGCTCCGTAATTAGTGATACCGGTAACCTTGCCTTCTATCTCAGAGCCGATTGTCTTTGGCATATTTTATAAGCAGTTTCCCCCCTTTTTATAAGATTGAGCCGCTCCCGGGCCAGGCCCTCTAAGTAACCGTCTTGATCCAATTTTTTGGCCTGATTCAGGAGCTTTTGTTTCTTATCCCCTTCCTCGCTTATTCCTCTTAAAAGTTTATCCTTTTCGGAAGTGAGACCGTTAAAGCGCAGAAGATCCTCGCGGATTTGGAAAACCAGGTATGTTATCAAGAATACAAATAGCAGGGCCCAGATATTAATTTTCACTTTTTGTTTTTATTCCCACGCCAAAAGGTTTGCTGTGGGAATTTATTCTAGCAAGTTTATAAAAGATAGGCAAGGTAAAAGTTTATCAGTTGGGGGCCAAAGAAAAGAGTGAGGGCCGCGCCCGCGGCCAGGGCAGGGCCAAAGGGCACATAACTGCCCCATTTTACTTTGCCAATGATCAGCAATACGGAAACCACCAGGGCGGACAATGTATAAGCCAGAAAAAGTGAAAGCAGCATTCCCCAAAATCCAAGCATGGCGCCCAGGAGGGCCACAAATTTTAAATCCCCAAAACCCAGGACCTCTTTCTTGAAGGCCAATTTACCCGCCCAGCTGATAAGATATAAAAGCAAAAAGCCCGAGATCAATCCGGCTACCGCGGAGGGGAGATTGCCGGTCAGGGTGTTATCCATAAATCCCAGCGGGATCCCCAGATAGATCGCCTCATCCGGAATGGTCTGAGTCTCTAGATCTGCAAAAAATACCAGGATCAAGATTGAGACAAAGGCGGCGATAAAATAAAATCGCGGGGAATGGGGGATCAATAAAAAAAGCAGTCCGGTTAAGAGCTCAACTGCCGGGTAGCGCGGAGAAATAAGCTTATGGCAGAAACGGCATTTTCCCCTGAGAATGAAATAGCTTAAGATGGGAAGGTTGTCCCAGGGATTGATCTTATTTCCGCAATGGGGGCAATGGGAAGGGGGATTAAGCACCGATTCCCCCCGGGGCAGGCGGTAAATGCAGACATTCAAAAAACTGCCCACGCAGGCTCCCAGCACGAAAGTTACAAGGTTGACAAGCATGTGGAAAGATTATATATTACTGCTTGAATGGAAATCAACTCTTTACTGCAATTGTTGACCGAACAGAAAGCTTCCGACCTGCACCTGATCGTAGGGCTTCCCCCGGTTCTGCGCGTTGTCCAGAAGTTAATCCACACCAATATGCCCGTTCTGAACCGCGAATCAGTCAAGGAACTGGCTTACCAGCTTTTAAACGATGAACAAAAAGCCACCCTGGAGAGGGAGAGGGAACTCGATCTGTCTACGGAACTGGGGGAGTCGCGTTTCAGGATCAATGTGCATTTTGAAAGGGGCAGTGTCGGCTGCGCCATCCGGCGCATCCCCAAACGCATTCCTACCCGAGAGGAACTGCGCTTGCCCAAGCAGGTCGAAGATTTATGCAGTGAAGGCAAGGGGCTGGTGTTGGTTACCGGCCCTACCGGCTGCGGAAAGACTTCCACCCAGGCCAGCATGATAGATCTCATCAATAACACCCGCGGCTGTCATATTGTGACCGTGGAAGACCCCATCGAATATGTGCATACCAATAAGAAATCCATCATTGAGCAGAGGGAAGTGGGCTCCGACACGCTTTCCTTCAGCTCCGCCTTGAAGCGGGTTTTGCGCCAGGACCCCAATGTGATCCTGGTGGGGGAAATGAGAGATCTCGAGACCATCCATGCGGCTATTACCGCGGCGGAGACCGGGCATCTGGTCATCTCCACCCTGCATACTCCGGACGCCCCGCAGGCGGTGGACCGCATCGTGGATGTTTTTCCGCCGCATCAGCAGCCGCAGATCCGGCTGATGCTTTCCTTGACCTTAAAGGGCGTCATTGCCCAGCAGCTGCTTCCCCATGTAGACCAGAAGGGGGTAGTGCCGGCGGTTGAAATATTAATAGCCACCCCGGCGGTTTCCAATATCATCCGCAAAGCCTCGACCCAGGAGCTTTACTCGACCATTGAGATCGGCGGCAAATACGGCATGCAGAACATGGATTCCTCCCTGAAACAGCTGTATGAATCCAAACTTATAACTTACGAGACGGCCATCAGCCATGCGCATAACGCCGAGCAATTGGCCAAAAGCTTAAAAGCGGTTATCTGATTTGCTCCCTTCCTACCTGAAAAAACCCATTCCCAAGCAGCAGAACATCAAAAAGATCCGCCGGATCATCGGGTCAGCTTTGAACACGGTCTGCGAATCCGCCCGGTGCCCCAATCTCGGCGAATGTTTTGCGCGCTCGACCCTGACCTTTATGATTTTGGGAGACACCTGCACCCGCAGCTGCGCCTTTTGCGCCGTTAAGAAGGGAACCCCGGATTCGCCGGATCCCGGAGAGGCCCGAAAAATCGCTGAAGCTGTCCAGAAATTAAATCTCACATATGTGGTAATTACTTCGGTGACCCGGGATGATCTGCCGGATGGCGGAGCGGAGCATTTCGTTAAGGTTATTCAGGGATTAAGGGATATGGGAAAAGGGATAAGGATTGAGGTTTTAATCCCGGATTTTACCGGAAAGCCGCTGCAGAAAATAATCAAAGCGCGGCCTTATGTCATCAATCATAATTTGGAAACGGTCCCCCGGCTGTATCCGGTGGTCCGCCCGCCCGCCCCGGCACCATACGGTGCGGGGCAGGCCGATTATCAACGCTCACTGGGGATCATACATTCTATAAAGGAGACCGCTCCCTCTATTTACACCAAGTCGGGACTTATGGTAGGATTAGGAGAGACCCGGGATGAAGTAGAGAAGTCGCTTTTAGATTTAAGCGAGGTTAACTGCGATCTGGTTACCATCGGGCAGTATCTTCCTCCTTCAAAGAGTAATCTTCCGGTAGAACGCTATGTTCCGCCTGAAGAATTTGAAGAATATAAGTTGAGCGGAAGCCGATTGGGTCTTAAAGTTTCGGCCGGGCCCTTTATTAGAAGTTCCTATCATGCGGGAGAAATGCTGTAATGGAAGAAGCACAACGATTAGCAAAATTACCCACCTATGTTTTCGCCTTGCTGGATAAGCTCAAGGCCGAGGCGATAACCCAGGGCAAAAAGCTGATAGACCTGACCATCGGCTCGCCCAATATCGTGCCGCCCCCTCAGGTCATTGAAACCTTAAAAGAGGCGCTGAGCGATCCTGAAAATCACCGCTACTCCTCTTTTGAGGGTGACCCCGGGTTCAAGTCGGCGGTGATCGACTGGTGCCGCAAAAGCTATAACATTAAAATTGAGCCGGACGAGATCGTAACCCTTTTAGGCAGCAAGGAAGGCCTGGTGCACCTGTCTTTCGCTTATTTGAATCCCGGCGATACCATGTTGGTTCCCCTGCCGGCGTATCCGGCGCATTTCAGGGGTCCGATCCTGGCCGGGGCGGAACCCTATATCCTGCCCACGGTTGAAAAAAATGGTTTCATCCCGGATTTGGATATAATTGACAGCCAGATCGCGGACCAGGCCAAGATGCTGATCCTGTCTTATCCAACCAACCCCACGGCCGCCACCGCGTCTTATGAATTTTTTGAAAAGGCGGTGGCTTTCGCCCGGAAGCATAATTTAATTTTGGTGCATGATTTTGCCTATGCCGAACTTTATTTTGAAGGCAAAAAGCCCGTTTCCTGCCTGTCTGTTCCTAAAGCCAAGGAGGTTTGCATCGAATTTCATTCCCTGTCCAAAACCTTCGGCATGGCCGGCTGGAGATTGGGATTTGCGGTGGGCAACCGGCAGATAGTTGAAACGCTGAGAACCATAAAGACCAATATCGATTACGGTCCCTTCAAGGCCATAGTAAAGGCGGCGGTCACGGCGCTTAAAAGCGAGAACGGGTATCTCGACCGGATGCGCGCCACCTATCAGAAGAGAAGGGACCTCATGGTGGACGGCTTGAATTCTTTGGGCTGGAAGCTTAAAAAACCCATGGCCACTTTCTATCTCTGGGTGCCGGTTCCGCCGGGATTCAACTCCATGAGCTTTGTGGATCATCTGATCAAAGAAACCGGCGTGGTGGTTTCTCCCGGGGTGGGTTTCGGCGATCTGGGCGAGGGCTATGTCCGCTTGGCGCTGGTGGACTCCGATCAAAACATACAGGAAGCGGTTTCCCGCCTGAAGAAGGCGGGCGTCAGGTACAATGGATAGGCCGATCGTCGGCCTTACCATGGGTGATCCTTCCGGGATCGGCCCGGAGGTCTGCGTCAAGGCCCTGGTTGATCCGGAGATTTATCAGGTGGCCCGCTGTCTTATCATCGGCGATAAAAAAGTCATCCATTACGCCATAAAGATCGCCAAACTGCCGGGGGTCACCGTCAATCCAATAAGTAAAGTTTCCGAAGCCAAATTTTTGCGCAATCAGATCGATGTTCTGGACCTGGCCAATGTGGAGATCGGCAAATTAAAAATGGGGGTTTTGTCCCCAGCTTGCGGCCGGGCCTCCATTGAATATCTGGAAAAAGCCATAGATCTGGCCCAGGCCGGAGAGATCTCTGCCATCACTACCGGTCCCATCAACAAGGAAGCCATCCGCAAGGCGGGATTTAAGTTCCAGGGACACACCGAGATCCTGGCCAAGCGGACCAAAACTAAAGAATACGGCATGCTTTTTGTCTCCGAGGCCTTATGGGTTTTGCTGGTAACCACACATTTGCCTCTAAAAGCAGTGTCCAAAGCTATTAATAAAAAGAAGGTGTTGAGCAAGATCAAGATGGCGCATGAGATCTTGTTCAAGGTCAGGGGCCGGAAGCCGCGGATCGGGGTGGCAGGTCTCAATCCCCATGCGGGAGAAGCGGGCCTCTTCGGCAAGGAAGAAATAAAATTCATCAAGCCGGCGGTGGAGGAGGCGCGGCGGCAGGGAATTGACGTAAAAGGTCCTATCTCCCCGGATGCCATCTTTAACCTGGCCCAGGCCGGAATGTTCGATATCGTAGTGGCCATGTATCATGACCAGGGGCTGATCCCCTTAAAACTTTTGTCATTCAATAAATCGGTGAATGTGACGGTGGGTCTGCCCATTATCCGCACTTCGGTGGATCACGGGACCGGCTTTGATATTGCCGGCAAGGGCTGGGCCAATCCCGGCAGCATGATCTCTGCCATCAAGGTAGCGGCGCACTTTGCGAAATAGCGTCCGAGAACTTCTGGCATCATTTAATCTTCACCCCAAAAAACGATTAGGGCAACACTTTTTGACCGATCCGGGCGTATTATCGCGCCTCCTTAATGCTGCGGAGCTTAAGGCCGAGGATGTGGTCTTGGAAATCGGCCCGGGATTGGGAGTTTTAACCGCAGAATTGGCTAAACGGGCGAAAAAAGTAATTGCCCTGGAGATCGATCCCGACCTGATCTTAATCGCCCAGGAAGTGCTGCGCTCTTTTGATAACATCAATTTTGAAAGGGCGGACTTTTTAAAATGGAAGGAGAAAGAAAAGTTCAATAAGGTGGTGGCCAACCTGCCTTATTATATAACCACGCCGATTATAGAGAAACTCCTGAATTTAGCTCAAATGCCGCAATTGATGGTGCTTACTGTTCAAAAAGAGTTGGCCGAGAGGATGATCGCCCAACCGGGGGGCAAGGATTACGGTTCGTTCACGGTTTATGTGCAGAATAGAGCGGAGGTTAGAATTAATTCCTATGTTCCCAAATCGGCTTTTTATCCCCAGCCGGGGGTGGGTTCGGCGATTTTGGTGATGAAACCATTGGACCGGCCGCGCTATCCGATCAGTGAAGAGGCGGTGCGGGCGGCTTTCGGCCAGCGCCGCAAGATGCTGCGCTCCGCGCTTAAAAAATTCGAAGTGGATTTTGCCTCAGCCGGCATAGATCCCAGGCGCCGCGCGGAAACCCTGTCCCTTTTGGAGTTTTCCGATCTTTCAAAACATGTTAAAATGAGGTTACATGGCGGTCATTGAAGTTAAAAATCTTACCAAAAAATATGACGGCTTCACGGCGGTGGACGGAATCTCCTTTGAAGTTGGGGAAGGGGAGGTTTTCGGCTTTTTGGGCCCCAACGGCGCAGGTAAGACCACTACTATCAATATGCTCTGCACCCTGCTCAGGCCCACCTCGGGATCAGCCCTAGTTTCCGGTTGCGATGTAGTGCATGACCCTAACCGTGTGCGCCGAGAGATCGGCATCATTTTCCAGGATCCATCCCTGGATGACCGTTTGACTGCCGAAGACAACCTGCGCTTTCACGGATACCTCTATCATATGGACCGAAAGAAAATTGATGAACGCATCCCTGAAGTTTTGAATCTGGTGGAGCTTTATGACCGGAGAGGTGATTTCGTGCGTAAATTCTCCGGCGGCATGAAGCGACGGCTGGAGATCGCCCGCGGACTCCTGCATTGCCCTAAAGTTCTTTTTTTGGACGAGCCCACCCTGGGATTGGACCCGCAGACCCGCGCCCATATCTGGGATTATGTCCTGAAGATGAGAGCGGACTCCGGTCTAAGTATTTTCATGACCACCCATTATATGCAGGAAGCGGAGGTCTGCGACCGGGTGGCCATTATAGATCACGGAAAGATCGTAGACTTAGATACTCCGGAAAAATTGAAAACTAAATATAATGAAACCACGCTGGAAGACGTGTTTTTAAAGCTCACCGGCCGGGAGATCCGCTCTCAGGCCGGGGAGAGCGCCTGGGTGCAGTGGATGAGGAGAACATAATGGGCGATTTTTGGGCAATCTATATTCTTTGGCTCCGCGATCTCAAGCGATATTGGTATGATAAATCGCGCATTGTGGCCTCTTTGGGCCAGCCTATTTTATTTTTATTCGTATTGGGAACGGCGCTGTCGCCCAGCTTTAAGGGGCCGGTGGGGATCAACTTTTCCGAATTCATATTTCCCGGGGTAATCGCCATGACCGTGCTTTTTACTTCCATTTTTTCGGCGATCTCTATCGTCTGGGACCGGGAATTCGGTTTTTTAAAAGAGGTGTTGGTGGCGCCGGTTTCCCGCTGGGCCATCGTTATCGGCAAGGCCCTGGGGGGTTCGACCGTAGCTCTGCTGCAGGGCACTCTAATGCTGACCCTGGCCCCCTTTGTGGGCGTGCATCTTACTCCCCTCATCATTTTAAAGAGTCTGGCGGTCATGTTCTTGATCGCTTTTGCCATGACCTCTTTGGGGATCATGATCGCCGCGCGCATGAAAGAGATGGAAGGTTTCCAGATGGTGGTAAACTTCTTGATCATGCCCATCTTTTTCCTCTCCGGCGCGCTCTTTCCCCTGGATCGCCTTCCGGAATGGCTCATGTTTTTGACCCGTATCGATCCCTTGACTTATGGAGTAGATACTTTGCGCATGGCTATCCTGGGTATTCATCAGTTCCCCATTATTTCTAACCTGCTTATCATTGGAGCTATCACCTTTATCCTGATTTCTATAGCAGTCATTGAATTTAACATGTCAGAATGACCCAAAATAGTGTTGACTTGACTTCAGAGTTGTGTTAGAAATGTGTTGTGGATATCTTCTGCCCCAATCCGAACTGCTCCAAGTATAAAATAGCCGGACAGGACAATATAGTAAAATTCGGCGAGTATAAAAGCAAGCAGGGTCCGCGGGCCAGATATCTTTGCAAGGCGTGCGGGAAGACCTTTTCTGAGCGGGCCTATTCTGCGCTTTACGGTTTGCATAATGATGAGGAAACCATAAAGCATTTTGTAGAAGAGGTCCAGGCCGGTAAATCATTAAGGTCTATCAGCCGGGAGACAGGGAAGAAACTCGATACCCTGCGCTCCTGGAAAGCTAAGTTTATGGGAGGTCCCGACGCTCCGGTCGGGATCCCGCAACACATTAGATTTTATAATAAGGAGGCGGGAAAAAACATGGAAAAGATGGATGCGGTTAGTAAGGATGTTTTTGCCAGGGCCAAGGCGGACGGGGTGAGATTTATCAATCTGCAGTTTACCGATATCCTGGGGACCATAAAGTCGGTCTCCATTCCGGTAGAAAGATTGGGGGATGCCCTGGAAAAGGGCATCTGGTTCGATGGCTCCAGCATTGAGGGGTTTGTCCGGATTTGCGAGTCGGACATGATCCTGGTGCCGGATCCAGCTACTTACCAGGTTACTCCCTGGACCCCGGCCGAGCGCAAATCAGCCCGCTTTATCTGCGATGTGCACACGCCGGAGGGAATTCCTTTTGAGGGTGACCCGCGCTCCATCTTGAAGAAATTATTGAAGGAAGCGGAGAAGCTGGGATATATTTATAATTGCGGGCCGGAAGTGGAGTTTTATCTCTTCAAGAAAGAAAACGGCAAAATCACCACCGCGCCCCACGATCTGGGAGGTTATTTTGATTATTCGCCACGGGACATGGCTTCCAATG
>Ga0315268_10006878_pt1 | contig 12048 bp, 10 predicted proteins | sample C1_top_MG_FD_204535 | JGI IMG/M metagenome (GOLD analysis project Ga0315268, IMG submission 204535) | Sediment microbial communities from Yellowstone Lake, YNP, Wyoming, USA - C1_top | ecosystem: Environmental > Aquatic > Freshwater > Lake > Sediment | place: USA: Wyoming | collected 2017-08-01 | reverse complement strand
TATGCAGCATAAATATGGCTTTGCTAAGGATGATTTTAAGATTGATGAAGAGGGTCGGCAGTATAGAGATGCTCTTATAAGAGATATATGGGAAATAGCAGCGATCCAATCAGCAACAAGTGAACAGATCGGCTATCCCACTCAAAAACCAGAAGCTCTTTTAGAACGTATTATAAAAGCCTCATCCAACGAAGGTGATGTTGTTGCTGATTTCTTCTGCGGGGGCGGGACGACTTTGGCAGTTGCGATGAAAAATAAGCGTAGGTTTATCGGCTGTGATTCTTCTCGTGTGGCAATTTCTGTAACTCTGGACAGGTTGGTCAAAATCGGAGAGGAAATGAGCGGGGTAAAAAGCAACATCTCAGCAAGTGATGAGGTATTTCAACTAAAACTTCAGGAAAAAGTCATTATAGAAAAAGTCCCGAATATTGAGATTTCCTATCTTGGTGTATATCCTATTGATAAATTTACCCATCTTGACCAGGATTCATTCATTGATTTTGTTCTTACCTGTTATGGAGCAAGTCATAATACTGCTGAGGGCATAACTCACGGCTTTCGCCCGCCGGGTCAGCAGGAGCCTATTTTAGTTGGTCCTGCAAATCCAAATGATTCTATTGATGCACAGACTGTAAAGGTATTTTTTGACGAGATAAAATCCCGTCTTGAACCAAATAAAATGGTGCGTGCAAAGGTTATTGGATGGCGGTTCAATCGTCAAGTAGTAGAGTATATCAAGGTCTTGCAGAGATATATTTATGAAAACACTCTGCCAATGGAGATAGATTTAATCCCTCTTGATTCAAAGGAATTCAGGAAAAGGATTTTACAGCGATATCAGGATGTTGATGAGGCAGAGTTTTATCTGAGATTTTCAAAACCGCCAATAATTGGTGATATTAGAGTCAAGAAAGTCGGTCAGCTTGAATACGAATTTGAGGCAGTAGATGCTTTTTCCTCTAATGAAGATGGTTATCTGGTAAATTGCCAGTGGGACTTTGATTATCATGAAGGACATTTCACAGCAGACAAAAATTATATCCTCTCACGACAGAAGATAAAACCAAAAGGCAGAGATGAAAGATTTGAAGCTATCTTAACAGCCAGACATAAGTTTGAAAAAGTAGGTGAATACACTATCGCCTGCAAGGTGCAGGATAACTTGGCAGGGGAAACGGTGCTGGCAAAGAGGATTTTAATTCAAACATGAATACACTGTACCTTTTTATAGACGAATCAGGCAATTTTGATTTCAGTCCGAATGGGACAAGGTTTTTTGTATTAACTGTGCTGAGCGCAACAAGTCCATTTGAAATCGGTTCGCCTTTATTGAGACTTCGCTATGATTTGCTACCTAACTATGCCTGTGGCCCGAGAATGGAAGAGCACGGTTTTTTTCATGCCTCAGAAGATTTACAGGAAGTGCGAAATCATGTTTTCTCTATTATCTCCCGATTAGACCATCCGATGAGAGTAGATTCCATAATAGCCCAAAAAAATAAAGCTAATCCTAAACTACACAATCAGCCACTTGAGTTCTATAAAATCCTTGCGGAAGCCTTGCTCAAATATGCATTTAACCGAGCTGTATGGCATGACTATGACCATGTTGTTGTGGTATTCAGCAGTCTTTTTGATAGAAAGAAAAGAGGTATTCTCAAGCAAGCGTTTAAATCTCTTATAAAACAGTACGCAAAAGTCTCTTATGCCTTGTATTTTCATGACTCAAAGTTTGAGTTTTGTAATCAGGCAGCAGATTACTTTGGGTGGGCTATTTACAGAAAATGGGAATCAAATGATTATAGGTCGTATAGCCTTGTTCAGCATCTGATAAAGTCAGAGTTTGGTATCTTTGAAAAAGGGGGCAGAGAATTTTATGAGTATAAAAAGTGACCTCCTCAACTACTCCGTATTCACGGACAGAGCCCGCGGGCTCTTGTCATTGAGGAGGGACGTTTACAGTTTCTTAGTTATATATAACCGTATTTTGGCTTCTAAAACAAATTAATTTTTTTAATAGGGCTATAAGATAAATGTTAACAAAAAAATATGGTGAATAATGCACTACTCTTTTAAACCACACGAGACTAATTTTAAGGAATGGGTAAGGTCGGGCTTTATTGGAATCCCGGAGGCAGGTATTGCCTTTTTAAAACACCTCTCCTCTCCACATTTTAAGCCACAGATGGAACTTTTTAGTGACAAACAATGGAAGATGCAGATTGAAGCAATACAGAGATGTATCTATTCCTTTGAAATCTTAGGAGAAAAAGACCTCTTAACCAACATTGTTACTGGTGGCGGAAAAACCACTATTATAGGTGCAATGATTGCCTATATGATGACTGTCCATGACCAGAGGAAATTTTTAATTCTTACACCAAATACAATTGTGCGAGAAAGATTGGTTGATGATTTTGACCCAAACTCTGAAACTTATATTTATGACACATTCCCATTTTTTACTAACTCATATGAACCGCTTAAAGATAGAATCTCTCTGCATATAATGAAACCTTCTGAGAGTCCAGCAGGGATAAGGGCAGGTACAATTATTCTTGGTAATATTCATCAGATTTATGAACGCACAGATAATTGGAAAGTTTTGCGTGATAATGTAGAGTCTCTCTGTATCTTTAATGATGAGGCACATAATACAAAGGCTGAGCAATATAATGACTTGATAAATAAACTTAAACCAAAAAGATTTTTCAGGCTGGATACAACAGCGACTCCTGACCGTCTTGACGGATTGCATCCTGATAGCAAGATGATTTTTGTTTATCCGATTGCTGAGGCAATGCGGGATAAGATTATTAAAAGGATTGTTGTATTTCATCCTGATGTGCAAAAGGTTAAGTTGACTTATGAGGATTTAGAAACAGGAAAGACAATTTCAGCTGAAGAAGTGCCTTGGGAAGAGATTGAGCGAAGAAAGATAAGGGCTACACGCTATATTACAAGCACTAACCCAATGCGACAGCAGATAGCAATCGCCTTAGAATTATTGCATCATCAACGAATGGCAACGCCCCCAAAATTTAAACCGCTTTTATTTATAGTGGCAATCTCAATCACTGATGCTAAACAAATTAAGGAAGAATTAGAAAAGGTTGGCAAGGATTATGGAATAAATAAAGTCCTTCTGGTTACTAATGAATCTGATGATGAATTAAAAGATGCGGCTCGGGACTTAAATAAAAATCCGCAGACAGAATGGGATGCTGTAGTCTCGGTTCTTATGCTCCGTGAGGGATGGGATGTGCGTAATATCTCTATTATCCTCCTATTTAGAAAGTTTAGTTTTAAACAGATGCCAGATGGTCAAAAGTTTTCTGTTTATGGTCCTCAAGTAATAGGAAGGGGTTTAAGAAGGATGAGCAAAAATCCTGAGGAGTGGGAATCACTTTTTGTTGTTGACCATCCTATCTTAAAACACAAATGGCTCTGGGATCATCTAAAGGCAACTGAATATCCAGATGCATTAGACCCGGCAGAGGTTATTTTTGATATAGAGAAAATCCCTGAAGAAAAGAGTATTGAGCGAATTGATGTGGGTGAAATACCAGTTAAGGAAGCAGAAGAAAAGTTTGATATTTCCTCTTTACCTCCGACACCCGAACCTCCTGAAATTGTTGAGCCGATTTATGAATGGCAGAAATTCTTGGATGATTATAAATATGATTTCTTCAAAATGAATATCACTGAAGACATTGAGCAGATAAAAAGCCTTAATTTGGATGCAGACCTAACTACTATTAGTAAGGATGTTCCAAAAATAGAGGTTGAGCAAATTGCACGGGTTACACGGACTGAGCATTGGACAATAGAAGAACTCAAAAAACAATTAGTTAGGCAAATTCATCTAATTGCACGTGATGCACTTTTGGAATATGACCGTAATCCAGATGAACGGCAAGCAATTTTAGTGAAGATTATCCGTGACCACATTAAGAAAAGGTTTTTGTTAGGGGCTGATATTGAAGAATCAGATAATGAGAGAACATTGCGTATCTTATGGGCAATGATTGACCAGGTGCGGGATGTGTTTTTAAGGACAGAGTTATTGGAAGGGATGCTTTCAAAAAATAGCTTATGGTTAGTAAAAAAGGAACATTAACTAATCTTAAAAAAAGCCCTTATGGAAAAGAAGATTATGATTCTTCACTTGAGCGTGAATATATGGTTGAGCTTGAAAGAGCCCCTGCTGTAAAAAGCTGGACAAAAAAGCATGGAGTTAAAATATCTTACAAATTTTTAGGATTTACAAGGCACTATTTGCCTGATTTTATCGTTGAATATAAAGATGGTAGTAAGGAAATCCATGAGACAAAAGGATTACCTTTTCTTCTATGGCTTTCTACAAAGATAAAAGGTAAAACCGCAGAAGAATTTTGCAAAGAAAAAGGTTGGAAGTATAAATTGATAACGAAAGGCAGTCAGGCTTTTTATGGAAGGGTTTGATTTTTTATAATGAAATGTCTGGTGAATTACTAAAGGAGCGAAGATGAAAGATGAAATACGAGGCTGTCATCGGTCTTGAAGTCCATGCACAGATGCTTACAGAGACAAAAATATTCTGTAGTTGTTCTACAAAATTCGGTTCAGATCCAAATACCCAGACATGCCCTGTATGTATTGGAATGCCCGGGGTACTTCCCGTATTGAATAAAAAGGCCCTTGAGTTTGCTATAAAGACAGGCATTGCAATGAACTGTAAGATCTCTCCCTATAGCCGTTTTGCGAGGAAGAATTACTTTTATCCAGATCTTCCAAAGGGATACCAGATCAGCCAGTACGAACTTCCGATATGTGAGCATGGATATATAGAGATCATTGTTAATGAAGAAATAAAAAAGATTGGTATTACCAGAATCCATATGGAAGAGGATGCAGGTAAGAACATACATGGAGAGGTAAATTACAGCTTTGTTGATTTAAATAGGGCCGGGGTTCCACTTATGGAGATAGTCTCAGAACCGGATATCAGAAGCCCCGGGGAAGCTGTTGAGTACATGAAAAAACTGAGGACTATCCTGCGATATCTTGGGGTCTGCGATGGGAATATGGAGCAGGGTTCCCTTAGATGCGATGCTAATATATCTGTTAGAACCGCCGGGCAGAAGGATTTTGGAGTGAAAGTAGAGATCAAGAATCTTAATTCCTTTAAATTTGTTGAGAAGGCCCTCGAATATGAGATAGAACGGCAGATAGAAATACTAAGAGAGGGAAAGAAGATTATGCAGGAGACAAGGTTATGGAACTCTGAGAGAGGGATAACAGAATCCATGAGAACAAAGGAAGAGGCCCATGATTACAGATATTTCCCCGAACCAGACCTTGTACCCATAATCGTTGACCAGAAATGGATTGATGAAATAAAGAAATCCCTCCCTGAATTACCTGATACGAAGAGAGTACGTTTTGTCTCTAAACACGGGCTTCCTGAATACAATGCTGAACTACTTACATCAGAAAGGCCTCTCGCCGATTGGTACGAGGAGGCAGTGAGGCTTGGAGGACAACCAAAAGCAGTGAGCAACTGGATAATGGGTGAATTGATGAAGTTACTGAACGAGGAGAATAAATCAATAGAAGAATGTCCACTGAAACCAAAACAGCTCGATGATATGCTCAGTCTTATAGAGACTGGAACTATTAGCGGAAAGATAGCAAAAACTGTCTTTGAGGAAATGTATAAGACCGGTAAGGATGCAGAATCTATCGTAAAAGAAAAGGGTCTCGTGCAGATAAGTGACGCTGGTGAAATCGAAAAGATTGTTGTAGATGTCATTGCCAAACATCCGAAAGAAGTGGAAAGATTCAAAGCAGGAGATGAAAAGCTCATCGGTTTCTTTGTAGGCCAGGTGATGAAGTTAACTAAAGGCAAAGCAAACCCTCAGATGGTAAATGAGCTATTGAAAAAGAAACTAACATCTTGAATAAGGAAGACTGTCTCAGAATTTTTATAATCGACAAGATAATTATATGGCAATCGCAAGCGACTTAAAGATTAAAGGTTTTTTCGTTTACACATAAAAGATTTTACTTTAAGGTGTCGTATAAAAATTCTTCGCCAGCCTTCCTTATATAGATAATTAGTCTTGTCCCATATGTATCTTGATTTTATACTTGTCTTTTCATTAATCTTAATAAAAGGTTTTATTAAAAGCATGCGATTTTTGCTGTCATTCTCGCGCAAGCGGGAATCCAGGGGAGTATGAGAATAAAGAACTGGATTCCTGTTTCCACAGGAATGACAAAAGGATTTGAGTTAGCATTATTTTAGGAAATTATAAACTTTTACAATAAAGGTCTTTTTTATAGGGATTGTGGAGAGATGTCCGAGAGGCTGAAGGAGCACGACTGGAAATCGTGTGTGGGGGCTAAAAACCTCACCGAGGGTTCAAATCCCTCTCTCTCCGCCACTGAACAGTTAAAAGTTATCAGTGAATAGTGGTAAGTCTTACTATCGAATGAGTACTAACTACTACTCACTATTTTTGCAGCCAGGGAAGGGCACTATGCAGCAGGTGGATGTGAATTCCGTCAGGTCCGGAAGGAAGCAGCGGTAAGCATTTTATCTGTGTGACATAGCACGTCTTTCCCTGGCTACAAAAATACAAATACACATAAAGCTTGGAACGTAAGTCGTAAGTTGGTTTAATAAACCGCTGACGCTTAACTTTTTTCACCTAACGTAAAGGAAATGAGTTATTTAGTACTGGCAAGAAAATGGAGGCCTCAAAGGTTTGATGACCTTATAGGCCAAGAACCAATAACCCGAATTCTTAAAAACTCGATAGACCAAGGGAAAATTGCACACGCCTATCTCTTCTCCGGCCCGAGGGGTGTAGGTAAAACATCAACAGCAAGGATACTCGCAAAGGCACTAAACTGTGAAGATAGACCAACATCTAACCCTTGTGATAAGTGCCCATCATGCACATCAATAACAGACGGCTATTCTGTTGATGTGATGGAAATAGATGGTGCATCAAACAACAGCGTCAATGATATAAGAGACCTGAGGGAAAGGGTAAAATATGTACCTTCAGGCGGAAGATACAAGGTCTATATTATTGACGAATCTCATATGCTCTCGGATGCTGCATTTAATGCGCTGCTGAAAACTCTTGAAGAACCACCTCCCCATGTGGTTTTTGTCCTTGCCACAACAGCCCCGAAGAAGATTCCACCTACTGTGCTTTCCCGTTGTCAACATCTTCCCTTCAGGAGGATACCCAGTCAGAACATAAAGGAGAGACTTAAACAGATTTCTCATGCAGAGGGTATAGATATATCTGGCCCTGCGCTGGAATTAATCGCGAGGGCTGCTGATGGAAGTCTCCGAGACTCGCTCACAATCCTTGATCAGCTTTCAGCCTTCTCATCTGATATAAAGGAGTCTGATATTAAAGACCTACTGGGGATAACAGACTTTGGCCTCCTTTCTCAGACCTCAGTTGCACTTATTGAAGGAAAGAGAGAGGAACTATTGAAGATTATTGAGGAACTTGCCGAAAGGGGCACCGATATCAAATCCTTTGCAAAAGAACTCGTTAGGTTCTTCAGAGATCTATTGGTTGCAAGTGTCATAAAAAAGCCAGAAGAGGTACTCGATTTAGGTAAAGACGAGATGGAGGCGATAAAAAATATCGTAAGCAGTGCATCCGAAGATCAACTTACTCTTCTGCTCTCAGAAGTAATGAAGACAGAGATAGATGTTAGAAATGCGTCATCACCACGACTTGCCCTTGAAATGTCCCTTATTAAGGCAAGCTTCTTGCGCAGCATAAGGCCACTAAAAGAAATACTGAAAAATATAGAAACTTATACAAAGGCCCCATTGACTGAAATCAAAGAATCTATGCTTCCTGAACCAGAAGCAAAACAACATGTATGCCATGCTGAACCGCCTCAGGCAGACGTTTCAGCATCTAATGAACCCCTTAAACTCGAGGCTGGGAATTTTTGGGAAAAGGCTATAAAAAGGATGGATACACCCCTTGCCTCTAAGCTATCCAGAGCTGAGTTTAAACTCAATGAAGATGAGCTAACGATCATCCTGAATGGTGGCGATTCACTCTTTGCTGACTCTCTTGTAAAAAATTTGGAGGTGATAGAAAGGATTTTTTTAGAAGAAATCGGTAAAGAGGTCAAGATAAAGATAGAGACAAAAAAAGAAAAGAGAATAAATAAAAAAGACTTGAAGGAAAAGGTGATGGGAGAACCTATCATTAAAGAGGCCATCGAACTCTTTGAGGGAAGAATTACAGACATAATCCCGAAAACAAAAAACAGAATACAGGATACAAAGGAGTGATATTTTTCATTCATTCAAGATATTCACAAAATATGGTTAGACTGGCAGGTTATAGTATTTGAGCGGTTTCTTTTGCCGATAGCGCAATCCACCCCCCCCTTCATCCCCCCTTACCAAGGGGGGATACGAGAGGGGTGAGGCAAAAGCCTCGGAGGGTGATAGCCCGAGAATGAGCGAAAATACTATAACCTGCCTATGCTCGTGATGAGGTTAAGACTAATATTCTTAGCTATATATATTTAATAGAGGGAGGGTAAGATGTCTAAAAAGATGTTCGGAAACATAATGCGTGAGGCCCAGAAGCTTCAGGCCGAGATGGCAAGAATGCAGGAAGAGGCAAAGACAAAGACTGTTGAGGCAACAGCAGGAGGCGGTATGGTTACCGCTGTTGCAAATGGTGCAGGTGAACTCGTATCTTTAAAGATAGAGAAAGAGGTTGTAAATCCTGATGACATTGAAATGCTCCAGGACCTCATTATTGCAGCAGCGAATGAGGCATTGCGCCGCGCACATGAGATGGTAAGCAGCGAGATGTCAAAACTAACAGGGGGATTACAGCTTCCCGGACTGGGAGGACTGGGGAATATCTTTGGAAAATGACACGGGGCATTGTTGAGAATCTTATAGCAGAGCTGACGAAGCTTCCCGGCATAGGCAGGAAGACTGCACAGAGACTTGCATTTTTTATACTCTCGATGCCCGAAGAGGATGCAAAAGGTATCTCAAGGGCAATAAATGAAGTAAAGGATAAAGCAAGGTTCTGCAGTGAGTGTTTCAATATTACAGAGGCCGAGATTTGCAGCATATGTAGTAATAATTCAAGGGATAGAAGGAAGCTCTGTGTTGTGGAGGAACCGAGTAATATACTTGTTATTGAGAGAACAGGTAGCTATAAAGGTCTTTATCATGTCCTCCTTGGCGCCCTCTCTCCAATAGACAGCATGACCCCCGATAAGCTTAAAATAAATGAACTTATGAAAAGAATAAAGAAAGACGAAATAAAAGAGATTATCCTCGCAACGAATCCTAACACCAAAGGCGAGATGACCGCCCAGTATATTAGAGAGCTGCTGAAACCCTTTGATGTTAAAGTCACGCGGATTGCCTATGGCCTACCAATGGGTGGAGATATCGAGTTTGCAGACGAGGTTACGCTCGGAAAAGCCCTCGAGGGAAGAAGGGAGATTTAGCCTCCTCTCCAATCCTTCCGACTGAAAACTTTATGCATATACCTCTTAGGCGAAATTTTCTGCTACAAATTTATTACAGCCTAAATATTTAGTTCCTCCGAAGTCTGCATTTTTGATGTTTTGTTTAAAAAACAGATTACATATAATAATTATGAAGTGACAATATCTAAAGCATCATGTTTATAATGATACCAATGATTAAATTGATATCTAAAAATAGTTTCTATAATAAAAACTGAAATGGAACTTATTAAGATTGTCGTACGATGTGTTGATGGCAGGGTCATTAAAGGTTATGCCCGTGATTTTTTCATAAATAAGTCATCATTTCACTTGGAATTAATTTCTGAAGAAAACAAAGGCAAGGTAATTGAGGTTCATTTAAAAGATCTTAAGGCTGTATTCTTTGTAAAAGATTTCATAGGGAAACGTTCGTACAGTGAGCGAAGATACTTCACAGAAGGGCAAAACCCAAGTGGACGCAAGGTGGTAGTGTTATTTAAGGATGGTGAAGTGTTGGTTGGATCAACTATTGGTTATGACCGTGATCGCCAAGGCTTTTTCGTTTTTCCAGCAGATCCTCAAAGCAACAATCTGAAAGTCTTTGTGGTCTCATCAGCAGTAAGTAGAATTGATTTTCTATAAATGTTTCTAAAACAGTTAGCAAGTATTATCCACGAATTGGATTTTTGACGCCACCTGATACCTTTCTTGGACAATTACTTTCTGAAGTGTGATTTCTAAATCTTGCTCCCACAATACAACGTTACGAACAGTAAGCAATTAACCCAAAAAATGCATTTTTCGGGTTAATATAGTCCATTAATATGATATATACTTAATATACGTTTCTTGAATGGACAATATGCAAACCAGAAGGCAGCATAAGAGATATAAGGTAGATGTCATGGAGATTAATGGCAAGATGGTGCTTGCCAAATCCGTGAAAATTCTTGATATAAGCATTGGTGGTGTTTGTTTGCAGACAGAAAAGAGACTGAATATAGGCAGTGAATATACACTTAAAATAGAGGGAAAGGGGAAGGTTTTAACTGTAAAAGGCTTTGTCGTTTGGGCTGTATTAAGTGGAAGCTCAGCAGACTCTGGCGGTAGCATTATTCCAATGTATAAAGCTGGCATGAAATTCATAGATGCATCAGACAAAAAGATAAATGAAATTGTAAATTTTATAGAAGATCATGAGAAAGATGTTGACAAGCAAGTGGATTTACATGCCCCAAGTGGCGGCAGGCTTTATGTAAGGATTTGTATCGAAGACCCAGAAAAGGCAGTATTGAATTATCAAGGAAGTTACAAGGCTAAAAATATCAGTCTTGGTGGTATGCTTATAGAGAGTGAGCATTTACTGGAAATCGAGAGCAAATTGCCTATGGAAATGATTTTGAATGAGGAGGTATCAATAAAGTTTTTAGGAAGGATTATTGATTGTCTTTTGGTAAAAGATAAAGATATTGAACACTATGCCATAAGGGTAGAATTTATCGAAATGTCAGAGATGGACAAAAAAATATTAGTAGAATTTATCCGCCTACTCGATACAATCACAGGCTTATGAATGTTTCAACCTGGAGATATTCAGTTGTCATCCTCCTGCCTTGGTAAATAGCTGTAGGTGGAGTTGAGAGGCAAGAATCCTTCCTCCACTTTTTGCTTCCCTAAATTGACAAAACGGTGTAAATTATAATCAATAAGTGGTATATTTGAAGTATTCGGATATACCACGAAATGGGAACGAGAATTAAATCTAATAATAAAATTAGGGGGGGCTAAAAAATGGATGACTTGACCAGATATGATGAAATAAACAAGCATATAACTTCTATAGAAGTCTCTTTCGATGTGCTACATGTAATATCAGATCATAATTTATTTTGGGAAATAAAAAGTAGTTCAATGGGTCATATTTTCGCAGAAATGGCAGAAAAATTAGAAGCGATAAAAAAGTTGCATGAAGAAACATATGAGAGGTTAAAAGAGGTGGGAGGACACCCTCGTTATGTTTCACCTTTTTGAACCTGAATGATTTTGTTGAAATTGAGCCGATTATAATATCGGATGTCTGCCTTACTTTTTTTCTCCTTTGTTATAGTTGACTGAAAGAGACAGTGTAAAATCTTCCAGTAAAAGAGGAAGCCTTTCTCTCACTACTTTTCTGAATTAGTCATTTCATGATTCAGGTCTGCAAATCAATGCTCCATGTGGAAATCAATACTAACCTCTTCAGACAAGTTTGCGAATAAAAACTTATAACATTTCTTGGAAGAAGAATGCTAAGAAAACATTCAATGGAATCGTTTTCAAAAATGTATCAATTGTTCACCAATGTAATTTTTTTGTTGACAAATATGAATTAACATTATATAAATTGTTAGATGAGGTTAACATTAAAGAGTTTATTCTCATCATCAGTAAGGGCAGATGTCCTTTCACTGCTTCTGAACAGTCCAGATGAACAATTCTATATTAGAGAGATTGCTGAACTCCTCAGAAAAAATCCCTCCGGTGTGAAAA
>Ga0315268_10006877_pt1 | contig 12049 bp, 10 predicted proteins | sample C1_top_MG_FD_204535 | JGI IMG/M metagenome (GOLD analysis project Ga0315268, IMG submission 204535) | Sediment microbial communities from Yellowstone Lake, YNP, Wyoming, USA - C1_top | ecosystem: Environmental > Aquatic > Freshwater > Lake > Sediment | place: USA: Wyoming | collected 2017-08-01 | reverse complement strand
CGGCAGTCGCAGGATGTAAGAATAAAGCGCCACTGCCCACACACCGACAAGAGCCAGACTGAGCAGAGTAACGTGGCGTCGGACAAACTCGCGTGTGGATGTCACTCGATTCATCCTGGCAAAATGTGATGGGTGATACTTGACGGAACACGGATTACGCCACACGCAATGCGCATCACGCCACTCCTGCCCGTTCCAACATCTTGCGACTGATCTGATTGTGCCGCTCGACGACCGGCCCCAGGGCGAGCGTCGTCAGGTGGCCGCCCTCGACGACGACCCTGCCATTGATCACCGACAGGTCCACTTTTTGCGGGGCGCAAAACACAATCGCCGCCAGCAAGTCGTGCTGGCACCCGGCATAGTCCAGTGTATCTGTGTTGATCGCGATGAAATCCGCCGCCTTGCCCGGCGCAAGCTGCCCGATGTCATCTCGCCCCAATACTGCCGCGCCTCCACGTGTCCCCAGCCATAGCGCCTCCTCGGCGGTCAAAGCAGCGGGAGTCCCCAACACCCGTTGGAGCAGCAATGCCTGCCGCGCCTCAGCCAGCAGGTGTGACCCATCGTTGCTCGCGCTGCCATCCACCCCCAGCCCCACCTTCACGCCGTTGTCCAGGTACGCGCGCACCGGCGCAATGCCTGAAGCCAGCCGCATGTTGCTCGTCGGGCAGTGGGCCACCCCCGTCCCAGCCTTGGCCATCCGCTTGATCTCACGCTTGTTGATGTGGACGCCATGCGCGTACCACACGTTCGGCCCGGCCCAATCCAATTCTTCGGCGTACTCGACTGGCCGGTGGCCGAATTGCTCCAGGCAAAATTGCTCCTCGTCCTTCGTCTCGGCCAGGTGCGTGTGCAGATGGACGTTGTACGCGCGTGCAAGCTTGGCCGCCTCGCGCATCAGGTCTGGCGTGACGGAAAATGGCGAGCACGGTGCGACGACGATGCGCAGCATCGCAAAGGGCTGGGCATCGTGGTACCTCTCGATCAACCGCTGCGTGTCGCGCAGAATCGAGTCTTCCGATTCCACAACGCGGTCAGGTGGCAGTCCCCCCTTGCTTTCGCCCAGGCTCATCGAGCCACGGCTGGCGTGAAAGCGGATGCCGATTTCCAGCGCCGCGCGGATTTCGTCGTCGAGCTTGGAGCCGTTGGGAAAGATGTAGAGATGATCGCTGGCCGTCGTGCAGCCGGAAAGCATCAGCTCCGCACAGCCAACCAGCGTGCTGACGAAGACTGCTTCCGGGTCCATCTCTGCCCAGATGGGGTAGAGTGTCTTGAGCCATCCGAACAAGGTAGCGTTCTGTGCGACCGGTACCGCACGCGTGAGCGTCTGGTATAGATGGTGATGCGTATTGATCAGCCCCGGCAGCACCACCTTGCCCCGTGCGTCAATCACACGGTCGGCAGGCAACATGCCGAGCTCTGCCGTGGTGCCGACCCGCTCGATGACGTTATCGCGGACGAACAGTGCGCCATTGGGAATGGTGCGCCGCTCGTCGTCCATCGTGATCAGCAGTGCCGCATTGCGCACAAGGAGTCTAGACATGGTTCACCTCATCTAGACCTGACAGATTTTATAAACCTGTCAGGTCTTGTGCTGCGGTTCCACAAAATAACAACTGCACGCCTCGTCAATCAAATCAGGTGTCATGGTGGGCGGGATGCCGGCATAGTCGCAGATGGCGACAATCGTCTTGATAAGGTCGCGTGCGTGTACGGACTGCATCGGTCGCTTGGGTTCCTGGTACCACTTTCTCAGCAGGTGTACGAAACCGTCCCGGTCAAAGGGGACCTGGTAGGTTTGGCATACCCGCGTCGTGATCTGGTAAAACATCTTTTCGTCCGGGGCGCCCAGCTCCGCCTTGATCTGGATACGCCGCAGAAAAGCGGCGTCCACCAATTCTGCCGGATCGAGGTTGGTGGAAAATACAATCAACTGCCGGAAGGGGATTTCCAGCGTTTGACCCGACTGCAATCGGAGAAAATCAAAGCCCGTCTCCAGGGGCACAATCCAGCGGTTGAGCAAATCCTGTGGTCTGACCTGCTGGCGGCCAAAATCGTCAATCAACAGCATCCCGCCGTTCGCCTTGAGTTGCAGCGGAGCTTCATATAGCTTGGTGACCGGCCCAAACCGCAAGTCCAACGCCTCCATTCTCAGTTCCCCGCCGGCCATCACCGCTGGCCGCTGGTAGAGTGCCCAACGCCTGTCTACCTTGACGTCTCCCAAGACACCCGTCTTGCCAGGTGGGGCGATCTGACCTTCTACCAGCGCAGGCATGTGGATTGCCGGATCAATGATCTGGACGATCTGCCCTCCAACGGTAATGGCGAATGGCAGCCAGATCGGAGTGCTGTTGGCCAGCAACATGGCGATAGCCTGGGCTACCGATGTCTTGCCGTTGCCTGGGGGGCCGTACAAGAACAGCGATGAGCCGCCATTGATGGCGGGGCCAATGCGGCGATGAAAGTTTTCTGGCAAGATCAAGTGGCTCAAAGCTTGCTTGACTTGATCTGGGGTCACCCGTTGCTTTTCGCTCGTTTGGAGGCGAATCGCTTGGTCATAGACCTGGATATCCACCGGGGCTGGGCCGATGTACTGCGTGCGCTCCACCGCATCGCGGGCGCGCCGGGTGCCCTCTTCGGTCAGGCGATACGTGTAGCCCAGCCGGATATTGCCCGCCTTGGCGATTTCGACCAGGCGATCGTGTTGCATCTCGGCTAATAGATCGTCAATGAGTTGAGGAAAGATGCGGATGACCTCCACGAAACGCCCGACGCTGACTTCTCCCTCGTTGAAAAGCATGCGGAATATCAGGTCGCTCACCAGCGAAGGAGGAATGCCCAGTTGCTCGACCGTCGTCGCTTGCGCCAGAGTCTTTTTTAATTCGTCCAAGATCGCCATGAATCGCCTCCCGCAAAATCAAATCGTTTTATCCCGAGTTTGTTGTTGGACATTCTTCGATTTCTATAGCGTCAACTGTTTCGTTGTCCTCTTGGAACGTGAATCTGGCCCTGATCCGTTTTCCTCTGAGGACAAGCGGCAGCCAGTGCGGATCATCCTGCCACATGTTTTGGATGGGGATCTCGCTTACCTTGTACCAGGCCGGCTTCATCTCGCCGCTTTCTATCGGCTCGCCCTCCCACCTTCTGGCCAGGAACACGTGTACCACTTGATCCCATTCTGGCTTGGCCGGGAACATGAACGTCAGGTGAGCCATTCTCTGCAGGGCTTGTACCGAGACCCGGATTCCCGTCTCTTCTCTCAATTCTCTCATGGCGGCCTTTTCGATGGTCTCACCATTTTCAACCTTGCCGCCAAAGCCATTGAACTTGCCTTGGGCAAAGCCGGCTTTTTTCAGCCCCAAGAGGATTTCGTCGGGCGGCTCGCCCTTGATCAGGAAAACCAGCGTCGCGTCTCTCATGGTTACCTTGTTACTTTCCCTTGGCCACCACCGTCAATCGCCGCCTTTCCACCGTTCCAATATTACGCGTACTGAGCGGGTCATTTCGATGGAAAAGTCGGCATTAAACTTGCGCTGGTACAGAAGCTGCCCGAGATTTAGAGTGCCCTCGACTTCCTTTCTGTCTCTGAATACGCTCTCCTGCGCATCTCGAAACATCTCTTCCAGGCTCTCTTTATCGAGCCTGTTGTACTTGTTTTCAAAGACGATAAACTTGCTCTGAAATCGTGACGTGCGCTCTCTTTCCTTCTGTTGCTGCGTGGGATACCCAAAGCACACCAGGCAGATCGGAAAAACGTAGGGGGGCAAATTGAACAATTCTCGGTGAGCCTCATAGTTCTCCATGATGTCGCCGATGTAACAAGACCCGATCCCGAGCGATTCTGCGGCAATCACCGCCGTTTGCGCGGCGATGAGCGCATCACAACACGCCAAGAACAAATCACCTTCTTCCGGCATTCTCATGGCGACCTTGTTTTGCGCACACGTCTCTTTGACCCTGGATGCGATGAAATAGTCGAACCAGCGTTGATAGTCCGCCAGGAACAGCAGAACCCACGGCGCTCTGGCGATAAAGGGCTGGTTATCACAAGTCTTGGCCAGTGTGTTTTTCTTCTCCTGATCGTTGACTTGTACGATGGAATACAGCATCATGTTCCCCGCGGTAGGAGCTCGCAGCGTGGCTGCCAGAATCTCCCTCCTTGTTTCCTCACTGATCTCCTCGTCCTCATACGCGCGAACCGATTTGCGGTTCAAAATCAATTCAACAACGGGGTTCATCTTTGTCTCCATTTTGTCTGATCCTGCCATCGTGACCAGGTCAACTAGTACAGCGCAGCCAAAATACTCCCACAGTTGGTCATTCTGCGGCGCGCTCGCCGGCTCCTGTGTTGTTCGGAGGTTGCGCCCAAGTATCTTGTTCCTGCAAAGCAGAGACCCTTCGCGCAAAAAGCGCGCTCAAAGCCTGCCCTGAACAAAGTGAAGGGGTGACAAACCAATGGCGAATTTGCGCCGGGGTGTACCAAGTGCGGCCTGTCAGCTTGCGTGTCTCCAGCAATTGGGTGGTCCACTATGAAACGAATAAGCGGATGAACCCGTCATCCGCTTATCCACTCCAAATCCGTTGCGTCACACCATCTTCTCTCTCAGCTTGGCGCTGGCGAAATCCATCAGCGCGACGACGATGACGATCGCTACGACGGCCGTACCAGCAGAGCGATATTGGCTGAAAGGGTAATAGACATTGTAGAGCAGGTTGCCGATCCCACCGCCGCCGGCAAATCCGACAATGGTTGCCATCCGTACATTGATGTCCCACTGATAGATCGAATAGGATACAAAGGGCGGAATGATTTGTGGCAGGATTCCATATACAATCGCCTGCAGGCGCGTTGCGCCGGTCGCCGTGATGGCTTCCAGCGGCCCCTCGTCAATGTTCTCGATGGCCTCGGAGAACAACTTGCCAATCAAACCAAACGTGGTGACGGCAAGCGCCAGCATGCCCGGAAAGTTCCCGAAGCCAACCCAGTAGAAAAAGATCGCAATATACAGCAGTGCTTCGATGGAACGCAAGAAGTTGAACATGCCGCGCGTGAGATAATAGATCCAGATGGAAAGGCGGCTCCGCCCGGTCAGGTTGCGCGCCGCCAGGAAACTGAAAGGGATCGCCGAAAGCGCCCCCAGCGTCGTGGCAAGCAGCGCCTGGAAGATGGTCGCGATCATTTCCCTGATCACAGCGCTCGTGACTTCGGAGCTAAGATTGAGCGAAGTGAAGCCCCTGACAAGTTGACCCAAGTTAGGTCCCGGATCTAACAGCTTCCTCAGGTCAATCTGGCACAATTGCCAAAAGTAGACGAAAGCTGCCGCGCCGACGACGATGTAGAACCAGGCGCGGAGTGATCTGTAGAATGGTCGCGGCGGCTCCGTGGTCACTTGCGTCGTTCCAACCAAAATGCGTTCTCGCCATTTCGCACTCGCATAATCCACGATCATAATAATGATCGCAACCGCCCACAGCGCAGCGGCGTATTGCGCATAGCCGCTCTTGCGAATCGTTTCCACGACAAAGAACCCAATGCCGCCCCCTGCCACAAACCCGACAATAGTGGCCGAGCGCATGTTAATATCCCAGCGCAAGAGCGTATACGCCAGGAACGGTGGGACAATCTGGGGAATTACGGCGTAGCGGATGGTCTGGAGCAGAGTGGCCCCGGTCGCCGTGATGGCCTCAATCGGGCCCAGATCAATGTGCTCCACTTCTTCAGAGAACAACTTGCCCAGTGCAGCAATCGAATGGATCGTAAGCGCCAGCACTCCGGCAAAGGGACCCAAGCCCACCCATACCACGATGATAAGACCCCAGATGAGTGTATCAACCGAGCGCACGATGTTGAGGAATGTGCGCGTCACATAGTAGATCACCGTCCCGCCGGGTACGCGTGACATGATGTTGCGCGCTGCGAGGAAACTGAAGGGAATGGCGAAAAGGGTCGAAAAAATTGTGGAGATTAAGCCGAGCGCAATCGTCTCGATGATTTTGCCCGCTTCGAACGTCGGAACCTGCGCTCCGGCTTGAACCAGCCCCAGGCGCACGAGCCAGCCCGGTGCGGGCTTGGATACGATATTGCCAAAGATGTAGTAAAAGTTGTCGCTGGGCACCCATGCGCCGGAAGGGCTCTGGGTGACAAGATCGGGGTGGATGATGTCATTCCCGATTTTGAGTGCGTTGCCAAAACGTGTGACAAGCCGGTCGAGCCGAACGTCCGTCACTTGCCACGCAATGATGTAGATGATAAGCGTGGGCACGAGCAAGCCGAGCCAATCGGCGCCGCGTTTGCCTAGCGCGTGACGATAAGCATCATAAACGTTCCATCCCCAAAACAGCGCGAACAGCAGCCACAGCCAACTCGTCTGGAGGTTGCCTGCGGTCACCTGGGCGATTTTGAAATTATCGAGTGCCCAGGGAATCAAATAGCCTTGCATCAGCGCGGCCAGTAAGATCAGCGTGCCGCGTCCACGCTTGCCCAGATAGAATTGCCCCGCGCCGGGGACGATCAGCGAAAGGATGGACGCCAGCGTGACTGTGCTTTTGCGAGAGGGGAGAGTGGATGGTGATTCCATGTTGGTGTCTCTGTGGTTTATACAATAGAGACGCGCTCGGCTTCCTGACCGTAGATCGCCTTGAACTGCGCGTCGTCAATTTCTTTGGGCAGCCCCTCAAAGACCAACTCGCCGTCCTTGAGCGCGATCGCGCGCGTGGCATAACGATGCACCAGATCGAGAAAATGGAGACTGCACAGAACCGTGATCTCGCGCTCCTTGTTCATCTGCTCGAGGTACTTTAATATCGAGTGTGCCAGCACTGGATCGAGCGACGCAACAGGTTCATCCGCCAAGACCAATTTCGGTTCCTGCATCAATGCGCGTGCGATGCCGACGCGCTGTTGCTGCCCACCGGAGAGCGAATCGGCGCGCATGTGCGCCTTGTCCGCCAGGCCTAGTTGTTCCAGATTCTCCATTGCGCGCTGATGATCGGCAGGAGAAAAGTAATTGAACATACTTTGATAGGGGCTGACATAGCCCAGTCGCCCCGAAAGCACATTCGTCAACACGGAAGAGCGCTTGACGAGGTTAAACTGCTGGAAAACCATGCCTATCTGACGACGCACCTGGCGCATTTCGGAAGCGGGCAGCGCAGTGACGTCCGTGTCATTCCAGATGACTTTGCCCGATGTCGGTTCGATCAGGCGGTTGATGCAGCGGAGCAGCGTGGACTTGCCCGATCCGCTCAAGCCGATCACGGCAAGAAACTCGCCGTCCTCGACCTGGAAACTCACGTCCTTTAGTGCGACGGTTCCATTAGGGTAAACTTTGGTGAGATGCTCGACGCGTAGCATAATCTTCCTCAATAGAGTAGGGGCGAAGCACGCTTCGCCCCTACAGATTCATCAGGAATCGTCTTATTGCTTGACCAACGTGGCTACATCTACGCCGGCTTTCTTCAACGTATCTGCGAACGGCGCATAGTACGTGTTATAGTCGGTCTTTTCAAAGTTGTCATAGCTGTAGATGCTCTTGACGACGGCGTTTCCGCCCGGCTCTGCCATCATGGCCATGAGTGCATCAGTTGTGATGGACTTGATGGCAGGATCAAGGCTCTTGATGTACTGGAGGCCGTCATTCGGGATGCGATCGCCCACGGCAAACACCTGGACTTTTTGCGCAATGTCCGGGAACTTGCCGGCGAGGTTGGTCGGTTTGTCAGTCAGGATGTCCATGAAGGCTACGCCCGCGTCGCAGTCGCCATTATACACGGCGATGGCAGCTTTGTCGTGTCCACCGGCGTAGGTGCTCTTCATGTCCTTGTCCGGGTCAATTCCCATGGACTTGAACACGATACGGGGAACGATACCGCCTGAAGTGGAACCCGCAGAAGTGAAGCAGAAGGAGTGCCCCTTTACGTCCTGCAGTGTCTTGATGCCGGTATCCGCTCTGGTAAAGTATTCGGGTTTGTAGAACGAGGCGAGTTGACCCGCCAGAGCTTTGTCGGGATCAAAGTCGAATGCTGCGTACGTGCCATCTGGCTTCTGGAAGCCGTACTTGCGCTGCGCAATCAAGGCAACGTCGACGTCGTACTTTTGCTTCGCCAGCAGAATCGAGAAGGTGTTGAGAAAGCCCATCTGGGCTTTGCCGCCACCCAGCGCTTCAATTGACGCGGCTTCGCTTGTCCCAGCCTCGACCTTGTAGGTCAGTCCGGTCATTTTGCCGAGGCAGTCCGCCATGGCCTGGCCGCCCCGGGTGATCAGACCGACGTCAACCGAAGGCACGAATTCGATCACGATGGGTTTGTCGGGCGAGCCGAGATCACCGGCTTTGGGCGACATCGCGTTAGGCAGCTTGTCACACTTGGCTGGGGCGAGGGGCGGCAGCGGCGTCTTGGTGGGCGGCTTGGGCGTCGTCGGTGCCTGAGTCGGCGCAGGTGGATTGGTGGGCGGCACGGGCGTCGCGGCCGGGCCGCAGGCGCTGACAAGGGTGGCGACGACGATCAGTGTCGCCAACAGGTAAGACAAATGACGAGCGTTCATTTCTCTTTCTCCTCTACGAATGTGAATGGGATCTCTACTTTTAGCGTGTGGGAATACGGCAAGTTGTCTTTAGAGTGATCACCTCCTTCGAGGCAGGCTCGGCGCGTCTTAAAGCCAAGGCTTTAGCCGGTCTTGCGCTTCGGCGAACACCGTAGCAGCGGCATCCCGATGTCGTTCCACTCTGCCGAGTCTCGCCGCGCAGGTTACTGAGTGCATATCTTATATCACTTTGGCAGCTTTCGCAACCTCTCCACACCCTTTCTCCTCTTCGCTTTTCAGAGGGGAGAAGGGGGCCGGGGGATGAGAAGAGGTCACGGCGCCCCGACGTTGACAAAGTGCGGGTCCACCCGGTCGTTGAGCTGGCTGATCTCTACGTCCTCGTGGATCAGTCCCGCCCAAAAATAGAGCGGGTTGCGTGGCGGCACCTGGGTCACATGGATGCATCCGGTGATGACCGCGCGCTTGTCGACCGGCAGGTAATAGTAATCTTTCCCGTCAATCGTCTGCGTGACCAGATCGTCTGGTCCGCCGATAGCCCACCGGAACGGATAGTTGATCAGTTGTGTGTCAAAGCCAATCGCCGCCCGGAACACCCCGGACTCTTCCGAGTACCCTTGTGGGCGGCCGGGGCGTGGTGCATTATAGTTCTGATTGAGGTCATAACACGCGCCAGGTGCAGGCCCACTGGTGCGGATGGGCACCGTCCCATAGTTTTCCACCGTCAGCGTGAAATAGATCGTCTCGCCCAGTTGCACCGGGCACTGCGCCTCAGACACGGGGCAGATCGAAAAATCTACCTGCCCGTCTACAATTTCTGCGCGCGGCACCCCGCCATCTTTGATTGTCAGCGTCGTCGTGACAATGGCATGCTGGCCTACTTTATCCGTTGCCTCCGCGTAGACAGTGTACGTGCCATCTGGCGGTGGCTCGGCGCCCTGATCCACGCCCGCGTCGTAATCAAAGGTATGCAGCCCTTTTTCGCCCGGCTTGCGTGTTCCGGGCTTTTCGGTGACGGGATACTGAATGTTATCACTGCCCTTCAAGTAAACCTGTAGCTCGGCATCCTTGTTCACCGCCACGTTGATCGTCGCTCGGTCCGAGATGCCGTCCCGATTCGGCGTAAAGACAGACGGCGACGCGGTCAACGTCGTGATTTCGATGGGTGTCACGTCTGCCTGTGTAATCGTCAGCTTGCCGGAGCGCTCCTGCGTCTGCCGGCCGTCGTTGGCGGCTATCACCCAAGTATATATGCCATTCGGCAGCATCTGGTTGTCAATCACGCCGCCGAACAGCACCGAGTATGGTCCTGCCGGGCGGGGTTGATCCCGGCGAAAATAGAAACGCTTCCCCCCTACATCTTGGAGATAGATAGAGACTGTGGCGTTGCGGTTCAGCGTATAGTCAATCTTGGTCACGTCCGCCTGGCCGTCCCCATTTGGAGAAATCGTCGTGGGTGCGAACGTCGCACCGGCCAGCACCGCCTGGCTCCCACATCCCGTCAACGCCAAGAGGCAAGCCAGCGCGCCTGCCAGTAGGGGCGAGGCTTGTCCTCGCCCTGTCTCGGCCTTCAGCCCGATGCTTGAGCATTGGGCGACCCGCCCCCACACCACTCTTAACAGATACTGAACAAGCCTAACCAATCAATACTCCTCTCTGCGCCACAACCGCTCCGCTGGCCGCCCGTTGCCCACTGCCTCCGCATATGCTCGCACCCGCGCTGCCATCTCCCCCTGGTCGGCAAAAAACGTCGAAAGCTGCGAGGGATAACAAGCAATCGCAGCCACTTTGGCCGCCACCGCCCCCTCGTCCAATTCTACCACCTCTGCTAGAAATGCCTCTGGCGCCCGTAGTATAGGGCCTTGTGCCCATCGCTCTTGTGTCCGATGCCCGCGAAGGGCTAGGCTGCTTTTCTGCAAGTTGTCCAGCGCCGCCTTCACCTCCTCCGGCGATTCCGCATATGGATAGTCCTCATAGTACGCGATCTGCAACCTGCGCCCTGTGCCCTCCGCCCTGGCCCATTGCTCCCCTGCCGCCCGCACGATCTGGTGATCCACGTGATGCCCCGCCGTCAGCGGCAAACATACCGTCGCATCGCGCGGCAACCTCGACCGTCCCAGCGCCCGGCCAATCTCCTCAACCAGCCCCGCCTCTACCTCTGCCACCACTCCAAAAATCGCATCTCGCGTGGGATACAGCGGCGCCCCCATCTGGCCCAGCCGGTAGACGCAATCGGGAAAATCCAGGTGCGTCGCCTCCGCGCCCAAAACCTTACATGCCGCGATATCTTCGGCTCGGCGAGCAGCGGGCGGATTCTCCCCCAGTCCCCACCTTGCGTGCAGCTCCTGCACAAACGCTGTCCGCGCAGACTTCTCCGGTACATCCCCCGCAAACACCGTCAACACCCGCACACGCTCTCCCGCGCGTACCCATTGCGCAATCTGCCCGCCGCACGAAAGCACTGCGTCGTCCAGGTGAGGGGAAAGATAGAGGTGCAAGTGTGTCGTCTCCACCCCTGCCAAGGTTCCAAGACCTTCGCAAGGGTTCATGACCAGTCGCTGACGGCTATGGCGGCATCCGCGCAATCTGTGTATGCGTGCTCAGGATTTGCGTCGCGCATATTGTACACACTTGACCAACGCTTGGCAAGCTACACTTTCCGATCCCTCCTTCCCATCTGTCACACTTTGCATCGGGTGAGCGGGCAGGCGGAGAGATCGAATTTACTTTGACGGCGAATGCAAGTATAATGTGCGCAGTGCTCGGCGCGTCGCTCACTATTTACAGGAGACCCTCATGTCCGACCAAATGCTCGCCTGGGTATGTGACTACCTCGATCGCGACGAAGAGATAGTCGTCCCCATCAAAAAGTTGTGGAACGAGTGGCGCGCCACTCATCCCGGCCCGTCGTTGGAAGCCTTTACGGAACAAGTGCTGGCCGACGACCGCATCGAGGAAATGCACGGTGTGGATCACGCCCGAGGCATGGAATGGATGGGCCCGGGAGAACTGGAGACATACATCCGCGAGATGGAGGACCTGGGCTTTTTCTCTGGCCCGCGCGCCAAGCTCAAGTCGCGCGAAATCACACTTGAGCACATTGCCAGGGTGATCAAAAAACACAACGACCAGATGGAGTGGGCCCTGCAACGGGCGCGCGAGTCTCTGCCTGAGAACGCCAGCGAGCAAGAAGAGGGCGCCCTCATCGAAATCCAGGTCAAGGTCCGCCAGTTGCGCCGTCAGTTGCGCGAAGCTGGCCTGGAACCGGACGAAGCCTGACCGCTCTACTGATCACTGATTACTATGCTCCCCGAATCCTCCGTCCTCATTGCCCTGATGAACCACCCGCGTGACCTGGAGCGAGCGCGTGACGAGCACTGGTACCGCATCCCAGTTCGCTCGGCGCCCAAGTTCTTCCCGCCGGATTACCTGGCGTTCTATTTTACCAAAGCCTTTGACGCCGATGCTTTCAGTGTCCGCTGGTATGCCCAGGTGCGCGGTCACGAGCTG
>Ga0315268_10006876_pt1 | contig 12049 bp, 10 predicted proteins | sample C1_top_MG_FD_204535 | JGI IMG/M metagenome (GOLD analysis project Ga0315268, IMG submission 204535) | Sediment microbial communities from Yellowstone Lake, YNP, Wyoming, USA - C1_top | ecosystem: Environmental > Aquatic > Freshwater > Lake > Sediment | place: USA: Wyoming | collected 2017-08-01 | reverse complement strand
GCTCTTGCCGAAGATAGTGTTGATGTCTCCCCGTCCATTCACAGCAGCTTCTTTCAGCTGCATCCTCCGGCCGTTCAGATCGAAAAAGCCGATAATGCCGCTCTGCAGCGCCGCAGAAGCGAATGCCGGTGCCGCTATGGAAGAGGAACTGAGCGCGATATCAATGCCGAAATGCTTCTCCATTTTTTCGGCGAATTCTTTCTCGAACACCCGCAGCACGACGCGGATGCCGGGCTGCAGCCCTTTTGCATTCAGACCGATCTCGAGATTCAGGATGTCGTGGTCCGTTGCGCAGATGATCGCCTTTGCTTCCCGGACGTTCGCATTCACCAGCGCTTCCGCTTGTGTGGCATCGGAAATGACGATCGGGATGTTCCTCTGGCGCACGGACTGGATATGCTTTGTATCGGGATTCTTTTCCACAATAACGACCTTTTCCCCGATCCTGACCAGGTCCTCCAGGACCCGCAGACCGACGTCACCCATGCCGCACAGAATGACGTGGTCACGCAGTTTCGTCTGACGCCTTCCCAGAAACAGGTCCAGCCGTTTCTTGAGCAGCATGTCCGAGATGATCGCGAACAGCATTGCCATGAGCGCCATTCCCGTCAGCATCAGGCACATGCCCACGACTTTGGCCAGAGCAGTGGAATCCTTCAAACTGATATCGCCGAACCCGGTCGTGGTCAGCACTGTGACCACGAAGTACCCGGCATCCAGAAAGCTGAGGCGCTCTGAGTTATGGAAATAGAGCACGCTGAGTCCGGCAAGCGTCAACAGGGCAACGATCGTCCTGAGCAAGACCCTGTCAAGCTGACGGATGCTGTTGAGAAGACCCGGCATCCCGGCCCTGTCCTTTTGATCAGGAGCGCGGTCCGACGGGCAGGCGTGCACTCCGCACAGGTCCTTGGCTGTCGCGTAGCGGGAGAACACGGTAACCTTATCCGTGGCCTCAACGCGGCGATCCGGACCGGGGAACACTTCTTTGTTCAGGGATACCACTTTCAGGTCGCGCGTGTGTTCGATCTCGGAAATGCTCTTTCCCGGCATCGAGCTTCCTCTGACCGTGTACAGGTTCAGGATCTCCTCGCCCGACTCGAACGCCAGGACCGGCTCGCTGATCAGCGCGGCTGTCGCGAAGACCGATGACGCGAGCTGGGACACGCTCAGCACCGTGAAGTTCCTGACGCTTTTTTCCAGCTTCGTCCCGAGATTGAGGTTGAACAGCCGCAGCACGATTCGCGCGTCGGGATTGATCTCAACAGCCTCAAGCGCAGCGTTCACATTGAACAATTCATCTGTCGAGGGGAAGATGACTGACTGTGCCTTGTCGATGTTCAGTGTCCTCAGAAACTCCGGGTCCTGAAGGTCCCCGGTCGTCACTTTCACCGGGATGCGCTCCAGTCGCGCCATGAACTCCGAATTGCTCTGGACCGCGGCGATCACGTCCGCGCCGGATGCTTTCAGCAGGGACGCGATCCTTAATCCGACATGCGACATGCCGCAGATGATCACCCGGTTCATGCGGACACCTCCTGATACGTGGACAAGAGAGTAGTGTGCAACGCAGGTCTCGCTTTCCAGCAGCCGGGGTCGGCTGCAAAGGGATCGCCGCTGACTGCATAGGACAGGCAGCGCAGTCCGCCCCGGCACACGTGCTTGTACAAACAGTGCCCGCACCCTTCGCTGATGCGGTTCGCGTCGCGCAGGGACCTGAACAGATCGCTCTCAAAATACAGTTCGGCAAGCGGAGTAGCCAGAACATTTCCCACGGAGATCGGCATGCGGCGGCATGGATACAGGCTAGCGTCAGGCATCACGGTTATCAAGCCTCTGCCTGCTTGACAGGCATACGGCTTCCCGCCGGCGATCAGAAATTGAAGCGCCCTGTCCATGGTGACCTCTGTCTTGCGGAACATCCTCTTTCGTTCGCCTTCCCGGGCCGCATCCATGATCCCGAAGAATTGGCGGGTTTCTTCAGGATTCAGTCTTCCTGCGGAAAGCTGATGTCCGCTCCCCTGCGGGATCAAACGGTCTGACCATACTTTCCAGACCTTCAGTCTGCGGCCGAGCTCGACCACCTCCGGGAATTCCTGATAGTTCCCTTGATGGGCGGTAAAAGATATGAGCGTGCGCATGCCTGCTTTGGCAAGCTGTTCGAGCGCGCGAACTGCGCTGTCGTAAGCGCCTGTGCCCCTGATGCTGTCATGGGTGATGCGGCTTCCCTCGATGCTTACTTGAACGAATGATGCCCTCAAGGACTTCAGCTCGCGTGCCGCTGATCGATCGATGAGGCTTCCGTTCGTCAGGATACCGAAGCTGGCCCATTCACGGTTTGCTGCAAGGTGTTCGAGCAGGCGGGAAAAGTCGCTGCGCACATACGGCTCCCCACCGGTGATGGTAACGTGGCCCCGGACCTTCCTCATGCCTCTCCGTACCGCAACCCCATCGAGCAGGTCCCTGAACTGAGCGAGAATCCCGGTCAATACGCCGTAGTCAAGCTCGGTCCCCTCGTACCCGTCCTGATAGCAGTGGCTGCACCGGTAATTGCAGCGGTCGGTGATGTGCCATTGCAGGATAATCTTGTTCGGAAAAGAGTCGTTCATTTCCCTCGTGCTCACCGTGCGATCAATCTCCGCCACCGCCGCCGCATCCGCCGCATCCGCCGCCTCCCCCGTCGCTGCCGCCGCCGCTGTCGCTGCTGCCGCCACCGCTGCTGCCGCCGCAACCGGAGCTGTCGCCGCACCCGCCGCTGCTGCTGCCTGCGGACCCGGAACGATTTGCAGGAAATGCGTTGGCAAAGGGCTGATAAGCGCCGAATCCCACCAACGCCCCGACGCCGAACAGGGCGACGGCCATGGCCGGATCGATCCCTGTGGGTTCTTTTCCCTGGGCCATTTCATCTTTTATCCAGGTAAAATGCCGCTTAAGAACGATGACATACCGAGTCCCCAGGGTGGACAGCGGAGAAATCTTGATAAGGACCAATAAAAGAACAACCGCGACCACAAGCTCGATGGCCAGAAACATGACCGGACGACCGTAGGCAATGCCGAGAAAGAGCTTGATGCAACCGAATGCCAGGAGCAGGAATACCACCACCCACTTTTTCCTTCCTGCCTGCTGTTTCTGCTCCGCGGTCCTGAGCATCTGGGCCCGCTCAAATCCGTCTCTGTTCGTTTTGAGTTGCGTTTCCAACCGGCTACGCAGGTCTTCGGATTTAAATAGATCGGAAGGTTTTTCAATGCCCTTCTGCAGAGCGTTATGGACCTCCCGTTCCACGGGGTGCATTTCGGCATGTTTCCCGGAGACCGCCTTGAGCACCGGCTTATCCGGAGGCGTTTTGACCTCAACCAGTTTTTTCTCAACCAGCAGAAAAACCGCTGTTCGTATCACTTCATTCAGCCCGCCTTTTAACAACGCAACGGAAATAGGATCGTACTGTTCGAGGTCCGGCATCGAGCGTTCCCCGGTACCGTCGGCAGCGATCCATTTTTTGGCGATAATTATTCCGAATACAACGACCACGGCGTATACAAGAAGAAAAACCGGACCCGGTATCTGGCGAATCATCTCAAACATAGCGTTCCTCCTTTAAATGACAACTGGGTTCGAAGCAGGCAAGAGCACGCCTGCCGGTTACCTCGATCGGGCGTTGTTTCCCTCCTAATATCCGGTCAATGAAAAGTGCATAAAATCCTTCTGATTGCCGATGATCTCGCCGCCCCAGCGAAAGCCAGCATTCTTGAACGCTGTTGCGATCGCTCCCTTGGTTTCCACGGTTCCTGGAACGCCGGGATGCCATTCTCCTCCGCGCAGCAGGCGGCACTGAGGCCCGAACGAGACGCAATTCTCGTACAAGCCGTTCAATTCCGGATTGATGTCGAGCGCAAGGCCGAAGGAGTGATTGCTGAATTCCTTCCGGTTCCCGTCCTTGTCAACCGTGCCGCGAGACCTTATGACGTGATACGCGACAATTGATTGGATCGGTTCGTTGTTCCGTATAAGCTCGCTGACAACCGACCGCACCCGCGACGCGACCCTGTGGCAGATGAAGAACGGCTGAAGCTGCGGCAGGTCGATGCGCACCTGGTCCTCAACGCATACCGTGCATCCTGTCGCGGCATCGACCTCCTCCGGCAGCAGATCGGCATACGCATGACGGACCGTAGTTCCGTTCGTACTGCGTTTTTCGATCACGTTCCATACCTGCAGATCATAGGTGCAGGTATCCGGCTGCGGCCTGTTCCCGGCCAGAGCAGGGCCGGTGCAAAGCAACAGACCGAGTCCTGTGCTTGCTGCTGCCGTCAGCATGTGCAGAAGTATGCGCATCTCTATTTTATTTTCCTGATCGTGTTATAAAGATATGCAACAGGTAAGGCAATGTGGAATGCAGTTCATTTGTAGCACGGAAGGAAAAGCAAAGTCAAACAGGAAAATGGGGTATTTTAAGGGTATGGCACAATACCGGGAGTTTGCAACTGGTTGGAATATAAAGGAAGGCGGTATGGAACAAAAAAACGCTGTCCTGATTATCAGGACAGCGAATGAAATGATCCGATGGTGTGGGGCCGTTTTAACAGCTGCTGCACGAAGACCCGCAGGAGCTCGGCTGCATCCCTGCAAGTACAAAACCCTGGCCTTCCTGGAAATCAATGTTCGTGGTCGTCAACATCTGATTCGCCTTTTCTTCCAGGAACACTTTCAGGCCGCTCAATTCGAGCGTCGTATCGCCCTGCTGGGCCGCTTTGGCTATGTCCATAGCCAGAGAAGGGCTTCAGCCGCCCGGGACGACGAAAATGCGAATGCCATCTCCGGCAGTCCCCTGTTTCTCTACAACTTCCTTGAACTTTCCTACTGCATTGTCAGTCAAACTTACCATTCTTCCTCCTTGATGTGATCCTGCTCCCCGAGGCGTTGCGGCCCGAAGAGCACGTTTATGGCAGCATAATAACCCGATATGCACTTAATCGCAACTGTTTTTTTTATGAACGCTATGCTCCTTAACGCTTCAATAACAGTTGAAAACAAACCATTTTCGCGCAAAGCCGCAAAGGCGCCAAGAAAGTCGCAAAAAGCTAAGGCGTTGGGTTGTGTTTTGACCCAGGACTGAAGGTTTTCTTTGCGCTCTTTGCGGCTTTGCGCGAGATGCCTTGCTTTTGACCTGAATAGATACAGTCTTTCACTTTTCCGGTTGCGCCAGCAGGGCTTTGATGCCTTCGGTCATAAAGACCTTGCCCTGTTCATCAACGATAATTGCCTCCGCTCCGACCTTGTTCACGATCTTCATCCCCTCCTCAGGCCCGAGAATGAACGGGACCTTTGCAAGAGGATCGATGATTGCTCCCTTGCTGCCGATGATGGTCGCGGAGATGACCCCGGTAGAGGGTCTCCCGGTCCGCGGGTCGATGATGTGGTGATAGCGTTTTTTTTCGTGGATCACGAACCGCTCGTAATCGCCGGAGGTCGTAATATACTTGTCGCTCAGTTCGAGGATTGCTATGGTCTTCCCCTTCTCGCGCGGGTGCTGCACTCCGATCTTCCAGGGGCTGCCGTCGTCCCGGTGTCCCAGCACCCAGATATCGCCTGCAACAGCGATAATGCCGTTGCTGATGCCCCGCTGCTTGAGCACGTCAACCACCCGGTCGGCCATATACCCTTTCATTCCGCCGAGGTCCATGATCATGCCGGTTCTTTTCAAGAAGATCGTGGAGGCCGCGCGGTCGATAACGATGTTCCGATAATTCACGCGGGGCCGCACGTTCGCGATCTCCGCATCCGTGGGCACCTTGTTCTCCTTCAACCGCATCTGCCACAGGACCACGAGGGGACCGACGGTCACGTCGAACACTCCGCCCGAGAGCTTCGATATCTCGGCCGCGCACTCGACGATCTCGATCATTTCAGGAGAGACCTTGACCGGATGGTCGCCTGCCGCAAGGTTGACCTTCGTGATCTCGCTGGCATCCTTATAAAGCGACATCATCGCATCGAGCCGCAGCAGCTCTGCCATGCCCGCGTCAATGGCCGCTTCGCCCTCGCGGGACGACGGCGCCACGACCGTGATCGTGACGTCCGTGCCCATGATCGCCTCGGTCTTCTGGACGGTCGTATTCCTCGCGCAGCCGGCAACGAGCAGGATCAGGGCAGCGGAAAGGAGCAACAGCTGTCTTTTGATGGGGCTAATTTTATCGCTCATGAGGGAAATGCTCCGGATAAAGCAGGGAACAACGGAACAACTCAGCCACAGAGATCACCGAGAACACAGAGAGAAGCGAAAATCGGTAAATCTTCTAACTACTTTCAATCCTTTCTCCGAGACCTCTGTGCGCTCTGTGGCAATTATATTCTTGACGTTTTAAGCTACCGGGTGCGGACTACCCTTTGCCCAGCTTTTTCTTCACCAGTGTATTTCTTGCAGCGGTCCGCACCGGCGCTGGAATGTTGCGGCTTTTTTCAAGGATGGCAAGCTCCCGTTCGCTTACCCTGGGCATGAACCCCAGAGCGATGCTAACCGGGGTCTTGGGATTGCTGACCAGGGCTGATACCACGGAATATTTTTTCGACCACTCCGCGTTGTTCCCGATCTTGCGTATCACGTCCTCGCTCAGGTTCGAGGACTTGGCGAAGAACTCCACTTCACCAATCGTCAGCCTCGGGTTCGCAAGCACGGACAGCGCGATCAGTTTGCTCGACTCGCGAATGAGCAGCCCGCGCGCATCTTTCGCGCCGGATAGTGCGAGTTTGATCTTCTGGGCCATGGTCATCCGCGATACCATCTGGATGACATTCAGTTTCTTCTTCTTGCCACCCGTCTCTTCGGCCGGGTGCTCGCCGACGACCACGTCCATGACCCGTTTGGCGGTTATAAATTCCTTGATCTCGTCGGATGCGGTCAGCGCGATGAATGCCAGGGTGGTCTCGTCCAGGTTCGGGCACAGAACGAGGTCCTGAAGGATCTCCTCATCATCGCTGTAGACCTGGGCGATCTTATCAAGCACGTGTGCAGACGTATGGACATCCAGGATGATCGAGCGAAGGGCGATCGGAGAACAGTGCTCGATGTCGATAGGGAGCTGTCGCTTGAACCGTTTCGCGAAGATGACCTTCCAGTAGTTGTGTTCTTCCATCCGTTTCCTCTCCTGTCCGGAAAAACCGCATGACTGTTCCCGAACCGCACCTATCCTGCGAGTGGATCCCCCTCCGGCGGGAGCCGGGGGATGCCAAGGCGCGGGATCGCGGGCGCTTCTGCTGCGATCAAACTACCTTGTACCCGGCATCGACCACCGCTGACGGAAATTTGTCTGCGGTAACCTTTGCTTCATCGTACGTGACCACTGCTTCGCTTTTTTTCAGGTCTACCTGGGCATCCTGCACTCCGGGCACGGCCTTCAGGGCTTTTGCCACCCTCATCACGCAATGGTTGCAGGTCATTCCCTGGATCTTCAATGTTGACGTTGTCATATGCTCCTCCTCAATGAATGTGTTACCGGTTCTTTTATGATACACGAATCCGGATATTTGGAAAAGTCCTTTTTCACCTTTTGGCCCGGAATACCCCAGACAGAACCTGGTTCTATTTAAGACCGTACTTCTCCATCCGGTAGATAAGCGTCGGTCTCGTAATGCCCAGGTACTCGGCCGCGCGCGTCTGATTGCCTTTGTGCTTTTCAAGAGACTTGATCAAGAGCTGCTTTTCCAGGTCTTCAAGCGAGATCCCTTCGTCCGGCAGGTTCAGGATGATGCTTTCCACTCCCTGCTTCTCTTTTGACAATTTGTCCGGTAGTTCCGCCCGCGTGATCACCTCGGTCCTCCTGAGCACCGAAGCCCTCTCCATGACGTTCTCCAGCTCGCGCACATTGCCCGGCCAGCCGTATGCGGTCAGCGCGGAGAGCGCATCAGGGTCCACGCGCACCTCGGCCCCCTTGTTGAACTTTTTCAGAAAAACGCTGGCAAGCAGCGCGATGTCCTCTCTGCGCTCGCGCAGCGGCGGCACCTGCAGTGTGATCACGCTCAGCCGGTAGTACAGGTCCTCGCGGAACGCGCCGGTCTTCACCGCATGCTCGATGTCCTTGTTCGTTGCCGCGATCACGCGTACATCCACGGCCACGGGTTTGCTGCCGCCAACGCGGTCTACCTCACGTTCCTGGAGCGCCCGGAGGATCTTCGCCTGAAGGTCGATGCGGAGGTCGCCGATCTCGTCAAGGAAAAGCGTGCCTCCGTTTGCCAGTTCGAACTTGCCTTCTTTGTCCTTCACCGCTCCGGTGAACGACCCCTTTATATGGCCGAACAGCTCGCTTTCGATCAGCGCCTCGGGTATTGCCGCGCAGTTCACGGCAACGAACGGACCGTCCTTGCGCCCGCTGTTGTAATGGATGCCCTTGGCAAGGAGCCCCTTGCCGGTCCCGGTCTCGCCCGCGATCAGCACGCTCGCATCGCTTCCCGCCACCCGGCCTGCCAGGTCCAGCAGCTCCCGAATCTTGTCGCTGCTCCCGACGATGTTGTCGAAGGAATAACGGTCAGTGACCTCCGCGCGCAGTTCGAGGTTCTCCTTCGCAAGCCTGCGCAGCTTGATGGCCTTGTCGATGGTAAGCCGCAGTTCATCGCGGCTCACGGGTTTGGTGATGTAGTCGAACGCGCCGAGCTTCATTGCCTCGACCGCGCTCTCGATCGTGCCGTAGGCCGTAATAACGATGACCGGAAGCTCCGCACCCCGTTTCTGGACCGCCTTCAGGACCTCAATGCCGCTGATGCCCGGCATGGTAATGTCCGTTATCACCGCGTCAAAGGAACTTTTTTCGAACAGCTGCAGGCCGTCCTCGCCGCTCGATGCGGTCTGGACCTTGTGCCCCGCTTCTACCAGGCTGAACTCCATCACCCGTCGGAGGCTGTCGTCATCGTCTATGAGAAGTATGGATGCCTTTTTCATAAGATTTTTTCACTGCAGAGGACGCAGAGAAAAGCAAGGCGAGGACGGCAAAAGCGTAATCCTTGCTTTAAACACCAGGTTCAAATCATTGTCTTCCGGTTTAAATCCAGGACTCAAGATGCTGAATTCATGTTTTCTCGGCGTTGCTTCTCCTCTGCGTCCTCTGCGGTAAAATGCTTGCAGGTTTTCAAATGATCGGCAGCTTCACTGAAAACGTTGTGCCTTTCCCCGGCTCGCTTGCGACTGCAATGTTGCCGTGGTGGTTCTCGATGATACGATACGTGATCGCCAGGCCAAGACCGGTTCCGCTCTTCTTTGTCGTGAAAAAAGGCGTAAACAGCTTCTTTCTGCCCTCTTCCGTGATGCCGACACCGGTATCCGTTATCTTCACTTCGACCGCATCGCTCAGGAGCGCGCTCTGCACGGTCAGGGTGCCGCCCTGCGGCATGGCCTGGATCGCGTTCAGGATCAGGTTCAGGAACGCCTGCTTGAGCAGACCTGCATCGAGATTGCGCTTGCCGATCGCTGCATCGAGCTTTTTCTCGACCACGACGCCAGTTTTTCGCGCTTCCTGACCTGTCAGCGTCAGCAAAGACTCGAGCGACTCGTTCACGTCCACGAGCTGAAATTCTGGATGCTTGGGCCGGGCAAAACCCAGGAACTCCTGCACAATATGGTTCAGTCGGTCCGTTTCCTTCAGCAGGATCTGGATGAACTCGAATTTTGCGTCTTCCGGCGCATAATCATCCTTGAGGATCTCGACCGCTCCCTTGATCGAACCCAGCGGGTTCCGTATCTCATGCGCCATGCCAGCGGACAGTTCCCCAAGCGCGGACAACCGGTCCGCGCGCCGCAGCTGTTCTTCGGTCTGGAAAAGGATGTCGGTCTGGTCTTTGAGCTTCTGGTGAGATTCGTCAAGCCGTAGGATCGCGTCCTCGTACCGCTTGCGCTGGTTGCGCTCCATCTGGCTCAGCACGCCGGTGACGCCCCCGATCAGGAGAAAGAGGAACAGCTCGATGAAGTTGTACACATCGAGGAAGGGGTCGGTCCAATGCATGAACAGGTGCGGCGAGAACAGGACCGTTGAGACTATGGACACGGACACCCCGCCCTTCAACCCGTACCAGGAGGCCCCGAGAATGATCGGAACGATGTACAAATGGCCGAGCAGGCTGTGGAGCATCCCTGCTTTCGCGCCGCCCGCGAGGTAGTGAATAAGCGTGATGAGAGCGAGCAGACCGGAGAGAATGGCCGGCCTGAAGCCTTTAAATCTGGTGAATGCCGGCTTAACCATGCAGTATCATCAAGAAGGACCTTTGGTCCGCCCCCTGGTGTTCTTATCTCGCGTCCACGTTGAAGACGACCGTTGCAGCAGGCTTGCCCGGACGCGCTACGGACACTTCCGCTTTCCAGCCGCCTTCCATCGGGACATTGGCCGAACACGCGTATTTGTCGCCCTTCAGCACTGCCTGGGTGTTGAAATCCATGGGCGCCATTCCCGGCATAGGCGGCATGAAGTAGCGGACGTTCACGACCGCGTCTGTCACGGGTTTGCCCGCAAGGTCGGCTATCTTCACCAGCAGCACATTGTCGCCCTTCACCAGCGGATATCGCTCCACGGTCAGCGTTATGTTCAGATCGTTGCTGGTCTTTTGAGACTCGTATCCTTTAGCGCAGCCGAACACCAGCGCGCCTGCGATAACAGCGATGAGCGCTACACCAATAAGCTTTTTCATGGTAGTTACCTCCCTTGATGTGTCTGAAAAGAATCTAACCCAAACCCCTGTTTTTGTCAAGGAATGTCGGGCTCAGAAACGGTCTTGAAAAAGAACACCCCCTCGGGAATGACGCCGAGGGGGTGGTTGGAAACCTGGCTACGACGTGTCTACTTCGCCCGCTTTTCAATCAACCATTTTGTATTTGCGCTATTAACACCACCCTGATATCCAGCAGCATATATATAGGGACCCGTCTGGTCCAGTGCAATGGCATTGATGATATCATCATACGAAGTGCTCGGATTTTCGACAACCGCACCGTTTGATCCGAATGTGCTCACCAGCGACCCATCAGACAACAGCCGCTTCTCGATCCGCCACTCAAAGTCGGTGCTGGATTTTGAATCATATCCCGCAACATACATAAAACCCGCTGCAACGTCTATCACAATTGCTTTCGCGCTATTGTCATACGTTGCACTCGGGCTGGAAACAACACACCCGGGACTGCAGGACCCGTCATTGAACGCTGTTATTGATTCGCCCGTTGTAAGTGATCTTTTCTCTACGCGCCACTCTCTGTGTCCCGGGACCTCATCATATCCCGCAACATACATGTAGCCATTCACAGGATCTATTGCAATGGCGTTTGCCTCATTATTCCACGTTCCAATTTTATTAGACGTGATCGAACCGGTGCCGCTGCTGAAGGTCGAGTCCAACGCACCGGTTGACAGACTTCGTTTCTCTATGCGCCACCACGTTTCGTTATAGGAGATGCCGTCAAATCCTACTATATACATGGCGCCCAACCCTGGATCTATGGCTAAAGCATTTGCAATCGCCGGGCCGCCGCTGGGCGCGGAAGTAATACAGCCCGCGCCGCATGTTCCATCGCTAAATACCGGATCAGACGCCAACGTTGACAGGCTCCTCTTCTCGATCCGCCATCCTTCATAGTCTGCACCCGTTCCTGTATCAAACCCGGCAACGTACATATACCCTGCTGACGCATCTACTGCTATCGCATTCGCTTCATTCCATCCGGTCCCGCTGGCAGAGGTTACGACGTTGGTAAGGGTTGCCCCTGAACTCAGGCTTAGTTTTTCTATTCTCCACCGTTCACCGCCGCTCGGTCCCGCGGAATCATAACCCACGACATACATCGCGGACGTATCAATAGCAATGGCCAGTGCTTCATCATACCAACTGCTCGTGTTCCTTGTTACAATTCCGCTGCCGTTGAAAGCAAGGTCAAATGCCCCAGTCGCAAGGTTTCTCTTCTCAATGTGCCATTGCGTATAGATGGAATCAACATCGTTCCCCACGACATAGAGATAGTTTGCATCGGTTACCATGCCATAGGTCGTGTTGTAATCAAAATTCGTGCCGCTGGTTGCGG
>Ga0315268_10006875_pt1 | contig 12049 bp, 11 predicted proteins | sample C1_top_MG_FD_204535 | JGI IMG/M metagenome (GOLD analysis project Ga0315268, IMG submission 204535) | Sediment microbial communities from Yellowstone Lake, YNP, Wyoming, USA - C1_top | ecosystem: Environmental > Aquatic > Freshwater > Lake > Sediment | place: USA: Wyoming | collected 2017-08-01 | reverse complement strand
TTCGCGATGTCGAAGACGTCCTGCACGAGGATGGGGGAAAGCCCCAGCGACGGCTCGTCGAACATCATGATCTTTGGCAGGGCCATCAGCCCCCGCCCGATCGCGCACATCTGCTGCTCCCCGCCGCTCATCGTCCCGGCGGCCTGTTTCCGCCGCTCCTTCATGCGCGGGAAGAGCTCGTAGACCCAGTCCATCGTCTCGTACCGCTTCTTCTTCGCCTCGGGGGACAGGGACCCCATGATGAGGTTTTCTTCCACCGACATCTCGCGGAACAGGCGACGCGCTTCGGGGACGTGGACCACCCCCTGGCCGATCACCCGGTCCGGCGAAAGCTGGTCGAGGCGGACGCCGTCGTACTCGATGGTCCCCTTTCGCGGCTTGAGGAGGCCCGAGATCGTCTTGAGGGTGGTCGATTTCCCCGCCCCGTTGGCCCCCACCAGGACGAGGATCTCCTTGTCGCGGACCTCGAAGGAGACGTCCCAGAGGACCTGCAGATCCCCGTAGAATACGTCGATGCCGGATACCTTAAGCATAGTCCGTCCCCAGGTAGGCCTCGATCACCGCCTGGTTCGCCGCCACTTCCTTCGGCGTTCCCTCGGCGATCGTCGTCCCGAAATTGATGGCGTGGATCCGGTCGGAGATGGTCATGATCACGTGCATGATGTGCTCGATGATGATGACGGTGGTGCCGTTCTCGCGGATCTTCCTGATGAGATCGATGGCCTCGACGAGCTCGGTGGGGTTCAGCCCCGCCGCCGTCTCGTCGAGGAGCAGGAGCTCCGGCCGGGTGGCCATCGCCCGTGCGATCTCCAGCCGCTTGCGTCCCGCGATCGGCAGGGACTTGGCGAGCACCCCCTGGACCGGGGCGAGCCCGCAGAACTCCACCGTCTTCAGGGCGTGGCTGCGCGCCTCCCTCATGGAGTTCACCCGGGAGAAGGAGGCGGCGATGACGTTGTCCAGCACGGTCATCCGCCCCAGGGGCTTGACCACCTGGAAGGTCCTGCCGACCCCCAGGTGGCAGATCTTGTGGGACTTCATCCCCTGGATCTCCCGGTCGCGGTAGACCACCTTGCCCGACGTCGGAGGGTAGACGCCGCTGATCATGTTGAACGTCGTGGTCTTCCCGGAGCCGTTGGGGCCGATCAGGCCGAAGATCTCGCCCTTCTCCACGTGGAAGGTCACCTCGTTGACCGCCGTCAGGCCACCGAATTTCTTTACGAGTTTTTCCACCCGGAAGTACGCCACGTCCGACTCCTTATCCCGCTGGGTTGATGCGGAACACGTTCCTCTTGATCTTCTCCCAGTCGCCGACGACGCCGTTGGGGAGGTACAGGATGACGACGATGACCAGGATTCCGAACCCGAGCACGTGCGCCTGGTGGATCGCGCCGGACAGGGTGGTGAAGGCCGAGGATCCCGTCGCCTGCGCCAGGTAGTCGAAGATGCCGAAGAACCCCGTCCGGAAGATCTCCTGGAAGGCCACCATGATGAAGGCCCCCACCGTGGGTCCGTAGATCGTCCCCACGCCGCCCACGATGGCGACCAGGATCGCCATCACGGAATAATCGTGGAGGGAGAAGACCACGTGGGGGTCGATGAACCCCATGTAGTTCATGTACAGGGCGCCCGCCATCCCGGTCCAGAAGGCGGAGATCGACAGGGAGATGTTCTTGTACAGCGTCGTATTGATCCCCAGGCTCGCTGCCGCGTCCTGGTCCTCCCGGATGGAGACGAAGTAGTACCCCGGCTTTGCGCCGATGATCGCCTGTATGCTCACGACGCTCAGGATGGCCAGCCCCAGGGCGATGTAGTAGTAGGGCACCTTGGAGGTGAAGGTGGGCATGATCATGATCCCCATCATCCCCCCGGTGAACCCCTCGGCGATCGTCGCGATGTGCCGGATCCCTTCCCCGAGGGCGAGCGACGCCAGCGCGAAGTAGGCCCCCCGCAGGGGGAAGCAGATCGCCCCGAAGGGAAGCCCGATCAGCACGGCGACGATCCCCCCGAGGGCCATCCCCCACCAGGGGGAGACCTGCAGATGCTGGAACAGGAGGCCCGCCGTGTAGGCGCCGACGCCGAAGAAGGCCGCGTGGCCGAAGGAGACCTGCCCGGTGTACCCCGCCAGGATGTTCCAGGAGGAGCCGATGACGACCCACAGGAGGAACAGGATCATCAGGTGGAGGAAGTAGTTGCTCTTCACGGCCAGGGGGAGCAGGGCGAGAACCGCCAGAAGGATCAGTGGATAGAGGTACTTTTTCATCGCGCGCCCCCGGTTTCAGACTTTGGTCAGTCGCTTGAAGCCGCCGGGCAGGAACAGAAGCACCAGGATGAAAATGGCCAGGCCGACGATGTCCTCGTACTCCATCCCGAAGTACGTCGCCCCCATGCTTTCCGCGAGCCCGAGGGTCACCCCCCCGAAGATGGCCCCCACCGTCGAGCCCAGGCCGCCCAGGATGGTGATGATGAAGGCCTTCGCCGTGAAGGGTCCCCCGAGGTCGGGAAAAATATAGTAGACGGGGGCGAGAAGGCATCCCGCCGCGGCGACGAGCCCGGAGCCCAGGCCGAAGGTGACCACCGTGATCCGTCCCGTGTTCACGCCCATGAGCGTCGCCGCGTCCTTGTCCTGCGCCGTCGCCCGGATGGAGCGCCCGAGGTCCGTCTTCAGGAGGAACCAGAACATGGCGGCGGTGAAGGTGAGCGCGATCGCGAACGCGATCGTCAGGGCCATGCTGAAAGAGATGTTTCCGAGGTAGAAGGTCTGGTTGGCGTACTTGGTGGTGATGTACTTGTAGTCCGACGAGAAGGCGAACCGGGCGATCTCGGTCAGCACCATCCCGATCCCCACCGTCATGAGCACCTGGTTCTCGGGGAGGATCGTCTCCACCTTGATGAGGGGGTTCAGGAGGAACTTCTGGATCACGACGCCCAGCAGGAACAGGAGGGGCATGGCGACGAAGAGCGAGATGTACGGGTCGACCCCCATCGTGTTGAGGACGAACGTCACGTACATCGCCAGCATCATCAACTGCCCGTGGGCCAGGTTGATGATCCCCATGACGCCCATGATGAGGGTCATCCCGATCCCGATCAGGGCGTACAGCCCGCCCTTGAGAATCCCCGCCACGAGGGTCTGCAGGAAAACGTCCATGGTATCTCCCGCCCTGTCCGGCCGGGTGCTTCCACCCGCGGACACGGTTGCATTCGAGCACCGATGAATACCGCCACCGGGCGGACGGAAGGATCTTCCGCCCGGCGGCTACACGCAGGGAAACCCGTCCGGAGCGCTTACTTGCGGTTCTCCCAGTGGGGCGTCGGGTAGATATACTTCTTTGTAGCGGCGCTCTTCGGCCACACCGCCTCGAGTTCCCCCTTCTGCCACTGGACCATGTACGTGTCGACCTGGTTCTGCTGGGTCTTCTTGCCGTAGGAGACGAACTTGACCGGCCCGAAGGCGGTCTTCATGTCCGTCGTGACCAGGGCGTCCCGAACGTCCTTGGGAGAGATGCTCTTCGCCCGCTTCAGGGCGTCCGCCACGACGTACATCGCCGCGTACGCCTCCGCGCCGTGGTATTCGGTCTCGGCGCCGTACTTCTTCTGGAACTTGTTGAAGTACTCCTTGGCGCCCGGGAACGGCAAGGTCTCGATCCAGAGCGTGGCGGAGTAAACGCCATCCGCCGCGTCGCCCGCGCTCTTGGCGAACTCGGGGAGGGTGAACCCGGCCCCGCCTCCGACGAACATCTTGGGGTTGATCCGAAGCTCCTTCGACTGGCGCATCAGCAGGGAGGCGTCCATGACGTAGGAAACCATGTAGATCATGTCGGGGTTCGCGGCCTTGACCTTGGTGAGGATCGGCTTGAAGTCGATCGCGCCGGCCTGGTACCCTTCCTTCACCACGATCTTAAGGCCGAGCTCCTTGGCGTCTTGCTCGAACGACTTCGAGCTGGACTGGCCGAACGCGCTGTTTTCGTACAGGAGCGCGACGGTCTTCACGTCCTTCGCCACTCCCTGGAGGAAGGTCTTCACCGCGTCGGGATATTCGCTGGCCGGGGGGTTGATGCGGAATATATAGTCGTACCTCTTCTCCGTGATGTCGTCCGCCGACCCGGTGCAGATGACGAACGGCACCTTGAACTGCTGGGCGACGGGCGCCGCCGCCGCGGTGACGGAGCTGGAGTAGCCGCCCGTGATGACGGGCACTTTTTCCCGGGAGATCAGCTTCTCGACCCCCGAACGCCCGACGTCCGGTTTCCCGGTATCGTCCTCGAAGAGCAGCTCGATCTTCTTCCCGTTGACCCCGCCCTTGGCGTTGATCTCCTCGGCCGCCATATCGAAGGAGCGCTTCTCGATTTCGCCGAACTTCGCCTGCGAACCGGTCAGGGGGAGCAGCACGCCCACCTTGATCGTGTCCGCTGCGAGGGCGCCGCCGCACAGGACGACCGCCAACAGCAACACCGCGACCGCCAACAGCTCTCTCGAATTCGCTCTCATGGAACCTCCCTGGAAGGGTAGATGGTGTGCCGCACCCGAAGCGAAGAGAAGGCCACTCGAAGGGAACATTTTGTGAATTTACCACGGTTCGCCGCCGCGTTGCATCGTGTTTTCGCATTTTTCCGGCACCGCATTGACTTTTCCGGCCCTCCATACTACCGTCATTTCCTATGCCCAAGGTCCGCCGCGCACTCGCCCCCTGGGTGGCGCTCCTCCTCCTGCTGCTCTCCATCGGATGCTCCGAAAAACTCTCCAAACAGACGGGGCTCACCGACGCCGACCTGCTCGCGCGCGGGGAGAAACAGGTGGAGCGGAAAAAATACGGGGCTGCCTCGGAGGCCTTCCAGGTCCTCCTCGAGCGGTTCCCCACCTCCCCGTTGGCGGCGCGGGCGCAGTTCGGTCTCGCTTCGAGCCGGATGGCGAACAAGGAAGAGATCGAAGCGGAGGTGGCGTTCGACGACTTCCTGCGCCTCTACCCCGCGGACCCGAAGATCCCCGACGCCCTCTTCCTGAAGGGCACCCTGCTCTCCCGGCAGGTCCTGCCGCCCGGGAGGGACCAGGGGAAGACGCTGGAGGCGATCAAGGCGTACACGCTGTTCCTCGAGCGGGAGTCGGGCTCCCCGCGCGCGCAGGAGGCCTCCGGGAAGATCCGTGCGCTGCGCAACCGGCTGGCCCTGCACGAGGCGACCGTGGTGAACCACTTCCTCTCCAGGAAACTGTACGACAGCGCCGAGGCGCGGGCCCGGCGGGCGGTCGCGGCGTACCCCGACGTGCCGGCCGCCCCGACGCTCCTCTCCCTGCTCGCGCGGGCGCTCGAGAAGCAGGGGAAGAAGGACGAGACGGAGACGATCCGGAAGACGCTGGCGGAGAAATATCCCGAACACGGGGGGGGGAAGAAACGGTGAGCCGGGAGCTGGCCGGGCTGATCCGGATGGGAAAGAACGCCTTCAGCGAGGCGGACTGCCTGCGGGTCGAGCGGCACCTGCTCGAGGCCCTCGCGGGCGGCGCGAAATACCCCGACATCCACTACACGCTGGGCCTGATCGACCACCAGCGGGGGAATTACCGGCGGGCGGTCGAGCGGTTCGGACAGGCGGTCTCCCTCAACCCCGACTACACCGAAGCGCTGATTTCCCTCTCCATCACGCTGAACGACATGGGCCGGTACGACGAGGCGCGGGACGCCTACGACCGCGCCGCGGAGATCCTCTCCCGGAAGGGGGGGTCGCCCGGTGAGAACCTGTTCCGCGGGCGGATCGCGAACCTGCACAAGGAACTCGGGGAACTCTACCTCGCGCTGGACCAGCACGACGACGCCATCCGCGAATACCGGCTCGCCCTCTCCGTCGCGCCGGGGTACCCAGACCTTCGGGTTCGGCTGGTGACGGCGCTCCGGGAAGCGGGGCGGATGGACGAGGCACGGAACGAAGTGGACGCGTTTCTCGCGGAGATCCCCGGAAACGCGGCGGCCCTCATCCAGAAGGGGATCCTGCACTACCTCGCCGGGGAGAAGGCGCGGGCGCTCCGCGCGTGGGAAGAGGCGCTCTACAAGGACCCGCTCAACAAGATCGTGCAGGTGTACCTGAACACCCTCGACCGGGATAACCCGCCCGGGTGAGGAGCGTGAACCCGCGGGGCGCTCATTCCCACGTAGAGATCGAGGCGAGCGCTTCCGGCAGATTTCCGACGCGGGAACCGCCGGCCTGGGCCATGTCCTTCCGGCCGCCGCCGCCGCCGCCCACCAGCGCCGCCGCCTTCCGGACGATGTCGGACGCCGAGAACCTCCCGGTGAGGTCTTGGGTGACCCCGGCCACCAGATGGCACCGTTCCCCCTCCCGGGCTCCCAGGAGCAGGATCCCGCTCGAGAGCTTCCCCTTCACCGCATCGGCCAGGTCACGCAACGCCGCGGCGTCCATCGCCTCCACCTCGGCGGAAACACGACGGACCCCGGCAACCTCCTTCGCACCGGAAAGGATCTCCCCCACCAGATCGCGAGATGACCGCCGGCGGGCCTCCTGGAGCGCTTTCTCCAACGCCTTGACCTGCGCGGAAAGCTTTCGCACCCGCTCCGGCACCTCCGGGGTCGCCACGTTCAACTCCCGGGCCACGCCGTGAAGCGTCCCGGCCTCCTCCCGCAGACACCGCCAGGCAGGCAGCCCCGTGACCGCCTCGATGCGCCGGACCCCGGCGGCCACCGCACCCTCGGAGAGTATGTGGAAGAGGCCGATCTCGGCGGTGTTCCGCACGTGCGTCCCGCCGCATAGTTCCCGGCTCACCTCCGGGACGGTCACCATCCGGACGATGTCCGCGTACTTCTCCCCGAAGAACGCCATCGCGCCCGCCGCCACCGCCTGTTCGTACGGCAGGGACTCCCACGTGACGGGACGGGGGGAGAAGACGACCCGGTTCACCTTCTCCTCGACCGCGGACAGCGTTTCGGGAGAGAGCGCCTCGAAGTGGGAAAAGTCGAACCGGAGCTTGTCGGGCCCGACGTACGAGCCGGCCTGCTTCACGTGGGTGCCCAGGATCTTTCGCAGCGCCGCCTGGAGCAGGTGGGTCGCCGTGTGATTTCCCTGCGTAAGCCGACGGGAGGTCTCGTCCACCCGGAGCCGCGCCGCCTGCCCCTCCCGGAGCATCCCTGAAAGGACCTTGACCCGGTGGATGACCTGGTCGGAGGACACCCTGCGGGTGTCCTGTACCCGAAGGGCGAATCCGTCCCCCTGGACGTCGCCGGTATCCCCCGCCTGGCCGCCGGACTCCCCGTAGAAGGGCGTCACGTCGGTCACAAGCTCCGCTTCCTCGCCCGACGCCGCGGAGGCGACCCGCGCCCCCTGGCGGAAGACCGCCACGACGCGGGCGTCCGATTCCATCCGCTCGTACCCGACGAAGTCGACGGAGATCCCCGCGCGGGAGAGTTCGCCGGCCAAGGCGTCCTGCGTGCCGATCTCGCCGCCTTTCCAGGAGACCCTGGACTGGGCGCGCTGTTTCTCCATCTCCTTCTCGAACCCCGCCGAATCGAGGGCGACCCCCCGCTCGCGGCACAGGTCCGCGGTGAGGTCCGCGGGAAACCCGTACGTGTCGTAGAGCCGGAAGGCGACCTCGCCGGGGAAGACCTTGCCGCCCCCGGACATGCGGGAGAACTCCTCCTCGATCATCCGCAGGCCGGCGTCCAGCGTCTCGAGGAATCGCCGCTCCTCCTGAAACGCCACCGTGTCGACGAACGACGCGCTCTGGGCGAGGCCCGGGTACGCCTCCCGGAACTCCTCGACCACGATCCCCGCGACCCGGTGGAGGAAGGGGCCGTCGAACCCGAGCTTCTTGCCGTGGCGCAGCGCCCGGCGCATGATCCGGCGCAGCACGTACCCGCGCCCCTCGTTGGAGGGGACGATCCCGTCGGCGATGAGGAAGGCGGTGGCCCGCGCGTGGTCGGCGACGACCCGCATCGCGGCGTCGAGGCCCGGGGACTTGCCGACGGGCACGCCGCACTGCCGGGAGATCCCGTCGAGGATCGGCCGGAAGAGGTCCGTGTCGTAGTTGCTGGTCACCCCCTGCGCCACGCCGGCAAGCCGCTCGAGCCCCATCCCGGTGTCGATGCTCGGCTTCGGCAGCGGAGTCCGCGTCCCCGACTCGTCCTGGTTGAACTGCATGAAAACGAGGTTCCAGATCTCGAGAAAGCGGTCGCAGTCGCACCCCACCGCGCACCCGGGGCGGCCGCACCCTACTCCCTCCCCCTGGTCGTAGAGGATTTCGGAGCAGGGACCGCACGGTCCCGTGGCGCCCATCGACCAGAAGTTGTCCTTCTCGTCGAACCGGACGATCCGCGAGGCGGGGATCCCCATCGTCTTGTGCCAGAGGTCGTACGCCTCGTCATCCTCGCGGAAGACGGAGACGGTCATCCGCGTGCCGTCGAGGCCGACCTCGCGGGTGAGAAAATCCCACCCGAAGAAGATCGCCTCCTTCTTGAAGTAGTCGCCGAACGAGAAGTTCCCCAGCATCTCGAAGAGCGTGTGGTGCCGCGCCGTGTAGCCCACGTTCTCGAGGTCGTTGTGCTTGCCGCTGACCCGCAGGCACCGCTGGGCCGTGGTCGCCCGCTTCCAGTCGGCCGTCGACATCCCGAGGAAATACTCCTTGAACTGCACCATCCCGGAGTTCGTGAACAGCAGGGTCGGATCGTTCCCGGGGACGAGCGAGGCGCTGGGCAGGATCTTGTGCCCGTTCTTCCCGAAATAATCGAGGAAGGCGGAGCGGAGCTGCGCACCCGTCATGGACATGGATCAGTCTCCTTGGGAAAATTCGGTCCGCCGACGGCCGACAGCGGCCCGGCAGGCGTCGGGCGGGAAGCCGCGCCCGGCAAGAAACCGGTACGCTTTCGCGGCCCCCTCCCTCCCCGGGGGGATCCCTTCCCGGAACTTCTTCCGAAGCGCGATCGCGGCGGCCTCGGCCACCGCCCCGGGGGAAGCGACCTCCCGAAGCGCCTCCTCGACGAGATCCCGGGAGAAGAGGCGCGACGCGAGCTTCCATGCGATCTTCGCGGGGCCGTACCGCCGATCTTCCTGGTACGAACGCGCCAGCCGGCGGCACAACGCCGCGTCTTCGAGCATGCCCAGCTCGCGCAGGCGCGAGAGGGCCGCGGGGATCTCTCCTTCGGCGACCCCCTTGCGCGCGAGCCGCAGGGCCACCTCCCCCTCGCTCAAGGGGCGCCGCGCCAACATCCCGATGGCGAGCTCGATTCCCCCGCCCGGGGGCCGGACGGCGTCTCCCCTAGGACGGCTGCGGGGGGCCGCCCTTTTCAAAATCGTCCCATGTGAGGTCCGAGGTCGAGGAGACCCCACGGACCCGCAAGGCGAAGTCGTCGGGGTTGCTGGCCTGCCGGAGGGCCTCGTCGAGGGTGACCATCCCCTCCTTGAGGAGCGTCAGGAGGGACTGGTCGAAGGTCTGCATCCCGTAGCTCACGAACCCCTGCGCGATCGCCTCGCGGATCTTGCGGGTCTTGTCCTTGTCCTCGATGTATTCCCGCACCCGGGCGGTGTTCAGCAGGATCTCCGCGGCGGGAACGCGCCCCTGGCCGTCCGCGCGGGGTAGCAGCCGCTGCGAGACGACCGCCTTGAGGACGGAGGCCAGCTGCAGGCGGATCTGCTTCTGCTGGAACGGGGGAAACGACGCCACGATCCGGTTGATCGTCTCGGCGGCGTCCAAGGTGTGCAGCGTCGACAGGACGAGGTGTCCCGTTTCCGCGGCGACGATCGCCGTCTCGATCGTCTCGAGGTCGCGCATCTCCCCGACGAGGATCACGTCGGGATCCTGCCGGAGGGCGCTCTTCAGGGCATCGGCGAACGACGACGTGTCGACCCCGAGCTCCCGCTGGTTGATGATGCTCTTGCCGTCGCGCAGCAGGAACTCGATCGGATCCTCGATCGTCATGACGTGGCAGCTGCGATGGGTGTTGATGTACTGGACCATCGCCGCCAGCGTGGTGGACTTGCCGCACCCGGTCGTCCCGGTGCAGAGGACCAGCCCTCGCTCCTCCAGGGCGATCTTTTCCATCACCTTGGGGAGGTGGAGATCCTCGAAGGTCCTCACCCCGGCGGGAACGAGCCGCATCACGATGCCGATCGTCCCCCGCTGCTGGAACACGTTGACGCGGAACCGGCCCAACCCCGGGACGCCGTAGGCGCAGTCGAGCTCGTGGCGCCGATCGAACCGCTCCTTCTGCCCCTCCTGGAAGACGATCTCCGTCATCGCCTCCAGATCCGCGGGCTTCAGCGGCTCGGGGACCTTGAGGGGCACGAGCTTCCCGTTGATCCGGAAGACGGGAGGAAGTCCCACCTTGAGGTGCACGTCCGAAGCGCCGTGCTTCGCCGCCGCCCGGAGGATTTCGTTCAGCTCCAAGAGGTCACGCTCCTTCCGTCGCCCCCTCGCCGGCCACCACGATCCCGCGCTTCGCAAGGATCTTCTTCGCCAGATCGCCGGCCATCTCCGGGTGCTCCTTGAGGAACAGGCGGGCGTTCTCCCGCCCCTGCCCGATCCGCTCCCCGCCGACAGAGTACCACGCGCCGCTCTTCTCGACGACGTCCTGCTCCACCCCGAGGTCGAGGATGTCGCCCTCCCGGGAGATCCCTTCCCCGTACAGGATGTCGAACTCCGCCTCGCGGAACGGCGGGGCGAGCTTGTTTTTCACCACCTTGACCCGCGTGCGGCCGCCGATCACGGCGTCGTCCTTCTTGATCTGGCCGATCCGTCGGATGTCCAGCCGAACGGTGGCGTAGAACTTGAGTGCGTTGCCCCCGGTGGTGGTCTCGGGGTTGCCGAACATGACCCCGATCTTCTGCCGGATCTGGTTGATGAAGATGACCGCCGTCCGGGACTTGCTGATCGTCCCGGTGAGCTTGCGAAGCGCCTGGGACATGAGGCGCGCCTGCAGCCCCATGTGGGCGTCCCCCATCTCCCCCTCGATCTCCGCCTTCGGAACCAGCGCGGCGACGGAGTCGACCACCAGGACGTCGAGCGCGCCGCTGCGGACGAGCATCTCCGCGATCTCGAGGGCCTGCTCCCCCGTGTCGGGCTGGGAGATCAGGAGGTCTTCCGTGGAGATCCCCAGCCTCCTCGCATACGAGAGGTCGAGGGCGTGCTCCGCGTCGATGAACCCGGCGATCCCCCCGGTGCGCTGCGCCTCGGCGATGATGTGCAAAGCGAGCGTGGTCTTGCCGGACGATTCCGGCCCGAAGATCTCCGTGACCCGGCCCCGCGGGATCCCGCCGATGCCGAGGGCGGCGTCGAGGGAGATCGCGCCGGTGGAGATGACGGGGACGTTCTCGACGGGGGCGTCCGACCCCAGCCGCATGATGGCTCCCTTGCCGTAATTTTTCTCGATCGCCGCGACGGCCATGTCGAGCGCCTTGCGGCGGCCTGCATCCTGGCTCATGGTTCCTTCTCCTCTCGTATTTCCCGCTTGCCGGAGCCTTCGAGGCGGAAATCGCACAGCGGGGTATAGACCGCCCCCCCCGGCCCCAGGCGGCTTTCGTACAACGTGAAGGACGACACGGGAACGACGCCGAATCTCTTCCCGGAAAACGCCTGGACAAACCGCTCTCCCCACGCTGGAGGGAGCACCCCGCGGGTACGCCCGACCGTGATGTGCGGGTGGAACGGACGGTCCTCCCGGGGAAACCCGGCCCCCGAAAGGGCGCTCTCCATATTCTGTTGCAACTGCCTTACCAATTCAAGCGGTTCGAGAATACCGACCCAGAGGAGTCGCGGGTTTCTCGTGCCGGGGAAGCCCCCCCCTCCTTCCGCCGTCAGGGAGAACGGATCGATCCCGGAGGCCACGACCCGCATCCACCGCTCGACGAGCGGCACCCGGTCCGGCAAAATTTCTCCCAGGAATATCAGGGTGATGTGCAGGTTCTTCGGTGCCGTCCACGCGACGGGGGCGTGGAGGTCCCGTACCTGTGCGATCGCCGACGCGATGGTCTCCCGGACACCGGCGGGAAGGCCGACGCCGAGGAACGCCCTCATTCCCCCTCCGTCGCTTCGGATTTCAGAACGTCGATTGCGGCGCCGA
>Ga0315268_10006874_pt1 | contig 12049 bp, 11 predicted proteins | sample C1_top_MG_FD_204535 | JGI IMG/M metagenome (GOLD analysis project Ga0315268, IMG submission 204535) | Sediment microbial communities from Yellowstone Lake, YNP, Wyoming, USA - C1_top | ecosystem: Environmental > Aquatic > Freshwater > Lake > Sediment | place: USA: Wyoming | collected 2017-08-01 | reverse complement strand
TCAGTAGCGGCCTTGACGCTGCCTGAGCTGCTGGCAGAGAGGTTGTGCTTGGTGTTGCGGATGTCCGATATTCTGGCCGCCAGCGCGCTTCCGCCAGACGTCAGCGACAGCGCGAAGCCGAGAAATATTGTTTGCCATGGCCGCAACAGCGGGCTATTGGTGTTCATTACGATCCTCCAAGAAACTGCAGAATTACGATTCTGCCGTTGAACATGTCAGCAATATAGATCCGGTTCTGATTATCAACCCATACGCCTGCCGGGAGAAAAAACTGTCCTTCTTCTTTGCCGGTGCTGCCCAGCGACAGCAATGGATGGCCGAGGCTATCGTAAACCAGAAGGTTGTCATAAAAAGATTCCGTCACGTAGATGTTGCCTTCCAGATCAACCGCCACGCCCTTGGGGCGTACCAGATCGCCCACGTACAGGCCGCGCTGGCCGAATTTGGCGAGACATTTGCCGTCCGCATCGAAAATCTGGATGCGCGAGTTCATGCTGTCTGTAACGAAGAGACGATCCCTGGCGAAGGCAATGTAAGTAGGAAAATTGAATTCTCCGTCCGCTTCGCCGCGCCGACCGATTGTTTTCAATAAATGACCGTCGTCAGAGAACACTTTGATGTCATGCGCGTAGGTGTCCGCAACGTAGATCAGGCCGCGTTGCGCGTCTCGCGCCAGTCCGGTGGGACGTTTCAGTACGTCCAGGCCGAATTCGCCCGCGGGATTCCCCTCATGGTCCAGGCGAAACACGCCATGCAACTCGGCATCCGTCACCAGCACATCGCCCTTTGCGCCCATCACGATTCCGTTTGGCGTGACAAAGCGCGTGTTGGCACGCGCCATGTCCCATACTTGCAGGGTTTGGGCCGGCTTGTCAAAAACGTACACCACCTGACGGCTGGTGTCGGTCACGTAGATGCGGCCTTCGGCGTCCACCGTGCCGCTCTGCGGCCTCTGTAATACGACCTGGTCGGAGCCGCCTCCGACCAGGCCAACCAGCCAGTCGAATACTTTCACGGCGGTGCTGCGAGCTTGCTCCGGGGGGGCAAAATTGGTTTCTCCGGTAAGTTGCCCCAGATAACGATAACGTGGTTTGTCGGGCGGCTCAGGCCATACTTTGGGCGTGCCTGGGCCGGCGTCGGTGTAATGCAGCGGGGCATGCGTTTCCGCACAGCCGCTTAATAGTGAAAAAAAAACAAGGCCGATAAAGGCAGTCAGCAACGGGCGCATCATTTCCCTTTCATATTCAATGCCTGGGGGTTGATCAGCATGATCTGCACGCGCGCGTTCATGCTGTCGGCCACGTAAAGCAAACCACCGTCCACCGCAAGCCCGGCGATATTGTTAAACCGACCCGGTGCAGTGCCGACGCCCCCGACCGTGGACACCAACTGGCCGTCGCGGTAGACCTTGACGGTCTGGTCGAAATTATCGCCGACGAACACCAGGTTGTCGCGCTCGACGGCGATGGTAGCAGGTTCGGCCAGAGTACCCGCGCCGATGGCGTAGCGGTAGCTTCCGTCTGGTCCGAGCACGACTACCTGGCGTGACAGAGGGTCTACCACGTAGATACCGTCTGGCCCTTGTGCCATGGCCGCAATGGCACGCACATGCTGCGGCTTGATGATGCCAAGCGGCCTGCCCAGACTATTGAAGGCGATGATTTGGTTGTACATCGCGTCAGCCAGCAACAGTTGTCCGCTGCTTTCATCCACTGAGATGGAAACCGGACGCCCCATATTGGCTGTCGAACTCAGCGGCGGCAGCGCGTTGCCGTCCCAAGTGTAATGCAACACTTGACTGCGGGCCGGATCGGTCACGTATAAAGACATGTCGGGCGCGACATACAGACTCATGCCTGCCTGCGGAACGAGGTTCGTGAACGGCGTTAAAGTTTGCTCGGCACGGCTGTAGCGGAAAATGCGATGCAATCCTGAATCGATCAGATACACATCGTTACCGCGCGCGCTGACTGCGGTGGGGCGGTTCAGCGTGATAAAGCCGGTGGCACCCTGCAAGGCGGCGTTTGGCTGACCCAGCAAGGTGCCCGGCTTGGCACCGCTCAGCTCGATCCACGGCTGCAGTAATTCGCGTCGCATTGTTCCGCCAGCAGCGGGGCCGACGCCGGTCTCGGCACAACTGACCAGCGCCAACGCGGAAGTAACGAGGGCAATTTTAATCACAAAACTACGCAAGCCATTGAACAATAAAATATTTACCATCTGCCAGGTCCTCCGGTGGAGTTGCCGCCGATAATTCCGCTTTGCAGGCCGGGTTTTCCGGTATGGCACAAATCGCAGTGATCCGCACCCCATGCGATTTTATCATTGTGGCACATGCCGCAGAATTTGCCGTTGATGATGTCCTCCATTTGCACAATATTTGAACCGGCTCGCATCTTGAAGCCGAGTTCGGAGTGGCATACCTTGCATTCGAAACGGATGCGGTGAAACCAGTGCGGAAATATTACCGGTCGAACGCCTTCTTGCTCGGCGTGTTTATTGAATACCACATCCCCATATTCGGCTTGGGCGGGAATTGGCGCTATCAGAATGAGTATTGCAATTAGACTCCCCGGCAGGTGGCGGTAAAAGCTATATCGACCGTGCTTGCGTTGATTGGATCCCGGGCTGTATTTCATTTAAGGTGCCTTTGCAGCCCCTCCGGTCACGGGACGCGGTGTGTTGTGGCAGCGCCTGCATTCGGTGAGCGGAAACGCCACCGCGCCGTGGCAGCGGCCGCAGAATTCGCCCTGCAGGATCGCAAACATGTTGAATCCGGGGGTGCCGCCGACCTTGGATTTGAATATCCCATCATGGCAGTTGCCGCAATCCAGAAACTCGGAGTGCTTCCTGTGGGGAAAAAGTACCATGGACAACTCCCCGGTATTCTTCATCAGTACATCGGGGGGCTCTTTTTTATCGAGAACCTTAACCTTGGTTTCGGGATAGATGTTGGTGCGCGGGTTGATTTTTCCCTCCTCCAGCGCCTTGACCCAGCTCACCTGATTGCCGGATGTCTCGGGAGGCAGCTTGGAGAGCGCCTCAGCCGGGTTCTGCAGTTCGGATAGTGCAGGATTCGTGGGATCGTGCAGGCCATCCTTGGCCAGCGGCAGCCAAGTGCCGGCCCAAGCCAGACCGGCGCTGACGCCCGCCAACAGCATGATCAAACCCAGCTTGGCGGCGAGTTTGGTCCTTTTATGTTGATGTGATGTTCCGTCCATGTCTACCTCTTATCCCGGAATGAATATACCGGCGCTACGTATTGCGCGGATAAGTTGCTTGGTGGAGTCCTCCAGCGTCTTGATACCGCCCTCGTAATCGCCTTTCTTGCCCTGCTCTTCCGCCGTGGCACGCAACTCGGCGGCCTGATCCAGCAATTTCTGCGTCGCGGGCTTGACGCCCTCTGCACCGTACTTTTCCTCGATCAATACCTTCACCAGCATTTTATGGGTATCGTTACGATCTGTTTCGTAATGATATTCCTCTTCCTTGGTAGCAAAGTTAAGCGAGCGCACCAGGGTATCACCTTCGCGTAGACCACCAATTGCCGTTTTGGCCGCAAGCAGCGCCTGATCAAGTATGGTGCGTGCTTCGTCCAGTTTGTTCTCGGCGGCAAGCGCTTTGGCCTGTTGCACCAGTGCCTTAATTTTGCGGCTGATATCCTCTTCCTTGGCATCCTGGTGTTTTTCCGCGCCAATGCGCTCTTGTGCCGACAGCAACGCATTCACGCTGTCCAGGCGGGAGTCGAAGTCTCGCTGCTTTTTAGCATGAGTGATTTGCTCCGGTGCAGCCAGGCGGGCAGCTTCAAACAAGGTTTTGGCTGCCTCTGCCAGCAGATTTTTGCTTTTGTCATAGTCCTGTGCCGCAAACGCTGCAACGGCCTGGCGCCGAAGATCGCGTGCCTTGTCACGCTGCGCCACCGCGTCGGGATTGGGACTGGATTCGATCTGCTTTGCCGCCGAAGACTTTTCGATCAGGGTATCGACTGATTGCAGGCGGCGCTCCAGTTGCTCTTTTTCTTCCACTCCCCAGGTTTTACTCGAAGAAGTGGGCGGGGAAATCGTTTCGGCGGCCATGGCTGTGTATGCAAAACACAGTCCGAAGCACATCAGAAGCAGCCGTACTACAAAATATCGATTCATGATTTTCTCATTCCAAACAATTCGTTATTATCCCTAATTTAAACTCTAAAGCAACGTCTCATTAATTCTAGATGTTGAAATGATATTGTTTGGGAAAACAGGACAGATCATCCGCAAGCAGTGACCTGCCCTTTATCATCACTTCGCCCCCGCTTTGGCTGCTGTATGGGGTGGTTCATTATGACAGCGGCGGCATTCGGCTATCGGGAAGGCAACTGTGCCGTGGCAGACGCCGCATTTTTGCCCGAGCATAATTGCCGCCATGCTGAGCTGGTTGGCACCTTTTTGCGGGATAAAAATGGCTGGATGGCAATTGCTGCAATCCAGTATTTGCGTGTGCTGCTTGTGCGGAAAGACTACGCCAGGCATCGATCCCTTGACTTCGCGCACAATATTAAGATCCATGACCACCGGCTTGGCTTTCGGATCGTTGCGGTCCCAGCGTGCAACAATTTTGCCCGCATCCAGAGCCTTTACCCAGTCCACTCCGTTGCCAACGTCAGTCTGGGTTTTGGGCAGGCCGGCAAACGCATCCTGGGGGATTTGCAGCAGACGCGTGCTCTCATCTTCCGGATCGTGTATGCCATCTTTTTCGGGCGGCAAATGGCGTTTTGGCGCGGCCCTCAACAGCCGATTGAAGGGATTGACCTCGGATCCGGCGATGGCAGGTTGTGGTTGTGCTGATGTGTCTGCTGCGGCTTCTGCAGCCGGCTTTTCCTTTGCTGGTTGTGACGCTGCAGTCAGGGTACCCCATGGCGCAAGCATTAACGCAGATAGCAGGGAGATGTGTATTGTTTTTTTGAATTGACTGTTCATGTTGTCTCCTATTTTTTTCCGACTGGGGGTTTGGCAGGATTTAGCAATTCGTGCGACTTGCTTTCATGTACCTGGGTCGGGGTGCCGGGCTTGCCGGTATGGCACAAGTCGCAGTTTTCTACCGACCAGGCGATGGTGCCATTGTGGCAGGCACCGCAATATTGGCCGTCTGTGATTTTGACCATGTCGATGTTATTGCCGCCCGCCTTGAACTTGAAGCCAAGATCGGCGTGGCAGGCTTTGCAACTGTAGCGGATGCGGTGGAACCAGTGGGGAAACACCACCGGTCGCATACCGGAAGCGTCCGAGGCGTTGTTGATGACCACGTCGCCGAATTCGGCCATGGCGGGCTGGATACCGACGAAGGCTACAGCCAGGACGAACGCCGCGACAAGTAGCGTCCGGCCCATGTGGGTGCGTCTAATCAGTGATGGCATCATTATTTTCCTTCCATTACGTTGATAAAAAAGTTTCAGAGCTAATTATCGGTTATTGGCTGCCGAACGGTCTGTTCATGCTGAACATAAGTAAGGATTGCCTGGTTATGCTATTGTTGTTGTTGACTTCCGAAATGCGCGCACTGAGCCGCAACTGCAGCAACCCGACGCTATAGTCCAGGCGGTTTTCCCACGAGCGCGTCTCCTGTTGCTGAGGACTCGACACTACCGGCAGCGGGGTGTCGCCGTAAATCCGCAGTTCGGAAACAAAGCGCAGGCGCGGCACGCCGAACGCGCGCTGATTCCGGTAGCTCAAGTCGGCGCTGGAACTAGTGACAGTCGTGACTGGCGTATCCGGAGTGGCAGGTGTCGTGGCGGTCGCAGTTTGCGGGGTGCCGGTTTTTTGGCGCACCATCTGTATGGTCAGGTTGCCGGACCACGATGCATTGCGGCTCAAACCCTTGTTTTGCGATGCTTGCAGGTTAAGCAACTGAAAAAAATCCTGGGTGCCGTCGACGGTGCGTGAGTCGCTGGCACTCAAGCGCAAAAATGTGCTCGACGCACCTTCTGTATGGCCCCATGTCATCGAACCGCTATGGGCCAGGCGCGCAATTGGCGACATGCTGGTATCGAAATCCGATGAAAGAGTCTGATTCAAGTTCAGACCCAGTGTGCCGGCTCCAAGTCCGCTGCTGCGATTCAGGCTGTGCCCGAGCAGCAGTGACAGGTGGCGACCATTGTCGACAGGATCAATCCGGTTGGTAAAGGTGCTGCCGGCGAATCCGCTGTAGCGGAAGGTGCCAAGGTCATAGCCGTCAGACTGGTAGGTAACGCCTGCAGATTGATTGCTGGTCTCGGTCTGGTAGCCGTTGCTTTCGGTTACGTTGACATTCGCACTGCTGTTGACACGGGTGTTTCTTGACAATTCGTAGTATGCCCCCAGATTCGCGTTGGCGCTGTGTTGCACCGAAGAGGGTGAGCCTCCGCTTGCGCTCTCCATGCCGAATAACCTCGCGCTGCCGGTCACGGTAAGGGGTCTTTGGACCGGACGCCAGAACGCGGAACTGCTGATCTGCTGGTAGCGTATGTTGTTTTCGCCCTGAACCAGGCGGTAGTTAGTCTGGCTCGCGTTGCCCAAATTTTCCACTGAGAAAGTGGGGTTCGGTATATAGCTATGACGAATTACCAGGTTATTGGTCGTAGTGCTTTCACTGGTTTGCGGCCGCTCATCCTTGGTATAGTCATCGTTTATCTGGAGTGTTTGATTGGTAAGACGTTGCGTCATTTCCAGGCGCATTAAATCCTGCTGGTCACTACTGTAAATTGTGCTATCCCATGTGTTATGGTCATAACTTGCCATGTATTGGGTATTGCCGGTCGGGGTACGGTAACGCTGGATCAGACCATAACGGGTGGTGTGATAAGAAGAGTCGACCGTGCTGAGGCCTGTGTCCAGAGTGTTGTCACTCCTGTCGTAGTGTGCCTCGAATGGAAAACGGCTGTAGGGCAACAGGTTCAGCGCGGCATTCCCGGTCTGGAAATTATTCGATCCCCTGCCGTCTTGTGTCGATTCGGTGGCGCTGGTGGTAAGGCCCACACCGCCGCTCACCTGCGCAAACCAGGGTTGCCAGATAAAGGTGCTGGCGTTGATCTTGGTGATCAGGGACTGCAGTGAGTATGACTGGTTCTCGATGGTTTCGCGGCGCATCTCATAGCCTACGTTACCCCAAACCCGCACAGGCGCAAGCTGCAGCGAGAACGGCCGTTCATCATCGGGAACGCCGGTGGTCGTTTCCGCCGCAGGGTCGGCGGCTTTCGTGTCCGGCTCGCCGGCGACTGCGGGGACAGATGTTGTGTCGCTTGTCTGCGCAAGCTTCAGTTGTGCTGGCTGGTTACTCTTGATGGCGTTTCCGGAATCTGCTGCGAAGGTTGAATCGCCCGTAATTAATCCATTCGCCACCGTGCCATCCACTGGATTGAGCAGAGTGGAATTTTGCAGCGTCATCGCATCCTCCGGTGCAGTCTGGGTGGTGGAGTAGGCCGGGTGCGACCAACCGAGAAACAACCATGCCGCCAACATGATATTGATCTCAGGCCAGTACTTTCCGTTCCATTTCTCACCCACTTCACTCCTCGCATCCTTTTCCACCCGCTTTGCTCCTCACATCCCTTCGTATTCCCTTATATTGCAGGAACTCAAGTCAATTATTTTTTTATGGCGTGCTCTCCGTTAGCTGCGGGAACAGGCAAATAGCGTGATTCATCCACTTGAATGGGTGTTTCTTTCTTGAGCCGTGCAATGAAGGCTGTCCAGCTGCGCTCGCCCTGTTCCCGCAGCCACAGGTCGCGGGCGCGCTCCCTGGAGGTTTCGAAATCGTTCAGTTTGGGAGGTTTGCGGTCATTCAGGCGGAATATGGCAACGCCTTCCAGCAGTCGGACCGGTTCGGAGATTTCACCCGGTTTAAGCTTGTCCACGTTTTCCTGGGCTCCCTGGGGCAGCATGCCTTGGTGCAGGTAACCCAGATCGCCGCCTTTTTCCGAGGAAGAGTCTCCTGAATGCTTGCGCGCCAGAGTGGCGAAATCGGCGCCGTTGCGCAGCTTTTTGATCAAATCCAGCGCGTCAGCGCGGGTTTTGTCCCATACTGCAGGAGGAGATGACGGATCGACCTTGAGCAGGATTACTGAAAGCTGCAGTTGCTCGGGTTCTGTGAATTTGTCCGGATTGGCCGTGTAATATTCCTGGATCTGCTTGACATCCGGCTGGGGCACGTTGCGTATCAGGTTTTCCAGCTGGCTCAACAGGCTTTCCTGCTGCAGCTGTTTGGTGAGTGTGGGCACAAACTGGGCACGGGTCTGCTGCCATTGTTTGCTGTCATGGTAGCGCTTGTCGTACTGCTCGATCGTCTGCTGAATCGCCGCGTCATCCGGTTTCAGACTGCGGCGCTTGGCTTCCTGCAACAGCAGCGCATTGGTAACCAGCGTGTCGCCTACTTCCCGCTGCATAGCCGCAGCTCCGCCTTCCGGTACTCTGCCGTGGTAGAACTTCTTGCGCATCCCTGCGGCAAAAGCGGCATCGTAGTCCTGCTGCAGGATGACGGTATCACCCACCTTGGCGAACACCGCAGAGGGGGCGGCGGTGGCATGCACGGGTGCTTCGGCGGCAATTGCCTCTGCATTGAGCGTGGTCACAGTGAGCAGCGCTAGTAGCGTCAGCTTGATGTTGCGGGTTTGCTCGGGCTTCACTTTTGAGTACCTTTTATGCTGGTTGATTATATTGATGGTTGATCAGTGAGGTAAACGTCGTCAGCGAGGTATTACGCCACTCCATAATTCTATAATAATTTAATAATGCAGGTATCCAGAAAACTCCCGGCTTTTGAACGTCATGCCCGGAATGAAAAATTTGGGACAAAAAAAGTCCAGACGTGATGCCTTGTCTGGACTGTTGATTATAAACGTGAATCAGACTTTCTTATTTGGTATGGCAAGACAGACATAGTCCACTACCAGCATTTGAGACACGCAGGAAAGTCGTTTGGGCGCTGGTATGTGGGTCATGACAGCTTGCGCATTCCACGAACGGTTGAGCACCACCGGCTACGGTTGCCTCTGTGCGCGTGTACAGCATCATGTCGGTTTTTTCCCTGGCGGAAGTGCCACCGGCAGTATCCACCCACCATACAGGGCTACCGTTGATTGTGGCGTAGTTGGTAGGTTTGAAGTCGGGATCATTGAAGGTGCCTGTTGGCGTGGTTACGGTTTCTCCACCGCCACCGTACTGAATACCGATTGGATGGTCGTTGCGCAGATCGGTGCCGATGTTGACGATGCTCGCGGTGGCGTAGTTCAGAGAGCCTACCGGTGTGGCCGTCGCAGCAGGTCCCGTCCAGGTGCCCGATAAAGCGAAACCGGCAGGATTATAGTTCCCCGAACCCGGCGCATTGATCATGACATTCAGTGCCTGAGTACCGTCATGGCATGACAGGCAGGCGAGAGACACAGAACCCACCGGTGCCACGGCGCCATCCAGAGTGGTAGTGCCAAGACTGTTATAGGTGGTGTAAGTCGAGGGACTAGAGAGTACGCGGTTCCATAATGGTACCGATGCGCTGGTATCAGCTCCGTGAGGAGTATGACAGAACACGCAGATTTCGGCGGTACCGCTAAATGTGTTGGTACCCGTACCAGTACTGCCCAGATTGTGCTTGGTGATAGAAATACCGGCATACGCTTCGTGCGGCAACATGCCAGCCATCATGAACACCATGCCCCCCGCCAATGCGAGGCCGACGTTACGTGCCAGCGTGTGCTTAACAAATAAAGTTTTCATAGCTCGAATCCTTTTGGTTAATTAAGATCAGTTGTTAGTTAAATTAAGGTCAGTCATCGGTCATTCTTTGAATACAGAATATCTGTTTGACTGCCAGCCCGGTTTACTCAAGCTAAACTGATGCATATAGCGTGCCATTAATTTACAGGAAACTCTTAATCGTTGTCCAGAAGCAAGTTGCATCTATAACATACTGAAAAAATTGAGTTATTGTTTTAGAGCTCTTGTAGGAAGAGAAATCTTTGAAGAAAACATAAAGGGACCTTTTCCAGAAAAATTTGAATGTAAGTGAATTTGTCTTCTCAAAACCGGGAAAGTGTTAAAAGCCGCTTCTCAATTGTGGGAGATAAAGTTATTGCGATTTTTGCAGTAATAAATTTGCAACGAGATTATTTATAAAGATATTCCCGAATAATCCATTAGAAATAAATACCGTTGTAGCAACGCAGATTTCGCAGATTCGCCTCAGAGAGGTTTTTGTGTCCTTTGAATACATAGATTACGCACGATTAAACAAAGAATTAAGCGGATGAACTGGTTAGCTAATTGGGTGTATGACTAAACATTAGCAGGTGATTCAAAATCTGTGCAAATCTGCGAATTAAGCTGCTGTTCTTTTGAATAAATACCAAAATTACAACAGCTTAATGTTTTTAAGGACTTGCCAATAACAAAAATTCCGTATTTTTTGGCTTATTTGGCCTTGGCGGGTTCAGCACCGCTGCTCTTGCCCGGCTTGGCTGCAATTTTCTTCTTGCCGAGAAAGCCCTCGTCTGCAGGCAGGGTCGCAGGACGAAAGATATCCATCTTGCGGAAATATTGGTCTACCATGTAAATGCGTCCGTCTCCATCCACTGCGATGCCGGCGGGAAGCATGTACTTGGCCGGCCCATTTATATCCGAGCGACTGCCGATGGCCAGTAACAACTGCCCGTCAGGAGAGAATATTTGAAAATTGCCGAAAGCGGCGTCCACTACATAGACATTTCCCGCAGGATCGATAGCCACTTCCTTGGGGCGCGAGAATTGCCCGCTTTGGCGACCGATGGCACCGAATACGCCTACCAGCGTGCCATCACTGCGGAATTTTTGAACACGAAAATTTCCGCCGTCAACGACGTACACCATACCATCCGGAGCGACTGCCACGGCTTGCGGCAAATTAAATTCGCCCGGTTTGATTCCGCGTTTGCCAAAATCGAATAGATGCTGGCCAGTCTGCGCATCAAACACTCTTACCCGGTGCTCTTGACTGCTGACTCCGCCAGTATCCACCACATAAATGCGGTGCCCATCTGCGTCGACCCCCACGCCCACCGGGCGTTGAAACCAGGTCGGTCCGCCAATTGAGCGCAGAAATTTGCCATCCCGGTTATACACCATTATCTTCTTGGCGGTGGCATCGGCCACATACAAATCGCCTTGCCGGTCCACTGACAGCCCGAGAGGGAGAGCAAGGGCGCCCGGGTCTTCCTCACCGATCGTGAAGAACTTTTTTTCCGGAATGTCGAATACGATTACCATATGGCGACCGGTATCACTCACGAAGATTCGCCCATGGTGCACGGCGATGCCGTAGGGTTTGGCAAAGCCTTCGCCTTGGAGTTGTTCTCCGGTAACCAGGCGCTTGAACTGGCTGGTGGCTGCGTCAGGTGTTACATCAGCGCTACTAAATATAGTGCGTTCATAGTAGAACCTGGGTTCGTCGGGAGGGGGCGGGAAAACGAGAACTTCTTGCGGTGTTTTGGGGGTTTCGGGTACCGATATGCAGCCGCCAAGGGCAAGGACAATTGCGAGAATAAGGGTGTTTGCCAACGGAAATACTGGAAATTGCTTCGTCATCTTCTTTCCTAATTTAAGTATAACGGTCGCCCACACTCAGGAATAACTGTAAAGAATGTGAAGCAATATTCATGCAATCAAGCTTGACAGCGTTCGCTGCACGGAGATTGTTGCGTTACTGAATCCGCAGTTCGCTCGCAACGGAGTGCGCCAATTTGAAAATTATATATGTAATCAGTATGTTGCATAAACGTTTTTTATGCTCAAAACGGTCTGCTGTCGCATCCATCCGTCTGGACACGCAATCCTGGAGTCTGACTATGACAAATAAAAGCCTAAATCCTGTTTATTCCAGTAGTTATAGCTTGCCTTAAACAACCATTCTGCCGCTTCGATATTATATTACCATACATTATTACGGGGTATGACAGGGCTAAAGAGCACGATTCTGAGTCTGTATAAGGGCGCTTGCAAGTCTTCAACCGGAATATCAAAGCAGTTCGACATTTTAGGCTGCTTCGAACCCGCGATGTCCTGCCAAG
>Ga0315268_10006873_pt1 | contig 12050 bp, 14 predicted proteins | sample C1_top_MG_FD_204535 | JGI IMG/M metagenome (GOLD analysis project Ga0315268, IMG submission 204535) | Sediment microbial communities from Yellowstone Lake, YNP, Wyoming, USA - C1_top | ecosystem: Environmental > Aquatic > Freshwater > Lake > Sediment | place: USA: Wyoming | collected 2017-08-01 | reverse complement strand
GGTTATTGGTAATTGTCGCTGCGTTGTATACTTTATCATTCACAGTTGGATGGCTCATGATCTCGCTGCAACTTCCATTTGCTATCGAGTTTAGAAAGGGCATCCTTGAGATAGTAGCTACACAGCGTCCTTTCACATCAGTATTTGAATTGGTGAAAAGTGGTAGCCTCGTCTCTGCTATCCTTTTAACCTTCGCAGTCAACCTGACTATCGGCGCCTTCGCGTCAACAACCCTGCCAGGGGCAGTGCCACTTTTAGGGGCTCTGGGCATAGTGGCTGTGACTATCTCCCGAGGCGTAATGATAGGGTTAACCTACCCAGAAGTAATGATCCTATCCTTCCCAACATTCTTGGTTGCGGTTGGTACAATGATCCTAGAATTGGGGGCCTACGTTTTCTCAGGAGCAGCAGGCATTAACATAGCTTTGGCGTCTGTATTCCCGAGAAGGTATCAAGTGGATAGTAGGTGGAAAGCGTTCAAGGAGGCTTGGAGAGATGCCGCTGGGATTTTTGTAATAGTCGCCATTCTACTTGTTCTTGGCGCCGTATGGGAGATGGCTGGGCTATTCCTACTCATTCATTCTACATGAACTCGGTGAAGGTCTATGTCAACGCCCAAGATGCTTATGAACTCTCTGCAAGCCCTCTCAACATCTCTGGATTGAGTTATGTATCTCCCCACGATTAATATGTCTGCCCCAGATTCTAAGGCATGTCTAGCTGTGCTGGGGTCTATGCCCCCAGCTACTGCAAAGAGCAATTTCTTATCCTTAAAGGCTTCCTTGATCTCCTTGATCAGTTCCCATCTTGTCTTTCCAGTCTTCTCCTCGTCAATTCCGCGGTGGAGAATTACCACCTCTGGCAACTCCACGAGGGATTTCAGCACCTTAAGGGGATCCGCGACTTCCATCATATCTATTATAGGATGTATGCCAAGCCTCTTAGCCTCATAGATGAACTTGTCTATCGTTTCCCTCGAAGCTAAACCAGAAACCACCACGGCATCCGCTGTCTCATCAAAAGCCATGTCAACTTCAACCTGTCCTACATCAAGCGTTTTTAAGTCAGCAACCACAATGACATCCTGCGCTACCTCTCTGATGGTTCGAATGACCCCCACGCCATATTTCTTCAGTAATGGCGTGCCTACTTCCAGGATGACTCTATCGCTCTTTGGAATCTCAGCAAGTACCTTCTTAATCCGTTCGATGTCAGGGATGTCGAGTGCAATCTGTAAGTAAGGAGGCATCCATAACCTAGGAACTCTGAAGCCCATAATTACATGTTTAGCTCTATCCTTATCAAACATTATCTTTTCAAGCGGTGGGTACCCAGCCATAGCCCTCTTCAAGGCTAGCTTAGTCGCCCCGTAGTTATAGTGGTAGATCCTTCGGTAATCTTTCGCCTCAGGATGGACAAAGACGCTACAGATGATGACAAGATCGTCGACCTTCTCCTTAGGGACTACATTCTCTTCTACAGCATCTGCCACTGCCTTAGCGACAGCTGCTTGCGCGGGCCCAAAAATCTTTCCAGCCTCTTCCATGTCCTTTACCGTAACCTTGGGTATGATTAATGTAAATGGTTTGGAAGGAAGGTTTGGTCTGATAACTGCAAGTAGAGGGGTATGTCCCACGGAGAGACTGGCCAACCCGCTTGCGAAAGCCTGCCCGACAGGACCATTCTTCTCCCCAATTATCAAGTCAATATGAGCGACCTCGTTACCCTGGCCAACCAGCGCTTCACCAATTAAATACAAAACATTACACCTTCTGAGTGGATTTCATTCTTTACCGAAGCAACAATTATTTCTTTCTGTTTGATTTCTAGTGCTTTATTCCAGCCATATTCTTTCCACTTGATAGGACCATATTTGCTATACCAAGAGTGAAAATTGAAGGGTTACTTGGCTAATACTAACTACTCCACATCTAGTCGGCTTGTGACCTTAAGCTCTCTGAAAATCATTTCTCACTTTTTCCCACTTCAACGTTTTTCTTGGTTGCACGTTTAAGCTCCTGAGCTCGTGAAGGAGGTATCAGCCCCCTATGCTTAAGGTCGGCTATGCATTTATCTGCATATCGACACCAGCTAACACAGGAGGAGGTAGCTTCTAAGTAGAGGATGTGCCCGCAATGTAAGCATTTAGCTTCGGTTTCATCGCTGAAGAATTCTACCTCTTTGCCGCACGCTGGACAAGACCTTATTATTATTTTTGCAGGCTCAACGAGGCTTTTAACACCAGGACAATGCTTAAACATTCTTCACATTACCTCTCACTTTTCCTCAAGACGTGAAGCTAAGAGTTTTTCGCCTTTAACTCCTATGATTGTCCGTTCAATAGGTATCCGCTTACCTAAACGCTTCAAAGCTTCCTCGACAAGATACCGCAAACCCGAGCAACATGGCACTTCCATCTGAACCACCCTAATGGTTTTGATGTCGGTGTTGCGCAGTATCTCCAGCAATTTTTCACGATAAAGTTGAACGTCTCCAAACTTGGGACACCCAGCAATCACAACCCGCCCTTTCAAAATGTCTTCATGAAAATCAGCGTAAGAGAACGGGACGCAGTCAGCCACCACAAGCAGATTGGCTCCTTTGAGGAAAGGGGCGGTGGGACTTATAAGCTCCAGTTTAACAGGCCAATGAGATAAAGCAGAATGTTTAGGACTCAAATCTTTAACAACTCCTGCGGTGGGCGACTCTTCAGTTAGTGCTACGATGGCTTGCTTATTTATACCCTTCAGGCGTGACTTGACGGTTTCCTCAGCAAACTCCTCGGCCTCCCTCTCTTCGATGGTTATAGCGCCTTTTGGGCAATAACCAGAGCAAGCACCCAGCCCGTCGCAATAACTTTCATCTATAAGATGAGCCTTACCATCAATAATCCGGATCGCCGCTTCAGAGCATGCGGATATACACTGCCCACACCCATCACACCTTGACTCATCAATTTTTACGATCTTTCTTACCACCATGCAAAAACCTTCGAACTAGAGTTTCCTTTCCCTTTCTCCATGATGACTTTTTTTGCGTTTCTACATTTGTACTTTCGTATAAGCTATTCTGACAGACTACAAGGCTTATCGAGATTTCTTCGGGCCGACTCAATATTCTGACATACTTTCCTCAGTGCTAAGGCCTAGCTAAGGGAAACAAGATTGTGGTGCGGGGTGTGGGACTTGAACCCACGCAGGCCTACGCCACAGCGGCCTCAGCGCTGCTCCTTTGGCCAAACTTCCGGGCGTGAGAGGCGCCTCTCGGACAACCCCGCACACCGAAAATTGGATAGAAGCCTAGATTTAATAATGTTGTTGGTAATAACAGCAACCCTTAAACTCCTCTTATTCATTAATTGCCTGAAACTGGCTGACTACAGCATAACCATGAAGGGAAAACGAAATCAGAAGGTGGCGCAGGCATCCGTAATGTTTATTAAATCGAGGATTTGCTTTTTTATTCGGTGAATACGCTAAATGCAAAAAAGTCGAGTGGGCTCGAAGGGGGAACTGTTTCCTCCTAAGGAGATGAGAGAAAGACTAGGTCTTCGCGCCCATGCAAAAGTCATCTACAAAATCGAGGAGGGGAGACTTGTGGTTGAGCCTGTTCCAGGCCTTGAAGAAGTATTAGAGGAAACTCCCTCCATAGAAATATCCCTTGAAGAATTCCACAAACTCAGAAAGGAACTATCTCAGAAGGCCGAATCTTGAGACTACTGCTAGACACCACATATCTTCTACCAGCCATAGGCATCTCTGTCAAAAACCTCCCAAAAGATGCCCTTCTCAAATTGATGCAGAAAGGCCACCAAATCTCCATAAGCGATATAAGCATCTTCGAACTCTCAGCCAAAGGCGCCAAACATATTACGGAAGGCACCCTCTCCGCAGAAAGAGTAACCAGAGGCATAAGAGCCATCATCTACGAAGAAACAATAACAACAATCCCGATACATGAAAGCACACTCCTACTAACAGCATTCAAACTCAGAAGCATACTCCCAGACTTCATAGACTGCCTCATCCTTTCATCAGCCATAAACCAATGCGACGCCCTAATAACCGAAGACAACGACCTCCAAAACCTAAAAAAAACCAAAGAATTCAACGAACTTCTAACAACAACAAACCCCAAATTCAAGATTCAAACACTAACTGAAACCCTCTAACCTCAATGATTAGACCACTCCCCACCCGCGTTATTGAACTTGGATCCAATAAGACGCCTTAAATCCCGTGTTATTAGAGCCCAAGTTCAAGTTCAATAAAAACTTCAATTAAAGGCTGAATTGGGAAAAGAAGCTCTGCAAAGGCTTATTTTACTCTAATAATTTATTAGAGTAGTTTTCCTCCAATAACGGGTCATTTAGTCCAATAACATCCAATAAATTATTGGACTAAACAAAATGAGAATCCAGCCCTCCATATTATTATGAGAGGAATAGAAATTGGCGAAAGATTCACCGGAGCTGTGTTGCCGTTGTGGAAAGCGCCCTGCCACCATCCCTCTCTTCCGCCACACCCAGACCGACTATAAAATCCCCATACCCCTCTGCGACCCCTGCCACGCCATCTACGCCTACGAGCACGGCTGGAAACCCCTGCATATAATGGACTTAATGGACATTGGGAAAGTAGTCAAAGCCAAGCAAAGCCTCGAGGAAAACGATGCCCTCCAAAAAATTGGGCTCAACCGAGAGCGCATCAACGAAATCCTCGCCTACCTCGAACGGGAACAGGCCCTACCTCAACGCCCTAAAACAGATGGGGAAACCCATCCCCCCATAAATTTTCTATCAAGGGGTAATGAGATGAAAAACAAGGCTGGAAAATCCTCGACACATTAGCCGAGCACGGTCCCTCAGCCCCAAACAGATCAGCAAAACGTCGTAACTGTTTCTCAAGGGACGAAAGCGACACTCCAAGAGCCTAAGATTATGTGAGCTTTTTTCAGTAGTGTCACTCCTCTTCTAAAATCCTCCAATGAATAGCTTGATTTATACCCCTTATTGACAAGATACTCAACCATTTCTGGTATTGTGAGGCTTGCCATCTCTGCCGCGCCGCTAATGGGCGTCTTCCCCTCTATGTAGGGGAAGACGTTAGATGCAATTAAATGATACCTCTCTTCCAAGTTCGGGTTATGTAGTTGGAGCCAGCGCGGGGATTTGAACCCCGGATCTCCTGCTTACGAGGCAGGCGCCTTAGACCACTTGGCTACGCTGGCCTATTTGGTTTATTTAATGGCTTATCCAGAAAATGGGAGTAGCTCCCATGCATTTAAGAAATTCGGATAACAATTCTATTTTGCTAGGGGAAAGGCGATTGTCTTCTGCCCGTGAATTAGGAGAGCGGAAAATCATAGAACTCATCATTAACGCTCTCGACAGAATGCCAAATATGGTTCTGCCTTTTGGGGATGATGCCTCAGCTGTTGACATTGGGCATGGACAACTGGCTGTTGTTAAAGCGGATATGCTTGTGGGGAAGACGGATGTGCCGCCCAATATGACAGCTCGACAGGCAGCTCGTAAGGCTGTCGTTATGAATGTTAGCGATCTGGCGGCTAAGGGAGTGCAGCCGTTAGCCCTGCTGGCTTCTATAGGAATACCCCCAGACTATAAGCAAGTTGAAATTGAGCAGATTGCCGCTGGATTGAATGATGGAGCTCGGGAATACGGTGCCTATGTTATAGGTGGAGATACTAATGAGGCTTCAGATCTCCTCATAGATTGTCTAGTATTTGGAATTTGTCGGAGAAAGGATTTGATGACGAGGAGTGGAGCTAAACCAGGCGATATTCTAGCAGTCACTGGACGTTTTGGGAACCCAGCTGTTGGGTTAAAAATACTGTTGGGTACCCTTGAAGTTCAGCCGAAACTTAAGGAGAGAGTCTTAAAGTCGATCTACTCGCCCAACGCCCGTCTAAAGGAAGGATTAGCCCTTGCAAAGGCAGGAGCTGTAACGGCTTCCATCGATTCCAGCGATGGCTTGGCATGGAGCCTTTATGAACTCTCTAAAATGAGTGGGCTGGGTTTCATCCTTGAAACTGTGCCAATAGCAGCGGAAACACAACTGATCGCTAAGACTCATAATCTTGACGCTAACTCCCTAGCTCTGTACGGAGGAGAAGAATACGAACTTGTAGTAACAGTCAACCCGAGAAAATGGCGTAAAGCATGTATGGCGATTGAGAAAGTTGATGGAGAACTATTACAAATAGGTGTTGCAGCAAAAGAGACAAAAATAGTTTTAAGATCTGGGAAAGAAGAACTCCAAGTAGAGCCGAGAGGCTGGGAACATTTTCGGTTACACCCAACTCAGAAATGAAAATTAAGCTACCCTATTAAATCGCGTTTGTGGTGGAAAAGGGAGAAGCCTTGGGAAACGCTGTCGAAGTTAAGGAGTTAACCAAATCCTATGGAAGCTTACTTGCGGTTGACCATGTCAGCTTTGAAGTTAAGGACAAAGAAATCTTCGGTTTGTTGGGACCCAATGGCGCTGGGAAGACAACAACCATTCGCATGATTTGTGGCATGCTCAGGCCGACAAGTGGAACAGCTGTTGTCGCTGGCTTCGATGTTTCCAATAAACCACAAGAGGTAAAGCGCAGAATAGGATTAGTTCCCGACGTTTCAAATTTATTCGGAGAGTTAAGCGCTAGAGTAAACCTAGAGTTCATGGGAAAACTATACGGCTTAGACAGAAAGACAAGACGAGAACGCATTGACCAAGTTTTAGAACTCTTTCAGTTAAAGGACCGCCAAAACGACTTGGTCAAGTATTACAGCAAGGGCATGCATCGACGCTTAACCATTGCTGCGGCACTCATCCATCAACCCGAAATCCTAGTAATGGACGAACCCACAAGCGGCTTAGACGCCCAAGCAGCCCGCTTAGTGAGAGAGATAATAATCGACCTCAACAAGGAAGGCCGGACCATTTTCTTGACCACACACCAGATCGACGAAGCAGATAGACTCGCCCAGAGAGTTGGCATAATTGACCGTGGTCGCTTGATCACATTAAACACGCCCGAGCAAATCAAAAATAGCACCGAAGGTATGCGCGCCCTAGAAATCAAGATTCTAAATGGGGTAGACCAACAACGATGGGTCCCCATAATAAGTGGAGTTGAAGGTGTGGACAACGTATTCTTGGCAGAAGGAAAAATACGAATTCTGTCCAAGAACCTATCGCAGATCATTCCAACAGTCGTAAATCTTGTGGGCAAGCATGGTGGAAAAATCGAAAATATCTCGGTTACACAACCCACCCTAGAAGATGCCTACATCAATTTAACTGGGAAGGGCATCCGAGAGGAGCCCATGTCAAAGGAAGAATATCTCCAGAGAAGACTGGCTAGGAGTGGACTCAGATGAAAATAGTAACGCCATTGCTAAATGCTGTCTGGATCGCCGAAAACGATCTGCGCCAGTCGTTCAAGTCAGTACGCCACGTGGTCTGGAGCCTGCTTTTCCCAATCTTCATGATGCTCACTTTCAGCTTCAGATACGGAGCCACTGAACCCGACATTCAATTCATAACCTTTCTAATACCCGGCATTGTGGGTATGACCGCCATGTTTGGAAGCATCAATGAAACCATGAGCATAGTGTGGGACAAAGCCCTAGGAGTGTTCGACCGGGTATTAGCAGCGCCAGTCTCATCCACATCAATAATAGTTGGAAAAACAATGTCGGGTGCAGTTATGGGTGTCATAAGCGCACTTGTGCTACTCATAATCGGTAACATGATCTTCGGTGTCTCATTCGTCAACATCAGCTTCGTCCTCTTGATAATCTTACTCGCAAGTTTCTCTTTCACCGGCATCGGAACAATAATATCGGGCTTAGCATCTGAGCCCAGAGAAGCCATGATGCTCTCAAATCTACTCCGATTCCCAATGATGTTCCTAGGCGGCGTATTCTTCCCAGTAGAAGCTATGCCCATGCCGCTTCCCTACATTGCCAGGGCTCTGCCGTTGACATATGCAACCGAAGCCTTGAGAGCCATCGAAATAGGGAACATATCCCTAGTCTTCGTCGACGCGATAGTGCTTCTTGTTTACACCATTGGAACCATGTTGTTGGGATCACAGATACTAATGAGAATCATGACGCGATAAAGTAACTTAGATTTCGAGTTGCCCAAATACACTTTTCAATCAGATGGAGAAATTCAAAGGACTGTTCTGATGGGCATCTTTATCACGAGGGGCAGTTGATAGCGATATTCTATAACGTGATGGCCCCGTTCTGGCACTTCTAACAGTAATTTAATGCTTTTATTTCCCTGACTGGTTTTCAGCGTAGCCCGGCATTCGCCTTGTAGTTCCTCAGTGATCTAGTAGCCGGAAAACTAAAGATCTAAAAACTATTTAAAATGAAGGCCCTGTTTCAAGCCAGCTGAGGTTTAAAGGCGGTATAGATTTCCGACACTGTTCCACACAAAAGCCTGAGGCATTGCTTTTGCAACAGCACAGAAACCCCTCCAACCAGTGCAATGCATGGGCACCAAGATCGTGGGATTTATTCGTTTTAATTCCTCCACTGTTCGACTGATCTTTTGCTCGTATTCTTCTCCAGCCAAGTGAAAGCCGCCCATTATAGCCAGAACATCGGTAACTCCTGTGAGCTGCTGCACGTAGAGTATCGTGTTAACTATGCCTGCGTGAGCACACCCAGAGATCACAACCAGCCCTTTTTGCCTAATGTTAATCACGATTGCTCGATCATCCCAAACCCAGGGGTCAGGTTGCCACTTGCCATTAATCAAAGCTCTTTGCTGCAAGAATCCCTTTTCAAAATCCGTTTTTCGAGGAATTTCGCCTGTAACGAGTATCGCATCATCAACCACGAGGCAGGGTTGTTTTGTCTTAACATATCTAGCTGGCTTCACTTGATTCTCTGTTGGAAAATCTGGACATTTCCTTACGGTCCCATCGGGATTTACTACTCCTCTGGTCTTGAACATATCTTCATGCACGATAACCGGTAAATTTTCCTTGTTAATTACTCCCAGAACAGTTAGCAGTCCGCCGCAATGATCGGGATGGCCATGAGAGAGAATAATGGATTCAATCTCAGAAAGATTCAGTCCAATTCTTTGAGCGTTGGTCACAACACCCTCTGGGCTCCCTCCACTGTCAAACAAGACACTGTGAAATTTTCCATTACAAAGAACTCGAACCCACATTGAAAACCCATGTTCCGCTAATGGAAGACGAAAATGTTCTTTAGTCCAGTCCTCTCCCTTCCTCTTTTTTACCCACTTTCGGACTTGCTGAACTTCTTCTCTTTCGATCGTGGACAAAAAATCCGCCGAATTGTCTATTAAACTTATTATCTCTGCACCATTGACTTCTCTGAGCGGAACGGTTTGATTACGTGTTCCCTTGTAATTTTTGTTCAATGGGATTCACCAGCTAGAGTGTACCTAAATAGTGAATGGTTGTTGGGCAACCGACGCATTTTTTGGTCTTATATCGAGCGCAGGGCCTGCAATCAACATTACATGGTGCGACGGTTCTTTCCTTGTGAGTGAGGTACTCTCTCACTGGAAGGAAAGGAGAGAAGTAAATATCGCCGATGGGGTAAAATTCTGACCTGCGTATTCCTCTGCCGCTTCTCAAAGAGCATTTTTCCATAGATATGCTTTCAAGAGTGTTTTGATCTTCAGCAATAACAAGGGCTATGAGGTTATAGCCTCCTATTGTTTTGAATATTTGGATCACTCTCGGGCAGTCTTTGAATCGGTCCAAGAGGTTTTGTGTTGCCTCTGCGCTTTCCATCTCGAGTAACACAATGGCTGGAGAAAGTTTGAAGGAGACTGGATTGAGCGAGGCTGACACTTTGATAGCGCCTTGATCCAGAAGTTTCTTTATTCTTTTCTTTATTCCCATGCTTGTGAATCCTACAGTCTTGGCTAGTTCTTCTAATGTTGTTCGACCATCTAGCTGAAGATGCGAGATTATCTTTCGGTCCACTTCATCCAAACGTCACACCTGGTTTATTTTCTAAACATAAAGTATTAATATAGTTTATGTACTAAACCTCTCTCTGCGAAATGGCGAAATGGGCACACTAGGCACAGATGGAGAGGATAAATATAAACAAAGAATGCGACGGAAAGTGTGAACTTTGTTCAAACGTAGATACTTGCACAGACCCGAGAAAAGAGCGATATCTAGAGCAGCAGATGCTCAAGCTCAAGATGAGCAAGATTAAGCACAAAATAGCTGTTATAAGCGGCAAAGGAGGAGTGGGCAAGAGCACGGTCACCGTGAATCTGGCGATGGCCTTTGCAATGCACGGATATGTCAACTCCGTTGGCATCCTTGATGCAGACATTCACGGTCCATGCGTACCAAAAATGCTGGGTCTTCGAGGTCAGAGGCTTCAAGCTAATCCCATAGGTGTATGGCCTGTAATGGGGCCTCTGGGAATTGGAGTCGTATCTATGGACTTCTTGCTTTCAAGCGATGAGCCTGTAATTTGGCGTGGCCCCTTAAAGATGAGGGCTATCCAACAGTTTTTGTCAGACATGATGTGGGGAGACCTCGAATTTCTATTCATAGATCTTCCACCTGGAACCGGTGATGAACCATTGAGCGTTATGCAACTAATTCCAGACATGGATGGTGTAATCATAGTTACAATACCATCTGAAGTTTCACAGGTTGTGGTGAAGAAGGCGGTAACGTTCGCTAGACAACTGGGTGTTCCTATAATTGGCATAATTGAAAACATGAGTGGTTTCGTCTGCCCAAAATGCGGAACAGAAATTAACATCTTCAAAGTTGGCGGTGGACAAAAAATTGCAGAAGATTTATCGGTTCCTTTCTTGGGGAGCATTCCAATAGACCCCGAGATTTGTCGTGACTCTGATAACGGAATGCCTTTCATAACTGAACACGTGGATTCCCCTGCAACAAAGGCATTCATGGAAATCGTCAAGAAAATTGAACGCTTCTTGGAGCAAAGAGAGCTATCAAAAAGCTCGCCTAGGCCGAGTTCACATAAGAAGGACTAGGAATGAGCACAAGGACACTAACCATGAACCCAATCACCAGCCTTGAAGAACATAGTAAGATAGAAATTTTCTTAACAATGAGGGAACTGTGAAAAATGCCTATTTTCAAGTTCCAAGGCTTAGAGGTGATTAAATGAAGATCTGCGTATCTGCGGTGGCAAACAGCCTAGACGCTCAGGTAGACCCGAGATTTGGCAGATGCTCATATTTTATCATCGTGGACTCTGAAACTATGCAATTTGAGGCTGTTCCAAATGTGGCTTCCGGAATAGTGGGAGGCGCTGGAATCCAAGCAGCTCAAACCATAGCAAGCAAAGGAGCCCAAGTATTAATAACTGGTAACGTTGGTCCAAATGCCTTCCAGGCGCTGATAGCTGCAGGCATAAAAATTGTTACAAGTGCTTTTGGGATAGTGAGGGAAGTTGTTGAAAAGTACAAGAGAGGAGAATTAAGGGAGACGAGCACATCGACGGTTCGTGGGCATTTTGGCATGGGTATGGGTAGGGGACGCAGTCGGGGACGAGGCCAATGGGGCATCTAGAAAACGTAAATGACAAAATGTTACGGGAATTTAGGAAAGGGACGGAGGTGAATATAAATGAGAGCTAGGATTGTCGTTCCAACTGCAGACGAAAGTGGTCTAAACGCCCAGTTAGCTGAGCATTTTGGAAGGGCACCTTACTTTGCCGTTGTCGACTTGGACGAGGATGGCGAGGTTTCGAGCGTGAGAACTGTACCAAATGTGGGCGAGCACTTTGGCGGCGGAGGACAAACCCACGACCGTATTTTAGAGCTAAAACCGAACGCGATAATAGTTTATGGAATGGGCCCTAGGGGTCTGGCCGGTTTTCAAAATGCGAAAGTGGCAGTGTTAACGGCTAACGCGAGCACGGTTAGAGAAGTAATTGCGGCTTACAAAGACGACAAACTTCAAGAGCTTACAGAAGGTTGCCATCATGCGCGCCATCGATAGAGAGATGAGACAGCTAGGCAGGCTGGAAGGTTTAACCAAAC